>Ga0272442_10000491_pt1 | contig 63462 bp, 45 predicted proteins | sample SSMForm2O_FD_200262 | JGI IMG/M metagenome (GOLD analysis project Ga0272442, IMG submission 200262) | Marine sediment archaeal communities from Little Sippewissett salt marsh, Falmouth, MA, United States - SSM-Form-2O | ecosystem: Environmental > Aquatic > Marine > Wetlands > Sediment ...
CAACTCAAGGCCCAATGGGAGAACGAGCAGGGCGGCTTGCAGCGCGTGAAGGAACTCAAAGAGACGCTCGAGGCGAAGCAGACAGAGCTGGAGCGGGCGCAGCGGCGCGGCGACCTCGAGACGGCCGCGAAGATTCAGTACGGGGAGCTGCGCGAGCTGTCGGCCGAGCTGGACGCCAAAGAGGCCGAGCTGGAGCGGCTCCGCGAAGAGGGTGGCATGACCAGCGAGGAGGTGACGCCCGAGCAGATCGCCGAAGTCGTGGCGAAGTGGACGCAGATTCCGGTCGCCAAGCTGATGGAGAGCGAGCGGGACAAGCTGATGCACATGGAGGACCGCCTGCACGAGCGCGTGGTGGGGCAGGACGAGGCGCTGCGGGCGGTGAGCGACGCCATCCGCCGCAGCCGCGCGGGGCTCAGCGACCCGCGCCGGCCGCTGGGCAGCTTCATGTTCCTCGGGCCCACGGGCGTCGGCAAGACCGAGTTGTGCAAGGCGCTGGCGGAGCTGCTGTTCGACACCGAAGACGCCATGGTCCGCATCGATATGAGCGAGTTCATGGAGCAGCATTCGGTCGCGCGGCTGATCGGCGCTCCGCCCGGCTACGTGGGCTACGAAGAGGGCGGGCGGCTGACCGAGGCCGTCCGCCGCCGGCCATACTGCGTGATCCTCTTTGACGAGATCGAGAAGGCCCACCGCGACGTGTTCAACGTCCTGCTCCAGGTGCTCGACGACGGGCGGCTGACCGACGGGCAGGGGCGGACGGTCGATTTCCGCAACACGCTGATCGTGATGACCAGCAACATCGCCTCCGACGTCGTGCAGTCGATGGGGGAGGAGAAGGCCGAGGGATGGGAGATCGAGGCGCGGCTCAAGGAGGCGCTGAAGCAGCACTTCCGGCCGGAGTTCCTCAATCGTATCGACGAGACGGTCGTCTTCCACGCGCTCACGAAAGAGGACCTCGCCGGCATCGTCGATATCCAGATCCGCGAGCTGTCGAAGCGACTGGCCGAACGGAAGATCGATGTGGAGGTGACCGACGAGGCGCGGGAGCTCATCGCCGAGCTCGGGTACGACCCGGCGTTCGGCGCCCGGCCGCTCAAGCGGCTTATTCAGCAGAAGGTCGAGAACGCCCTGGCCGGACGGATTCTCAAGGGCGAGATCCGCGACGGCGACCACGTGGTGATCGACGCGGAGGGCAAGACGTTCACGTTCGCCGCCCAGCGCGAGGGGGCCGCAGAGGGAGCAGAGGAAGCAGAGGGCACGGCCAGCGAGGGCGAGGTCGTGGAGGGGGAGGTCGTGGAGGAGTAGGCCAGACGACAGGGAGATGGCAGGTGCGCCCCCCCGCGAGCGGTGGTAAGATGGGGCGCCCGGAAGGGGTCTACGATGCGGCGACAGGATACCGCCATGCGAACCCCGAGCAACGCACACCTCGGCCTGTTGGCAGCGGCCGTTGCGTGTGCGGCGGTCGTTGCGTGTCTTGCCGAGCGGCCGGCCGACGCGCCTGCTGCGACCTCGCAACCCGCGAGCCGGCCAGCGACGACGCAACCCGCCGCGACGTTCACAGTCGCCACGTACAACATCCTCGGCCTCAACCGCGACCTCAAAGCCGTCGCCCGGACCATTCGCAGGTCCAACGCGGACCTCGTGTGCTTGCAGGAGGCCAATGCCGACGCCGCTCGCTACCTGAAGGCGGATCTCCGGGACGCGTATCGGCACATGGACTTCCGCCCGGCCGCGGGGCTCAGCGGCCTTGGGTTCCTTGCGAAGCGGCCGTTCCGGCAGGTGCGCTTCCTGCGCCGCAAGTTCGGCCGGCACGACGCGTGGATCATACGCGCCCGGCTCGCGGGCGCGCTCGTCCACGTAGCCGGGGTTCATCTGGAGCCCACACTGCCCGCGGACGGGGACCTCGTCGTCGGCACGATTGGGCGCCTGATGGCGACCGAAGAGGTTCGCGAGAAGGAGATCGACCGCGTCCTCGACGCGCTGCCGAAGGGCGCTCCGGCCGTAGTCTTGGGCGACTTCAACAGCACGTCGCGGATGGTCGCCCCGCGCCGCATGGCCGAACGCGGGTTCACCGACAGCTTCGCCTCGGTTATCGAGCGGGCGGACGGATGTCCGACTTGGACCGGCGCGTACGGCCTGGTGCCCCTGTCGGCCCGTATCGACTACGTCTTCCACACCAAAGAGCTACGGACCACGTCGAGCCGAATCATCAACGGAAAGGGCTCCGACCACTCGCTTGTCGTCAGTACCCTGACTTTGGCGCCGCGAGCGGCGACGCAGCCCGTGCCGGGCGATTGAAGTGGCGGCCGCGCTCAGCCTCGCAGCAGTTCCAGAATGGCATCCACGTGCGGCTGGCACGGTCGATCCGCTCCGGGTCGTCGGGGGTAATCTTGAAGACCGTCTCGCGCAGCTTGCTGGCGACCTTATATGTGTCGTGGCTGGAAATCACGACCGGCAAGCGGGCGTCGTCGATCATCCGGCGCACGGAGCCGGTCGGTGCGATACCGCCGGTCAAGATGATCCCCGCGACGGCCTTGCCGTCATGCTCGCCGAGCATGTGGGCGCTCAGGGCCGCGTGGATGTTGTCACTACGGTCCCCCGGCGTGATCACCAGCGTGCCGCGGCTGATGTACTTGACCATGTTCTCCGTCTCCATGGCCGCGACGATGATGTTCCGCACCCGGTTGCCCAAGTGTTCCTGGCCCGCGAGCAACTCGGCGTCCTTCAGGTAGCCGAACGCCTGGTGCATCGTCGGCGAGGCTAGCAGTTCTTCGTACGGCACCACGCCGAAGCACCGCAGCCCGAAGTGCTCAAGCCCCGCGGCCGTCGCGCGCTTCACCCGGTCGTATTTCTCGCGCCACACCTTGTTGATGGACACGCCGATGGGCGGGGCCCCCCGGGCGGTCAGGAACGTCGCGCAAAGCGAGATTTCGTCGAGGGCTCGGCCGATGCCACCGCCGGAGATGAGCAGCGTCTTCGCGCCGAGGCCCTTGGAGACCTCGGCAGCCGAAAGCCCGAGACAGCTCCCGGCCGCAACGTGCCCCATGCCCTCGATGACGACGATCTCGTACCTGTCGGCCAGGCGCTCGTACATCGCTCTCGCCTTCCCGAAGAGCGCACTGGTGTCGAGATCATACACTTCCTTCTCGACCCGCCCGGAGGGCAGGGGGATGGGCATTTCGAGCTCCTCGTCGAACTCCCGGCCGAGGATGGAGGCGATGAGCCGGGCGTCGTCGTGCACGATGTATCCCGCGGAGCCCTTGATCCGCTGCCCGAGCGGCTTGATGTATCCGACCGAGAACCCCCGCCGACGGAAGGCGCTTAACAGGCCAATCGACGTGGTTGTCTTGCCGATATCCTGCTTTGTGCCGACGATGAATAGCGGTGCCAAGGCGATGCCTCCGGGCCGACTGTCGCGGGTCCCGCCGTATTATAGGGCCTCTGTCAGCCAGGAATAGGCGATTGCTTCTCGGGCAACGCCTTGACACCGGGCCTCCGTTCGTCGTTACTTGCGCCTTGCCTGAGCCGCACAACCGCATGGGAGCCAAGAGAACCATGGGCAGAACGATTCCCTCGGACATCGAGATCTCGCGAGCCGCGAGTCCCAAGGACATCGCGCTGGTGGCGAAGGCGGCTGGTATCTGGCCGGACGAACTCGAGCCCTACGGCAGCATGAAGGCCAAGGTCAGGCTCGACGTCCTCGACCGGCTCTCCAAGCAGACGAATGGCAAGTACATCGACGTCACCGCGATCACGCCCACCCCGCTGGGTGAGGGCAAGACGACGACTTCCATCGGCCTGACGCAGGCCATCGGCGCGACCGGCCGCAGTGTCTTCGTGTGCATCCGCCAGCCGTCCATGGGGCCGACCTTCGGCATCAAGGGCGGCGCCGCCGGCGGTGGGTATAGCCAGATCGTGCCCATGGAGGAGTTCAACCTTCACCTGACGGGCGACATCCATGCCGTAAGCGTCGCGCATAACCTGCTGGCGGCCGCCATCGACGCGAGGATTATGCACGAGGATGTGATGTCCGACGAGCAGCTCACGGCCGCCGGCCTCAAACGCCTGGGCATCAACCCGTACAGCGTCACGTGGCCGCGCGTGGTGGACGTGAACGACCGGGCGCTGCGAAACGTCATCGTGGGGCTCGGCGAGAAGGCCGACGGGCGCCCGCGGCAGACCGGTTTCGACATTCTCGTCGCGTCCGAGATCATGGCGATCCTGGCACTGTCGTCGGACCTGAGGGACATGCGCCGCCGGCTGGGGCGGATTGTGATCGGGCTGGACAAGCGAGACGAGCCGGTGACGGCCGAGGATCTCGGTGTCGCGGGCGCGATGGCGGTGCTGATGAAGGACGCCATCAAGCCGAACCTGATGCAGACGGTCGAGGGGCAGCCGGCGTTCGTGCATGCGGGCCCGTTCGCGAACATCGCGCACGGCAACAGCTCGATCGTGGCGGACCGAATCGCGCTGAAGCTGGCCGATTACGTGGTCACGGAATCCGGCTTCGGTGCGGACATGGGGATGGAGAAGTTCTTCGACATCAAGTGCCGCGTGTCGGGGCTGGTGCCCAACTGCGTGGTGATGGTGGCGACGGTGCGGGCGCTGAAGATGCACGGCGGCGGGCCGACCGTGGTGCCCGGGCGGCCCCTCGACGACGCCTACACCCATGAGAGCCTCGAGCTGCTCGGGAAGGGCGTGGACAACCTCCGGCGGAACATCGAGATCGCCGGGTTGTTCGGCGTGCCCGTGGTGGTCGCCGTCAACCGCTTCGACAGCGACACCGACGCCGAGATCGATCTGGTGCGCGAGGCGTCCGAGGCGGCCGGGGCCGAAGGCGCGTTCGCGTGCACGCACTGGGCGGACGGTGGCAAGGGCGCGGCCGCCCTCGCCGAGGCCGTCGTTGCCGCCTGCGAGAAGGAGTCCGACTTCCGCTTCCTGTACCCGCTGGACATTCCGATTCGCGAGAAGATCGAGGCCATCGCGCGCGAGGTGTATCTGGCCGACGGCGTGGCGTTCGACCAGTTGGCCGTGCGACAGATCGACGCCTACGAGAAAGCCGGCTTCGGCGGCCTGCCCATCTGCATGGCCAAGACGCATTTGTCGCTGTCGCACGATTCGTCGCGGAAGGGCGTGCCGCGGGGGTTCACCGTGCCGGTACGGGAGATTCGTGCCTCGGCCGGGGCGGGGTTCCTGTATCCGTTGCTGGGCACCATGCGGACCATGCCCGGCCTGCCCCGCCGCCCGGCCTTCATGGACGTGGACATCGACGAACAGGGGAACGTCCTGGGCATGTTCTAGGGGAGTCGCGGATTGCGGATCGCGGGGGCGTTACGGCTTGCTCGCAAGCCGTGCTCAAAGAGCGCAATCAGATCCGCCGCCCCGCGCAGAGCGCGATCGCCAGCGCGTCGGCCACGTCGGGCGGCTCCGGCAGAGCCTCGAGGCCGCAGATCGACTGCACGGCCCGCTGCACCTGCGTCTTCGACGCGTGGCCGTTGCCGGTCAGCGACTTCTTGACCTCGGTTGCGGCGACATCGCGGATGGTCAGGCCGGCCTGCTCGGCCGCCAGGATGACGATGCCGCGCGCGTGGGCCATCAGGATGCTCGTCCGCGGATGCTTGTAGTGGGCGTACAGCTTCTCGATGGCGACGACGTCGGGCTTGAGTTCCGCCAGCAACTCGGCGAGGTCCGCGTGAATCTGGGCAACGCGCGCGGGCATCGACGCCTTGGCGTCGGTGCGGATGGTGCCGGCCTCGAGGATGGCCGGTTCGCCGCAGCCGAACGCCACGGCCGCGTACCCCGTGACGTTCAGCCCGGGGTCGATGCCGAGGATACGGTATTGGCCCGCCGCCGTCATTTCCGCCGCCACGTGGTGCCCTGGGGCGAGTCCATGATCTCGACCCCGGCCTCGGCAAGTTGATCGCGAAGGGTATCGGCGCGGGCGAAGTCCTTCGTCTTGCGGGCTTCGTTCCGCTCGGCGATCAACCCGTCGATTTCCGACTCGTCGAGGCCGAGCGCCTCTTCGTGCATCTGGGCGGTGCCCAGACCGAGCACCTTGTCCATCTCCAGCAGCGTGGCGTAGCGATCGCCGGCCGGCGCGTCGTCCGCCTTCGTCACGCTCCACATCGACGCCAGGGCCCGCGGCATGTTCAGGTCGTCGGCGACGGCCTTGCGGAACGCGGCCAGCGAGTCCTCCAGCGGCGCCTCGTCGCCGGTCGCCTCTGCCCGAAGGTCCAGCACGGCGCGCTTGAGACCCTTGTACGCGCTGGCGGCCGCGTCGAGCGCCTCCCACGTGAACGCAAGCTGCTGGCGGTAATGGGCTTGAAGCAGGAAGTACCGGTAGGCGAGCGGCTCGTACCCGCGGTCGATCAGCGATTGGAGCGTCAGGAACTCGCCGGCCGACTTGGCCATCTTCCGCGACTCGCCCTCGTCCGTCTGCTCGACGAGCCAGCCGCCGTGCATCCACCAATTGCACCACTTGTGCCCGAGGGCGGACTCGGCCTGGGCGATCTCGTTCGTGTGGTGCACGTTCACGTGGTCGATGCCGCCGCAGTGGATGTCCAGCCGCTCGCCGAGGTGCCGGATGGCCATCGCCGAGCACTCGATGTGCCAGCCCGGGAAGCCCACGCCCCAGGGCGAGTCCCACTCCATCTGGCGCTTCTGGTCCGCCGGCGAGAACTTCCACAGGGCGAAGTCGGTGGGGTGGCGCTTGCCGGCGACCATCTCGATCCGCTTGCCCGCCTGAAGCCCTTCCACGTCGAGCCGGGCCAGCTTGCCGTAGTCGGGTAGCTTCGACGTGTCGAAGTACACGCCGTCGCCTTCGATGACGTACGTGTAGCCCTTCTCTGCCAGCGTGCGGACGAGGTCGATCTGGGCGTCGATCTCGTCGGTCGCCTTGCACCAGATATCCGGCGGCAGGACGTTGAGCCGCGCCAGGTCGCGCTCGAACGCGGCCTGGTAGAACGCCGCGATCTCCCAGGCGCTCTTGCCTTCGCGTCGCGAGCCCTTCTCCATCTTGTCCTCGCCCGCGTCGGCGTCGTCTGTCAGGTGCCCCACGTCGGTGATGTTCATCACGTGGCGGACCTTGTAGCCGCCGACGTGCACCAGGGCGCGCTTGAGGACATCCTCGAACACGTACGTTCGCAGGTTGCCGATGTGGGCGTAGTTGTAGACCGTCAGCCCGCACGTGTAGAGGCGAACGGCGCTCGGCTCGAAGGGCTCGAACTCGTCCTTGCTCCGCGTCAGCGTGTTGTACAGCCGAAGCTTCATGATGAATCCCGAATCAGGCCTCGCGCAGGGATACGACCGCGAGGGCGGCCAGGCCCTCACCGGCGCCGACGAAGCCCATGCCCTCGCCGGTCTTCGCCTTGACCGACACGGCCGAGGCATCGACGCCGAGGAGCGCCGCGATTCGCTCGCGCATCCGCTGTTTGTGCGGCCCCAGCTTCGGCCGCTCCGCGAGGACCGTCACGTCGCAGTTGCCCACGATCAGGCCTCGCCCGGCCGCCAGCTTCACGGCGTGTTCGACAAATCGGCTGCTGTCCACCCCGGCCCATTGTGGGTCGGAGTCGGGAAAATGCTCGCCGATATCGCCGGCCGCAAGGGCGCCGAGGATCGCGTCCGTGACGGCGTGCAGCACGGCGTCGCCGTCGCTGTGCCCCGCGAGGCCGGCGTCGTGGTCGATGGGCACGCCGCCCAGCACCAGGGGTCTGCCCGGTGTGAAGCGGTGCGAATCGAATCCGAGTCCCACGCGGTCCATGGCCGACAGCGTAGCCGAAAGGCCTCGCCCGGACAAGCGACGCGGGACAAACCGGCAGCTCCGTGGGAGAGCGTGGGTCGGTTTGGCGCTGGACAGGCCCGTCGGCCGGGACGATAATGGTGCTTCAGCTCTGTGCGCCGGTGCGGGTGCGAACAGGGCGATTCTTTTTTCCGGGTCGCGAGAAGATGTAGACATGAATAAGGACTTTGTCACGCTTGGCGGCTTCACGCCGGATCAGTTGCGTAGGTTGATCGCCCGCGCGATTGAGGACAAAGCCCTCCTTCACAAGGGAGAACTGCCGGCCACGCTCGACGGCAAGACGCTCGCCATGGTCTTCGAGAAGCCGTCCCTGCGCACACGCGTCAGCTTCGAGACGGCCATGACGCAACTCGGCGGGCACGCGATCTACCTGGCGCCCGGCGACATCGGGCTGAGCACGCGCGAGCCCGTCCGGGACGTCGCCCGCGTCCTCGGGCGCATGTGCGACGGCATCATGGCCCGCACGTTCAGCCACGAGACGGTCGAGGAACTGGCCGAGTGGTCGCCTGTTCCCGTCGTTAACGCGTTAAGCGACTATTCGCATCCCTGCCAGGCCATGGCCGACCTGATGACGGCCGTGGAACTGCTCGGCGACCTGACGGGGCGCAAGCTGGCCTTCGTCGGCGACGGTAACAACGTCGCGCGCAGCCTGGCCATGGGCGCGTCGAAGCTGGGGATGGCGTTCGCGCTGGCCTGCCCCGCGGCGTACGGTCTCGACGAGGGGTTCGTGTCGTCGCTGCCGGACGGGGCCGCCTACAGCGTCGGTCATGACGCCGGCGAGGCGGTCGCCGGGGCCGATATCGTCTATACCGACACGTGGGTGTCGATGGGCCAGGAGCAGCAGCGGGACGAGCGGGTGGCGGCGTTCAAGGGCTTCCAGGTGAACACGGAGTTGCTCGCGGCCGCTCCGAAGGGCGTGCGGGTGATGCACTGCCTGCCGGCGTACCGCGGGTGCGAGATCACAGACGAGGTGTTCGAGGCGCACGCCGAGACGATCCTGGAGCAGGCGGGGAACCGCCTGCATTTCCAGCGATCGCTGCTTAATGTGCTCATCGGACGGGGCGGCATTGAGTGAATCGACGATCGCGGATTCGGGGTCGCGGGCCGCGGATCGCCGGGGCCGTGCGGGGAACGGGGCGGCGGGAGAGCCACGACATCGGCTTGCCGTACGGCGTCGTTATAGGATAGACTTGTCTGGCGGCGGAACAGACGCCCGGAGGCAGCGATGAAGTGGAACTCGACGATATGCGCCCTCTTGCTTGGGGCGTCGCTCGCGGGCTGCAATAGCGGCGAGGGGGGCTTCGGCGGCTTCGGCACCGGCTTGGGGGCGCTCACCCCGGACCTCACGCAGGACCGCGACGGGGAGTACACGATCCTGCTTCAGGCGTTCGGCGGACCGGATCACGTGAAATCCGCCAAGCACTACCGGACCGGGACGGAGAATCGCACCGATTGGGCGGGCCTGTTCCTTGTCCACAAGGCCGATCGCAGCCAGCTTTTCTGGGGACGATACGCCTCGGAGGAGAACGCCGAGCGGAACCTCGCCAAGGCCCGGCAGTGGGAGGCCCCCAACGGCCAGCGGATCTACGCCCGCGCCATCGTGGTCCGCGTGCCGGGGAAGGACGATATCGGGCCGCCCGAGTGGAACCTTCGGAACGTGACGGGCGAGCACACGGTGGTCGTCGGCGAGTTCCACAACCTGCCGGCCGAGGGGCTCCGCCCCGCCTACAATAAGCGCCGCGAGGACGCGGTCAAGTACTGCCGGGAGCTTCGCGGTGCGGGCGAGGAGGCGTATTTCTACCACGGCCCCGCGAAGTCGCTGGTGTGTATCGGGACGTTCGGGTCGGGGATCTACAAGCAGCGAGAGGACCCGGATACCGGGAAGATACTCGTCTATCTGGACGATCCCCGGATCAAGCGGATCCAGGAGGAATATCCCGAGCTGAAGGTCAACTGGGTGGCCGAGGTCACGTACGCCCGCGACGAACAGGGGAACCGGGTGAAGATGGGGACGAGCCTGACGTATCTGACGCCGATTCCGCGGGAGCCCGGCTACGCGCCGCCGACGAGCCTCGAAGGGCACCGATTGCAGGAACTGCAATGGAACCGGTGAGGCCCCCGGGGCGCGTCGTGGCCGCGACGGGGAACCCGGCGAAGCTCCGCGAGTTGCGCGAAATCCTGTCGGGCGTGGGGGTGGAGATTGTGGGGTTGGGCGGCTTCCCTCCGGTCGTGGAGCCCGAGGAAACCGGGGAGACCTTCGCCGGGAACGCCCGCGCGAAAGCCCTCTACTACGCCCGAAAAACGGGGCAGTGGTGCCTGGCAGATGACTCGGGGCTCGAGGTGGACGCCCTCGACGCGGCGCCCGGCGTACGGAGCGCCCGCTACGCGTGCGAACGGGTCGGCGAGAACGCGGCCCGCGAGCAGCTGACAGCCGCCAACAACGCAAAGCTTCTGGAGGCGCTCGCGGACGTGCCTGACGAAGATCGGGCCGCCCGGTTTGTCTGTCATCTGGCCCTGGCCGACCCCGAGGCCGTGCGGCTGGAGGCCCGGGGAACGCTGGAGGGACGCATCGCCCGCGTGCCCGCGGGGGCAGAGGGCTTCGGATACGACCCCGTCTTCTATCTGCCCGACCGCGGCTGCACGGCCGCAGAACTGACGGCCGAGCAGAAGAACGCCATCAGTCACCGCGGGGCGGCCGCCCGGGCGCTCGCCGAGAAGCTGCGTCGATCGCCGTAGTGTGCGCATCGTGTTGCACGCGGTGGCTGTCGCCCGGGCCGCGCTTCCGCAGCAGCACCACAGCGCTGAACACAACCGCCAGACCGCCCAGCAGGAGTATGGGGGCATACCACCGCGGCGACGGGGGGGCGTAGTCCACAAGCTGCTGTACGTGCTCGTAGAGGAAGCTCGCCTCGTCCCAGACGAATCCCGTCTCCGCGAAGAGGGCGTCGGTGGTCGCGTAGAAGGGGTTGACGTACACGGCGGCGCTGACGAGCACACGTCGTGTGCTTTGGCCCGCAGCATGGACAGCGCCGCCCGCCCAAAAGGGCGTCGCCAGGGCGAGCATGAGGGCGGCAGCGGTCACGGCGGCGGCTGCGTGACGCCCGGCGGGCTTGCGGGCGGACCGGACGGCGCCGACTGCGAATAAGGCCATGGCGGCGTGGATGCAGTAGATCTTCACGGCCGCGACGAAGCTGAGAAACGGGCAGACGGCCCACAGGACGAGCAGGGCGACGGCGGAGGCGTCGGCGACGATGCCGCCGCGGAGGAGGGCCGACAGACCGCTTCCGGCGCTCGCCGCCATGGCAGGGGACACGATCGCGATCCAGACAGCCGTTGCCGCGAGGGCAGCAAGCAGAGCGAGCATCTCGCCGGTTGCCGGCCGGACCGAGAAGTACACGCCCAGCTCCGCGGCGACGGTGAGCAAAAGGACGAGGAGCACGGCCCGCCCGTCTCGAGCCATGAGCCTGCGCAGCGCGTCCTGCCGGTCCAAGGGACGGTCTGTAGAGGCGGCGGGGTCCATGGCCGAGGGCGATCCGGGCAACCGTGTCACGGCGCGGGCTGCGTGGTGGCCTTGTATCGCTGGTGCAACATCGAGAGCTTCTCTCGGTACTCCTCGAGCAGCTTCGCCCGCGCCTCGAGGAGTTCACGTTCGGCCTCGATCTGCTCCAGGACCTGCGGAGCCGTTTCGTAGGGGCTGATGATCAGGTCGTGGGCGTTCTCGAAGTCCTGCGCCCACTTCTGTAGGGCGTCTCTCGCCTGCTGCGGGGTGTGGGGCAGGATCTCCCCTTCGGGCATCAATCGCTCGATCTCGAAGTCGCGCACCCCACCGACCTGCATCTCGCCGATCGCGCGCTGCACGCTGGCCACCCGCGCGAGCCCGTGCGCCCGCACCAGCACCGCCCCGCGCGCGTGGCGGCGGATGTAGTCCGCCGCCCATAGGCGAAGCTCCTCCGGGCCCTTCACCTTGCCGTCAGCGGCCATCCGGCCGAACCGGTCGATCTCCACCATCTTGAGGGCGTACGGTGAAGCCTGAGCCCCCGGCAGCGGAGAGACGATCACCGTCACGGGCGTACCCTCCGGGGGGATGGCCTTTTCGTTCGCGTCAAACTCGAGCTGCTCGTTGCTCTGTGAGCTCTCGAACGGCACGTCGATCACGGCTTCCATGAAGTTGGCTACCGTGATCACGTCGCCGGAGCTGTCAGCAAGGTATTCGCCGCTGGGCATCATGCGCGATCCGATGAAGATCCACTTCTTCGGCGGCCGTGTCTGATTGTCTCCGGCCACCTTCAGCCAGGACGATGCGTCCGCCTTGTGCGATTGGCCCTCGCCGTCCTTCCACCGCAGCGTGATCCGGAGTTCCGGGCCTCGCGGGGGGATCGCCTTGGTGAAGCCGGCTTCGTCGATCCACTTCGCCGCTCGCCCGGGCGTCAGGCCGAGGGCGAGCATCGCGGCGTGCAGGTGCGAGGGCAGGGCGGTCGTCGAGAGGATGCTCTCGTGCTCCTTCGTGCCCTGTTTGCAGACGAGCAACTCGAGCGGACCACTGCGGAGGACGACCTTGGCGTCGAAACGGGCCTCGCGTTTCCGGAGGTCGAGCGATACCTCCTTGATCTGAAGGACCTTCGGGGCGGATTGGCTCGGGGCCGGGCGGCTCTGCGCCGCGGCCGGCGCCCCGCGCGAAAGGATCAGAAGGGCGGTGAGTACTGCCGGGCCGACCAGTTTGCGTGCGGTCGCGTTCATTGCGTGGTCTCCTATGCCACGATTCTAAACGTCCCTGGACGGGCGGACACACAGGAAAAAAGAAGCCCGCCGAACAGGGCGGCGGGCTTCGGGGTCTTCGGTTTGGGTCCGGCGGACTACTCCGGGAACTGCCGGTATTCCTCCTCCTCGTGGAGGATGATCTGCGGCCGGATGAGGATCAGCAGCGTGTACTGGTCTCGCACCTTACCGCGGTTGGTGAACAGGCGATTGATCACCGGGATCTTGCTGATCAGCGGCACGCCGAGTTCCCGCTCGACCTCGCCGGCGATGGTCTGCCCGCCCAGCAGCAGGGTGCCGCCGTCGGGGCACATGACGGTGGTTTGCAGGTCCTGGATGTCCACCGTCGGCAGGCCGACGTCGCCGGCCGGCGTGGTCACTGTCGGAATCGGGGTGGTGACGCTCGATACCTGGGGTTTGACCGTCATGATGACCCACTTGCGGTCCTCAGTGACGGTGGCCTCGACATCGAGCGTGGCGCCCGTGGGCACGAACGAGATGACGGGCACGGTGATCGGCTCGCCGCCCTCACCGGTGGAGGCGACCGCGTCATATCCGGAGATATAGGCTGTCTGCGTCGAGACCGTCACGTAGGCGTTCTGACCGTTCCACAAGGTGATGCGCGGGGCATTCAGGGTCCGTGACGCCTGATGGGCCTGCGTGGCCTGCAACAGGAAGTCCACCTGCACGTCGTCGAGCCACACGCCCGCGACGCTCAAGCCCGGGTTCGCCAGGGCACTGGCGATGGGGCTCGGCACGGGGGTCGCCACGCCGATCATCGTGCCGCCGAACCCCAGGGTTCGCTGCCCGCCGCCGGTCTCGACGCCGCTCGGCGTGAAGCTGTCGTTGCCCGGCACGCTGTGCCCGGCCCCGACCCAGCCGGAGGGCCCGTCCGTCTGGACGCTGCCGCCCGTGAACGGATCCGTCACAACCCCGCCGCCCCCGAGCGTCGAGCCGAGGTTGAAGTAGATGTCGAAATCGATTCCGATGCTGTTCAGGAAGCCGGTGGCCACCTGGATGAATCGGGCCTCGACGGAAATAGAGATGCCGCGGGACTCCTTCAACTGGTTCAGCAGGTCGATGATGCTCTGGTGGTTCTGCGGGGTCTGCGTGATGACCAACTGCCCGTGCATCTCCTTGACGGCCGCCTCGGTGGTCCAGGAGGGCGGATCGACCGTTTCCTTGATCAGGTCGATCAGGTTGTTGATCATCTCCGCCTTCGTGATGATGTTCTCTTCGTTATCCTGGTCGTCGGTGTCGAAAGAGGAGGCCCACGAAGTGCCGTTGTTGTCGTCGTCATCGTCGCTGTCGTAATTCGAGTAGTCCACGCGGGGACCCTCGAAGTTCGGCACGGTGAACAGGAGATGCCGTACGTCGTAGACGCGCGTGACCGTCTGCCGCGCGAGGTCGTCGCGCGTGGAGACCGTGATCACGCCCTCGTCCACGACATACTGCAGGGGGTTCGTGCCGCCCACGTCGCGCAGGATCACGTCCAGGGCCTTGGCGACCGACACCTTCGTCAGATGGACCGTTACCGGGGTCTGGCGGTCGATGCCCTGAAGGGTCAGGGCCTTCCAGTTCACATAGAAGCTCGCGCCGGAGACATTGCGCAGGAAGTCGACCACGTCCTTGAACGGAATCTCGTCGAAGTCGAGCTGTGGGATGATCGTCTGAAGCTTCTGACGGACGGCCCGGTTCGCCTCAGACTCGGCGCCGGCGCCCACCCCATACCGCTCCGCCCGCTTGCGGATCTCCAGCCAGTTGCGCGGGAAGTGCAGCAGGTCGTACCAAGGGACCATCTTCCATTCGACTTCGGCCTTCTGTTTGAGTTCTTCCTCAAGCTGCGCCCGGTCGGACGCCTTGCGGTCCTGAAGGATGACGAACGTCCACAGGATCTCTCGGTGCTCGTTTGCCCACTTGTTCTTCGGATCCAGCTTCAGCAACTGGTCCACGATGTCCAGCGCCTCGCGGTACTGCTCGTCCGAGCGAAGCTGGCGGGCCCGCTCGGTGAGGGTCTCGATCTTGCGCCGGCGCTCCTCCGCTTCGCGGGCGCGACGCTCGGCCTCCAGCCGTTCCGCCTCTTCCCGTTGGATGCGGATCTGCTCCGCTTCCCATTCCTGCTTCTGGAGCTCGATGAACCGCAGATATCGCTCGATCTCCAGCATCTTCGACCGGTATTCATCCGGCGGATAGAAGTTCTGGTTGTTCTCCAGTACCAGTCTCGCGGTCCGCGCCAAGCGGGTGGCGTCGTCGAAGTCGGCCGCCCGGGACGCCGCCGCCAGCATCTCGCGGGATTCCTGCATCCGCTTGGCAATCTCTATATCCGCGATCTGCTTGGCCACGCGCCGCTCTCGCTCGGCACGCGTCAGTACACCCGTTTCGCTCGGAACCGGCATGCGCTCCCGCGCGAACTCGTAGAGCCGCTTGGCTTCCTGGTTGTCCGGGGCCAGTGCGACGGCTCGGCCCAGCAACTCGACCGCACGCTCGATCTGGTTGTTGTTGAGCGCCGTCTTGCCTTCCTGAAGGAACTGGGCGGCCTTGGTGGCCCGCTCCGCCTGGAGCTTCTCCATGGCGCTCGCCTCGGCCGGGGCCTGCGCCGATACGGGCTCGGCATGCGGGGCGGCGGCCGGTGCCTCTGCCTCGGGTTCCGTCGGCGCGGGCTCCACCGCGATCACCTCGGGCTGCTCGGGGTTCGCCGCCACCTCAGTGACCGGCTCGGGCTCTGTCTCGACCGCCACCGGTTGGATCTCGACCGCCATGGGCTGCGCCTCGACAACCGCCGGCTCGGACTCAACGGCGACGGGCTCCGTCTCGACCGCCACCGGTTGGATCTCGACCGCCATGGGCTGCGCCTCGGCAACCGCCGGCTCGGACTCAACGGCCACCGGCTCGGTCTCCACGACCACCGGCGCCGCGGTGACCGGGGCGGGTTCGGGGACGGGTTCGGCCGCGGCGGCGGCTTGGGCGAGGCGGTTGGCCTCCTCGGCCTTGCGGCGCGCAAGGACCAAATTGGCCGCGGCGTCGTCGCGTTCCGGCTGGGTGAGGTACTTGCTCTCGGCGGCGTTCTGGAATCCGCGAATGGCCTCGGCGAACTGGTTTTGCCGAAGGGACTCGTGGGCCGCCTGAAGTGTCTCACGGTCGGCGCGCTGAGCGCGGATGGCCACGTCCACCTTGCGAAGGTAATCGTCGAGGGTCGCCTTCTCGGCGTCACTGAGGTCGTTCGGCTGGACCTTCAGGAGGGTCGCCTTGGCCTGCTTGAAGTCCAAGGCATTGAACTGCTCGATGCCCTGGGCCAGCAGGGCCTTGGCCTGGTCCGCGTCAGCGTCCTGGGCGAGGGTGGCGCCGGCGAAGGCGAGCAACAGGGCGGCCGATACGGCAAGACACATCGTTCGGCGAAGCTCTACCACTGCAAGACTCCTTCCAGGAAACGCCCCGAAGGGCGTGGCCGTGCATTTCGTCGCATCGACGGGCTCGTCCTTCGCTCGTCGCGCCGCAAACCTGGGTGCGCACGGCTGTTGCTACCTGTACGTATCGTCAAAGGATGCAGAATTTATGGATGGAAAAATCCGCATACCGGCACCGCCGGCATAGGGCGGGAAGATAATCAAGGCCCGGTAAAGTTTGCAAGCCAAAAATAGCCCCGGGGTCGCGGGCCCGGTCCCGGTTACGTTCCGTCGATACCCAAGCCGCCTTCCGCTTCCTGCTTCAGCCGCAGGTACTCCCTGTACTCCGGGCTGTCCGGGTCGATGTCCGTTACCATGATGCAGCGTCTCAATTCGCCTTTGTCATCGACGTACAGCATCTCCACGGTGTTGCGGTTCACCTGGTCTCGCACCACCGGCTTATCAAACCGCAACGAGAGCACCACGGCGCCCGTCTGAAAATCGATGTCCCGACGTTCCTCCTGCCCCTGTACCAGATCGATCACGTCCACGCTCGCCACCTGGCCGATCGCGTCCCCGCGCTCCACCAGGAAGCTCGCCATCAGTGTCTGGCCCAGCCGCTGCGTGAAGACCGTCACCTTGGCCTTCTTCTGGAGAGCGAACTGCCCGGTCAGGAACAGACGTGTCTCTTCCGGCACCGCCGCCGGGGCCGACCACGAACTCCACGGCGTCTCCAGCGTGCCGACGCGGGCGTCCTCGGGGTCCTCGGCCTGGTTTCCGCCGTCGTAGGTCAGCAGCGGATTGGCCAGCACGAGCCGGCAGCGATACCGATACTGGTGGTTCTGCTTCAGGGCCTGGACATCGTGGAACCACAGCACGAACTGGCCGGTCTCCATTTGCTGATTCAGGGCCGGCACTGGCGGAATGGGCGACTGCAAGGCCTCCACCGGTCCGCCGACCGCTTCCGGAGTGGCGGGCGCGGGGGTCGGCCGGTAAGTCGGCGTCGCGCGGCGGGGCGTCGATGTTCGGCGACCGCTCTCGCGCCGGTAGTCTTCGTAGAATTCCTCTGGGACGTATTCTTCCTCGTACCGGGGGCGTGAAGGGGTCGGCTTCGGCGTGGTTGGCGATGGCGTTATCGTGGGCGTTCGCGGCTTGCGCTCGATGTTGATCTTCGTCCCGCCGGTATCGCGGACGACCATCCCCAGCTCCCGGGCCGCGCGGGTGACGGCGTTCTCGGGCAGGTTCCGCAGCCAGGTGTTCCACTCGCCTCGCGGCCAGAAGATGTCCCACCACGTCGGCTGCAGGATGGTCTCGAGCGTTTGGTCCGTCGTCAGGGTCTGCACCGCGCGGCGGACTTCGTCGGCATTGGCGCCGGTGTAATCGGGCACGACAAACCTCGGTGCCTGGACGAGGTTGCCGTTGGTGTCGACAGCGACGGTGGTGACGCGCTTGGGTTCGCTCCAGGTTCCGTCCAGTCCGCGCTCCTGTCGCTCGACCTCGACCGCGACGACGGCGAAGGATGCGGGGATCCCCGAGGCCATCCGAAGCTGATTCTGCCACGCCTTCAGCAGCGTGCCCACGTCGTACACGACGGCAGCGTGCGCGACGACCACGTCCTGGAGCAGAGGGGGACGGTGCGGAAGCTCACGCACGATGTTCACGTTTGGGGCCTTCGGGGCGGGGACCGCCTGTCGGAGGTTCGCCAGCTTCACGCCCGTTGCCACCTGTCCGTCGCCGACGGGCGGCGGCTCGACCGTGCCGAACGCGGCGAGTTCCGGCTCCGGCAGCAACGGCGGCTGCGGGGGGGCGGGCGCCATCGGATCGGGCGCCGCGAAGTCTCTCCCGAGGGGATCGTTCAGTTGCGCCTTGAGCTGCTCGGCGTAGTCGGGCACGGGCTCGACCGTGGCGGGGTTCTCCTCAATCTCTCTCTTCTTGCGGTCGGCCGATTCCCTGATCACCGTGTCGACCTGCTTCAGCGAGACCTGGCGGTTGCTCACCTCGATCGATCGCGGCGAAGAAAACCCCCATACGACCAGCGCGATGATGAACCCCAGCACGCACACGCCGAGAACGATCTTCTCGATGTGTGTCTCCAGAGGACTGACTTCCTGTTTCTTCGCCATTCGTCGGCTCCCAATCGGCCCGCTGGGCCTCGCATTGCCCGAACCTGCCGCGCTACCGCCCGCCCGTCATCGCCGGGCTCGTGGGCAGTCGCTGGCGGTCTTCGCTTCGAAGCGCCGTCGATTGCCGACCAAGCCGCAAGACCAGCGCCTCGATCGGCGTCAGGTCGCGGGCCCAGTTCGTCAGCAGCAGGAATTCGCCGTAGATCGTCACTTGCATCACGGGCTCGGTTCCATAGTAGAGTCCGGCCGCGGCGGTCGCCGCCTCCCGCGGCGATCCCCTCTCCGACCGGGCCGTGGCTGCCTCGACACCGGGCGTGACCGCCTGCATTTCCACGTCAAGAATAGTGTGGAGTTGCCCCGCCGTGAGATGCTTCTCAAGCAGGCGCAGGTACCTCAATGGCAGTACGGCCGTGAACTGGTAGTGCGCCACGTCGTACTCAGGCGTGCTGACGCGCCCGGTGAGGGTCTCTCCCAGGATGGCCTGCGTAGGAGCAGGGACAGCCATGCGCCCACGCGGCGGCCCCTCTTCCGGATACGCTTCCATGTACCCAAATTCCGAGTAGGCGGGAGTCGCCGGGCCCTGGGTGGCACTTCTCCCCAGCAGCGGAGGCGTGCCGCCCGTGTAGTAGGTCGGGGCGACCTGGATGCTCACGAGTTGCTTGATCGGCGCCTGCGGGACCTGCTGCTCGTCTTTCGGAAGGGGATCCAGGGCCTCCGCGTTGGCGCCCCGAATTGCCGCGACGATGTCCCGCGTGACCCAGTAGTTGACCTGCGCGGTCCAAAGCTGCTCGGCCGACGCGTTCGGATCGAGTGTCAGAAACGTCAGGTCCAGCGCATCGATCTTGGCGTAGATCCGCCCTTCGCCGGCCCGCGCGACCATGGCGTCGCGCCAGCCCTGTGCGACGGCGTCCGACAAGTCCACGGCCCGCGCCAGGAAGCGCCGCGCGTACTCCTTATGCTCCGCGCGGGATACCGGCTCGATCATCTCCACCGGCGTCGCGGTGCCGGCGTCCGGACGACGGGCGCTGGACGGTCGGCGGCCACCGCGAGGGTAGTAGTCCTCGGGGATGTACTCCTCTTCGTAGTACCGGCCGCGGGGCGGTTGCGCGCTTCGAGGCGTGGAGGGCGCGGCGCCGCTCGGCACAGTCTCCGGCAGGAACAGCGACCGAATCGTGTTCCGCAATTCGGAGTCGGAACGCTGGACGGCCGTCTCGGCTTGTTCGTAGTCCTTCCGGGTCTGCAGTAGCGATCCCAGCAGGGCTTCCCGTTCGACGGGATTGGTCACTTGCGGCAGCTTCGCCAGTTGCTCCTCCATCGACTGCAGGATCGCGAGGGCGTTCTGGATTTCTCTCGTGTGAAGCTTGTCGAGGGTCGCCTGGACCGTCCTCAGACGCTCAATGATCAACTCGGTGCCCGGTGCCGGCCCGGTTGGGGCGGGGCGGGCGGGTGTTCCGCCTCTCCCCGGCGGCGGGTATTCCTCGTAGTACTCCCGCGGGATCATCTCGCCCCCAGGTCCGGGCACGGGCGCGGACGGCCCTTCGCCCGCTTGGGGGACTTCCTCGGCGAGTTTCTTCTCGTATTCCGCCTGGATCTCTCGGAGCTGGTGGTCCAGCAGGATCCGCTCGGCCCGAAGCAGGTCGCCGGCGTACTGCGCGCCCTTGAGGTCGTATTCCAGCAGCTTCTTCCGCCAGTAGCGAATCCGCGCTTGCAGGTAGGGGTCGGTTGGCACCAGCGGCCCGACCGGGTCGAGGGCCGTCAGCACGCCTTCCTCGGGATCGGTCATGAGTTCCACGTACCGGGCCGAGATTGCTCCCGGCATGCCCGTGCGCTCCATGTACGGGAACGCCTTAACCTTCTGCCCCTGCCAGTCGACGGTCATGACCGGATAGCGCTCCTGCTGTTCGGCGAAGAGGCCCTGGGCTTCTTCCGCTTCGGTCTGGAGCGCCTGGCTCGCCTTCCGCTGGTCTGCCAGCGTTTGCTGACTTGTGCGGGGAAGGCTGCGAATTGCGCTGGAAACGTCCACGCGCTTCTGCTGCAGTTCCGACACATCTCCTGAGACCATCGTGGAGAGGGTCAACAGGATGGCCGCGGCGACCACCACGCCCCCCGCTATCGCCACCAAGAACAGGTTCCTGCGAATGAATTCCTGCATGTCTTCGTCCTTCCGGCCCGGGGACGAGGCGTCGCCTCGTCGCGCGGGTCGATGCGGTCCTGCTCGACTACGGCTGCGGTTCGATGGTCACGACCCACCGGAGTGTGAAGCGTCCGTCCTGCGGATCGGGCCTCGACAACTCCTCATACGGCGTGGGGACCGCCTGGTCCTGCTGCTGATTGCCTGACCTGTATTCGGACATTTCCCACGGCTCGTACTCCCGGGTTGGCCCGGCGGGGGTACGCCTTCGTCCGCCGGAAGTTTCGGCTTCGATCGGGGCGTAGGCGAATCCCTTCTCGGGGATGCTGAACGCGGCGATGCCTTGGGCTTCGGCCAGGCTTCGGTTATCCAGGTCCGCGAAGATTCGGTTGGCGTTGTCGCGAGGCAAGGGGGTGCGCACGGTGAGGGTGAGGGTGAACGCCCGCTTCCCGGCGAGGTCCGCGGGGGGGGGCTGGCCGGGCCCGCCGGGCGCTGTGCGTCCGGTCCGCACCTTCTGTACGGATTTCCACGCCTCCTGAGCGTTCGGGTAGTAGTCCGTTGTCCAGTCTTCGACGAAGGCGATCTGCCGGTCCGCTCTCGGTGTCGCCTGGACGAATTCGAGCAGCAGGGCGATCCGCCCGGCGAGGCCGGCGTTCCCGCCTCCCATGGCGTCGGCGATCCGCGCCTGCTCCTGCTCGCTCAGGAGGGTGAAGGCCGACTGCACCAAAGCGGCGAGTTCCTGTCTCGCGCTCGGGGACGGTGCGCCGCGGACGCGGGACGTCGACATGGTCTGAAGCTTCGCCGTAACCTCCGGCGTCTCCAGCTTCCGTCGGAGGGCGCCGTCCACCGACAGGTAACGACCATATTCCGCAATCCGGGGCTGATCGCGGAACACCCGGTTGACCAACTCCGTGAACGTGGGAACCACCGTCGGCCAGTAGGTGCGGTATTGCAGCAGCGCCCCGCGCTGCCCGAGTTCCTGGAGGTACGGGCGGTCGAGCCCTTGCAGGCGGTTGAGTTCGCGGTTCAGCCCCCGGTACTGCGCGACGACCTGCTCAGCCTTCTGTAACTCGTCCGCGTCCGACAGGACGCTCTTGTCGGCGTAGCCGCGGTATAGCGGGAGGATGATCGCCAGCACCAAAGCGGCCGCCGCGGCGCCGAACCACGGCCGCTTCTTCTCCCACACGCGCTGGTGGGCGATCTCGCCCGGCAGCAGATTGGTGGTGACCGGTGTCAACCCGAGCCCCTGCAGCGCCAGGCCGTATGCGACGGCGAAGGCCGGGACGTTCTCGGTGAAGGTGGGCGCATTGACGGCCGGCGACGGGCGCAACCGGTTGTAGCTGTCGATCCGCAGTACCTGAATGTTCAGGTTCTGCTCCAGGAACTTCTGGAGCCCCGGCAATCGCATGCCGTTGCCGAGCCCCAGTACACGCCGGAACCGCGACTCGCGGTGGAGCGACGTGTAGTAGCCGACCGACCGCTGGATTTCCTGGACCAAGTCCGCGAAGACCGGGCGCATCGCCTGGAATATTTGGCGGGCATACTTGCTCGTGGCGGCCGTGCGCTTCAGCTTCTCCGCCTTCGTGAAGGACAACTTGAACGCCCGCACCAGCGCCTGCGTGAAGTTGTTCCCGCCGATCTGAATGGTCCGTGTCCAGATGCGCGGGCCGTCCGCAACGACGAGGTCGGTCTTGTCGGTGCCGATGTCGGCCAGCAGCGTGGCGCCTTCGGCCGCGAGCTGCTCGTCGTACGTCATGAAGTTGTACAGCGCGAGCGGCGCCATCTGGACGGCATCGACGCTGACGTCGGCCTCGTTGAAGAAGCTCAGCGTGTCGTCCACGTCGTCGCGTTTCATGGCGAAGATGCCGACCTCGACGTCCGGGGAGTCCGGATCCTCGAAGGTTTGCCACCGCCACACGACGTCGTCGATGTTGAAGGGGATCTGCTGCTCGGCCTCGAAGCGGACGATGTCGGGGATCTTCTTCTTCTCGACCGGGGGCAGCTTGACGAACCGCGTGAAGCTCACCTGTCCGGGCACGGCAACGACGACCGGGGTCTCGAGCAGACTGTTCCGCGCGACGAACTGCTCGAGCGCGGCGGCGATCAGCGGGGCTCGGTCCGGGTCATCCTGCGAGAGGATCTTCGGGTGTTCGATGATGTCGAACGCCTCGACCTGAAGCTCGCCGTCTCCGCTGCGAAGCTTCAATGCCTTCAGGGCGCGCTTGCCGATGTCGATCCCCCAGACGCTCTTCGGTGCGGGCATAGGCACTCCTTGATAGGGCCGCGGACGCCGCGCCGTCCGTGCGGCCGGGCCCGTTCGTCCAAAGGCGGGCCGTTCCTCGTGCTATAATAGTCGCCGCGCTTCCCGGCGGCAAGCCCGCCGCGACGGGGGCGTTTCGCTAAGTCGAGCCGGTTCGCCTGCGAGGCCGGGCCGCGGGAATTCTGTCGTGGCGACGTTCACTATTACAAGCCTTGGGTGTAAGGTCAACCAGTATGACGGGGCGGCGATCTCCGCCGTCCTCGAAGCCGAGGGCCTTTCGCCGGCACACGGCGCCGAGCAGGAGCGCGCCGCCAAACTCGCGGTCGTCAACACCTGCTGCGTCACCGCCGCGGCCATGCGGAAGAGCCGGCAGGCGATCCGCCGCGCCGTTCGTCGCTCGCCGGACGCTGTCGTGCTCGTCACCGGATGCTACAGCGACTTCGACGCCGCCGGCGTTCGCGCTGTTGTCGAGGGCCTGAACGTGCCCTCCGATCGGGCGTTCGTCGCCGGGCATCATGGCGATGTCCGCGCCGCCGTCGCCCACGCCGGGCAAGCGGCTCGCGGCTCCCGCAGCGGCCGTGCAGACGCCGAAAGGGATGAGGAATGGATGAGGCCGAACGCGCTTGCCCGCCCGGCCGCTCCGGACGGCCTGTCCGACTCCATTAGAACCCGCCGCCAGGCCGCAGTCAAGGCCGACTGCTCCGGGACCCGCACGCTGCCCGCGATTCGTCACTTCGCGGGGCACTGCCGCGCATTCGTCAAAGTCCAGGACGGATGCGACGCGTTCTGTACGTACTGCATCGTGCCCTACACCCGCTGCCGCGTCTGGTCGCGGGCCCTTGACGCCGTCCTCAGCGAATGCCGCGCGCTCGTCGCCGCCGGGCACAAGGAGCTCGTGCTCGCCGGCGTGTTCCTCGGCGCCTACGGCCGCAACACCGCTGTCCGCAAGCGCTGGCCGGACGAGCCCGCGAAGCTGCCCGAACTCATCCGCCGCGTCGCCGCAATCGACGGCCTGTTCCGCCTGCGGCTAAGCAGCCTCGAGCCCGGCGACCTCAGCGACGAACTCCTTGGCGTTTGCCGGGACACGCCCAACTTCGCGCCGCATTTCCACCTGCCGCTTCAGTCCGGCTCGCCGGCTGTCCTCCGCCGGATGAACCGCCAGTACACCGTCGAGCAGTACGAGCGAACGATCGCCCGGCTTCGCGACGCGTTCGACCGCCCGGCCGTCAGCACCGACATTCTCGTCGGCTTCCCGGGCGAGTCCGAGGCCGACTTCGGCGCCACCCTCGCGGTGGCGCGCGGGGCCGGCTTCACCAAGATTCATGCGTTCCCGTTCAGCGCCATGCCCGGCACGGCCGCGTGGCAGTTCCGCCACGAGGCGCCGCCCACCGCCGTCATCCGCGAGCGGATGGTGCGCCTTGCCGCTCTGGAGCGAGACCTCTCCAGGGCCTTCCGCCGTTCCCTCGTTGGCGAGGGGGTTGACGCGCTCGTCGAGGCGTCGCCGAAGCGCGGCGAGGGACGGGCGATGACCGGGCGCTACCAGACCGCGTTCTTCCGCGACGGTGCCGCGGAGCCGCGCGACATCATTCGCCTGCTGGTCACCGGCGTTCGCGACGACGGCCTCGTTGCGCGCCCGGCCGCTAACGCCGATCCAGCCTGAACGTCACGGTCGGCCGCCGCCCGGCGACCGTCACGCCCCGCGGCAGCAGCACGACCGCCTCACGGGTCTGCCATTGCCCGGCCGGTTGCGCCAAATCCGCATCCGTCAGCGCCACGAACGTCTTCACGTCGCGCGGCGCCAAATCGCCCACCACGTCGCGCGGGCCCGACACCATCACCTGCGCCTGCCACTCGCTCGCGTCCCGTCGCACCAGCACGAAGCGGTCCCACGTTTCGTCGCGCAGCCAGTCCGGCGGGCTGTGCACCTCGATATCGACCGCCATCGCCCGGACGACATTCTCCGCCGGCGGCTCGGCGGCCCCGTCTTCGCCGCGAAGCCCAAGCTGGTAGAGCTGACGACGCTCCGCGGCCTGCGCGCGAAGCTGGCCGAGGATCTTCTCCGCCGCGGCCTCGTCGCCCGGCTGTGTCAGCGCCCATAGGTCCACGTAGGCTTCGACGGAGGCCGTCGCCTGTCGCCGCTGCGAAAAGTCGTCGGCCGTCGCGCGGACTTCGGCGATTCGCGCCTCGACCGCCTGCTGCACGAGCCGCGCCGCCGCCTTCACCGCCAGCGCTTCCATCAGCGATCGGCAAGCCTCGGCGTCGGTGGGCAAGTCGAGCGGGTCGGGCTGGAGCCCGATGTCCGGGTTGGCGTTCTCGATCACCTCATCCTCGAAGACGGCCGCCTCGCGGACCGTGTCGCGCGCCACGGCTTTGCGCTGTCGGTCCTCGATCCGCAGGTCGCAGGTCGCCTCGGCCGTCTTGTGGTAGATGACGACTTCGTATGGCCATTCCAGCTCCACCTGCTGCCGAACGAATCGCGGCTCGCCCGCCAGGCGCCGGTGCAGCCCGGCAATCTCGTCGCGCTTGGCCTGGACGACCGCCGGGCGGGCCCCCGCGTTGATAAGGTCCTGAAGCTCCCGCTGCGCCCGGTCGATCGCCCGCCGCAGGCGCGGAATCGCGGGGTTCGCCACGTCCCGCATCTGCTGATAGACGTGTACGCGGTTCTCCGACCGCACACGGTGTGTGCTCGTGCCGAACTGCGTCACGTCCGCATAGGCGTTATGCAGGACCGGGGCGCCGGCGCCGGCCGTCTCGAGGAACGGCGGGGCATTGCGGGAGACGGCCGTCGCCAGGGTCCATTGCACCGCACCCATGTCCGCCGGAAGTCCGGCGACCCGCGACCGCGCCTGGAGCGACATCGCGAATGCGATCCGCTGGGCAATCTTCGCCCGCATCCGCGACACCGCGTTGTCCGCCTCGCGGGACGGGTACGCTTCGCTCGCGTCCAGGTACCACAGCATCGCGTTTCCCCAGTAGCCGCGGCGCTCCGCCTCGCGCCCGCGCGCCATCGCCGCCGACGCCAGCCCCTGCTGCGCGCCGCGGTGATCCGGCTCGTAGCGAAGCGCCGCCCGGAACTTCTCCTCGGCCACGTCCAGATCGCCGCGCGCCAGCAGCGTGTCGCCGTCACGAGCGAAGGCATCCGCCGCCCGCTGGCCTACGTCCTGGGTGAAGTCCTTCGCCCGGGCGTGGTAGGGGTAGATGCGCAGCGCCTCGTTCGCCGCTTGCGCGGCCTCGTCCCAGTGGTCCTCGCGCGACAGCTCCAGCGCCTTCTCATAAAGGGCCTCCGCCTGCTGACGCTGCGCCTTTGCCTGTTCCAGATGCTCGCCGGCCGTCGGATTGTGCGGCCACACCTCCAGCGCCTCGGTCAATGTGCGGATGGCCGCATCCAGCCGCCGCTGGCCCAGTTCCGCGTAGCCGGCGTCGGCTTTGCGCTGGGCCTGTTCGAGGGTCTCGCGATAACGCGTCAGTTCGGCCCGCGCGGGCAGGTGGTTGGGGTTGGCGGCCAGCCCCGTTTGGAGGGCTTCGACGGCCTTCAGCCAGCGCTTCTCGCCCGCTAAGCGCCGCGCCTCCAGCAGCAGACGGTTCGCCTCCCGCAGGTTCGGCGTGCCCGTGCCCGCCAGGGAGTCCAGCGCATCCTGCGCCGCCTGGTTGCCGGGCCAGAAGTCCAGCGCCGCCCGCGCTTCGCCCGCCGCTGCCTCCAGACGCCCCGCGTCGGCGTACTGGTGCGCCCGGTTGAGACGCACCATCGACCCGGCACGCCGAGCCTGCTGGATGCCTTGCGCCGCGGGCTTGTAGCCCGGCTCGATATCAAGGCATTGCTGGAACTTGGCGATGGCCTCGCCGTATCGACCCTCGGCCGCAAGCTGCTGACCTTCCTCGTAGGGGGCCAGGAACCGCGCCTGGTGGTACTTCTCCATGAACACGGCGTCCTCCGACAGCTCTGCCTTGCCGTCGAGGGCCTTCTGGTAGTTCTTCAGGGCGTCGACGTACCGCTGTTCGGACATGGCGTCGTCGCCCTTGTCGAGATAGTACTGGGTGCAGCCGGTGAGGGCCCCGACCGCCGCCACGGCCGCTATGAGGAGAATGGTTCGCCGCATGGTGCGTGTCCTTTCCGTTAGCCCGCCCGATTATAGGTGCCCCGCGCCCACGCCCGCAAGGAAGGCAAGCAGGGATGCATGGGATGCACGCGGATGAAGGGCACGCTCCCCCGCCCGCCCGAAACGCGGCCCCCGCCGGCGCAGTGGCGGGACGCCGGTCTGTCTCCCGAGTCGCGGATTGGACATCCGGAGGGAACCGCAACTTCCGCCTGTGGCAGGGCGCGCCGGCTTCGCGGAGGTTCGGGCCGTGGAATCGGGTGTCGGAGATGGAGAATCGGATATTCTCGCGCCAACTGCCATAATCTGCCACGTTCTGCCGTTCTCTGCCGCGCAGTGCCACAAACTGCCGCGCGATGCCGCGCAGTGCCGTTTCCTGCCGCGTTCTGGCACGCGCGCTTTCTCCGTAAGTCTTCTCCATAAGGTACCTTATCGAGATTCGCGCCGTCCCGAGGCGGGGAACCGGTAGGGAGGAAGGGGAAAAATGCGGTTTCTCGGCAGGTAATCGGCAATGCGCAGACCGCCAAGTCGGAGTTCGGCGATCGGAGTTTGGGGTCTTGCCAACTGCGGAATCCGGAACCCGCAATAGTGCCGTTGATCTCACCGCATCCCGTCGGATGGTCTCTCCGCTGCTCGAGCGCTGAGTGCTGACGGCTTCGGTCGTCATCGGCGAATCCTCCGGTCCCTCCGGCGCACAAGGGTCGGCCGCAGTTCCCCTTCGACCTCTGATCTCCTCACGTGTCTCATAAGCATAGAACAGACAAACAGAATTGCAAGAACAAAGTTCACGGACCGTCGGAAATCTTCTCCATTGGCGCCTGGCGAGAACGGCTTCTGGAATCGTCAGTGACCAGGGTCCAATGACCACCCAACCGCCCGATGACCAGCGCCCGGGCCACCCCTTGCGGCTGGCGCAGTCGTCGGTCTGGAATCCACCAGGGATGGACAGGTAGGGTGGGGCGCGGCGGCGAGCCGTTCGGCGTGCAACGAGTGGCACGCCCTGCGATTGCGGGGCGTGGTTCCGGGCGCAGCAAGCTGCACGCCCTACGCTCTGCGCGTTCCACTGGGGCAGTGATGTTCACATCTCGTCGGTGGCTGGAAATTTTCAGGGCAAGCGCGTAACCTGTCGGCGCCGGCAGTGAACCGGCGGGAGACTGTTTGCATGGCAGATGGTACGCGAAGGCCTAACGTCGTCTTCATCACCACCGACCAGCAGCGCTACGACACGCTCGGCTGCACGGGCAACGCATGGGTCCGCACGCCGAACCTCGACCGCCTCGCGGCCGAGGGGGTGCTCTTCGATCGCGCGTACATCCAGGGATCGGCCTGCATGCCCAGCCGGGCGAGCTTCCACACCGGCCGCTACGCCCGCACCGCCGGCTGTCCCGCCAACGGCCATACGATCAACCGCAACGAGATCACGCTGGCGAAGTATCTCAAGGACGCGGGCTATGTCTGCGGGCTGTCGGGCAAGATGCACGTCTGCGCCCACGGCCACCGCTACCCCGAGCCGCGCCTGCCGGATGACGGCTACGAGGAGTTTCATTGGTCGCCGAATCCGCACCCGTTCTGGCCGACCGATGAGTATCACCATTACCTCGCGGGGTTGGGGCTGGAGTTCCGCCGCGAGCGGCTGGAGGGCGCCGACCACGTGTGGGTGACGGAGCCGGCGGGTCATTCGCACACGGCGTGGTGCATGCACTGTGCGACCGGCTTTATCCGTCGGCAGGTCCGCTACGATGCGGACCAGCCGTGGATGTTCAACGCGAACATCTTCGATCCGCACGACCCGTGGGACCCGCCGCGGAAGTACCTCGAGCGGTACCTGTCGCGCGTGGACGAGATCCCGCTGCCCAGGTTCCGCGAGGGCGAGCTCGACGACAAGCCGGAGTTCCTGCGTGACAAGCACGAGAAGGCCGGCTCGGCGGACTACGAGCTGGTGCACCCGAGCCGCATGGACGACCGGCAGAAGCGGCTGATTGTCGCGGCGTACTGGGCCATGATCGACCTGATCGACGAGCAGATCGGCAAGCTGCTTGCCGTGCTGGAGGAGACCGGGCAGGCGGACAATACGCTGGTCATCTTCACCAGTGATCACGGCGAGATGCTCGGCGACCACGGGCAGTACTTCAAGGGCTCGCAGTTCTACGAGGAGACCGTACACGTGCCGCTGATCTTCTGGATGCCGGGGCGGATCGCCGGGGGGCGGCGGAGCCGGGCCCTGGTCGAACTCCTGGACATCCTGCCGACGGTGCTGGAGTTCGCGGGTCTCGACGTGCCGTCGCGCGTGCAGGGGCGGTCGCTCGCGCCGATACTCGCGGGCGACGCACCGCTGGACGTCCACAAGGACAGCGTGTTCTGCGAGGCCCTCCAGGGCGGCCTCGACCGGGCGACCGGCATGCCCCAGCGGAACTGGCAGACCATGCTCCGCACCGACCGCTACAAGATCGTCCAGCACCACGGCCATCCGCTCGGGCAGCTCTATGACCTCCAGACCGACCCGGAGGAGTTCATCAACCGTTGGGATGATCCCGACTCCCGGGACGCGAAGATCGAGATGCTGCGGCGACTGAGCGACCGGCAGGCGTTCTGTTGGGACTGGCACCATCCCAAGCAGCCTGGCCGGGCGGACAATACGTCGCATGCCTAGCGCGTGTTCCGGCGCGACGGGACACGCAGGTTCTTGCCGCTGTTTCGATGAGCCGCGACCGCCAGGGAGCGGGACTTCGTGAGGGTGCGTCCCTCAGGCAAAACCGGCCGGACGCTCGTGACAAGCATCCGGCCGGTCGGTTGTTGTTGCCGTTGGCCGTTCGTTGACGGCTGATTGCTGACCGCGGAGTGCTGTCTCTCAGTCGCTGCCGGCCGTCTTGGAAATCAGCGGGATGATATCCTGGCTGGGCAGGCCCATCGCGCCCAGGGCCTTGGCGGCCGCCTCGCGGATTCCGTGCGGGCCGTCCGTGGTCACCACGTCCAGCGTCGCCTTCACGTGGCGATCGAGCAGCAGGCGCCCGTGCGTCTGCAGCGACGACGCCAAGGCGCCGTAGGCCGCGGTGCGCACCGCCGCGTCCACCTCGGCGTTGTTCGCCAGCCGCGCGATGGCCCGCTGCGCCTGCTCATCGTTCATGATGGCCAGGGCATCGGCGGCCGCCACGCGAACCGGCTGACGGGGATCGTCCAGTGCCTCGATCAGCGCCTTTTCCGTCAGCGAGATATCGAACGTCTTGTTGCCGGTGAGGCCGAGCATGCGGATGGCGTCGGCGGCCCCGACGGCCCACATGACGGATTCCTCGGCCGTAAGCGATCGCCCCACGCCGCTGCGGATGGCTTCGGCAACCATGGGGCCGAGCACGTCGGCCGCCGGCTCGGCCGGCAGCAGGAACAGGCGTTCGTCGAACTTCGCCATCTGCCGCAGCGCCTCGTCGCCGCCCGCGACCACGATGGGCAGGGCGTTATACTCCGGCTGCACGCGAAGCTGCGTGATGATGTCGGCGGCTTCGGGCTTGCGGCCGAGCACGGCCACGTCCACGCCGCTGACTTCCTTCGCCGCCGCCATCGCCTTCGTCGTGTCCTCGCCCTCGATCACCAGGTAGCCCAGCTCGCGCAGCGAGTCCTTCAGCAGGTTCCGCTGTCGGAGATCCTCGACGATGAGCATCGCCACGCGCTTGCCGCTCTGGCGCAGGGCGGAGTTCATCACGTTCATCACGAGCTGGTAGCCCTCGAAGCGGCTGTCGGGGCGGGCCTTGGCGAGCGAGACGGCCGCGAAGAACCGCGCCTCGCGGTCGGGGTAGGTCAGCGCCTCGACCAGCGGCATGGCGCCGCCGGCGGTGGGCTCGATGAGCGTCTTGGTGCCGGCGGTCTCCACCAGCGCCCGAATCGCGCCCATGGCCACCGGCGTGTTGTGGTCCTTCAGCGCCCGGGCCAGGACGTCCTGCAGGTACTGCGGGCTCGACGCCAGGGCGTAGAACCGCGCGAACGGCTGGTCGGCGCGGTGCAGCGGGTCGGACTTGCCCTCCGGCAGGTTGGCTTCGAGGTCCAGGTTGGCAGACACCCACAGCGACACGGCCGGGTAGAATTCCCCGTCGTGCTGAAGCGCCGTGCGCGACAGCCGCTTGGCGTAGATGTCGCAGAAGATTTCGCGCGGCACGGCGACGAACACGGGTCCCAGCCCCTCGCGCCAGTACCACACGTTCGCCTGGGCCGAGCGGATATCCGGCAGCAGCGATTCGGCGCGGTAGTAGTACTTCTCGCTCAATTCGTAGAACAGCGACGCCGTCGATTTCTGCATCACCGACTTGTCGCCGCCCGCGCAGGCGAACAGGGCGGTCTTGGCCGCCTCGCGCGTCCGCTGCAGCAGGTCCTCGCGCCCGAGCAGTTCCTTTAGCCGCGGAATGGCGTGCGGGTACTCGATCTGCGCCAGCGCGTTGGCGAAGATCTCGCGGAGCTTCGGATCCCGCGTCTGGAGGCCGACAGACAGCGGACGCACGGCTTCCTTGCCCAGGTCCGGAAGCACCGCGATGATCAGCGAACGCATCGTGTTGCTCAGGTTCGGGTCCATCAGGGCCTGGACCATCTGCGGCACGGCGTACTCGCCGGACATGATGAGCTGCTCGCGCCCCTTCTCGAACGTCTCGGTGTTCTCGAGGCGGCCGATGGCCTCCTTGATCCGTTCCGGGTCGGTTCGCATCATGCGGTACCCCTCGCGGATCACGTCGACGATCTTCTCGAGCGGCTCGCGCAGCCCCTTCTGGTGCATGCCGCGGGTCAGCGTGGTCATCGAGCCCCACGTGTCTTCCGACAGCAGGTACAGCCCCGCCGGGTCCGGCTGCGCCTCCAGCAGCGCCTGGGCGTTGCTGAGCGCCGAATCCGACTCGGCAATCTTGATGTAGTGGATCAGGTCGCGCCAAAGCTCGGCCATCTGCCGCTGCTTTTCCTCCTGCGCGACGGCGGTTCCTTCCTCCCCCGCGGGCGCGGCCGCGTCCTGCGCCAGCGCCGGCGCCGCCAGCGCAATCAACATCGCCAGAAGGGACGCTAGAAGTCTTTCTTGCCTGACCATGGCATCTCCCATGTTGCTAACAGACTGACCGGGTCGTCGGCCGCCGGCGTAGGCGGCGCCGCCCGTGCGGAACTAAGCGATGCGTGTGTTGCCGGATCAATACGAATGAATGCATGGGCTCCGCGCACCCGGTTAACGAGCGGGCTCGCGGACCTTGGCCCGTGATTATAGACCGTGCCAAATCACTGTCAATCAAAACCATCCGCCGAATGCTCTATCGGTCATAGGCCCTCTCGCGGTGCGGGGAATCTCGGCTTCCGTCCCTCCAGGACGGCCGCCACGTCGTACACCACGTCGCACATCGCCTCCGTTGCCGCCGGCACGCGGGCCGCGATATGCGGCGTCAGGATCACGCGATCCAGCCCGAACAGCGGATAGTCGGGCGGGGGGGGCTCGGGGTCGTGGCAGTCGATGACGGCCGCCGACAGCGCCCCGGACTTCAGCGCCGCCGCCAGCGCGGCAGAATCCACGCATTGCCCGCGGGCGGCATTGATAAACTGCGCGCCCGGCCGGAACTGGGCGAGCGCCTCGGCGTCGATCATCCGCCGCGTCACGTCGGTCAGCGGCACGTGGATCGTCACAATGTCGCTTTCGGCGTACAGTGTGGGCTTGTCAACCGCACGGGCGGGGTAATCGACCTCGATGTCGAGGATGTCGTTGTAGAGGACGGTCATGCCGAGACCGGCCGCTGCCCGCCCCACGCGGCTGCCGATCCGCCCGCAGCCGACGATGCCCAGCGTGCGGTCGGCGAGGAAGTGCCCGAACGTCTGCTTGCGGACCTGGTGGAACTCTTCCGGCGGCGGGGGCCCGCTCATCGGCCAGAAACGGCGGTTCATCTCGATGATCATGCGGACGGTGTAATCGACAACGGCCAGCGTGTTGGCGGCCGGCGTGTGGACGACTTCGACGCCGCGGGCGCGGCAGGCGCGGACGTCGATGTTGTCGGTGGCGACGCCCGCCCGGCCGACGACCTTTAGACGCGGGGCGAGCGCGAGCAGCGCCGGCGTGACCAGCGTGTACGTCCGGACGACGAGCCCGTCGGCCTCGGCGAGTTCGTGTGGGGCGTTGCCGGCCTCGACGGCCGCGTTGACCGCGTCGGCCGTCGAACGCAACACTTCCGCGTGCTCCGCCAGCCACGCAAGCGCCCGTTCGCTCAGCGGCTCAGTGACCAGAACCTTCGGCTTCACGTTGCCCATGCCCGGCGAGTATATCCCCGGCCCCGATCGGGCGTCCATGCGATTCAGCCCGTGATCTGTGCGGTCTGCAAGCCGCCGCGTGTTGACAGGGGGGTAGGTCGTGCGGAAGATGCCCGGTGGGGGCGGCGAGGAAAGGCGAAGCGGATGTCCACACGCGCGACCATCGACGGAATCGGCACGCTTCTCCGTGTGACGGCGCCGTTCGACGAATGCCTCGAGACGCTCGACAAGGCCGGGGCGAGCCGCTCGGTGCCGTTCGGCCTGCTGGCGAGGGCGCGCCTGGCCGTCGGGCCGGACCATCTGCTCTGCAAGCTCGGCTCGTTCGTGCGGGAGGCGGTCGTCTATCCGGCCGAGGGCCCGGCCCTCTACGTCCGCGAGTCCCCGCTGCTCGACCTGGAAACCTGCCGCGCCGGGGCGAAGCTCCACCGCAAGCTCGAGACCGCCACCGAGGCCCGCGACCCCATCCGCAAGACCGGCTACGGCGAGATCATGTTCGGAGACGTGATCCCCATGGAGCGGTTCGAGCAAATCGCGGGCGCCGCCGAGGCGGACCGCGCCCGCCCGCCGGCCGAGCGCCGAGTCTTCGAGTTGCCGCAGCGCCGGCCGTTCAAGATCCCCATCGACGAGTTCGCATCGCACGACCTCGCCCTATGGCTGTTCGGCGACGCGGCCGTGGCCGCCGAGTATCGCGACCTGCTGAAGTCGTCCGGCTGGACGGAGGTGCCCGTCTGGCTGCACGAGTGGCTCAACCCCGACCCGTCGCGCCCGCCGTTCATTCGTCAGCTCGTGTTCGGCAGCCTGCGGACGGATGAGGGGATCAACGGCGGGCGGCGGCTCGGCTTCGACGACGGCTGCCTGTCCGGCACGTGGGGCCTGCTGACGTGAGGAGCGACGCCGTGGCCGAAACCGCATTGATCACCGGCGCCAACCGCGGGCTGGGGCTGGCCCTGACCCGCACGCTGCTGGAGCGGGGCGATACGGTCTGGGCCGCCTGCCGTCGGCCGGACGAGACGGAGAAGCTTACGCAGTTGGCCGGATGCCACGGTGACCGTTTGAACGTCGTGGCGATGGATGTGACCGAGGAGTTTTCGGTTTCGGCTGCTGTGGACCAAGTCGCCGGGGCGGCGCGGTGCCTGGATCTGCTCGTGAACAACGCGGCCGTCTTTGCCGACTCGATGGACGACGACCTCGACGACTGGGATCTGGCGCTGACGCGGCAGGCGTTCGAGACGAACACGCTGGGGTCGGTGCGCGTGACGCGGGCGTGCCGGGCGCTGCTTCGCGAGTCGCCGCGGCCGCGGGTGATCAATGTGACCTCCACGCTCGGGAGCATCACGCTGGAGGCCGATCGCGGCAGCTACGCGTACGGGCCGTCGAAGTGCGCGATGAACTACCTGACGCGCACGCTCGCGGCCAAGCTCGCAGGGGAGGGCATCGTCGTCGTGGCGGTCCACCCCGGCTGGATGCAGACGCGCATGGGCGGGCCGGGCGCCGAGATCGACCCCGCCGAATCGGCCGAGGGGATCGTGCGCCTCGCCGACGGTCTCACGGCGGACCACGCCGGCACGTGGTTCGAGTGGACCGGCCGGCCGATCCGAGACTACTGACCCGTGGCCGCGTCTCCCGCGCGCCCGGGTTGTGCCAGGCGCCAAGGCGTGTTAGAACCCGCTCCCCATGGAGACGAACAACCCCGAAGCGAACGCGAGTGAAGCCGAAGCCCTGCGCGTGTTCCGCAATCCGGAGGCCCCGCGCGCGGCGCGGGCGCAGGCAATCATCCCCTTCCTGACACTCGAGGAGAAGACCGGGCTGATGTGCACGGTCAGCCCGCCCGTCGAGCGGCTGGGCCTGCCGGCCGTGAAGTGGGGTGGGGAGGGGCTGCACGGCCTCGCCAACGCCGGCCGGGCCACCGTCTTCCCGCAAGCCCTCATGCTCGCCGCCACTTTCGACGAGGACCTTCTCACGCGTGTGGGCGAGGCCGTTTCCGACGAGGTCCGCGCGAAGTTCCACCTGAGCCAGCGCGCCGGCCGCGAGCCGTACGCGCCCGGGCTGATGAGCTGGAGCCCGAACCTGAATCTCTTCCGCGACCCGCGCTGGGGGCGCGGGCAGGAGACGTATGGGGAGGACCCGTGCCTGACGGCCCGCCTCGGCGTGGCGTTCATCCGGGCGATGCAGGGCGGCGACGCGCAGTATCTCAAGGTCGGCTGCGGCGTGAAGCATTTCGCCGTGCACAGCGGCCCGGACGCCCTGCGGCACCGGATCGACCCCGCGCCGAGCGCGAAGGATCTGTGGGAGACCTACCTGCCGGCGTTCGAGGCGGCCGTGCGCGAGGCGGGCGCGGCCGGCGTCATGGGCGCGTACAACAAGCTCAACGGCGAGCCCTGCTGTGCGAGCCCGAAGCTGCTGGGCGAGATCCTCCGCGGCGGGTGGGGGTTCGAGGGGATCGTGCTGTCGGACGGCGGGGCGCTCGATGACCTGCACCACGCCCACGCGCACGCCGTCACCGCGAACGAGGCCGAGTCGGCCGTCTACGCTCTGGAGCGCGGCTGCGACCTATGCCTCGGGCAAACGTATCGCAAGCTTCCCGAGGCTGTCCGCCGCGGCCTGACCAGCGAGGTGAAGGTGGACGAGGCCCTCACCCGACTGCTGATGATGCGGTTGCGACTGGGTATCTACGACCCACCGGAGCGCCTCCCGTGGGCGGGCTTGCCGCCCGAGATCATCGACTGCGACAGCCACCGCGAACTGGCGCGCACGGCCGCCCGGGAGTCGATGGTTCTGCTCAAGAACGATGGCGTGCTGCCGCTGCGGCCGGGCTTGCGGTCGCTGGCGGTCGTGGGGCCGAACTGCGCCGATGCGGCCGCCGTGCTCGGCAACTACACCGGCTACAGCGGGCGGATCGTCACGCCGCTGGAGGGCCTGACGGCGCGGGCGGAGGTGGGCACGCGGATCATCCACGCCCGCGGCTGCGACCTGCGGAGCGAGGTGCGGGCGGAGTTCGACTTCGCCTCGGGCAAGGCGGGTCGGGCGGAAGTGATCGTCGCCGTGCTGGGGATGACGTCCGAGATCGAGGGCGAGGAGTTCGCCGCGCCGCTCGCGGACCACGTCGGCGACCGGCTGCGGCTGGCGCTGCCCGGTGTGCAGGAGCTGTTCCTCGAGCGGCTCTTCGACACGGGCAAGCCGGTGGTTCTGGTGCTGACGGGGTGCGCGCCGATGGCGGTGGTACGGGCGATGTCGAAGGCGGCGGCCGTCGTGCACATGGGCTACGGCGGCGAGGGGTGCGGCACGGCGCTGGCGGAGCTGCTCTTCGGCGACGCGAACTTCTGCGGGCGGCTGCCGGTGACCTGGCCGACGGGTGTGGGGCAACTGCCGCCGTTCGAGGACTACGCGATGGCGGGGCGGACGTACCGGTACATGACGCGGCGGCCGCTGCTGCCGTTCGGGTTCGGGCTGAGCTACACGCGCTTCGAGTACGGGGACCTGTCGCTCAGCGCCGAGCGCGTCGAGACGGGCCGGCCGGTGACGGCCCGCGCGAAGGTGACGAACGTTGGCGAGCGTGCGGGCAAGGAGGCCGTCCAGGCGTATCTCACCGACGTGGAGGCGTCGTGCCGCGTGCCGCTGCGGAGTCTCGTCGGGTTCCGCAAGGTGGAACTGGGGCCCGGGCAGTCGGCCGAGGTCGAGTTCGAGGTCGACGCCGCTCGCATGGCGCTCGTCGATGAGGCCGGCCGGCGGGTCGTCGAGCCGGGCGCGTTCCGCCTGACCGTCGGGGGGAGTCAGGGCGACGCCCTCAGCCAGGCCCTCACCGGCCAGGCGCCCCTCACGGCCGAGTTCGTCGCCAGCGGCAAGGCCGTGGAACTGCCCGGCTGAGCTGCGCGTGCCGTGAGCGCAGGGGTTTGCGTCGGCGGGGGGCGGGGCGGTATCATCGAGGCGTTGCCGCCGCCTCGGTTCTGTCGGCGGAGGCTGCGCCTGCACGGCCGCCGCAGCGGTCCAGAGAGGCAACCATGCCGAGACGGCCTTCCATCAATCAGCCTGTATGGGGGACCTCGCTGTGCGTCGTGGTCGCGCTCGCGGCCGCGGGGTGCGGGGAGAAGGAACGCGAGGATCCGCCGCCTCGCCGGCCCGGCGCCCCGCGCCGCGTGACGGTTGACCTCCGGGATCGCGCGCCGCGCCAAGCCCCGCCGGACGACACGCCTGAGAGGAGCGACACCGCGAAGCCGCCTGAGGAGCAGCCGTCGGCCGCGCTCGATCGGCAGCCTCAGGAGCTTGTATCGCGCCTCAGTTCAAAGCAGGCGGGGGTCCGCAGCGAGTCCGCCCGCGAACTGGAGCGGTTGGGCCCGGCGGCGGCGGCGGCGCTCGCCGGCGCCTTGAGGCACTCCGACGGATTCGTTCGCGACACGGCCGACGAACTCCTGCGCAAGCTCGGGCCGAAGGCGGCCCCGGCGTCCCCTGAACTCGCCAAGGTCCTGCGAAAGGGCGACGGGGCGGCGTGCCTGCGGGCGCTTCGCATCGTCTCAACCATCGGCCCGCCCGCCGCCGAGCACGCCGGCGAGGCGATCATGGGCACGATCTGGTCGAATGATCCGCACGTGGTCGAGCAGTCGTTCCGGGCGATGGTGCGGCTGGAACTGGCGGAGGAGACGATCTCGGCGGCGTTCGACGAGGTGCTCGGCCGCGAGCGGAAGGACTCGTGGGCGGGGGCGCTTCGGGCGATGCCCGACCTGCCGCTGTCGCAGTGGCAGATTGCCCGCGCCTGCGGGGCGGGGCTCAAGGCCGAGCATCCGCAGGTCCGACTTTCGGCCGCGGAGGCGATGCTGGCCGCCGAACTGTCGCCCGATCTCGCCGTCCCGCTCTGCGCCAAGGCGCTGGGCGGCGAGGACTACGCCGTTCACGGCAAGGTGGCGAAGTACCTCGCGCGGCTCGGCCCGAATGCGAAGTCGGCCGTGCCGGCGCTGCTGGATTCGCTGATGTTCTCGACGGCGGGGTACTGGCACATCGCCGATGCCCTCGAGCGGATCGAGCCGAACCGTCTGCAGTTGGCGAAGCACGCGGGCGCGCGGCTTCGCGGGGCGCCGCGCCCGGCGCCGGGGCTGGCGGCGCTGCTGGCGCGTCTGGGGGCGGTGAGCGCCGACGAGGTCGCGGCGATGCTCGAGGCCGACGACCCGCTCGTCCGCATCCTCGCCATCAAGACGTTCGCCAAGGTGCTGCCCGACACGCGCCCGCTGCCCGAGGCGTTCGTCAAGCGGCTCGAGGACGGCGACACGCGCGTGCGATTTGCCGCGATGATCCAGCTCGGAAGCTTCGGGCCGCGCGGCGCGCCGGCCGCGCCCGCGCTCGCCCGCCTGCTTGAGACCGACGCTCGCGCCGACTGGCTGGTGGTGGCGGCCGGCGCGCTGGGCGGCATGGGGCCCGAGGCCCTGTCCGCCGTCGATGCCCTCGTGGGCGTCCGGTCCGTTGGCATCCCCGGCACCTATACCTGCGAGGACGCTCAGCGCGAGGCTGTGCGGGCGCTTGTGCGGCTGGGCCCGGCGGCCGTGCCGGCGCTGGCCCGGGCGGCTGCCCGGGATCCGCAAAAGGCGAAGCTCGCCCGGCGAGCGATGCGTGGTCTCGCGCCGCGGGCGGTCGATGAACTGCGGGCGATCATCCTGGACGGCGCGAAGAGCCAGCGCCCGTTCGCCGTGGAAGCGCTGTCGGCGCTCGATCCGCCGCCGCCCGAACTCAAGCCGATCCTGCTGCGAGGCCTGGAAATGCCCGACCCGTCGGCGCGGGCCGCCGCCGCGGCCACGCTCGCTCGATACGCCGCGGATGACGGGGAGGTGTTCTCGGCGTTGACGCGGCAGCTCTGGCCGGGCACGCGTGTGGGCGATCCGGCGCGCCCGGCCGTTGCGCGGGCGCTGGGCGAGCTGGGTCCGGCGCTGACGCCGGCGCTGCCGGATCTGATCAAGATGCTCAAGGGGGCCGACCAGGAAGCGGCGGCGTACGCGGCGGAACTGGTCCGGCGCATCGGGCGCCGGGACGAAGACGTATCGGCGGCGCTCAAGATTGCGTTCGGTCGCGTGGAGGGGAAGTATTCCGGACCGGTCGGCGTGGCGTTGGCGGAACTGGGTGATCCAAGCGAGGTGATCGACGTCTTCCGCATGGCGATGGCAAGCCGGACCGGGCGGGCCCGGTACGGGGCGGTGCTGGGGCTCGCGCGGCTGGGGCGGCACGCCAAGCCGGCCGTCGCGGATCTGATCCGCGCGATCGAGCACGGGCACGTCGAGACGCGGCTGGCCGCGATTCGGGCGCTCGGCGCGATCGGGGCCGATGCCTCCTCCGCGCTGCGGACGCTGCGGCACGTGGTGGACAACCCCGCCGCCCCCGGGCGGGCGAAGCGGCTGGCGGCGCTGGCGATCCTGCAGATCGATCCGCTTCGCCCCGCCGAGGACGCTGGGGCGTTGTTCCAGATCGGCCTCCGCGGCGATCAGGAGGAGGAGCGTACCGAGTTCATGCGCGCCTTGTCGGAGATGAACCCGCCCCCGGTCGCGCTCGCGGAGGAGCTTCTGCAAGCCGCCGAGGGCAACCGCGGGCAGGTCGCCGTGTACGCGGCCGAAGCGTACGCCAAGCTCTTGGGCGGCATGGACGACCAGATCCCCCGACTCATCGCGGACCTGCGCTCCGGGCGGTCGCTGACGGTCCGCGGCGCGCGGCTGGTGCTCGAACGGCTCGCCGAGGGGGCGGTCGAGCCGCTGTTGTGGGCCTATCGCGGGCGCGAGGGCGACCCGCCACTCGTCGCGGCGGACGCGCCGGGGGGGCGCGACCCCGCACCGTGGCGCGAGGAGATCGCGGAGTTGATCCGCCACGCGGGTCCGGCCGCCGTCGAGCACCTGGTCCCGCTGCTCAAGGACCCCCAGGAGGGCATGCGCCGGTTCGCGGCAGCGGCCCTTCGCGACATCGCGGCCGACCTCGCCGACTCGGTCGCCACGGCGACCGGGGCGGACGCCGCGCTGGACGCGCTGTCGTCGGCGGTGCACAGCGACGACCCGTGGGTACAGCAGACGGCCGTCGCGGCGCTGTCGCTGGCGGGGCGCCCGGCCGGCGACGCCGTGCCGATGTTGATGCGGGAGCTTCGCCGGGGCGAATCGGCGGCGCTGCGGGCCGGGGCGGCCGATGCGCTCGTTTCGCTCGGCGCGGCCGCCGCGCCCGCCGTGCCCGAACTCATCGAGCTTCTCGACACCGATCGCGCGAACCTGGCCGTGCCGGTCCTTGGTGCGATCGGCGCGCAGGCGGCGGGGGCCGTGCCGGCGCTCGCCGAGCGCGTTCGGCACGCCGCGGACGACGGCGCGCGGCGGCAAGCGATCGAGGCCCTCGCGCGGATTGGTCCGCCCGCGCATGCGGCGCTGGGGACGCTGGCGGAACTGGCGCTGCTGGGCACGGAGGTCAGTCCGGTGGCGGAGCGCGCCTGGTGGGCGATTCGTCACAATCTGGTCACGCCGTTGCGCTGGATGTCGCTGGAGGTGCCGGGAGCTCGCTAGGGGGGAAACACCACGAACGTCTTGGGCAGGAGCCCGGTCGCCCCGTAGTACGCCGCCCCCACGCCCATGAAGGTCAGCCCGCCGAGCATGTCGCCCGCGATCAGCCCGACCATCAGCGGTGCGAGGCGGCGGTAGGCCGCCGTGCCGCCGAGCTTCGTGACGCTCGTCTTGATCACCCACCCGAGCAGGAATGAGTAACTGACCAGTGAAATCTGCCACGTCCCCCACACGAGAAACAGCACCGGGTGAATCGGCCACCACGTGTACCGCAGGCGCAGCAGGCCCGTCGCCGCGACGAGCAGCAGCCCGATGCCGGCCGACCGGAGAAACGCCGGGTCGGGGGCCGCGCCCGTGAGACGCGCCCAGGCGCCCAGGTTCTGGGACTGCTCGAGCCGGCCGGACAGGCGAAGCTCGCTGACGGCGCGCGAGGCGATGTCAAAGGTGTACTTGGGCGCCTGGTTGAATGCCCAGGGGGCCACGAACCCCTCGCGCGGCGCGCCGAAGTTGTAGTTCACCCACAGCACCACGACGACGGCGACCAGCAGCGCCGCGACGAACGCGCCCGCCGTCCACCACGCCACCCGCGCGGGGCGGGCCCCGGCCGTGTCCGTCATCTTCAGCCCGTTGACCACGAACGGCATGAGGCTCTCGCTGGGCACCATCGTCAGAATCAGCGTTAGCAGCCCGAGCGCAATGATCGCCGTCGGCCCCAGCGCGGCGGCCCCGAACAGAGCGAGCAGGATGCCCATCGGCTGCCAGCCCGGCTTCATGAAGAACACGCCCGCCTCGGCGTTGATCCGCGACAGTACCAGGAACACCAGCAGCACCAGCAGCGCCAGCAGGACCGACAGCATCCAGTCGAGCCCCACCGACATGAACAGGGCGACGATCCCCGCCTCGGCCAGAATCAGGATGCGGCACGCCCACACGGGCCCCGTGCCGTACCGGTCGGTCCGTCTGCCCAGCCCGAACGCTGCCCGCAAGACGTGGAAGTAATACCGCCGGCCGGTGTACAGCAGGATACCCGCGGCCGCGACGTACCCGCCCAGCCGCATCCACGACGCGACCCCGCCGCGCATCTGCGTCTCCGAGATATCCACGCCCGCGACGAGTGCGGCGCCCATCACGGCGACGAACAGGAACTGCGAAAGCCCCAGGCTCAGGCTGACGCTCGATCCCAGGAAATACGCGAAGCCGATGACGATGGGCGACAGCGACTGATGGAGAAGGTTCCAGCCGTACGGGATGTTCGAAATCTGCGGATAGCGGCCGCTTACCACGCCGAAGTCCAGCAACAGGGGGATGTCGATGGCGTCGGGGTACCAACTGTTCAGGCCGTTAATCAGCCGCACGCCGAAGATGAGCAGCAGTCCGATCCAGAAGCGGCGGTTGCGGAAGATGGGCCCGAAGGCCGACCCCGGGCGGCAGTCCATGACCATCGAGGCGAACTCGGCCACGGGGTAGCGTAGCGACTCGTGGCGGGACCACTGCCGATGCACGATGACGCTGAGGGCGATGACGGCGACGGCGTTGAGCGCGAGCAGGGGGAGGTACAGGGACAGGGGCTTCGCCCACGCGCCCCAGGGCACGTCGCCGGGGGCGAGGGTCTGCCCCGGTTCGGTGAGCCCGCGGAGGTACCCGCCGGTGACGACGGGGTCGTAGCGCCCGTCGTTGGGGAGCATCCGCGGGGGGGTGTAGCGCGAGAGCACCTCCGTGTTCTGCCAGGCGACGCTGCCCTCCGCGTAGTGCGCGGGCAGGGCCAGCGCGTGCGTGAAGTAGCGCATCAGCCCGCTGCCCGGGATGCTGCACGCCGCCAGCGTCAGCGCCACGATGGTCGCCAGTTCCGCCGGACGCAGGCGCCACGACGCGCGCAGCCGCCACAGCAGCGGGTTCACCGTCACGGTGAATAGCACCAGCAGGCCGAACAGCGCCACCGGCAGGTGGCTGCCGACGAGGGGGCTCAGGCCGAGCAGTGAATCGTTGAGGTACCCGACGGCCGCGACGGCGACCGCGCCGACCATGCCCAAGATCACCGCCCGGAGACTCATGCGGGGCATGATATGCCCGGGTCACCGGGCCCGCAACTGCGGCGTGGGGCGCGCGAGGGGCCGGATTCTGCACGATTTGGCCCCAGGCGTTTGCCCGAAGGGGCGGGGAATCCTAGGTTCTCAGTGAACTGTCGCCTCGGCCTGCAGCGCGGAAGTGCGTGAGGGCTCGGGGCGGCTGCGTTCCCCGAAAAGGCAATCCGTCCCTCGGGACGGAGCGCAAAGCCGCGGGTCCCGCATGACCGGGACTGCCGGGCTGCCGAAGGGAACGGGCACGAGAATCTGGCGAACGCACGTCGCCGCCCTTGCGGGTCGGCGTCCCCTCCGCGGTCGCGAACGTGCCTCTTCTCTGCCGACGGCCCCCGGCGAACCCCCTTGACAATTCGGAACTCCCCCAAGCCACCGTTAATGAAGCCGCACCGTCAAGGTGCCGATACGCTTGCTGAGTCTTAACGGGTGTGCCAGCAGGGTCCCTGCGTCGATCGTACGGCCGAGGAAGGAGGGAGGCCATCGTCGGAGGCGACGACCGGCCCGGAAGGGCACGACGCGGCGGCGGGCGATCTCAGCGGTCGGCTGGGACTCGCCGACAGACAGGGACGAACAGACGCACAACGGGATTCGACGGAGGAACGTTGCACGGAGGCGCAAACCGGAATGGGTGTCCCCTTTGGGGACGGAACGACAGAGGCAGCAGTTTGGAGGAAGGTGTGATGAGAGCGAAGGGCTTTACACTGGTCGAGATTCTGATTGTGGTCATCATTCTGGGCATTTTGGCCGCGATCGTCATCCCGCAGTTCACCGAGGCGTCGAACGATGCACGCGAGTCGGCGCTCGCGAGTGACCTGCAGACGGTCCGCAGCCAGCTGGAGCTGTACAAAGTCCAGCACATGGAGCACTACCCGGACGAGGTGAACGCCGACGGCACTGCCTGGGCGGCCGACACGGACAACTTCGTGTCGCGGCTGACCAGCAAGACCGACGCCTATGGCAACATCGACGCCTCGGGTCAGTTCGGGCCGTATCTGCAGAAGTTCCCGAGCAACCCGTTCGCCAGCGCCAATGTTGACAGCGTTGAGTGCGGCGACGCGCAGACGGCCGACGGCGATCCGGGTTGGTTCTTCAACACCGACAGCGGAGCGTTCGCCGCGAACGACGCGGACCACGACGACCTGTAATCGTCCGGCCCGCACGCCGGGCTGACCCAACATACAGGTTGTGACCGTCCCCGGACGGGAGCGTCCAACGCGAACGCTCCCGTTCGGGGAGGTCTGTTGAGGGTCGGCGAAGCGGTTCTCGGATCGGCGGTTGGAAAGGAACGGGATGCGGATATCCCGGCCCGGTCGCCGGCGGGCGGGTAAACCTCGGGCTGCGGCTGGGCGAGACGTACCAAGCGGAGCCGCGGTCCGGCGAGGCCGAAACATGACGAGACAACGAACCAAGCAGCCGCCTGGCAGGACATGCAGGCCCGGGCGCCCGTGGCGACGGCGAGGCTTCACCCTGGTGGAGCTGCTGATCGTGGTGCTCATTTTGGGCATTCTGGCGTCGATCGTTCTGCCGCAGTTTTCGAACGCGTCGGCCGCCGCCCGCGCGAGCATGCTGTATGACGACCTGCGCGTGGTACGGACCCAAGTCGCCGTGTTCAAGGGGCAGCACCGCGGCGTGTCGCCCGGACATCCCGGGTGCGATCTGTCCGCGGACCCGACGGAGGCAGCCTTCGTTCAGCATATGACCATGGCCTCCACCCCGAACGGCGACCTGGCCGATCCCGGCACCGAGGGGTACGAGTACGGGCCCTACCTGCGGGAGATGGTGGAGAACCCCGTCAATGGCATGCGTACAGTGCAGATCCTCGGCCCGGACGACGCCGTGCCCGACACGGCCGACGATTCGCACGGATGGATCTACCAGCCGGCCACGCTGATCTTCAAGGCCGACTGCGCCGGCACCGACGAGGTCGGGCAGGCCTTCATCGATTACTGACCGGTCGGCGGCCGGGAGGAAGGGACACGGGCGGACCATGAGAGGTGCCCCGTATCGACATCGCGTGGGCTTCACGCTGGCGGAGGGCCTGTTGGCGGCGAGCATCCTGGCGATCACGGTGGTGGCCGTCACGGTGCCGTTTTCGCTTGGGGCCCGCAACCAGCTCGCCGAGGCGCGGGCGACGATCGCTGCGGCGGCCGCCCAGGACCTGATGGAGGAGATCCTGTCGCTGCCGTTCGAGGATCCGGATGGCGACAGCGACCCCGGCCCGGAAGTTGGTGAGGGCGTCCGCGACGACTTCGACAACATCGACGACTACGACGGCTTCTTCGAGGATGAGGGGGAGATCACGGCCTTCGACGGCACGCCGGTGGACGACCCGGCGGCCGCCAGGCTGTCGAGGCTGGTGAGCGTCGAGTACGTGTTTGTCGCCGGGCAGGAGTCGGCAGGCGAGGTGAACTTCGTGCGGGTGGAGGTGGAAGTGCGGTACCGCGGCGAGCCGGCGGTGACGCTGACCCGCCTGGTGTACTCGCCGGATGTGGAGAACGGGGCCGGGGCGGGCGGGTAGGCCCGCACCGCTTCGGCAAACAGACGCCGCGCGAGACCAAAGGAGGCCGAGCATGAAACGCAAAGCCACAGGACTGACCCTTCCCGAACTGGTGATCGGGATGACCGTGACGGCCGTCATCGGCTTGTGCGTGGCAGGTGTGTCGATGGCCATCTCGACCGGTCACGCCGAGGGTCAGGAGTACGGCGAGTACGTCCAGAGCGCACGGATGGGGGTCATGCGCGTCGGGCGCGAGCTTCGCCAGGCGAGCCTGGTGACCGCCTACGATTCCAACACACTGATCTTGTGGGGGGGCGACACCAACCGGAACGGCGACATCAACCTGGACGAACTGGTGTCGGTTAGCTACGACGCGTCCGAGAAGCAGATCGTCAAGTACCAGAAGCATTTCCCGTCGAACTGGCCCGACTGGTTCGTCGCGTTGCTGAACCTGAACGTGGATCTGGACGACGTGGATAACGCCAACTCGGTGGAGACGTACCTTCGGTACGGGCTGCTGGCGGAATCCACGGTTCTGGCAACGGACGTGATGTCTTTTGACGTGACGGCTGCGCCGGCCGCGCCGCTTTCGCGGCTGGTGAACGTGCGGTTCACCGTCGGTGACGGCGGGCGCAGCTTGACGGTCAGCAGCGCGATGAAGCTGCGGGCGGACAAGACGCGCCGCGTGTACCTCAACGGAAACCGCTATTTTCTGGACAACAGCTAGCGCAGCGGCGAGAGAACCAAAAGGCGAGGCATGGCACGGTGCGGAGACAGGGCGAAGGGGCGGAGGACCGCGGCCCGCGGCGGCGGTTTCGCGATGATCCTGGTGCTGATGCTCATCGCCACGGCCACCGTGCTGGGGTTGAGCTACCTCAATTCCGCCACGGTGCGCTTGGCGGGGACAAGCAACCTGCTGCTCGCGACGCGGGCGCAATACCTGGCGGAGTCGGGGCTGGAGCATGCCCTGTGGTTGCTGCGCGTGGCGCCCGAGCAACTGGACGGCTCGGCGTCGGATCCGCTGGGACCGTTCCAGGCCGACGAGAGCGACGACAGTTACAGCTTCTATGCCGAGCCGCTGACCGGCGAGAACGGCGTGTACCTTGTCACGGCGACCGCTCAGGTCGAGTCGGTCACGCGGACAGTCTCCTTGCAGGTGAAGTACACCTCGCACTACCGCGATGAGGTGCTCTCCCACGGGCCGCGGCAATACTGGCGGCTGGGGGAGACCTGGGGGAACTGGGCCTATGACACGATGGACCGAGACGACGGCCGCTACCGCAACGGCGTGACGCTCGGCTGTGTCGGCGCCATCCCCCACGCCGGCAACTACGCGGCCGAGTTCGACGGCACCAACGACTACATCGACCTGGATGACCTCGACATCAACGGAAGCGACATGACCATCCTGGCCTGGGCGAAGGCCGATGACTGGGATCGGGACGACGGCCGGATCATCTCCAAGGCCACGGGCACCGCCGAGAGAGACCACTACTGGATGGTCAGCACCGTCGAGCACCAGGGCGAGATTCGGTTGCGGTACCGCCTGGACGCCCAGGGCCGGACCAAGACGCTGAACGCCGATGAGGGCGCTTTGGAGGCGGGCAAGTGGTTCTTCGTCGCGGCGGTCTATGACGGCCGGAAGATGAAGCTCTACAAGGACGGCGTCCTGGTCGGGCAGCGGAACCAGAGTGGAAACATCCGGACGAGCGGCTCCGTGCCGGCGTGGATTGGGGGCAATCCGTCGGGGGAGACAGACCGTCCGTGGGACGGGGTGATCGACGAAGTGGCGGTGTATCGGCACGACTTGACGGCGGAGCAGATTGCGGCGCTGTACGAGGCCCGCTTGCCGTCGATGGAAATCCAGACCTGGCAGGAATAGACGCCAACGAGGTGCACGATGGAACGGAACGAAGAACGAGTGGAAGTGAAGGTGGACGGGTACACGCGGGTGTGCCTGACGGCGATCGCGGTGCTGCTGACGGTGCTGATCGTCGGGCTGTGGGCGACGGGCCTCGACCTGAGCGCCGACGCGCGGGCGGCCACGCCGTTCGGCGACAGCGGCGAGCAGCGGCAGGAGTACATCACCCTCCAGAAAGAGACCAACAGCAAGCTGGGCGAACTCGTCAGCCTGCTTCGCAGCGGCGAGGTAAAGGTCCAGCTCGTGGACAAGGCGAAGCCCAACGGAGGAAACCATGCGGCAAACGAGGGCGGTCAATAGCGCGAACCGGCCTGGGGGCTTCACGCTGATGGAGCTGATCGTCGTGATGGTCATCCTGGCCATCGCGGCGGCCGTGGCGGTGCCGATGGCGGTCAGTACGGGCGACATGCAGGTGATCGCGGCCGCCCGGCTGCTGTCCGCCGACCTGCAGTACGCCCAGAGCGAGGCCGTCACCGCCCAGCAGCCCGTTACCGTGGAGTTCACCCCGTCCGAAGAGACGTACGGTTTGGTCTGGACTAACACAAGTGCCCCCCTCATCCATCCGATGACAAAAGGCGCCTATACCGTGGACTTCCGGAGCCGGGACGGGTTTGCGGACCTGGATCTGGTGTCGGCGAGCTTCGGGGGCGGTTCTTCGGTGGTCTTCGACGAACTGGGCGCGCCGGACGAGGAAGGCGACGTGACGCTGCAGGCCGGCACGCACGTGTATCAGGTATCGCTGGCTTCCGTGACCGGGAAGGTCACGGTGACGGCCGTGAACCCGTAACTGAGGTGCGCAGAAATGCTAGGCTCTCTCTGGAAGAACCGACGCTGGCCTATCGGGCTCGATATCGGCACTGACAGCGTGAAGATGCTGCAGATGCACCGAAGCGGCTCGTCCGTGAGCGTGGTGGCCTGCGGGCAGTACCACCTTCCCAAGGGGGTGGAGGCGTCGAGTCCGGACTACCGGGGTCACGTGGCGGCGGGCATCCGCGAGTTGCTCCGGCAGAGCGACTTCCGCGGACGGCGGGTAGTGTCGGCCTTGCCGTCGAGCCAACTGAGCATCAAGAACGTGCGCGTGGCGCCCATGCGGGAGGAAGAGAAGGCGTCGGCCCTTCGCAACGAGGCGGCCGAGCGGTTCAATTTCCCCGTCGATCACGATCGCCTGCGGTGGATCGAGGCCGGGTCCGTCCGCCAGGGCGCCGAGGTCCGCGACGAAGTCATCCTGTTGGCAGCGCCCGTCGAGGTGATCGAGAACCATCTGGCGATCCTGGACGACTCGGGGCTCGTGCCCGAGCACATCGAGGCGGAGCCGGTCAGCCTGTTCCGTGTGTACCAGCATTTCCTGCGCCGCCGGGCCGACGAAGACGCCGTGACGGTGTCGGCGGACATCGGGCGCAGCGCCACGCGCGTGACTGTGGCGCGGGGACGGAAAATCGTCTTCATCAAGCGGATCGATATCGGCGGCAGCCGCCTGACCGATGCCGTGGCGAAGCAACTGAATCTGTCGCACGAGGAAGCGTACGACCTTCGCGTGCGGCTGATGCGCGAAAGCGATGCGGCCGCCGGACGCCGTCGGAAGGACGACAAGGCCGACGAGTCCGCCGCGGACCGGACGAGTGTGGACTGGACGCTCCAGGACGCGATGCGGGGCGCGGTGGAGGAGTTGGCAAGAGAGGTGGCGCTGTGCCTGCGGTATTGCTCGGTGACGTTCCGGGGTTTGCGGCCGGAGCGCGTGATACTGACGGGCGGGGAAGCGTATGACCCGGCGCTGGTCGAACTGTTGTCGAAGAGCCTGGGCGTGCCGTGTGAGGTGGGGCGTCCGTTGCGGGACATCGACGTGGAACGGATGAACGTGGCGCCGAACCGTCGGGCGGCCCTGGCGGAATGGGCCGTATGCGCCGGGCTGGCGCTGCGGGAAACCGACTTCGTGACCGAACCGAGGGAGAATGACGACCATGAACGTCGACTTTCTGCCTGAGCGCATCAAGCAGCAGCGTGCCCGCAAACGCCGCATCAGGCGGCAGGCGGTTCTGCTCGTGCTGTGCGCCGGCGTGATGACGGCCCTGGGGTTCGTCTACGAGGACCGAATTCAGGGCGCGCAAGCGGAGCTTGCCCTGCTCGATGACCGCATGGCGAATACGAAGCAGCAGCTCGCCATGCGGCAGGACCTCGAGCGGGAGCAGGCCGGGCTGGCCATCAAGCAGCGTATCGACACCAAGCTCGGCAGCCGGGTCAGCCCGCTGGACATCCTCGCCGAGATCAGCCGCATCGCGCCCAAGAGCGTCTCGCTGACGAGGCTCAGCGTGGAGGCGATGGAAGTTCCCGAATCGGGCGAGCCCGCGGCGATCGGCAAGTCGGGGCGCGCCCGCAGGGCCAAAGGCGGCGCGAAGACCAAGATCCGCATGGTAAAGCGCGTCCGACTGACGATTTCCGGGCTGGCGCCCAACGACGTGGATGTGGCGAACCTCATCGGGCAGCTCTCCGCGTGCCCGTTGTTTGAGGATGTTCACATGGGCTACGCCAAGACCATCGAGTTCCGCGGGCAGGAGGCCCGCGAGTTCCAGGCGATCTGCTACGTCGCCCCGTAGTTCGTGGGCGGCCCGAGGGCATCAGGCATGCGGTACGTGACAAAAGACGCGTTGATCATGTTGGGGATTCTTGCGGCGATGGTGATTCTCGCCGTGGTGTTCTTCTATGTGCCCGGCGGGCGAAAGCTCGAAGAGATCGAGTCCGCCATCGTCTCGAGAAAAACGACGCTGTCGGCGGAGGCCGAGCGGGCGGCCATCGTCCCGCAACTCCTCCAGCACGTCAACGCCATGAAGGCCCGGTACAACGAGCGGTGGGAGAAGAAGCTGCCCCAACGGGTGGAACTGGGCGGGTTCCTGCGCGAGATCAGCAAGAACCTGGCCCAGGGCGAACTGTCGGGGCAGCTCATCGAGCCGGGCAACCCGGAGCAGGAAGATCTGTTCCACACGCTGCCGATCGTAATGCGGTTCGAGGGCACGTTCGACGCGCTGACGAATTTTCTAGAGCGGCTGGACCAAATGGAGCGGCTGACGCGCGTGCGGAAACTGCACGTTGTCGCTGATACGAAACAGGCGCCGTCGAAGCTCTCTGTGGAGCTGTTGCTCAATATCTACTTCACCGACCGGCCCGCCTGACCGATGGGCCAAACGCGGGAGTGGCGAGGGAAGCCATCGTGGATCTGCAGAAGATGAAGAATCAGTTCGTCGCCGAGCTCAAGGCCGACAAGAAGAAGGCGGTTATCCTCAGCCTTCTGCTCGTCGTTGCCCTTGTGCTGGCGGTTCGCATGGTGGTTCTGTCGGGCGGCAAACCGGCCAGGGCGACGGGGGCGACGGCGAAGGTGGCCCCGGCCTCCCAGGCGCCGAGACCCTCGGCCGGCGACCTGGCTGCCTTGGCGCCGGGAATGCCGCGGCCCGGATCGCATCACGCGAAGCGCGAGGAATACCTGCGCACCCTCGATCGTACGATCGAGCGGGACCTGTTTGAGCCGAGCTCGATGTTTTTCCCGCCGCCGCGGATCCAGCCGGAAGCGCCGCGCAAGATGGCGCCGGCTCCAACGACGCGCCCCGCCGTTACCGAGGAGCAGATCCATCGGAAGTTCATCGAGGAACAGGCCCGGATGCTCCAGCTTCACACAACGGTGCTGTCGGACTCGCCCACCGCGATCATCAACGGCCGCGTACTGCGGATCGGCGACTGGATCAGCGGTTTCGAGGTGACCGCCATCACCGCGACCTCCTGTGAGGTCCGGAAAGAAGACGTGACCGTCGAATTGAGGATGAACGAGTAAGTCGTGGCGCCGCAAAGGCGCCTTCGGATGTCAACCCGAACAGGCCGCTCGAGGAAGCGGCAAACGGACCGGCCGCTCCAGAGGGAGCGTGGCCCGCGGACGGCCGGACGAGGAGTATCATCATGAGGCTGTTGAGAAGGCCGACATTCCTGGGCATGGTTTCAGTCGCGGTGGCCGTGGGGGCACTGGTCGTCTCGCCGCCTGCTGCTCGGGCGGACGACGCCATCGTTGCCGCTGCGACGACCCAACCTGCCGGCGAGCAGCCGGACAAGATCCTCAAGACCAGCCGCCCCGGCGTCTTCGAGGAATTCCACATGCGAGACGCCGACCTGCGCGGCGTGCTGGAGTTGCTCAGCCGCCAGGGACGGGTGAACATCGTCGCGACGCGCGACGTGAAGGGGAACGTCGCGGCGGTGGACCTCTACAACGTCACGTTCGAAGAGGCCCTCACGGCCGTCCTGCGCGCCACGGGGTACGTTTCCTACCGCGAGAACGGCTCCGTCTACGTCTGCACGCCCAAGCAGCTCGCCGAGATCGAGAAGGCGATGAAGAAGCTCGAGGTGCGCACCTTCCGCCTGGCCTACATCACGGCGACGGATGCGAAGACGCTGATCACGCCGGCCCTGTCCTCGGACGGCAGTGCGGTGATCACGCCGGCGGCCGCCATCGGCGTGGCGTCGAGCAAGGTGGATGCGGGCGGCAACCAGTACGCGGCCGACGACGTGCTGGTCGTTCGGGACTACCAGGAGCATGTTGAGGCGATCGCGCTGATTATCGAAGAGGTGGACGTCCGCCCCGATCAGGTGCTCATCGAGGCGACGATCCTGCGGGTCAGCCTGGAAGAGGACAACGCCCTCGGGTTCGACTTCAACGCGCTGTCCGGCGTGGACTTCCAGACGCTGGGTTCGACGAGCAACGGCCTGCAGTCGGTCACGACGGGCACGTTGCCTGCCGCCCAGTTGAACAACACGCAGGCGACGTTCCGGACGGACTTCAACTCCGCCATCGAGGGCGGCGGAATGACCATCGGGTTCGTCAGCAACAACATCTCGTTCTTCATCCGGGCGATGGAGTCGGTCTCTGACCTGACGATCCTGGCAAACCCGAAGCTGCTGGTGGTCAACAAGCAGCGGGGCGAGGTGATGGTCGGCAACCGGGACGGCTACCTGACCACCACCGTCACCGAGACGACGGCGACGCAAACGGTCGAGTTCCTCGAGACCGGCACGCGACTGGTGGTCCGCCCGTACATCGGGCGCGATGGGTTCATTCGCCTGGAACTCCATCCCGAGGACTCCTCGGGCAGCGTCGAGCAGGTGGGCACCAGCGTGCTGCCGACGGAATCGACCACCGAGGTAACCTCGAACGTGATGGTCCGCGACGGGCACACCATCGTCATCGGCGGCCTGTTCCGGGAGCGGACCACGAATAACCGCAACCAGGTGCCCCTGCTGGGCAACGTGCCCTACATGGGCGCCCTGTTCCGGCAGACGTCGGACGATACGACCCGCGAGGAAGTCATCATCCTCATCACGCCGCACATCATTCAGCAGGCCGTGGATGAAGCCGTCGCCCAGCAGATCAAGAACGATGTGGAACGTTTCCGCCTCGGCCAGCGCAAGGGCATGGCGTGGTGGGGCCGCGACCGGCTGGCGCAGTCGTTCATGCGTCGGGCGCGCGAGGAGCTGGCGGCCGGCGACCGGGAGAAGGCCCTGTGGAACGTCGATATGGCCTTGTCCATGCAGCCCAGAATGGAAGAAGGCATCCGCCTGAAAGAGCGGCTGATGGAACAAGCGTACTGGGCGGACGAGTCGCGGATCTCGTCGGTGCGGTACGTGATCGAGCGGATGATGATGCAGGAGTTGGGCAAGCCGTTCCAGAGGGTCGTCCCGACCGAGAAGCCGCGCGACCCGGCCGACCTGCCGGAAGACGTGCGCGAGCGATTCGGCCTGCAGGGGCTGATCGAGCCTCCGCTGCCGCCCGGCGGCATGCGGCTGACGGACCTGACCCACGAGCCCGTCGCGGATGGGCAGGTGGGGCCCGCCCCGGTCGAAGACAGCGCTTCCGATGGCGGCCCCCATGAATAGCCAAGTTTTTTTCGGAATCGCTGTTAATCCAGAGAATCTGCAAAGCTTAGAGAACCCAAGACCGCCAAGGAGGCTGGTCATGAAGAAGGTCGTAATCGGTGCAATCGTGTTGCTGGCGACGGCCGGATGCGAGCATGGCATCTTCCATTCCGTCCCCGAAGCCAAGCTGGAAGCAGAGAAACGCTGGAACGCCACCCGGTCGCAGGTGCTGTACGGGGTCGCCCGGGAGCACTTCCGGGTGGGCCAACTGGCGCAAGCGGCCGCCAAGGCTCATCAGGCCGTCGCCATGGACGAGACGCACGTTGAGGCGAGAATCCTGCTGGCGAAGGTGTTCATCGAGCAGGGCGAGCATGCGGCGGCCGAGCGCGAACTGACGGGTTCGCTCGAACGGGCTCCCGAAACGGCCGAGGCGTTCTACCTGCTCGGCGTTGCCCAGGAGAAGGGCGGTCGGAAGGAAGAGGCGCTGGCGTCCTACCGGCGCTCGTATGCGCTCGACTCCAGCAGCCTGGCGCCGGTGGTGGCGGCGGCCGAGGTGCTCGTGGCGTTGGGGCGGACCCGCGACGCGGAGATGTACGTTGCCGATCACGTCGCCGAGGCAGACAACGACCCGGCCCTGTTCGAGGTCGGCGGGCGGATCGCGCTGATGCGGCGGCGCCCGGGCAAAGCGGTTGCCTTCTATCGGCGAGCCCTGGACCTGGACCCCGCGAACGGGCGCTATCGCGAGGAACTGGGGCGGGCGCAGTACCTGGCGGGACAGCATGCCGAGGCGGCGCGGACCCTTCGCCCGCTGACGGAGCAGCCGAAGCAGAAGGCGTCGCCGTGGGTCTGGTTGATGTTGGGCGACTGCGAGTTGGCGGCCGGCGACGCGCGGGCGGCTCGCGAGGCGTACGGCGCGGCGGCACGCGAGAACCCCACCTCGCCGGGGCTGTGCACAAACGTCGCAAAGGCGCTGCTGGCCGCCGGCGACCCCAAGAAGGCGATTCTGCTGGCCCACCAGGCTCTCGATCTCGATGCGCGCTCCCTGGAGGCCCAGCTCGTGCTCGGCTACGCGCTGCTTCGGGACGGGCAGGTGGGAGAGGCGGTCCGCTGGCTGAAGGGGACGGCCGTCGAGCATAAGGATGACAGCACGGTGTGGTGCCTTCTGGGTCAGGCGCATGCCGCCGGCGGAGACGAAGTCGAGGCGATCCGGTGCTATACGGTCGCCTTGCGCGAGTCGCCGGGGAATCCGGTGGCGCAGGAGCTTCTGGAGGCGGCCCGGGGCGGGGGGAAGTAGCCGTCCCCGACGGCCCTCGGCCGATGGGAGACGACACGGAGACGACAGGGTGACTACGGTCCGGAGACTGGGGCTTGCTTCGATGGTGCTGGTTCTGGCCGGCGCCGGGGCGGCCTACTTCGCCACGACGATGGCGTTGCGCAGACGCCCGCTGTCCGAGGGCGGCATCAACTACCTCGCGCTGGCGATGGTGGCCGCCCTGACCGTGCTGCTGCTGTTGGTGCTTTGGCGGAACGTGCACAACGGCGCGCGGAATCTGGCCTCGCAGCTCGACGCCATGCGCAGTTCCGGCGAGATCGGCCTGGTCATGACCGAGGGCGTCGAGGAATTCAATGAGATCACCCGCCCGCTCAACCAGTTCCTGACCGCCCTGCGGACCCAGATGGAGGACCTCCGCTGCGAGAGCCGCGAGCTCCAGATCCAGTCGCGGATCGCCGCCGCCGAGAAGCACCACACCGAGGCGATCATCTTCTCGATCTCCGACGCGGTCATCGTCACGAACCGGTTCGACGAACTGATGCTCGCCAACGAGGCCGCCGAGCAGCTTCTCGGGTTTGGCCTGGATGGGGCACTGCGGAAGAACATCGACCGGGTGGTCCCTGACGGCACGCTCGTGCGGCTCATTCGCGAGGCGCGGAGCCACGGCAAGAGCTTCACGCGGAAGGTGGTCGAGCACTGCATCGACTACAAGGGCTCGCCGCGAACCTTCAGCATCACGCTGAGTTGCGTGACCACGGCCGACGAGGTGTCGGGGGTGGTCGCGGTGCTGCACGATGTCACCCGCGAGAAGGAAATCGCGAAGATGAAGACCGATTTCGTCTCGAACGTCTCGCACGAGCTGAAGACGCCGCTGGCGTCGATTAAGGCGTACATCGAGATGCTTCAGGACGGCGAGGCCGCCGACGAGCAGACCCGCGGCGAGTTTTACGGAATCATCGCCACCGAGACCGACCGCCTGCACCGGCTCATCGAGAACATCCTGAACATCTCGCGGATCGAGTCGGGCGTGGTGAAGGTGGTCAAGGAGCCGATCAGCCTGACGGGCGTGGTCAAGCAGGTGTGCGACGTGGCCATCGTGCAGGCGAAGGCGAAGCACATCGAACTGACGCAGCGGCTCGCGCCGGTCTATTACCAGGTTGAGGCCGACACGGACATGGTGTCGCAGGCGGTGATGAACCTCGTGTCCAACGCTATCAAATACACGCCCGAGGGGGGCGAGGTGAAGGTCATCGTCAGCGTGGACGAGCGGCGCCGCGTCGCGGTCTGCGAAGTCGCTGATACGGGCGCGGGCATCCCGGCGGAGGACCTGCCGCACATCTTCGACAAGTTCTACCGCGTCAAGGCCAACCGGCGGATGGCCAAGGGCACGGGGCTCGGCCTGACGCTGGTCAAGCACATTGTGGAGACGGTGCACGACGGAGAACTGTCGGTGACCAGCGAGGCGGGTAAGGGAAGTACGTTCACCATGGAATTGCCGGTGATCGGATAGGCGGGGGCGGGAGCGAGACATGGCCGGAGAGGACAAGACAATCTTGGTGGCCGACGATGAGGCACACATCCTGCACGTGGTTTCCATGAAGCTGCGCAACGCCGGATACGAAGTGGTCACGGCGATGGACGGGGAGGAGGCGCTCGACCTGTGCACCGCCGAGCCGCCCGATCTGCTGATTACCGACTACCAGATGCCCATCCTCAGCGGGCTCGACCTCTGCAAGGCCCTGCGCAAGAACGAGGCGACCCGGGACATCCCCGCCATCATGCTGACCGCCCGCGGGTTCGATATTGAGTCCACCGAGATGGCCGAGGCGGGCATCGCGGCTGTCCTCGCCAAGCCCTTCTCGCCGCGAGAGGTGCTCGAACGCGTGAAAGAACTGTTGGAGAAGTCCACGGCCACGGCCTGAAGCGTATGCCGACGACGAAATCGACATCCCGGACCCACAGCCGACTGGGCGCGACCTTCGGACCGCTTCGGGAGCACCTGCGCCGGCTGGGGCTGTGCCTGTCCATTTGGGACCGCCAGGGCGAACCGGTGGAGCGCCCCGCGACGTGTTGCGAGCTGTGCCGGACGCTGTCGGCGCGGCGGGGGACGTGCCTCCGCGCGGCGCGGCGGGCGGCCGGCAGAGCCCTGGCCCAGGGGCAGCGCAGCCACGTACGGCTCCGCAACGGGGGCTGCCTGCTGGCGATGCCCATCTATCGCCGGCGGCGGATCGTGGGTGTGGCCGTCGCGTGCTACCCCGCGCGGGAGATGCTCGACGAGGAATTCCTCGCCCGCACGTGCGACCGGCTGGGGCTTGACCGGCAGGCCGTCGCCGCGATGGCCGAGCACGATTGCCGCTACAGCGCCGAGGAAGCCGAGGGACTGCTCGACCTGCTGGAGTGGCTCTTGGAGCGCGAGCAGGACCAGGCCGTCGCCAAGGAGGAATTGGCGAACCTCTCGGCCAACCTGGCGGTCACGTACGAGGAACTCAGCCTGCTGTACAGCATCAGCGGGTCGATGAGCGTGACGCAGGACCCGCCGGACTTCCTGCACAGCGTGTGCGAGGAACTGCTGGAGGTGATGAACATCTCAGGCGCGGCCGCCATCGAATACGCGCACCCGTCTTCGGGCGAGCGTGAGACGCTGGTGGTGGCAGGCGAGATCGATCTGGACGTGCCATCCCTGCGGAAGCTGATGCTCAAGACGATCGCGTCGAGCCTGACCGGGGATGACCGCGCAATCCTGTGCAACGACTTCGCCGATGCCGACGATCCCGAGCTCACCCGGAGGATCGACAACTACATCGCCGTGCCGCTTGTTTCCGACGACAACCGCATCGGCCTGCTGGTCGGCACCAACAAGGTCGTCGGCGAATTCGACAGCGTGGACCTGAAGCTGCTGAATTCCATCGGCAACCAGTCGTCGGTGTTCCTGGCGAACAACCGCCTTTACGCCGATCTGCAGGATCTGTTGATGGGCGTCTTGCACGCCCTGACGGCCACCATCGACGCGAAGGATCCGTACACCTGCGGCCACTCGCACCGGGTCGCGCTGATCTCGAAGCGGATCGCCGAGGACATGGGCCTGCCGGCCGAGAAGGTCCGCCAGATCTACCTGTGCGGGCTGCTGCACGATATCGGCAAGATCGGGGTGCCCGAGGCCGTGCTCACCAAGCCGGGGCGGCTGACCGACGACGAGTACGACAAGATCCGCCTGCACCCGAGCATCGGGGCGCGGATTCTGGGCGGCATCCGGCAGCTCGACGAGGTGATCGTCGGCATCCTGACGCACCACGAGCGTCCCGACGGCAGCGGATACCCGCAGGGGCTGTCGGGCGACGCGCTGCCCCTGGACGGGCTCATCGTCGGCCTCGCCGACAGCTTCGACGCGATGACCTCCGATCGAACCTACCGCAAGGCGCTGCCGCTCGAGCAAGTCATCCGCGAGATCCGTGACCATGCCGGGACGCAGTTCGACCCGCGGGTGGTGGAGACGTTCCTGGCGATGGATGTCGACGCGCTGATGGAGGAAATGCGGCAGTCGGTCACGGACGTCATGCCCGTGGAGCCCGCATAGGACGGAAACCATGAATATCACCGCCGAAAGCTACGGACACGCCGTGATCCTGAATCTTCAGGGCGAACTGACGGAAGACTCGCTCGACGCCCTTCGCAAGGCGGTGGATCACCAGCTCGAAGCGGACGGCGTGGTCGATATCGTGCTGAACTGCGAGAAGGTGAACTTCGTGGACAGCACGAGTCTGGAGTATCTGCTGGATCTGCAGGACGCGCAGCGGGAGCGGTTCGGGCAGGTGCGCCTGATGAAGCCGGACGCGAACGTTCGGAAGATTCTGGAGATCACGCGTCTGGACAGTTCGTTCGACCTCTGCGAGGACGTTCGCGAGGCGGTCAAGGCGATCGAGCCGTAGGGGGCCGGTCGAGGAAGGTGGAACGGCATGATCGTGGATAGCTCGACACGACGGTTGCAGTTGGGGCAACTCCTCATCAGCCTCAACGCGCTGACGGAGGAGGATCTGGAGCGGGCGCTCGACCACCAGCGCAAGAGCAAAGAGGCGCTGCTGCTCGGCGAAGTGCTTCAGAAACTCGAGATCTGCTCGGAAGAGCAGATCATGGAGGCGCTGGCGCACGGGTACGGCGTGCCGTTTGCGCGTATCTCGCCGCGGATCGCCGACCCCAAGATCATCGACACGCTGCCGCGGGAGTTCCTCGACAAGCACACCGTGCTGCCGCTGTTCCGGGTTCGCGATCGGCTGACCCTCGCCGTCAACGAGCCCGCGAACGTCTTCCTGCTCGAGGAAGTCGGCCGCCTGACCAACTGCGAGATTCAGGTGGTCTGCGCGACCGCCCGGGACATCAAGGCCACCCTCGAAACCCACCTGCCCACCGCCAACGTCTTTGTCATCGATGACATCATCGACGAAAACGAGTCGGACCTCGCGCTCGTCGAGGAGAAGATGGAGGACATTGGCGACATGGAGGCGGCCGCGGAAGGGTCGCCCGTCATCAAGCTGGTCAACTACCTCATCTACAGCGCCGTTCGCGAGGGCGCATCCGACATCCATATCGAGCCGGATGAGAAGTCGCTGCGGGTGCGCTACCGCGTGGACGGGCGTCTGTTCGAGAAGATGCGTCCCCCGCACAAGATGCTGCCGGCGATTTCCAGCCGGATCAAGATCATGGCGGGGCTGGACATCTCCGAGCGTCGCCTGCCGCAGGACGGCGGCATCCACGTGCTGATGGAGGGTCGGCCCATTGACTTGCGCGTGAGCACCATCTCCGGGCAGCACGGCGAGAAGATCGTGATCCGCGTGATCGACAACCGCAACGTGCTGGTGAACCTGGAGAAGCTCGGCTTCGAGTACGACATGCTCAAGTCGTGGCGGGAGGCGATCGCCTCGCCCAACGGCATCCTGCTGGTGACGGGCCCGACCGGCAGCGGCAAGAGCACCACGCTGTACGGATCGCTGCGGGAGATGAACAACGACGACGTGAACATCTGCACAGTCGAGGACCCGGTCGAGTTCAACCTGCCGTGGGTCAATCAGTTCCAGGTGCACGAGCAGATCGGGTTCCGCTTCGCGACGGCTCTTCGGTCGCTGCTGCGACAGGACCCGGACATCATCATGGTCGGCGAGATTCGCGACGAGGAAACGGCCCGGGTGGCCGTGCAGGCCGCCCTGACCGGGCACCTGGTGCTCAGCACGCTGCACACCAACGACGCGCCGGGCGCGGTGACCCGCTTGCTTAATATCGGCGTGGAGCCGTACCTGGTGGCGGCGTCGCTGGTGGGCGTGCTCGCCCAGCGCCTCGTGCGGAAGATCTGCACCAACTGCCGCCAGCCGTTCGAGCCGAAGGCAAGCCTGAAGCGGGTCGCCGAACGCGCCGTCGGCCCGATCGACACCTTCTATCGCGGCGCCGGGTGCCAGAAGTGCCGCAACACGGGGTTCAGCGGGCGAATCGGCATCTACGAACTGCTGGTTCCGTCCGACGAGCTGCGAGACAGGATCACCACGGCGCCCAGCATCAACGACCTTCGCGCGGCGGCGATGGAGGCGGGCATGGTGGGCCTGCGGGAGGACGGCATGGCCAAGGTCAAGGCCGGCATCACGACCATCGAGGAGGTCCTCCGCGTCACGGCCATCGGATAGCGCCGCCGGAAAGGACAACACAAGTGCCGGAGTTTGAATACCAGGTTCGGGACGCAGCAGGCGTCAGCCGCACCGGGCGTCTCCAGGCGGACAGCCAGGAAGACGCGGCGCGCCGCCTGCGCCAGGGCGGCGACACTATCCTGACGGTCGAGCCGGCCGACGGGTCAAGTTCGTCGATGTTCGAGGCGCGTCGGAAGCGGATCCGCAGCGACGACGTAATCTTTTTTGCGAACCAACTCGCCGTGATGGTCGATACGGGCGTGCCGCTTTCGGATGCGTTGGACTCGATCTACGAGCAGTCCGACCACTCGGGCATGCGCTCAGTGTTGCGGGACCTGTCCGATCAGGTCAAGGGCGGCGTGGAGTTCTCGGTTGCACTGGAGCGGCACCCCAAGGTGTTTGGGCGGCTGTTCGTGTCGATGATGCGGGCGTCGGAGATGAGCGGCACGATGGGGCAGATGCTGCTGCGCGTGTCAGCCTACATGAAGGACGAGCGCGATGTCCGCAAGCAGATCAAGGGCGCAATGGTGTATCCGCTGTGCATGCTCTGCTTCTGCGCGATCGTGGTGACCGGCCTGCTGATCTTCGTCCTGCCGCGGTTCGAGAAGATCTACGCCGGCAAGGGCGCCATCCTGCCCGCCCCCACCCGCGTGCTGCTCGGGGCCAGCCGCGGACTGATCAACTACTGGCCCATCGTTCTGGTCCTGCTGGTCGGCGCCGTGGTGGGCGCGGTGATGTATTTCCGCTCGCCGGCCGGGCGACGGCTGCTCGACGGCGTGAAGATCAACGTGCCCGTCGTCGGAGGCATGTACCGCAAGGCGTATCTTGCCCGCTCGATGCGGACGATGGCTACCATGGTCGGATCGGGCGTGAGCATCCTCGACGGACTGCAGATCACGGCGGAGGTCACCGGCAACCATCACTACGGGACCGTCTGGACCGATCTCGCCGAGCGGGTGAAGGAGGGCTCCACCCTGGCCGATCACCTGCGGACCTCGGTCCTGATCCCCAACACGGTCTCACAGATGGTCTCCGCAGGCGAGCGGACCGGGAAGCTGGGCAACGTGATGAATCGGGTGGCCGATTTTTGCGAGGACGACGTCAAGACTTCGGTCAAGGCGGTGACGAGCCTGATCGAACCGGCCATGATCATCGCCATGGGCCTTATCATCGGCGGCATCGCCATGGCGCTGCTGCTGCCGGTCTTCAACGTCTCCAAGCTGATCGCCCATTGACGGCCGACGACGGGTTTGCGCGGGTGATTACGAAGTGAGGGACGACCCCGTGCAGGGCGCGGCGGAGAGCTCCTCCGTCGCGCCCGCTCTTATCTGGGCGCCCGGGGATTCCTGGACGCTCGACCGCCGCCCGGTATAATTCCGCGACCTTCAGCCCGCCGCGAGGGCCGATGATGGAATCTCGCCAAACTGACAGGCTGCCGGCGCCGACCTCGGTGGAACTCCCCGGGCGCGACCTGGACGAGTTGCTCGCGATCGAGTGGCTGCGAACCAACCGCATCGGGGCGTATGCGTCCTCGACGGTGGCGGGGTGCAACACGCGTCGGTATCACGGGCTGCTGGTGGCGGCGACGGCGCCGCCGGTGGGGCGGATCGTCGCCCTTTCGACCGTGATGGAGCGGCTGGAAGTGCCCGAGGGCGGGTTCGATCTGGCGATGAACGAGTTCCCCGGCTCCTTCACCCCGCACGGGATCGAGCACCTCGCCATCTTCCGTGACGATGTCGCGCCGACGTTCGTCTATCGCGCGGGCGGCGCCGAACTCGTCAAGGAGATCACCCTCGCCGAGGCCGCCAATTCGGTAGCCGTCCGCTACACGCTTCGCGGCCGGAGCGCTACCCTCCGCGTCTGCCCATTCGCGGCCATGCGCGACTTCCACCACCTGCGCCGGGTGGACCCCGGGCGGCAACTCGCCTTCCGCACCGTGGCGGGCGGCGTGACCGTGTCGGCGCGGCTGCGGTCGGGCAAGGTGGGCAAGACGATGACCATCCTGTCGCGCGAGGCGGCGTTCGAGCCGGACCCGCAGTGGTGGTACCAGTTCAACTACCGTCAGGAGGCGCTTCGCGGGCAGGACAATTTGGAGGATCTGTTCACGCCGGGGGCATTCGTGTTCCGCATGGAAGACGGCGGAAGCTGCCAGTTGACGGCGAGCGTTGGCGCGCCGGTGCCGTTGGGGTTCTCGACGACGGTCGATCGGCGGCGTCAGCGGCTGTCTTTGCTGGCGGCGGTCGTCGGCGACGATGCCGACGAACCCACTCGGCGGCTCGCCGTCGCGTCCGACGCGTTCCTGGTCAGGCGCAGCTTCCCGAATGCGCCCGACTCCGCGACGCTCCTGGCGGGATACCCGTGGTTCGCCGACTGGGGGCGGGATACGTTCGTCGCGCTACCCGGCCTGCTCCTGGAGACCGGGCGATTCGCCGAGGCCGAGGACGTCTTCCGCACCTTTGCCGGCGCCCTCAGCGACGGCATGATCCCCAACCGGTTCGACGACTACTCGGCCTCCGCCCACTACAACAGCATCGATGCGTCGTTGTGGTTCATCCTCGCGGCCGAGCGGTATCTCAGCGCTGGCGGCGACCCCGCGTTCTGGCGCGATGTCCTGCTCCCCGCCGCGTCGGCTATCCTGACGGCCTATCAGGAAGGCACCCGTTTCGACATCCGCGCCGACGCCGACGGGCTGCTGACCGGGGGCTCCCGCGAGACGCAACTGACGTGGATGGATGCCAAGCTGGATGCCGAAGCGATCACGCCGCGCCACGGCAAAGCCGTCGAGGTCAATGCGCTGTGGTACTGCGCGCACCGCGCAGTGGCGGAGCGATGCCGCGGGCTCGACGACGCGCTGGCGGATCGGTGCGACCACGCGGCCGGGCTGATCGCGCCGGCTTTCCGGGCGGCGTTCTGGAACGGGGCCCGGGGCAGCCTGTACGACTGCGTGACCGACGGCGTGCCGGATCCGTGCATCCGGCCGAACCAGATCTTCGCGGTGTCGCTGCCGTATGCGGTGCTCGAGGGCGAGCAGGCGGCGTCGGTCGTCGGCGTCGTCGAGCGCGAGCTGCTCACGCCGTTCGGGCTGCGGACGCTATCGCCCCGCGATCCGCGCTACCGGCGGCGGTACGGCGGCTCGTGGGAGTCACGGGATCGGGCATACCATCAGGGAACGGTTTGGCCATGGTTGATCGGGCCGTTCGTCGAGGCGTATCTGAAGGTGCACGAGGCCAAACCGTTCGCTGTGGCCCGCGCTGGCGAAATGCTCTCGGCCTTCGACGATCAGCTCGGGCGCCGCGGGCTGGGGTTCCTCAGCGAGATCCACGACGGCGATCGGCCGCACGCTCCGCGCGGGTGCATCGCACAAGCGTGGTCCGTGGGGGAGGTGCTGCGGGTCAAGCGCCTGGTTGCCCGGCTGGCGAGCGAGGGGTAGCATGGGGTGGCGACAGGGCCGCTATGAAGCCGCCCACGGACCCGTCGCGGAAGAGGCATCGCTCATGACCGCTCGTCGTGCCAAGGGCACACATCCTTCGCCGCCTCGGATGCCCGCGTCTGCGATCGCAAATCCAGAATCTCAGATTCGGAACCCTCGCGTGCCTGAGCCGCGCAGCAGGGGCGTTGCCCTGTCCCTCGGCATGCGAGTTGCCCTGTGCCTCGCGGCGACGACGGCATTCGCCAGCCTGGCGCACGGGCTGGTGCCGGTCATTGTGGAAGAGGGCGTGGGTTTGCGTCCGGTCGCCCAGCCCGGTCCGCCACCGCTGGTGAACGTGGAGCTGATCCTCGATTCGTCGGCGGGCGACTGGGAGGGCGTGGTCGAGCAGGTGGCCGTCCGTTGCCGGGAGGGCGGGC
>Ga0272442_10000492_pt1 | contig 63401 bp, 49 predicted proteins | sample SSMForm2O_FD_200262 | JGI IMG/M metagenome (GOLD analysis project Ga0272442, IMG submission 200262) | Marine sediment archaeal communities from Little Sippewissett salt marsh, Falmouth, MA, United States - SSM-Form-2O | ecosystem: Environmental > Aquatic > Marine > Wetlands > Sediment ...
TTAAAAGCTGCTCCGCCCACTCGCGCGGATCGTGGGCGTCTTCGGACTCCTCGCAGGTCCCGTCCGTCCGGTACCTGGCGCCGTAGACTTCCTTCTTCAACGCGTCCAGACAGGGGCAGATCCAGTCGGCTTCCTCTCCCCTGCCGTTGTATGCCAAAGCTTCCAGCGTGGAGACTCCGACCAGTTCGATCTTCAGCGCGAAAGCCAGCGTTTTGGCCAAGGTCAAACCCACCCGCACGCCGGTGAACGAACCGGGGCCTACGCCTGCGGCTACGGCCCCCAGGGAGTCCCGGGAGACGGAGTTGTCCGCCAGCAAACGATCTATGGCGGGCAGCAGTGTCACCGAGTGGTTCTTGGCGGGTTGATATTCCCGGCCCAGGACCTTGTCGTCCTCCAGCAGCGCCACGGTGGTGACCGGGGTGGCGGTATCCAGGGCTAACAGGATCATGGACCTACTTGAAGATGGAGGTGATATCCGACCAGTAACGGTGGATGTCGTTGCCGAAAGCGAACACCATCAGCCCCACCAGGAGGATCAACCCAACGTAGCTGGCGATCAGCCGGGTCTTTATGGAAACCGGCCGGCGCATCACCGATTCGACGGCGATGAAGGCGATGTGGCCGCCGTCCAGGATGGGGATGGGCAGCAGATTCAGCATGCCCAGCAGCACGCTGAGGAAAGCCATCATCTTGACGAAATACAACCAGCCCTTCTCCGCCGACTTGCCGGCGATATCCAGGATCATGATAGGGCCGCCGATGGCGTCGGTGGCCTTGACCCGTCCCTGGAAGATGCGGACGAATCCCACCACGTTCATGTACATGGCCACGCCGGTGTCCACGAAGGCCATCCCGCCGGCATACAGCAGGCGGTTCTTCCGGGGGCCGTACTTTCCGGACAGCAAGTTGTAGCGGTACTCCACCCCCAGGCCCAGCTTGTGGAGCGGCTGCTTGAACTCGCCGGGCTGCTTGATCACCTCCGGAACGAAATCGATCTTCCGAATCTCCCCGCGCGAGCGGATCTGCAGGGGGATCGGCCCTTCGGGATTCTTCAAGATGGCGCGGGAGAACTCGTCCCAGCTCGAAATCGGCCGGTCGTACACCTTGAGGATCTTGTCCCCCGGCCGGATGCCCAGCTTCTCCGCCGGCTTCCCCTTGGTTACCCCGTGGATGTACAGGTCAACCGGCTCCAGGCCCGCATAAGCGCTGCTGGTTCGCCAGGCCCCCTCGGGGGCCTGGTCGGCGGCGGCCGGGAAAATGAAGCTATCCACCAGCACGGGCCCCTTGACGGTCACCGCGCCGATTTTGATTCCCGAGGCCCTCACGACCGTCACCGGAATCAGATGGTTGCCGTTGTTCTCCAGAATCCTGACGACGTCCCACCAGCCATCCACCGGAACGCCGCACACTTCCAGTATGCGATCCCAGGAGTGCAGTCCGGCCTTTCCCGCCGGGGAATCTTCCGCAACCACCCCGATGATGTTGCCTTGCCGGCGGTGGCGGATCCCCAGGTCCCAGCGCTGGCCCAGAAGCTGGAGGCCGGTTTCATCCAGTTCTTCGCGCGGCTTGATTCTGAAGGAATGTTTGTGGCCGTCCCGCTCGACGGCAACCTCCACCTCCTCCCCGCCGGAGGCCTGGATGCCGTCCTCCACGTCCTCCCAGGTGTCGGTCGAGGAGTCGCCCACCTGCACGACCACATCCCGGGCCATCAGGCCGGCCTGCTCCGCCGGCGACCCGGGAACTACCTTGCCGACCACCGGAGCCGGCGCCCGATCGTCGACCACCCGGGTCAAGAAATAGATGGGAATGGCCAACAGCACCGAAAACAGCGGCCCTCCCAGTATGATCAAAAACCGCTTCCAGGCGGCCTGGGTTGAGAACGCCCGGGCGCGGTCCTCCACCGGGACCTCCTCGGTGGGATCATCTCCCAACATGCGCACGAAGCCGCCGGCCGGAAACCAGGCGATACGGTATTCGGTCTCGCCCGGTTTCCAGCTGAGCTTGAATTTCCCGAAGCGGATCGGTGAACCGAACCCCAGGGAAAAGGTAATCACCCGGACCTTGAAGAGCTTGGCGAAGAGAAAATGCCCGCCCTCATGGGCAAATATGAGAATGCCGATCAGAACAATGAACCAGAAGAGCGAAGCCATCTGCCCCGAACACCTCCACCAACAACATGCCACCTTCGCGAAATCAGGTCAATTCTTGACGATCCCCGGCCGGTTTGATAGCATCCGCCTGGGTCGATTGAAGGGAAAACTTCACTATGCGCAAGAAGTTGGGTGAGATCCTCCTGGAGCGCGGCATAATAGATCAGGATCAGCTCAATTCCGCTCTGGCGTACCAACGCCAATGGGGTCACCGACTGGGCGTGGCTCTGGTGGCCAAGGGCTTCATCACCGAGGGCATGCTGGTGAAGGTGCTGGGCGAGGTTATGGGGCTGCCCACCATGGATCTTTCCCGGATCACCTTCGACCCGGAAGCCACCCGGCTGGTCTCCTACAACATTTGTGAAAACAATGACTTGATTCCGGTGGCTCTGGAGGAAAACCGGGGAACCCGCTGGCTGACGGTGGCCATGTCCGATCCCATGAACCTCTCGATTATCGACGAGATCGAATTCACCACCGGCTGCAAGGTCAAACCGGTCCTGGCCACCATCTCGGCCATCAACAGTGCGGTGCGCAAGTACTACCGCGGGATGAACACCGTCATCAAACCGCTGACCCTGCACCGCGACAAACTTCCCGACACGGGCAAGATGGAGCTGGTGCGGCCCGGCGGCAGCGTCGAGACCGTCGACACCAGCACCCACCCGGACACCGGCAAGCACAAGCTGCCGGCCAGTGAAGACGATGAGCAGGTCACCCGGGACCGGGTCGCTGAGATCAAGGCCCGCAGAGCCAAGCGCCTGACCAAGAAGAAGAGCCAGCCGCACATCAGCGCCGAAGAGGCCATGGAAGACTATCTCCGCGAAGTCCAAACCGGAGACCTGGAGGCGTTACACAAGCTGGAGAAATATTTCTGGGCGTTGATGCGGGTGATGGCCAAAAAGGGCCTGCTCAGCAAGGAAGAGTTTCTCCGCGAGTTGAACGAATAAACCTAGGAGGGAACTGTGATGCGCGCTATTTCATGCATGGGGTTGGGCACATTTCTGTTGGGGATGCTGCTGTTGTCTGGATGCCAGGACAAGTACGAGCGGCTGCCCGCGGCGTCGGAGAAGGAGCTCCAGTCGTTGAAGGAACGCTATCAGGCGCTGGTCGACGAGGCCAAGCAGCTCAAGGACGGCAACCCGATGGCGCTGCTCCACCACTTCTCCAACGCCGCCCTGACCAAAACACAGCCCGCCGACTTCAAGGCCAAGGCCGGCAAGTTCATTGCCGATGCCGCCGGAGGCCAGCTGGACAACGTGGAGATCCGCGGCGCCCGCGCCCCCGGCAAGGTGCGCGTGCTGCTGATCAAGGTAGGCGGCAACAAGGTGGTGATTCCCTTCGTGCAGACCGGCGACGGGTGGAAGTTCGACGACGTGGACCTGGCTTTCGGCGATCCGCAAAAAGAACCCAACCTGGAGGGCTGTTCGCCCGCCTCCCCGCCGTCGATTCTCGCCTCGGTGGTTTCCCTGCAGGACGCGCAGGCCAGCGAGTTGGATCAGGTGCAGGCGGCCATCCAGTTGGCCGCGGCCAACGACAAGGACACCGCCGAGAAGTTTCTGGGCAAAGTCAAGAAGCCCTGGGCCCGGGCCGCCCTGCTGTATGCCGTCTGGAAGTCGGGCGGGGCCTGCGAGCCCTTCGCCAAGGCGTTTCCCATCGACGGGGAGAAGCAGACCGAGATGTACGACAACGACTACGACAGTTTCCGGGCCCTGCTGCACGGGCTGTTCGAGTGCGCCTTCATCTCCAAGAATCTCGAGCCCACCCTGCGGATCTACACCGGCTGCTACAAGGTGGAGGGCGGCGCGCGCAGCGAATATGTCGATCCGCTGGTGGGCAATCCCCAGATGGAGCCGGAGTTTCTCAAGGTCGGCCTGGCCAACCAGAAACCCGATCTGATCGTCAAGGCGGCCCTGAAGACCAATTACAACTACGAACAGGACCCGGTGGCCAACATCGTCGTGGGAGGTCTGCACGGCGAGAAAAAAACCGGCTTCTACCAGTACATCTACAAGAAAGCCCGCGGAGGCGGCAAGGCCGGCAAACTGGCCAAGGACTGGGTCGAGAAGATGGGCAAGCGCGACGAGATGGAGCCGCCGGGCGAGGAAGGCGGCGGCCAGCCGCAATAATATCCGCTATTCCCCTCTCCTCCGCTTGACATAGCAAATTCAAGTACTTATATTACCCGAGCCGGGAGGTGGTTCGCCGTGCCGATTTATGAGTATTACTGCGAGAAATGCGGCGACCAGTTCGAGCACCTGCAGAGCTTCTCGGACAAGCCCTTGAAAAAGTGCAAGAAGTGCGGCGGACGCCTGAGAAAACTGGTGTCCGAGTGCAGCTTTCACCTCAAGGGCAGCGGCTGGTACGTGACCGATTACGGCGGCAAGAAACCGGGCGGCAACGGCACACCCAAGAAGAAAGAAACCAAACCCGCCGAGAAAAAGAATAAAAAAGAAGAAAAAACTACCTCTGATAAACAGAAGCAAACCAGTCCATGACTTCCAGGCCCCGGTGGCTCAATTTCTCCCTGCTGTGCTCCGGACAACTGGTGAGCCAGTTCGGGGATTCGATCTTTCACATCGGCCTGGTCTGGCTGGCGCTGGACCTGACCGGTTCCAAGTCACTTTCCGGCATCATCGTCGCCGCCGGCTTCCTGCCAGCAATACTCTTCTCGCTGGCCGCCGGGGTGGTCGCAGATCGCGTGGATCGCCGACGGTTGATGATCTTCTGTGCGGTGGTTCAGGCGCTGGTGGTGGCGTCGGTGCCGCTGTTGAACCAGTTCGACCTGCTGTCCGGTCCGGTCCTGGCGCTGGTGGCTTTCGGACTGGCCGCCGGGGCGGCCTTCTTCAACCCCGCCCGCGACGCCCTGGTACCCAACCTGGTCGCCGCCGACCGCCTCACCCGGGCCAACTCCTTCATCCAGGGCTCCGCCCAGGTGGCCTTTCTGGCCGGGCCCCTGGCCGCGGGCATCCTGGTCGGCTGGGTCGGCACCATCCATCTGTTCAGCATCGACGCGGGTACTTTCATAGTCAGTGCCGTTCTGCTGCTGTTGATGCGCGTCCCGCGGACCACCTCGCCCCGCATGGAATTCGGCCCGGTCCCGCCGCCCCAGACTCCCCCGGTGGCCGGACGCACCTGGCAAGACATCGCTGACGGCCTGCGCCACGCGTTCGCGGATGCGCGCCTGCGCGGTCTGCTCTTCGTCACCGCCGTCGAGAACCTGATCATCATGGGACCGGCCATCCTGGGAACGCCGGTGTACGTCCGCGAGATCCTGGGCTTCGGCCAGGGAGGCGTGGACGAGTATTCCTTCCTGATCGGGGTGCTCTTCGCCGGGATGATCGTCGCCAGCCTGATCATCGGCCTTAAAGGGCGCTCCTGGCCCAAGGGAAAGCTGATCCTGATCGGCATCATCTTCGACGGACTGACATTCATCCCGTTTTTCTTCATACGCAGCTTTTCCCTGGCCTGCATCGCCATGTTCATCCACGGCCTGAGCGTCCCGATGATCATCCTGCCGCGGACCACCCTGATCCAGGAGATCGTCCCCGACGACCGCCGCGGCCGCATCTTCGCCCTGGTGAACATGGCGGTGGTGGGCTGCACCGCGCTGAGCATGGTGCTTTGCGGAATCTTGTCCGAGTGGTTCGGCATGGACGAGATTTACCTGGGTGCTGGAATTCTGGGGGCGGCCTGCGGTATGGTAGGCATGCTATTCAGACCACTGTGGAAGGCTTAGCATGCCGAGGTATGTCGCGCTTCTGTTGATGCTTGCCTGGTCCCTGCCGGCTGCGGCCCAGGAAGATGACCTGGAGGTGGAGTTCTTCTTCGACGAGGCCGAAACGGTGGTGAGCGCCGCCCGGCACGAGCAGGACATCGGCATGAGCCCCTCGGCCATCTGGGTAATCACCCGCGAGGACATCGAGGCCTCCGGGGCCAATACCATTCCCGACCTCCTGCGGCTGGTGCCGGGCATGGATGTCATGGTGGTCTCACCCTACTACATCTCCACGACCGCCCGGCTATACCGCTCCGCCGAAAACAACCATTTCCTGGTTCTGATCGACGGGCGGGAAGCCAACCTGGAGTTGCTGGGTCAGCCTCCCTGGGAGATCCAGCCTATTTCCATCGACGACGTGGAACGCATAGAGATCATCCGGGGTCCGGGTTCCTCCCTGTACGGGGCCAATGCAATGGCCGGCGTCATCAGCCTCACCACGCGCTCGGTTTCCCGTCAGACCTCCGGGTGGGCGCGTTTTTCCAGCGGGGAGGCCGGCCGGATCGATTCCCTGGCCCGGATCACCGGTGGAATCGGCAACTGGGGGTTTTCGCTCGGCGGGGGATTCAGCCGAACCGGGTACTTCACCGATCCGGGCGCTGACGGAGGCGACGTCTGGAAATTGCGGGCGGTGGCCAGCTACCAATGGTCGGAGAACCGGAGGCTCCTGCTGGATACCGGCCTCGCCGCGGGAGGCGGGCCCATGTCGGCGATATCCGGGCCGATCCGGTCCGAAGCTTCCCTGAGGACCGTGCGGGCGGCGTACGAGTCCGCAGATCTGCGGGGGCAACTCTACTGGTTCCAGGCGCCGGCCGAGGTCAACCTGGAAACCCCCCTGGAGTACTCCGGGGTGCTGTTGGCCGAGTTCCGCCCCGTACGGGTGGACACGCATACCCTGGACGGGGAGGCCCAGTGGACCCTGCCGCGGTTCTATGACCCCCTGCTGTTGATCGTCGGGGGCGGAGCGCGTTTCTCCTTCCTGCAATCCGACGATCTCCTGGACGGAGAAAACTACGCCGATCTGACCAGCCCGCGCTATCACGAGGAGGGCGTCGACCACTGGGAGGCCCGCACCGGCGCCTTCATCCACGGCGAGTATGAGCCGGCCGACTTTCTGACCTGCACCTTCGGCCTGCGCTTCGACTACAACACCGTGACGGGCTCGTTCCTCAGCCCCCGGCTGGCGGCGGTCTTTCGCCCCGCCCCGGGACACTTCGTTCGGCTGGGCGCGGCCCGGGCTTTCCGCAAGCCGGCGTTTCTCGAAACCCACGCGCACCCGATCGTGGAGTTTCCCGACACCAGTCCGATCACCGGCCCCTCCCGGGAGAACTTCCTGGAGTTCATGTCCCGGGTCATCGGCACCTCCGGACTCAACAATGAAGAATTGCTGTCGATCGAGGCGGGCTACCTGGGCCGCTTCCTGGACGGACGCCTCTCGGTCACCCTGGACGTATACATGAACCTGAACACGGAGATCGTGTCGTTGAAATCCGATATCGTCCCGGACTCGCAGGGGCTCCCCGATCTGGACCGCAGCATCCTCGCATCGGTGAACTCGGACGAAGGGTTGAGAATATTCGGCACCGAGATCAGCTTGCGCTTCAATCCCGTCAAGAACGTCTCCATGCTGGCATCCTGGACCCACCGCGAGGTGTTCGACCTGCAATCCGAAAAAACCACCGACACGAACCCTAAAAACCTGCTCACCCTGGGAGGACGCTTCCGTACCGACTGGGGGCTGGTGGGCAGTCTGTATGCCTTCTCCCGCTCGGAGTACTGGAACCGGGCGGTCGGCAATCCCGCCGGCCTGTTTCTGGAGCACCTCGAGGTCAAGCTCAAAAATGCCTTCCTGGTGCTGGGAAAGCTGGGCTGGAAAGTGTCGCCGGCGGAAGGCGTGTGGCTGGAGGCCGGTCTGAAGCTGTTCTTGCCGGTTTCCCCCTTCTCCGCCCCTTACTTCCGCTACTACGAAGAAGCCGGAGGCGTGACCCTGGACGGGCAGCAATACGGCGGCCTGGAACTCGCCCGGATGGTCACGGGCTACCTCCAGGGCTCCTTCTGACAAAGTTGATCCTCGACCGACTTTCGGCCATTCTTACCGGATGCGGAATCTCGTCCGGCTCACCCTGGTCCTCGGCTTGCTGCTCGGCGGAGGCGCCTTGCGGGCCCAGGAGGAGTTGGAGGAGTTCGACGACTTCGACGAGCTCTTTTTAGGAGAGCTGCTGAACACCGTCTACACCGCGTCGAAACACGAGCAGGACATCGGCGAGTCGCCTTCGGCCATCACCGTGATCACCCGCGAGGACATCGAGGCCTCGGGCGCCACCACCATCCCCGACCTGCTGCGCATGGTCCCGGGCATGGACGTGGTGCTGTGCTCACCCTTCTACACCTCCATAACCGCCCGGCTGCAGTGGAACTTCGAGAACAACCTGTTTCTCATCCTGGTGGACGGGCGCGAGGCCAACCTGGAGTTGATCGGCTGGGCCCCCTGGGAGATCCAGCCTATCTCCCTGGAGGAAGTGGAGCGCATCGAGGTGATCCGGGGGCCGGCTTCCTCCCTGTACGGAGCCAACGCCTTCGCCGGGGTGGTCAGCATCACCACCCGGCCGGTGTCCAGGAGGCCATCCGGGTGGGTGCGCCTGTCGGGCGGGGAAATCGCCTCGACCTCGTTCAGCACCGGCGCGTCCGCCCGGATCGGCGGCTGGGGGCTGGCGGTCAGCGGGGGGTACGACCTGATGGGGCGGTATTCCGATCCGCGCGATCCGGGCAACGACACCTGGAAGCTCCGGGCATACGCCGAGTACAGCCTGTCGGAATCCCGGCGCCTGCTGATCGACGGGGGTATGTCCGACGGCCGGGGGATAACCACCTCGGCCATGGGCTCGATCGACTTCTCCCTGGCGCTGCATTCCCTGCGGGTGGCTTACGAATCGGAACAGCTCCTCGGACAGGTCTACTGGTCTCACGTGGGCGCCTTCGGGGGACCGGAGGCCCCTTTGGAGTTCGCCGGCGTCCGGCTGGCCGAGTTCATCAAGGGAACCGCGGACGCGCACACCTTCGACGCCCAGGCGCAGTGGACCATGCCCAGGTTTTTCGACCCGCTGCTGATCATCGTGGGAGGATCGGGACGGGCCTCGCGGATCAACTCCGACGACCTGCTGGACGCCGACACCTTCGCGGACATCACCAGCCCGGGCTACCACCAGCCGGGGATCGAAGACTGGGAAATCCGCCTGGGCGCCTTCGCCCACGGGGAGTACGAAGCCTCCGACTGGCTGACGATAACCCTGGGCACGCGCTTCGACTGGAACAACGTGACCGGAGAGTTCTTAAGCCCGCGGCTGGCCGCGGTGTTCAAGCCGGTTAAGGACCATTTCTTCCGGACGAGCGTAGCCCGGGCGTTCCGCAAGCCCGGCTTTCTGGAATACGGCATCCACATGATGGTGGAGTTTCCCGACGACAGCCCCATCACCGGCCAGGACCGCTTCAAGTTCATGGAGTTCATGACCCGGGTGGCCGGGGGCAGCGACCTGGAGCACGAGGACATCTGGTCCTTCGAGGCCGGCTACCTGGGCCGCTTCCTCGACGGGCGACTGACGCTCAGCTGGGACCTGTACTGCAACCTGCACCGCAACCTGATCGAGATGCGGCAGAACATCGTCACCGACCCCAGCACCGGCCTGCCCGACCTGGACCAGAGCTGGTACCGGTTCACCAACACCGACCGGGGGACCAACATCTTCGGCAGCGAGCTGAGCGTCCGCTACAGCCCCACCAAGCATATTCAGCTGACCGCCTCCTGGGTGCACCGGCAGGGATTCGACAAGGACACCGGAGAATTCCTGGCCGAGCTGCCCAAGAACCTGCTGACTTTGGGCGGGCGCTTCCGCACCGAGTCGGGGCTGGTGGGCAGCCTGTATGCATTCTCCCGGTCGGAACTAACTGATTTGATGGTTGAAAATCCCGGCGGACTGCTGCAGCCCTTTTTGCCCACGCACATGGATCACTTCTTGGTTGTACTGGCCCGGATCGGCTGGCGGATCCAGATCTCCAGCCTGGTCGACGTGGAGATCGGCGCCAAGCTGTTCACCCCCATATCCCCCTTCTCGGGCCCGCTCTTCCGCTACCACGAAAAGGGCGGAGTGCGGGCTCCGTCCGGACAGGTTTTTGGTGGTGACGAGCTCCGCCGCATGGTAATAGGATATCTGCAAGGTTCATTTTGACATGAAACGTATATGCCTGCTGGCGATGGCAGGGGGGTTGCTTTGCCATCCTGCGACCACATGGGCGCAGGATGACGAACTGGAAATGGAAATCTTCTTCGCCCCGGCCGAGACGGTCACCTCCGCCGCCCGCCACGTCCAGCCCCTGGAGCTGAGCCCCTCGGCCATTACCGTGATCACCCGCGAGGACATCGAGGCCTCGGGCGCCCGGACACTTCCCGAGGTGTTGCGGCTGGTGCCCAACATGGACGTGTCGATGATCAACCCCATCTGGAACATCATCGGCGTCCGCGGCCACACCGAGCTCACCTCCGACCGGGTATTGCTGCTGGTAAACGGCCGGGACGTGACCCTGGAGTTTTTCGGATTCCCCCTCTGGAGCGTTCAGTCCTTTTCCATGGATGAAGTGGAGCGCATCGAGGTGATCCGGGGGCCGGGCTCGGCGTTGTACGGGGCCAATGCCTACGCCGGAGTGGTAAACGTCACCACCCTGGCGCCGGGCACCGGATCCCGGGCGTCGGTTTCGATCCGTGGCGGCGAGCGGGGCCAGACGGAGCTGGCCGTGCGGGGAAATGAAACGCTCGGCCCGGCTTCATTCGGCGTCTCCGCAGGCGTAGAGCGCGAGGACCACTGGACCGGACGGGACGTGCTGGCCAAGGAGGTGCTGCGCGCGCGCATGGACGGTAAGATCCACTTGGGATCGGCCGCCGAGCTTGCGCTGGAGGCCGGAGTCTACCAGAGCGGCGGCAGTTTTTACTCCACCATGGGCGTGGTGGACATGGAAGAGATCCTGGCCGGCTACTCCCGGGCCCGCCTGGATTTCGGCCAGTTGATGGTGCAGGCCACCTACGAGCGCACGGACTTTACCGCCGAAATGGCTACACAGCTGCTCTACCCCGACCTGGACTTGCTGCTGGCCGACATGCCGAAGATCGAAGGACACGAGGAAAAGTACGTCGCCCAGGTCCAGCACTCCCTCGAGCTTTTCTTCAACCGGGTCACCTACGGTGGAGAGTACATCCTTACCCATTTCAGCTCCCCCATCCTGCTCGACCGGGACCACCAGCCCAAACCCGACCACTACGAGCACCGGATGGGTGTCTTCGCCCAGGACGAAATCGACCTCAGCGCTCTCTTGAAGGATGTGGCTGGCGCCGACATACCCCCGACGGTCCTTACCGCCGGCCTGCGTTTCGATTACAACTCGGTGTCGGACTGGGAACTGAATCCGCGGGCATCCCTGGTCCTTGCCCCGGCGGAAAACCACAGCTTCCGGCTCGGATATGCCCATGCTTTTCTCAAGCCGGCCTTCTTCCAGTCCTCGCTGCGCATGCCGCTCGTCGACATCAACAACCTGGGATTCGAGCACCTCAGCCTGGCCAACGAAAAACTCAAGAACCAGACCATCGACAGCCTGGAGTTCGGCTATACCGGCAATTTCTTCGGCGAGAAACTGGTCCTGCGCTGCGACTTCGCCTACAACTGGTACCGCAACAGCATCTGGTGGGTTTACGAGCCGGAAGAAATGGAATACAAGCAGGTCGGTGGCTTCCGCATTCCCGACATCAACGGCCCGGGATTCGGCTTCATCAATGAACCCGAAGGTGAAGATGGGCACAACCTGGAATTGCAGGCGATTTACCGACCAACCGAACGGACCCGGGTGTTTATTCAAGCGGGCTACCGCCAGGTCATCAACAACCCCTCGGGAGACTATCACTGGGGCGAGCCGGCCCTGCGTCTGGCCGCGGGAGGCGATCTGACCAGCGCCCGGGGATTAACCTTCTCACTGCGGGCCTTCTACACCGGCGATCACCACCGGGTGCTCACCGATCCCGACAGCGTCCTGAAGCCCAAGATGTTTCTCAAGGTCCCCGCCTACTGGCTGCTCAACGCCCGGGTGGCCTGGAATCTGCCGCTTGCGCCTTTCAATCTCTCGGTGGGCCTGGAAGGATTCAACCTGCTTAACTTCCGCTTTCGCGAGCACCCCGGCTTGACCTTCCCCAACGGACCGGACTACGGGGGCGAACGCCTCGGCCGCCGGATTGTCCTTTTCATCCGCGGTCAGCTATAATCACCCCCGGAATCCCGGTCGAGGTCTGTAGGATGCCGAGTGTGTCACGCACCATATCCCTGTTTATTATGCTGACTGCTCTCCCCGCCGCGGCGCAGGAAGAGACCGAGATGGAGTTATTCTTCGCTCCGGAGGACAAGGTAGTTAGCGCCGCGCGGCACGAGCAGGAGATCGGCATGAGCCCCTCGGCCATCTGGGTGATCACCCGCGAGGACATCGAGGCTTCCGGCGCCACCACCGTCCCCGACCTGCTGCGCCAGGTCCCGGGCATGGACGTGACCATCACCGCGCCGTTCATGCCCACAATTTCCGCCCGGCTGGGCTGGGGCAACGAGAACAACCAGTTCCTGGTGCTGATCGACGGCCGGGAGATCAACATGGAGCTGTTGGGCATGTCGCTCTTCGAGCTCGAGCCGGTCACCCTCGACGAGATTGAGCGTATCGAGATCATCCGGGGCCCGGGTTCGGCGCTGTATGGCGCCAACGCCCTGGCCGGGGTGGTCAACATCACCACCCGGCCCATCGGAGAGCTTACTTCTGTCCAGATCCGCCTGGACGCCGGCGAAGTGGGGCGCACGGTGGCCTGGGCCCGGGCATCTACCCGCCTGGGCGACTGGGGATTTTCATTGAGCGGCGCCGCCGACGAGATGGGCACCTTCGCCGACCCCCGGATGCTCGCCCGGCGCATGTGGAGGCTGCGCGCGGTGGCCGAGCATCGCTGGTCGGAATCGCGGCGCCTGCTGATCGACGGCGGGATTACCTCCGGCGAGGGCATCGTCGCCGCCGCGGTAGGCAGCTTCGAAGGATCGTTGAGCTTGAGAACCCTGCGCCTGGCCTACCAGTCGGAAGATTTGAAAGCTAGCCTCTACTGGATCCAGGTTCCTGCCTCCGCCAACATGGACGCGGCGCTGGTGTTCTCCGGCGTGCGCCTGGCCGAGTTCGTTCCCTTTGAAGTCGACACCCACTCGGTTAACGGGGAGATCGACTGGACCCTTCCGGAACTGTGGGAACCGCTCCTGGTGATTGTCGGCGCCGGCGCCCGGCTGGCCTATCTCTCTTCGGATCAGATGCTGGACGGGGATACCTTTGCGGACATCACCAGTACAAGTTATCACGAACCGGGCGTGGATCACGTCGAGGTGCGAAGCGGTGCATTCGTCCACGGCGAGCTGGCTCCGGTCGAGTGGGTGACCATAACCGGGGGCCTGCGCTTGGACTACAGCACCGAAACCGGCGTATTCCTCAGCCCGCGGCTGTCGGCGGTTTTCAAGCCGGTCGACGGTCAGTACCTGCGGATGGGAGTGGCCCGGGCCTTCCGCAAGCCGTCATACATCGAGAACCGCGCGCATCTCATGGTGGACTTCCCCGCAGACAGCCCCATAACCGGCGCCGGCCGGGACAACTTCCAGGAATTCATGACCCGGGTGGTGGGCAACAGCGCCCTGGACAACGAGGAACTGCTCTCCGCCGAGGTCGGGTACCTGGGGCGCTTCCTGGACGGACGTCTCAGCCTGGGCCTGGACCTGTACTTCAACCACAACCTGAAAGAAATCGTCTTCCGCTCGAACATCGTCCCCGATCCGGCTACCGGGCTGCCCGACCTGCAGGAAAGCAGTTTCATGCACTTCAACCGCAATGATCCCGTAAACATATTCGGTAGCGAGTTGAGCGTGCGCTTCAACCCCACCGAGCGCATTGCGCTGCTGGCCTCCTGGACTTACCGGGGGGTGTTCAACCATGACACCGGGAAGTTCCAGGACGACAGCCCCAAGCACCTCATCACCCTGGGCGGGCGATTCAGCTCCGGGTGGGGGCTGATCGGAAGCCTGTATATTTTCACCCGCTCCGAGTTCATGGACGGCGCGGTGAAGAACCCCGCCGGGCTCATGGAGCCGATGCTCAGCGAGCGCATGCACAACCAGTTTCTGGTGCTGGGCCGGATCGGCTGGCGGCACAGCCTGTCCGGGGACTTGCAGCTGGAAACCGGATTCAAGCTCTTCCTGCCGGTTTCGCCCTTCCACAAGCCCTATTTCCGGTTCCGCGAGGACGGCGGCGGCATCGATCAGATCGGAAAGAACTATGGCGGCGACTGGTTATGTCGTATGATTTCGCTCTATGTACAGGGCTCCTTCTGAGACCAGGGCTGTAATCCTACTGCTGGCCGGGCTACTGCTGATCACCGGCCCGGCTCGCGCCCAAGAAGAAGATCTGGAGGTGGAGATGTTCTTCGCCTCCGAGGAAACCGTAAAGAGCGCCGCGCGGCACGAGCAGGAAATCGGCATGAGTCCCTCGGCGGTGACGGTGATCACCCGGGAGGACATCCAGGCCTTCGGCGCCGTCAACCTGCCGGACCTTTTACGCCTGGTACCGGGCATGGACGTGCTCACGACCACGCCCGAGTACACCGCGGTCACCGCCAGGATGAACTGGACCAACGAGAACAATCACCTGCTGGCTCTGATCGACGGCCGGGAGGTCACCATCGAGTTGGCCGGTTTTCCCTACTGGCAGGCCCAGCCCGTCTCGCTGGAAGACATCGAACGAATCGAGATCATCCGGGGCCCCGGGTCGGCGCTCTACGGCGCCAATGCGTTGTCCGGGGTGATCAACATCACCACGCGGCGCATCTCGGAGAAACCTTCGGCCTGGGCGGGTATCCTGACCGGCGAACCCGGAATGCTGTCTCTGGGAACCCGGGCCTCCGCCAGCCTTGAGAACTGGGGATTCGGATTCAACGCCAGGCTAGACATGCTGGGCAGCTTCAACCACCCCCGCCAGAAAGCCGGCCGGGTGTGGAAGGTCCGGGGGGTCGCCGAGTACCGGCTCTCAGAACAAGACAGGTTCCTGTTCGAAGGCGGTTTCTCCGAGGGAAACGGCACGGTCACCGCGGCAACCGGCAACCTCAACGGAACCCTGGGCCTGATGAACCTGCGCGCGGCCTACGAGTCGGAGGATCTGCGGGGGCAGATATACTGGAACCTGACTCCGGTTGAAACGGATTTCGAAGCCCCCCTGGAGTTCCAGGGAGTGCGCCTGGCCCGCTTCCGGCCCATCGACGCCCTGGGGCATACCCTGGACGGGGATGTCCAGTGGACGCTGCCGCAGTTCCTCGAGCCGCTGCTGCTGATCGCCGGCGGGGGGATCCGCTACTCCACGGTTGAATCGGAGCATTTCCTTGACGCCGGCACTTTCGCGGACATCACCAGCCCCCGGTATCACGAAGCCGGTATCGACTACTCGGAGTTCAGGGCCGGCGCCTTCGTGCACGGGGAATTCTCCCCGGCCGACTGGGTAACCGCCACTTTCGGACTGCGGCTGGACTACAACACCATCACCGACGAGTTCATCAGCCCCCGCCTGGCGGCCGTGTTCCGCCCGGCGCCGGGCCAGTACCTGCGGGCCGGCGTGGCCCGCTCGTTCCGCAAGCCCTCGTTCGTCGAAGCCCACCTTCACGTCAAGGTGGACTTCCCCGACGGGAGCCCCATAACCGGAGCCGGCCGGGACCGTTTCCAGGAGTTCATGACCCGGATCATCGGCAACAACGAGCTGGAGAACGAGGAGCTGATCTCCTTCGAAATCGGCTACCTGGGTCAGTTCCTCGACTCGCGGCTGAACGTGGCCCTGGACCTCTACTACAACCTCTACCGGCACGAAGTCGAAATGTACTCCAACATGGTCCCGGACCCCCAGGGCCTCCCGGATCTCGACCAAAGCAGTTTCATGTACACCAACCAGGACCGGGACATGTTGATCCTTGGCGGGGAGCTGGCCGTCCGCTTTCGCCCGGTGCGGGAGGTGTCCCTGCTGGCCTCCTGGGCGCATCGCGAGGTCTTCAACCGCCAGGACATGAAGCTGATAGACACCAGCCCCAAGAACCTGATCACCCTGGGCGGCCGCTATCTGTCCGAGTGGGGCCTGGTGGCCAGCCTGTATGCTTTCTGCCGGTCCGAGTTCTGGGACCGCGCGGTCCAGAACCCCGGAGGCCTGATGGAGCCGCTCCTTTCGGACCACCTGGACAATGCGGTCCTGTTCATCGGCCGGCTGGGCTGGAAACTCAAACCGCTGGACTCCCTGGAGCTGGAAGTCGGCACCCGGATCTATCTCCCGGTATCGCCCTTCTCCGCCCCCTATTTCCGCTACCGGGAGTTCGGCGGCGGGATGACCACCTACGGCAAGTACTACGGCGGCCACGCGCTCCGTCGGATCTTCGTAGGCTACATCCAAGGCACCCTGTAAGGACTTGATCCCGAACGAAAATCCAGGCATGCTATCCCGGTGAAACCCGGATCACTCCTAGCAATAATAATTTTACTCCTGTCACCATCCGCACCGGCTCAAGAAGAAGACTTCGAAGTGGAGATGTTCTTCGCCGAAGAGGAGACCGTGGTGAGCGCAGCCCGCCACGAGCAGGAGATCGGGATGAGCCCCTCGGCGGTCACCGTCTTCACCCGCGAGGACATCGAAACCACCGGCGCCAACACCGTACCCGACCTGCTGCGGCTGGTGCCGGGCATGGACGTGATCACCATCTCCCCGGCCTTCACCGCCGTCACCTCGCGCCTATACTGGACCAACGAGAACAACCTGTACCTGGTGCTGATCGACGGGCGCGAGATGAACCTGGAGTTGATGGGCGAGCCTCCCTGGGAGATCCTGCCCATCTCCATGGAAGACATCGAGCGCATCGAGGTGATCCGTGGGCCGGGGTCCTCCCTGTACGGACCCAACGCGGTAGCCGGCGTCATAAGCATCACCACCCGCCCGGTCGGGGATAAGACCTCGGCCTTCCTGGGCTTCTCCGGAGGCGAGATCGGCTCGAGCCACGTCGGCGCCCGGACCTCGACCCGCCTGGGGGACTGGGGATTCTCATTGACCGGGGGATTCGAACGCGCTGGCACCTTTACCAATCACCGCGAAGAGAGCAAGCGCGTCTACCGGCTGCGGGGCACTACCGAGTACCGCTGGTCCCGGTCGGAATACGTCCTGGCCGAAGGTTCTTTCGCCCGCGGCGACGGCGCGCTGACCACCGGCGGCATGGGCGACGTGGACGGCTACATCGCCTCGGCGGCCGTGCGCCTGGCCTACGAATCCGAATCTTTGCGGGGGCGCCTGTACTGGAACAACAACTGGACCGATATGCGGCTGACCACCACCCTGGACTACGGCGGCATCCATCTGGCCGACTTCGCGCGAGCATTCATAGACGCCCACACCGTAGACGGCGAGGTCCAGTGGACGGTGCCCCGCTTCTGGTCGCCGCTACTGCTGATAACCGGCGGAGGCGTTCGCGTCTCCTGGCTGGATTCCGACAAGTTTCTCGACGGTGACACCTACGCCGACATCACCAGCCCCGACTACCACCAGCCGGGCATCACCCACATGGAGGTGCGCGCCGGCGCTTTCGTCCACGGGGAGCTTTCGCCCACCGACTGGCTGACCGGCACCTTCGGCCTGCGCTTCGACTACAACAACATATCCGGCACCTTTGTGAGTCCCCGCCTGGCCGCGGTTTTCCAGCCGGTCAACGGGCAATTTTTCCGCCTGGGCGTCGCCCGGGCCTTCCGCATGCCGTCTTTCCGCGAGTCCAACGCGCACATCATGGTGGAGTTCCCCGACGAGAGTCCCATCACCGGTCCCGGCCAGCAGGATTTTCTGGAGTTCATGTCCCGGGTGATCGGCAATCCCGATGTCGACAACGAGGAACTGTGGGCGTTCGAAGCCGGCTACCTGGGCCGGTTCTTTGATGGGCAGCTCAGCGTCAACCTGGAGTTGTACTGCAACCTGCACACCGACCTGATCTTCCTGGAAACCGAGATCATCCCCGACGAGACCACCGGCCTTCCCGACCTGGACGAAAGCCTGCTCACCTTCAGCAATGCTGGCGGCGACATCTATGTTCTGGGCAGCGAGCTGACCGTGCGCTACAAGCCGACCCGTTCGGTTCTGCTACTGGCCACCTGGGCCCACCGCGAGGTGTTCGATCTCGACACCGGTGACCCCTGGGACGACTGTCCCAAGAACCTGATCGCCATAGGCGGGCGCTTCCAGACCGATGCCGGCCTGGTGGGCAGCCTGTACCTGCATTCCCGCTCGGAGTTCAAGGATCGCTGGGTTGAGAATCCCGACGGGCTGATGGCGCCGATGCTGACACAGCACATGGACACCATGTTTTTGGTCTTCGGCCGGCTGGGCTGGAAGTTCAGGACGAAGAAGAATATCCACATCGAAACCGGTTTGAAGCTATATCTGCCGGTATCACCTTCCCATGATCCCCACTTCCGGGTCCGCGAGAAAGGCGGCATAACCACTTTCCGGGGTGACAACCTGGGCGGCGAGGAACTGCACCGGGTGCTGACGGCTTACCTGGAAGGCTCCTTCTGACATACTTGATCCCCGGCAGTATTAGCGGCATCCTTACAGCGTGAACCTGCGAGTTACAGTCGCGATCCTTCTGCTTTCCGTACCAGTCCTTGCGCAAGATGAAGATCTCGAGGTGGAGATGTTCTTCGCCTCCGAGGAAACGGTCACCTCGGCCGCCCGGCACGAGCAGGACATCGGCATGAGCCCCTCGGCCATCACCGTGCTGACCCGCGAGGATATCGAGGCCTCCGGGGCGACCAACGTGACGGATCTGCTGCGGTTGGTCCCGGGCCTGGACATAGTAATAACCTCGCCCACCTATCCGACCGTTTCCGGCCGGCTTAATTGGACAACCGAAGGCATCCATTTCCTGGTCCTGGTGGACGGCCGGGAGGCCAACCTGGAGCCGGCCGGGTTCGTGCTCTGGGAGATCCAGCCGTTCTCCCTGCAGGACGTGGAGCGCATCGAGATCATCCGCGGGCCCGGTTCGGCGCTTTACGGCGCCAACGCCCTGGCCGGGGTGATCAGCATCACCACCCGGGCCATGCCGGAGAAGACCGCCGCCTGGGCGGGGCTCTCCCTGGGCGAGGTCGGCCAGTTGACCGCTCTGGCCCGGGCCTCCACCCGTCTGGGAGACTGGGGATTCTCGCTCAGCGGGGGGGCCGATGCGCTGGGAAACTTCACCGACCCGCGCAGTAGGGGAAAGCAGATATGGCGACTCAGATCCTTGGTCGAGTACAGCCTGTCAGAGAAGCGCCGGCTGTTGCTGGACGGAGGGATCGCCGCGGGGTCGGGAGCGGTGGCGGCGGCACTCAGCGACATGGATGGGGACATGTATTCCGGCACCCTGCGCCTGGCATACGAATCCGAAGACCTGCGCGGACAGTTGTACTGGACCCGGGGGGTGGTTTCCGCGGATCTCACCGCGGACCTGGAGTTCGGCGGGGTGCGCCTGGCCCGCATGGTGAGCCCCACGGTATACGGCGACGTAATGGACGCGGAGGCGCAGTGGACCCTGCCGACCTTCTGGGATCCCCTGCTGCTGATCACCGGGGCCAGCGGGCGGGTTTCATGGGTCAGCTCGGAAGAACTCCTGGACGGTGATACCTACACCGACATCACCAGCCCCGACTATCACCAGCCGGGAATCGACCACATGGAGGCCCGGGCGGGAGCCTTCCTGCACGGCGAGATCTCCCCGGCCGACTGGATGACCTGCACCTTCGGCCTGCGGATTGACTACAACACCGAAACCGACGAGTTCTTCAGCCCGCGGCTGGCAGCGGTCTTCCGGCCGGCCACGGACCAGTTCCTGCGGGTGGGCGCGGCCCGCTCTTTCCGCAAGCCGGCTTTCTTCGACTCCGGCATGCACCCGATGGCATATTTCCCCGAAGACAGTCCCGTCACCGGCGCGGGCCAGGAGAGGTTCCAGGAGTTCATGACCCGGGTGCTGGGCAACCCCGACCTGGACAACGAGGAGATGATCTCCGTAGAAGCCGGATACATGGGCCGGTTTCTGAACGGGGAACTGAACGTGTCCCTGGACCTGTACTACAACATCTACAGCAACGAGCTCTCCCTCTATACCAACGTCGTGCCTGACGAGACCACCGGGCTTCCCGATCTGGACAACAGCAGCATACAAAACGTGAACAACACCACCGACATGGTCGTCATCGGCAGCGAGCTTGGCGTGCGCTACACTCCCAACCGGTGGATTTCGCTGCTGGCCTCCTGGTCCTGGCGGGAGGTGACCGAGCGCAGCAGCCACGAGAGCCCCAAGCACCTGATCACCGTCGGCGGCCGCTTCCGCACCGATTGGGGATTGATCGGCAGCCTGTACGCCTTCTCCCGCTCCGATTTCTGGGACCTTTACATTTCCAATCCCGCCGGAATGCTGGAACCCTTCGTTGTCGAGCACATGCAGAACGCGATCCTGCTGATGGGAAAGGTCGGCTGGAAGTGGCGCCCGGCACATCCGGTCGAGATGGAAATGGGCGTAAAGCTGTTCCTGCCGGTTTCGCCGTTTGATGAACCTCACTTCCGCTACCGTGAAAAGGGCGGAGGCGTCACCCGCGACGGCCAGTACTTTGGCGGCAACCTGCTGCGGCGTATGGTAGTCGCCTACCTGGAGGGTTCATTCTGAACCCTCCAGGTAGTATCATTCCGATCAGGCGCTCTTGATCACGTCCTTGATCTCCGACTCGCACCCGCAGGGCGGATTCATCTCGAATTCCAGCATGTTGTCGAGAAACTCCGCCTGCGACCACAGGGGCTGATTGGGGTCCAGCACCGGCGGGTGACCCGCGCGGATGAATACCTGGCAGATATCATCCACGATCCGCCGCAGCTCTTCCTCGGACTTGTTCTTGAAACGTCCGGTGATCGGCCGGACGAACACCTCGCCGGTGGTCTGGCAGCCGGACTGCTGGAATTCCGGACCCACCTGCCCCTGTTCATACTGGCGGCGGAATTCAGCCATGGTCATCCATTTCTTTTTTCCGGGCTTGCGCTTTTTCTTCAGTCGATTGGACATCTTGCTCCTCCTTTCCTGGCCGGCATACAAAGCAACTGTCGTGCCAGAATCCGGACCGACGGAAATCCGCGTAGTTGGAAAGGGAGCGGCTGGAGACGAGTGTCCGGGATCCGGACACGGTGCCCGGAATCCGGACACAAACGGGTTGTTTGACAGCGTGGCTTGCGGGTGTTAATTTTCGGCTCGATGGAACCCAGGTCCTCAGCCGAGATACGCGCGGAATTCCTCAGGTACTTCGAGGAGAACGGGCACAAGGTCTGCTCCAGCTACCCGCTGGTGCCGCCCAACGACCCCACCCTGCTGTTCACCAACGCCGGGATGGTGCAGTTCAAGGACGTGTTCACCGGTAAGGAGAAGCGCGATTTCAAGCGGGCGGCCTCCTCCCAGAAGTGCGTGCGGGCCGGCGGGAAGCACAATGACCTGGAGAACGTGGGCTTCACCGCCCGGCACCACACCTTCTTCGAGATGCTGGGCAACTTCTCCTTCGGCGACTACTTCAAGAAGGACGCGGTGCGCTTCGGCTGGGAGTTTCTGGTCGACTGGATGAAGCTTCCCGAGGACAAGCTGTGGGTGACGGTCTTCGGCGGCGACGAGAAGGAAAACCTGCCGTCCGACGACGAGGCCGCCGGATTGTGGCATTCGGAAGTGGGCGTCGCCCCGGACCGCATCCTGCGCTTCGGCAAGGCGGACAACTTCTGGAGCATGGGCGAGGTGGGGCCGTGCGGCCCCTGCTCGGAGATCCATTACGACCAGGGCGACAGCGTACCCTGCAACCAGCCGGGGGGCTGCCGGGGGATCGCCTGCGAGTGCGACCGCTACCTGGAGGTGTGGAACCTGGTGTTCATGCAGTTCGAGCGCGATGCGAATGGCGTACTCACCCCGCTTCCCGCGCCTTCCATAGACACCGGCATGGGCCTGGAACGGCTGGCGGCCCTGCTCCAGGGGGTCAACTCCAATTACAAGACCGACCTGTTCGTCCCGTTGATCGAACGCATGGGCAGGATAGCCGGGGTCGAGCTGGGCTCCAAACCGGAAATAGACACCTCCCTGCGGGTGATCGCCGACCACGCCCGGGCCACCGCCTTCTTGATGGCCGACGGGGTGCTGCCTTCCAACGAGGGCCGCGGCTACGTCCTGCGCCGGATCATGCGCCGGGCCATCCGCCACGGCAACAAGCTGGGCGTCGAGGACCTCTTCCTCCACGACATCTGCCAGGGCGTGGTGGAGATGATGGCCGCGGCCTACCCCGAGTTGAAGGAACAGCAGACCCTGATCGAAAAGGCCGCCCGCCTGGAGGAAGAAACCTTCCGGCGCACGCTGACCAACGGCCTGAAGATCCTCAAGAAGGAAATCGCCGGATTGAAGGAAAAGAACCAGACCGTGCTGCCGGGCAAGCTGGTCTTCGACCTGCAGACCCGCGACGGCTTCCCCCCGGATCTCACCGCGGTGATCGCCCAGGAGCACGGCCTGACCATCGACGAAGCCACCCGCCAGAAAGCCTTCGAGCACCACCAGCAAATCAGCGCCGGCAGCCTGGGCCTGGAGGGTGTTAATCCTGTATACCAGGAAGCACTCAACAAGGTCGGACCGACTGAATTCACCGGCTATGAAAACACCGAGGGTGAAGGCAAAGTCCAGTTCATCATCAAACCGGAGAAGAGCGGCGAGACCCTGGAGGTGGTGATCTCCCCCACTCCCTTCTACGGCGAAACCGGCGGGCAGGTGGGCGACACCGGCAAGATCAGCGCTGACGGTTTCCGCGGCGAGGTCCTGCATACCTCCCGGCCGTTGCCCGATCTGATCGTCCACCGCATAAAGATCGCCGAAGGCCAGTTGAAAACCGGCGACCGGGTAAAGCTGTCGGTGGATTCCGAGCGGCGGCAGGCCATCCGCGCCAATCATTCGGCCACCCACCTGCTCCAGGCGGCGCTGCGCAAAGTGCTGGGCAAGCACGTCAACCAGCAGGGTTCCATGGTGGCCCCCGACCGGTTCCGCTTCGACTTTCCCCATTTCGCCCCCATGACCCAGGAAGAGATCCGCGCAGTGGAGACCGACGTCAACCGCCGCATCCGCCAGAACCTTCCGGTGGAGGTCAGCTTTACCGACGTGGAGGGCGCCCGGGCGGCCGGGGCGACCATGCTTTTCGGCGAGAAGTACGGGGAGCGGGTTCGCATGGTGCGCATGGGCGACAGCCTGGAGCTGTGCGGCGGCACCCACACCGACCGCACCGGTGACATCGGCGTGTTCAAGGTCGTCTCGGAGGGCAGCATCAAGGCCGGGGTGCGCAGGATCGAGGCGGTGACCGGGGCGGAGGCCGTCCGCCGTTTCCAGAAAGCCTCGGAAACCCTGGGTCAGGTGGTTGACGTCCTGAAGATCCCGCCCGAGCAGCTGCTCGAGCGCATCCAGGCGATTTTCAAGCGCGAGCGCAAGCTGAACAAGGAGATCGAAGGCCTCAAGCAGCTGGCGGCCACCGCCGGCGATGCCAGCGATCCTGCCGCCGAAGCCAAAGAGATAGCCGGAGTGAAGGTTCTGGCCACCCGCGCCAGCGGCATCCAGCTTTCGGGGCTGCGCGACTTCGCCGACCGGCTGCGCGACAAGCTGGGCACCGCGGTGGTGCTGGCCTTCGCCGAGGACCGCGGCAAACTCTCGGCGGTCTGCTCGGTTTCCAAGGACCTGACCAAGCGCCTCAAGGCCGGTGACCTGCTCAAGCAAGTCTTCCAGCTCACCGGTGGCAAGGGCGGGGGCCGGCCGGACTTCGCCCAGGGCGGCGGCGGCGACCCCGCCAAGATGGACCAGGCTATTTCCGGGTTCTACCCCCTGGTGGAACAGGCGCTCTCGAACCGGTGAAAAAATCAACTCTAGTCTTGGCAGGCGGTCTGGGCTGTTTCGCCACCGCCTCCCAGGTGAACCTGGTCCGCGAATTCCTGGCGGTCTTCGCCGGCAACGAGTTGTGCCTGGGAGTCATCTTCGCCTGCTGGTTTCTGGGGATCGTCATCGGCGCCGGCTTTGGCGGGCGGCTGGCCCAGCACGCCGGCTACGGACCGTCCCGGCTGTGGATCTGCTCCGGGCTCATGGTGGTGCTGCTGCCGCTGCTCTTCACCCTGCTGCGGGCCTGGCGGGGGATTCTCTCCATTCCCCCCGGAGAGCTGCCGGGACTGGGCGACCTGCTGCAGAGCGGCCTGGTGCTGATCACCCCCTTCTGCCTGTTGATCGGCATGTCCTTCCCGCTGATGTGCCGATTCGCGGACCAGGAAGACCGGAAGACCACCATCGGACGGGTTTACGTGATCGAATCCCTGGGTGCCGTCGTCGGCGGGCTCTGCATCGGCGTCCTGTTGGCCGGCTGGACCATGCCTTTCGAGTCGATGGTCATCACCGCGCTGCCGCTGCTGCTGGGCATGGCCTGGGTCGCCTTCCGGCGCCTCAGTATCATTCCCGGCTGCATTTTCTCCGCGACGGGGCTGGCCGCCCTGGTGCTCTCTATCACTGGGGGGGTTGCCTCGCTGGACGAGCTGACCGCTGGCAAGCGTTTCGACGACTTGCAGACCGGAGCCGAGCGGACCGGCTGGGCGGACACCCCCTACCAGCACCTGGACCTGGCTAAACAGGGCGAACAGTCCGTGCTGTTCGCCGACGGCAAGCTGACCGCCGCCCTTCCCGACCACTACCGCTCGCGTCCACGCACCCACCTGGTGCTTACCGAGCATCCCGCTCCGAAGCGGGTGCTGGTCCTGGGCTCGGCCTCGCTCGAATTCCTGGTCGCTGCCCTCAAGCACCCGGTGGAGAGGATCGACCTGGTCGAACTGGATCCTGCGGTGATCGAACTGCTGAAACCCCATCTGGACGATGAGACCCGGCGGGCGCTCGGGAATGAGAAAGTCCGCCTGCATCCGGCCGACGGGCGCCGGTTCCTGACCGGCACCGGAGAGACCTGGGACCTGATCTTCTCCGATGCACCCGATCCGGTCACCGCCGCTTTGAACCGTTTTTTCACCCGGGAGTTCTTCCAACTGGCCCGCTCCCGCCTGGCCCCCGGAGGAGTGTTCATCACCCGCATCTCCTCCAGCGTCAATTTCCTGGGACGACAAACCGCATCATTAATCCGGACGGTCCAGGCCACGCTGGAGGAGGTATTTGGGCAAACCAGAGTCTTGCCGGGCGGTGAAACCTTTTTCCTGGCCAGCGATACCCGGGGGATTCTCCTCGACGACCCCAAAAAGCTGGGTGACCGCTACGAAGAACGCAAAGTGGAAGACCCCAGGTTCTCCCGTCACCACTTTGCGGTGCTGTTCCAGTCCGGGCTGGTCTCCGACCTTCAGGATCAATTGAAGGAAGGCCGAGCGCTGATCAACACCGACGCCCGGCCGGTGACCTACTTGCAGAGCGTCCTGCGCTGGAGCCACATGACCAAAGACGGAGCCGCCGGGCCGCTTTCGGTTCTGGCCGCGATACCCGCCTGGGTCTGGTTTCTCCTGGTGGCTTTTTTCCCGTGCGCAGCCTTTCTGTGGTACCGCAGGGGAGATCGTTACCGCCGGACGTATCTGGGCGCGGTCACCGCCATCGGCGTGGTGGGCGGCGCTGGCCTGGCGCTGGAGCTTGTGCTGACCTTCTCCTACCAGTCGCTGTTCGGCAGCCTCTACCGGGAGCTGGGCCTGATCGTGGCGGCCTTCATGGGCGGACTGGTCCTGGGCGGGGCGTGGATCAACCGGAGGCTGGAGAAACGCCCGGGAACCTCTGCGTTTCTGGGCGTGGTCCTGCTGATTCTGGCCGCCTTCACCGCCGCACTGCCCTGGCTGCAGTTGCCGGCCGCCCTGGGAGCCCTGCCGCTGTGGGCCGGCCAGGCCCTGCTGCTTCTGCTGGTGCTGGCGGCCGGCGCGGGCACCGGGGTGGTTTTCCCTCTGTCCGCGAATATCGCGGTCCTGTCGGGCCGCTCCCTGGCACGCACCGCCGGCACTCTGGACGCCGTCGACCACCTGGGCGCCGCCCTGGGCGCATTCCTCACCGGGGTGATCCTGGTCCCGGTCCTGGGCCGCACCACCACCTGCCTGCTTCTGGCCTTGGCATGCGCGCTGATTGGTGCTATAAATCTGCTTTTTTACCAGGGAAAGGACTAGGTATGCCGGCGAAGATCGGGTTCGACAACGAAAAATACCTGCTGGAACAGTCCGCGGCCATCCTGGACCGGGTGGCCAAGTTCGGCGACAAGCTGTATTTGGAGTTCGGCGGGAAACTGATCTTCGACTACCACGCCGCCCGGGTGCTGCCCGGCTACGATCCCAACGTGAAGATCAAGCTGCTGCAGAGACTCAAGGACAAGATCGAGATCGTCTTCTGCGTCAGCGCCCAGGACCTGGCCAAGGGGCGCATCCGCGGTGACTTCGGGATCACCTATGACGTGGCCACCCTGAAAACCATCGACGACCTGCGCGACTACGACCTGCCGGTTACCGCCGTGTCGATCAACCGCTTCTCCGGCGAACCCCAGGCGGTGCAGCTCAAGAACAAGGTGGAGCGCCGCGGTTTCAGGGTCTATACCCAGGGCAACATCGAGGGCTATCCCTCCAACGTGGATCTGGTTTGCAGCGTCGACGGCTACGGCAAGAACCCATACATCGAGACTTCCAAGCCCATCGTGATAATCACCGGCGCCGGGCCGGGCAGCGGCAAGATGGCCACCGGGCTCTCTCAGCTATACCACGACCACCAGGCGGGACGCTCTTCGGGGTTCGCCAAGTTTGAAACCTTCCCTATCTGGTGCCTGCCGGTCGAGCACCCGGTGAACGTGGCCTACGAGGCGGCCACCGCCGACATCCAGGACTTCAACCTGGTGGATCCCTTCCACCTGGCGGCCTACAACACCACCGCGGTCAACTACAACCGCGACGTGGAGAACTTTCCCATTCTGCGCTCAATTATCGAGTGCATCCTGGGCTCGGGCGGACGCGTCCCCCACTACCAGTCGCCCACCGACATGGGGGTCAACTGCGCCTACAAGGGCATCATCGACGACGACGCCGTCTCGGAAGCCGCCCGCCAGGAGATCATCCGGCGTTACTTCCGCTACAACTGGGAATACACCATCGGTGTGGAGAAGAAGGAAACCGTCGAACGAGCCGCGGCGCTTATGCGCCAGGTGGGCGTCAAGGATACCGACCGCAAGACGGTCCTCCCCGCCCGCAAGGCCGCCGAGGAGGCCGAGACCAAGTCAAAAGGCCACAAGCGGGTCTTCGCCGGCGCGGCCATCGAGCTGCAAACCGGCGAGGTGGTTACCGGCAAGAACTCGCCGCTGATGCACTCCGGCGCGGCGGCATTGCTGAATGCGGCGAAGAAAATCGCCCAGATCCCCGACAACATCGATTTGCTGCCCGAGGCGGTCATCCACAACCTCTCCAAGCTAAAGCGGGAGGTCATGGATATGCAGGCCGAGAGCCTCAACGTTCGCGAGACGCTCATGGCCCTCTCCATCGGCGCCGCGGGTAATCCCTCGGCCCAGGCCGGAATGGAAGCGCTCAAGAAGCTGCGCGGCTGCGATATGCACATGACTCACATCCCCAGCCGGGGAGACGAGGCGGGCATTCGTCGCCTGGGGATCAATCTTACCACCGACGCCGTCCTGACGCCGGGCGGCTACTTCCTGAGATAAGATTTAAATCACTTCGATGGTCGAAGGGGGCTTGGTGGTCACGTTGTAGGTGACCGAAACCACGCCGGGGACTTCCTCGGTCATCCGCTTGGCCAGCCTCGTCAGCTTCTCGAAGGGCAGATTGGTGGGCTCGGCGGTCACCGCATCGGTGCTCTCCCAGCAGCGGATCTCGATCTGGAAACCGTAGTCGCGCTTTTTGTCGCGAATGCCGGTGACCCGGTCTTCATGCAGAACCGCCAGGTACTGGAAGGCGCCCGAGTCCTTCAATTCGTCCTCCACCACCACGGTGGCCTTGCGAACCAGTTCGGTGCGCTCGGGGGTCACCTCGCCGACGATCCGGGCGGCCAGGGCCGGGCCGGGGAAGGGCGGGCGATTGTAGAGCTCTGCGGGCAGCCCCAGGGCCTTGCCGACCTTGCGCACGCCGGTCTTGCGCAGCTGAATGATGGGCTCGAGCACCTTGTAACCGAACTCCTTTTGGGTGTCGATGCCCAGCTGCTCGAGAATGTTATGCTGGCGCTTGATCTTCGCCACGGTCTCTTCCACGTCGGTATAGTTGGTGCCCTGCAGTAGGTATTTGGCACCGCTGTCTTTCACCAGCCGGCCGAAGACTTCCTTATAGAAGGTCTGGGTGATGGCCTCGCGTTTCTCCTCGGGATCGGTCAGCCCCTTCAGCGCCCCGAAGAACTGCTCCTTGGCGTCGACCAGCTCGACCTTGACGCCCATGTCCTTGAACAGGGACACGATGTGCTCGGGCTCGCCTTCGCGCATGATCCCGTTCTCGACGAAGTAGGTTTTCAGGTTTTCCCCCAGCGCCCGGTGACCGATCAGGGTCACGACCGCCGAATCCACCCCGCCGGACAGCGCGTTGACGGCCACGCCGTCACCGACGGTCTTTTTGAGCTCAGCCACCTGCTCCTCGATGAACTTCTCCTCGACCAGGTCATCCAGCTTGATCTCCTGGATATCCATGAAGACTCCTCCTTTTCAGAGTAATAAAGAGGCAGTGTGCGGTACCGCGTCAATCCTGTCAAGCAGCCCGTGACCTCCGGAAGAAACTTGTAGGTTTCTGCCGGCTTGGGTACAGTCGCCGGCATGCGGTTTTCCGACTACTTGAAAGAAGAGATCAAACCCGCCCTGGGCTGCACCGAGCCCGCCTCGATTGCCTTCGCCGCCGCCAGTGCTTCCAGTTTGTCTACAGGCGAGATCAAGTCCGCGCACCTGGTCTGCGACCCGCGCATCTACAAGAACTGCTACGCGGTGGGCATCCCTCATTCGGGTCACAAGGTGGGCATCAAATGGGCGCTGGCCATCGGCTGCTTGCTCCCCGACCCGTCGTTGAAGCTGGAATGCTTCAAGGAAATAAATGACAACATACTCGAGGCAGCCGGCCGGCTGATAGACTCGGGCGGCATTCACGTCACGGTCGACCCGGGCTGCCAGGACCTCCTGGTGGACTGCGAGATCGAACGCGACGACAAGGTCAGGGCGGTCATCGAGCACGACCACACCCGCCTGGTAAGCCTTTTGAAGAACGGAGCTTCCGTCGACATCGAGGTGGAAAAGGCGTCCACCACCCACGCCTCCATCCGCGAGGAGCTCGCCGGCTTGCCCTTCAGCGATCTGATCGACCTGGCCCGCTCCATCACCGACGAGGACCGCCGGGAACTGCAAAACGGCTCCGACCTGAACACGGCCATCGCCAACCACGGCCTGACGCTGTTCCCCAAGAGTTTCGTGGACATGGCCGGAGCCGACCCCCTGACCCGCATCAGCCGCCTGGTCTGCACCGGGGTCTACGCCCGCATGTGGGGCGAGGACTTCGTGGTCACCGCGGTGGCCGGCTCGGGCAACAAGGGCATCGTCTGCTCGGTCCCCCTGACCCTGTTCGGAAAAGAAATAAAAACCGACCCCCGGTTGATCGACGAATCTCTGGCCCTGGCCTGCCTGGTAACGTCGTCAACCACCCACCACCTGGGCACGCTGTCGGCGGTCTGCGGCTGCTCCAACGCCGCCGGCATCGGCCTGGCCGCCGGCCTGGTCCTCCTGCAAGGCGGCGGCCCCGAGGAAATCTCGAAAGCGATCAACAACATGGTCGGCAACGTAACCGGCATGATCTGCGACGGCGCCAAGATCGGCTGCGCCTTGAAAACCATGACCTCGGTAGACGCCGCCTTCCGCTCCGCCTCCCTGGCCCTGTCCGGCATCGGCATCCCCTACTCCGACGGCATCGTCGGCAAGGACGGCATAGCCTCTCTGAAAAACCTGGGCAAGATCGCCATCGACGGCATGGCCCGGACCGACGAAGAAATCCTGAAGATCATGCAGGAGAAGCTGCGCTAGTCGAGTTCGATACCGAAAACCAGGCTAAGACCTTCCAGTATGTTTTCGATCCGCTTGTTGGCCAGCTTGCCGCAGCGCCTGGTCAGCCGGGCCTTGTCCAGGGTGGCCAGCTGGGTGACGTTGATGACGCTGGCGCGGGGCAATCCGCCTTCGCCTTTAGCCAGGCGCACGTTTCCCGGCATGGCCGCCAGTCGTAAATTCGAAGTGACCGCGGCGACGACGGTTGTGGATATTGCGCTATGGTTGTAGCGATCATGCTGTACGACAACCACGGGGCGACGTCCCCTCGGTTCGGAACCTGAGCCGCCCAGGGTCATCCAGAAGACATCCCCTTGCGAGATCACCATTGCTCATCCGTCCCCTGGTAAGCGGCCGAGCTCAACTCCTCCGCAACCTTCAGCTGCTCCTGTCGCAACTCCTCGTCGGCGAAGAGTTCGTTGAGGCGCCTGGTAATCTCGACATCCCGCCTGGCCCGTACAGCCTGCCAGAGCACTTTGACCACAAACCGGTTCCTGGACTCACCGCGTTCTTGAGCCGCTTTATCGATCTTTTTCAGCAATTCGTCATCGATGGCAATGGATGTCTTGTGTACCGCCATGGCGCCTCCTGGTATTAACTATTAGAATACCATCATTAATACCATATTGCAATTACTGGAGTATTTTCAGTAAGCCTTCGGCCATAAGGGCGTGGCCTTCGTCGGTGGGGTGGACACCGTCCCACTGGAAGAGGGCCTCGGGGCGGGGCGGCTGGTTTTCGAGCCAGTATTCGTCCAGGCGGGCTACGGGAACCTTGAGGCGGTCGCCTACTTCGGCGATGGCGGAGTAGAAGAGGTCGGCGTCCTTTTGGAAGCCGGAGTCGAGGACCGGGCAGCTGGTGGCCAGGATGGGGTTGATTTCGTTTTCCAGAAGCTTTCTTCCGATGGATTCCAGGCTTTGTTCGAAGTCGGAGACTTCGACGCCGCTGTAGCAGTCGTTGAGGGCGAACTGGACCACCACCCAGCCGGGGGATTTGGAGATCAGGCGGTTCAGGCGGTAGAGGCCGCCGGCGGCGGTGTCGCCGGGGATGCCGGCGTTTATGCGCCTTATCTTGGCGGTGGGGTACTTTTCGCTTAAGCGATCACAGAAACGATCAAAGAAACCTTTCTTGACCATCCAGCCTTGGGTTAGTGAGTCGCCGAGGCCGGCGATCATTATTGATGAACCGGACTCTAGTTGCGTTCTTAAACCGGACGCGGACGCGGACGCGGACATGGGGTTATTTCCAGAGGCCGGGGATTTTTGTGCCGCATTTGGGGCATTTGCCGTCTACGATCTTGTTTTCCAGCAGGGTGAAGCCTACCCGCTTTATCACCGTCTCCTTGCATTTGTGGCAGCGGGTGTTTTCGGCTTCGTGGCCGGGGAGGTTGCCTACGTAGGGGTAGTGGATTCCGGCCTTGCGGGCGGTTTCGTAGGCGCGTTCCAGGGTCGATGGCGGAGTGGGAGGAAGGTTTTTGACTTTGTACGTGGGATGGAAGCGGGTGAAGTGCAGGGGGACGTCCGGGCCGAGGTTTTCCAGGACCCATTCGCACAGGCGCTTGTGCTCGTCGGGATCGTCGTTCAGTGTGGGGATGGTCAGGTGAACCATCTCTAGCCAGACGCCCTTCTTCTTCACCAGCTTCATGGTTTCCAGGACCGGATCCAGGGTGCCGCGGCACCACTTCTTGTATAGCTCGCGGTCGTAGGCCTTGAAGTCGATCTTCACCGCTCCCAGGTACTTCAAGAGCTCGGTCATCGGCTCGGCTTGTATGTAGCCGTTGGAGACCATCACGCCGGGTATGCCGGCGGTCTTGGATTTCTTGGCGATGTCCAGCATGTACTCGTAGAACACCACCGGCTCGCCGTAGGTGAAGGCGATGGTCTTCGACCCGGCGCGGCCGGCAATAGAGACCATGCGGTCCGGGGAGACGTAGCCGAAGCGGGCGGGGATCTGCTCGGGGCGGAACTGGGACAGCTCCCAGTTCTGGCACCACTGGCATTCCATGTTGCAGCCGGCGGTGGAGATCGAAAGCGACTTGGTGCCCGGACGGACGTGGAAGAATGGCTTTTTCTCGATGGGATCGTTGTTGATCGAAACCGGACGGCCGTACACGTAGGTCTTGAGCACTCCGCCCTCGTTTTCGCGGTTGCCGCACCAGCCCCGCTCCTGGTCGGCGATCTCGCACTCCCGGGGACACAGCTGGCACTGGACTTTCTTGTCCTTCAACTGCTTGAACCACATGGCCTGGTGCACGAAGCGACGGTCGTTCTCCGCGGCCCGGACCCGTCGGGGCGCCAGGCCGCCGAGCGCGCAGCCGGCCACGTAAGCGCACGGCAGCTTGAGAAATTCCCTGCGCTTCATCCCGAAACCACCTCGATCTTCGAAAGGTCGCCCTCGCCCAGGCCCCTTTTCCGGGCGGTCTCGATCCACCGGGGCGGCCGGCCGGCCTTCTCCAGGCCGGGCAGGCCCTTCTTTTTGCGCTGCTTGTCGATCAGGTCCCAGGCCACCCGGTCGAGGGCCACCGGATCTACAGACGCCAGGATGCCGTTGAACTCGAAGGCATAGGCGGGCAGGTAGCCGGGACCGCCCTCACACTGGGCGGTCAGGGCGTCCAGGATTGTCAGGCGCAGCTTCTTCTGCACCACCGGGAAGGCCAGCACGTCGGCCACGTAGGGATCGCAGCCGTCTTCGTGGTATTTGTTGGGGTTGTGGATGATCCCGAAGAGGTTCTTCATGCCCGCGCCCACCCCGGCCAGGTTGTGATCCTTCAATACCCCCAGGTTGATCATCACGTCGATGCGCCGGGTTACTATGCGGCTCAGGCAGGATCCCACCTGCCCGGACATCTCCGGCTCGGGCTCGTAGTTGAAGCCGGGGCTGTCGTTGCCGACAAACCGGGGGCCGTCGCCGCCGCGACGCACCTCGAAGCCGCCCTTGCGGATGTCGCGCTCGGCCCGTTCGAAGAAGAACATGTCGTCCGTTGATACCCCGGCTCTTTTCAGAACACCCGCCAGTGCGTCGCAGACTTCCCTGGTCGGCGACAGCGGGCGCCCGGCCAGGCAGTTGAGCTTGATCCCCACCACATCACCGTCCGCGATCACCGAGCGCAGGCCCGCCGCCGCATCCGGCGAACCGAAGGCCGCCTTGAGCGCCCGCTCCAGCATTCCGCCCACGCGCTTGGGATCTAATCCGCCCTTCTGGCGAACATCCTGGTCTTGAAAGACCGCCACCCGGGCGGGCCCGCCCTTGCGGCCGACCGCCGCCCGGCTTCCGTCCCGCTTGCAGCCGCCCAGAACCGCCCCGCCGAAGGCCAGGCCGGCGCCGACTCCCTTTATGAACTCCCGGCGTTTCATCCACTGCCCTTTCTTGTCAACAGACCCGCGAGGGCCAGCAGAAGCAAACCAAGACCGGATGCGTTCCCGCCGGCGGTCGCGCATCCCCCGCCTCCGCCGGAGGCCGGGTCCTTGCAGGCTCCGCCCTGGCACTCCCAACCGGGCGGGCAGGATTCATCGGTCTGGCACGCGAAGTCTGCGGGAAAGCAAAAACCCTCGCTGGTGCAGCGGGTGCCTTCGGGACAGTCGTCGCCGCTCTCGCACAGTACTTTCTGGCACAGCTTTCCGCTGCCGGCCGGCAGGCACAGGGCCGGGGGAATGCAATCGGTATCTTCGTCGCAGGAGCGCATGCAGTTGCCGCCCCCCGCGGGACAGGCGGTGCCCGCCGGGCACTCGCTCCCGTCGCTGCAGGCGATCGCCTGGCATAAATCCCCTCCCAATGCCGGCAGGCACAACTCCGGCTCTACGCAGTCGCGGTCGGAACCGCAGGTTCGCCGGCAGGTGCCGCCTTCCAGCGGGCAGGCGGTCCCCGCCGGACAGGTGACCGCATCACTGCAAGCGATGGCCTGGCACAAGTCCCCGCCCAGCGCCGGCAGGCACAATGCCGGATCGGCGCACTCGGCATCCGACTCGCAGGTGGTCCGGCAGGAGCGGCCCTCACCCTCCGGTGGGCAGGCGGTCCCCGCGGGGCACTCGGTCCCGTCGGTGCAACTCACCACCATGCAGGCGCCGTCCTGGCACACCGCCCCCGCCTGGCAATCGGCGTGCGAGGAGCAGGCCGGCAGGCAAACGCCGTTGGCGCATTTCTCCCCCGCGGAGCAGTCGGCGTCCGAGTTGCACGGGGTGGCGCAGATGCCCTCCGGGTCGTCGGGCGAGGCCTTGGCGCAGGTGCCCCCCTGGCAATTGAAGTCCTCGGCGCACACCGAACCGTCCGGGTTGTCCAGGCCGCAGGCGGCCGCCCGCACCGCCCGGCCGGCGTTCACCCGCCCGTAGCCGTAATCGTTGCTGTGGCCCCCGGCGTCGTAACCCCCTCCCACCTTGTCGGCGGTCTGCTCCACGATCATCCGCACCTGGGCTGCGGTCAGATCCAGGTTGGCCGACCAGGCCAGCGCCACCACTCCGGCGGCGATGGGACAGGCGGCCGACGTCCCGGCGAAGTACTGGGTGTAGTTGCCGCTGTTGTCGGGCTCCTGGTAGTTGGTCTTCTGATCGCCCCAGAGCCCGGGCGTGTAATAGTATCCGTCGCGGGAGAATCCCCGGTCACCGATCGTGTCGGTGGTGCAAATCTGCGGCCCGTCGAACATTTCGTTCCAGTCTCCGGTCTGGCCGGTGGGGGCCGCCACCGAGAGGTTGGGGCCGTAGTCCGAGTAACTTACGTAGGTATCGCTCGGCCCGGTGCCCCCCACCGCCATAACCTCGGGCATGTTCTGAAGCTCGCTCTGGCCGATGGGCTGCCGGTTGCCGCTCATGTCGCCGTTGCCCGAGGCGAAGAGCACCACCGCACCGCTGCCGTCGCCCCCGTTGGCCACTGCGTCTCTTATGGCCGTATAGAACGGCTGGATGTCCACCTGGCCGATCACCTGCTCGTCGATCCCCCAGCTGTTCGAGAGCACCCGGGCGCCGTTGTCGGTGGCGTACTCGATGGCCGTGTAGGCGGTGGAGAGCTGGGTCTGACTGCTCATCCCGTCCATCATCTTGACGCCCATCAGCGAGCAACCCGGACACACCCCGGCCACGCCCTCGTTGTTGTCGGCCGTCGCCAGGATCTCCCCGCTGCAGGCGGTGCCGTGGGCGTCCACGGCGTCGGCCAACGGGGTGGGATCGTTCTGGCCGGTGACCGAGTTGTAGCCGGTCACGATGCGGGCGGGATTGAAATCCGGGTGGTCCAGGTCCACGCCGGTGTCGATCACCGCCACGATCACCTGGGCGTCGCCCATGGTGACATCCCAGGCCGCGTCGGTGTCGATGTCGGCGTCGGAGGCCTGGTAGTGGTGCCATTGCAGATCGAAGTAAGGATCGTTGGGCTGGTGGTACAGGTCGACCGGAACGGTGAAGTCCGGAACCGCCCAGGCTACTTCTTTCCGTCCCGCCGCCAGCACGGCCCCGCGCAGTGCTGCCTGCGCATCGGCGGCCCGGCAGACGTACAACATCCGATCGTGCCCCAGCCCGGATACCGGGGTCAGACCGGTTTCTCGCAAAGCCTCCAGGGCGGACGGATCGCGGAGTCTCACGATCACCTGGCGATTCAGGGAGAACGTCTTGCCGGTCCCGGGAACTTCGAAAACCATCCCGGCCCGCCGGGCCAGGCCCGAAGCGACCAGTCTGCGGGTGATTTCTTCCCCCATTCCGCGGTGCCCGGGCTCCAGGAGTATGGTGGTCAGGCCGTCCGGACCGGTGAGCATGGGCGCGGATGTGTCCAGGCCCGGCACGCGCGAAAGGTCGGCTCCCGGGGACAGCGTGACCGCGATGCGGTCGGGCGCCGGGGTCAGTTCCACCTTGTGACCCTGGCTATGAATATAGGAAGGTCCGGCCAATGCCGGCGAAGCGGCCAAGAGAACCAGGCAGATCCAGCGCATGGCGACTCCCTCACTCCCCCGCAATCCCGCAGATTTTAGCGCTTTGCCCGGAAAACGGCAATACGGTAGAATCCCAGGGAGATGAGCGGCAGAAAGATACCGTTGTTTTTCGCAATTTTGATGTTGCTGACGGCCCCGGCCCATGCGCGTTTCGAGGCGGGCACTTTCCGCTTCGGGGCCGGCATGGGGCTCCAGGGGTCTCCCGAGGGGGTGATATTCTCCCTGGGGGCCTCGGGAGGGGTCTTCGTGCTCAAGGGGCTGGATCTGGGTGTCAGCACCGTCTTTCAGACCGGCGGGGACGTCCCCACCCAGTTTCTGGCCACCGGGGGGGTGCGCTTCATTCCCCTGCCCGACCTGACGCTGACCCCCTACATCCGGGCCGCCGGGGGCCATTTATTCGTCGAGGGCGACGACGCCTGGACGGTCTCGGCCGGGGGCGGCCTGCTCTACATGTTCGGCCCCTGGTACGGGATCGATCTGCAGGGAACCTACATGTGGTTTTTCTTCCCCGGCGAAGACCCCATCGGCGACTGGTACATAACCGCCGGGCTGGTGCTGCTCTTCTAGGAAACTCATGGACTGGATCGAGATCGTCGTGGGCTTCGGGTGCAACTGCCGTTGCCGGGTCTGCGCCTCGGCCTCCCAGGCGCACGTTCCCGCCATGAGCGCCGAAGAGATCGCCGGCTGGCTTTCCCGGAGCAGGGAAGGCGGCGCCCGTCACGTGTGGTTCGGGGGCGGCGAACCCACTTTACACCCCGATCTGATCCGGTCGATCGAACGCGCCCGCTACCTGGGATACCGGCGCATCCGCATCCAGACCAACGGGATCCGCTTCGCCTACCTTCCGTTCGCCCGGCGCTGTCTGGAGGCCGGCGCCAATGAGTTCTCCCTCTCGATCAAGGGCGCGGACGCGGACGTCCACGACCAAATCACCCGAAACCCGGGCTCCTTCGATCGGCTGATCGAAGGAACCCGGAACCTGGTGGAAGCCGGCGCCCGGGTTGAAGGCGACATTCTGATCACCACCCTTTCCATGCCCGGTCTGGCCGATGCGGTCGAGCGCTTCGCCGCACTGGGCCTCTGCCGATTCACCTTCTGGTTGGCCTCCCGGTTCGGCATGGAGTCAGAGGGCATCGAGGACCTGCTGCCCCGGATGACCGATCTGATGCCGCATATGGAATCGGCCTTCCAGGCCGCCGACCGGGCGAAGGTGGCCGCGACCACTCTGCACACGCCCCCCTGCGTGTTGAAGCCGGAATACCGGAAACGCTATGTGCACTCCGGCACCTGGAAGCTGAACGTAATCACTCCGAGATCGGAGCCGTTTGCGGCCGAAGAATCCCCGATCGAAGGCGGTGTGTACCCGGAAGGCTGCGCCGCCTGCGCCCTGCGTCCGGATTGCCTGGGATTGCGCCGGGACTACCTGGATCTCTTCGGCGCGGAGGAATTCTCCCCGGTGTCGAACTGAAGCCAGATCTGCACGCGGGGGCTGGCACCGGCAGGCCGGCCCCCGTGGCCGAGCAGACCCACGAGTTGCTCCTTCAAAGCCACGTTGGGTTCCCGGGCGAGCGCCTGCTTGATCTCTTTTTCGGGCAGCTTCTTGATGCTTCTAAGCAGCTTGCCCGCCAGGAACCTGACGATCGGACAGGGATCTAGCAGGGCCTTCCCCGCCCGCTGGAGCACCAGCGGCTCGGGAGCGACCGGCAGCGCCTGCAGCATCAGCAGGGCCACCGCCGGTTCGGTTTCTACGCGCAGGTGCCGGCGGACTTGCAGGTCGGCTTTTTCCACGCAACTGCCGGCATACAGCACCGTGGCGGCCCGGATCTCCGCCCGGGTATGCGTCAGGTTCTTGAGAAACTCCTCGCGCCCGTAACGATCATCGCGCTGGCACCCGATGTTGCAGGCCCGGGCACGAACGACCGGATCGGGATCGCGGTAAAGAGCGCCGGCCACCGCCGGCAGATCCCCCCGCCAGTTCTTCAGGATTCCGCCGACCAGGTTCAGGCGGACCTGGCGGGAGGGATGCCGGGCCAGCGCTTCCAGATGCTCGTCCTTCACCCACCGGCGCAGGCTCCGGTGCGCCTTGAGCATGCGCACCAGCACCAGCCCCGCCGAGGCGTCCCGCGGTGCGACCGGCTGACACTCCGCGGCCTTCTGGCATCCCGGCGGTTTCATCATCTCCGTAACCGCCGCGGTCAACGCCCGCCTCCCCTTCCAGTAGCGTCCCTGCGCCAGCCGTTCGGCCGCAAGGCCGCGTACCTCCAGGTTCGCATCCTGCAGAAGCCCGGTCAGGCACTTACAGGATGCCTCCCGCTCGCGCTTCCAATCCGCCCGGGTCCAGGTCTCCCAATCCCCCTCAGCGATGTTCTTTTCGCAACTGTCGACCAGTTGCTCCACCGCCGGGCCGGGAGCCGGCCCCGCCGGAGGCCCCGCCGGGCCCAAACGCAGCGCCAGATGGGCCGATCCCAGAGAGCAGGTGGAGGTGTAGCTTCCGCCCTCGGCGATCAGGCGGCCGGGGAGAATCTTCACCGGCGACCTGCGGGGGTACAACCAGCCGCCCAGCGACAGGGTCACCTCCACCGGCCGGGCGCCGGTCACCACCAGGCTGCCCTCTACGTACCCCGGCTTGCCTTCCTGCCGGCCGGCCAACCGGGTCTTCAGGACCGTCTCCACACAGGAGTTCCTGGGGGTCGACTCGACCATTCCGATTCCTCCCCCGGGATAAAGGGCGAAGCCGAAGGAGATTTCGCCGGACGCCTGACCGTTCTCGGCGCAGCGCCGCAGGTGAACGCGCATCTCAGCCCGGGCCCAGATCTCCTCCAGATCGCAGTCGGTGAGCACCGCGGCGGTGCCGTCTCTGGAGGTCAGCGGACGGCCGGTGCACACGGACTCCCCGGCCTTGGCCGCGTATGGGACAAGCAGGCAAACAACCACGATGTATTTCCAGCCGTGCATCAAGCGAATCCCCAATACCTCCTGATCCACCATTCCAGCACCAGCAGCCCGATCAGCCCGGCCAGCACCCACCAGAACCCCAGCAGCGGCCGGGTGGTGCTGGCCTCCACACGGTAACGCCTTTCGGAATCGATCTTCAACTCACTAAACGAATCCCGCTCCACGCTGCCAGAATGGCCGCCGGTTGCCCTGGCAATCTTCTCCAGCAGGGCGGGCCGGGGAGCGGGGTTGGAACGTTCCTTGCTGATGCCTTCCACCACGAATGCCTCCTCGGCTTCGTGGTCACCCACCTGTATGCGGACCAGGTAAGCACCGGTGCCCGGAGACTTCAGCTCGATCTCCCCCTTTCCCCGATCGTCCAACTCGACCGAGTGCTTCTCGATGGCTTCGCCTTTTTGCCCGGCGTGCAGGCTGACCACCGCCGATGTCGACGGGGCCACGCCGTGGACCTGGATCTTCAGTTGCACCGGTTCGCCGGGAGCATAGCGGGCTTTGCGCGAGCGCAGATACACCGGTTCCAGAGCCGGATCGCGGATGAGCCAGCGCAGCAGGTTGTTGTAAAAGCGATGATAGGGACGCGGGCCGCCACCCCGGCCGGAGTAAACGAAGTTCCATCGCCAGGACCCGTCGGTAAGCAGCGCGGCGACCCTTCCGCGTCCCACCTCCCGCAATGCCAGGATCGGCGCCCGCCCGGAACCGGAACGCTCAAAGGGATGAGCCATGAGAACCAGGGCATCCGGCACCGCAGCCGCCGCCAGATTGAACGCCTCCAGCCCGGGAAGACGCTCCCACAATCCCGGCTCGCCCAGATCGAGCACCGGGTGACCGGAGCCCCCGGGGGTGACAACCGGCTTGAACTGATCCACGCGGAAGTCCTTCCCGGTGTGCAATCGCACCGGGAGAATCTCCTCCAGGGGGGTCAGCCCGTACCCGCCGGCGCCGAAGGCCAGATCCCCGCCGATCATGCAGAAAGCACCGCCGCCGCGCACGTACCGCACCAGCTCGCCCAGATAGAAGCTCACCTGGTAGGGGGCGTGATTGAAGTTCTGAAATATGACCATATCGAAAGTGTCGATCTCCGTCCCGAACAACTGCGCCACCGGAAACGGTATCAGGCTGAGTTGCTTCTCGCTCACCCCGGGCGCGTCCAGGTGCATGCGCAGAATGTAGAAGCTGACCAGATCGATGTTGGGGTTGCGTTTCAACACCTCGCGCAGGAAGCGCTGGTCCCAGGAGGGCCGGCCGACGACATGCAGCACCCGGATCTTGTCGCGGATGACCCGGGCCACGTAGCTGCGGGTGTTGTTCTCCGAAATCGACTCTCCGTCCATGACCGGAGCCACCACCCGGTAGGTGAACTTGCCCACCCGGTCGGGCACGAAACGCAGCGTCACCTTCTCGACCCCCTCGGCCGGAACCGTCACCACCTTGCTGGCCAGGTTCCGCCCGCCCTGCTCCAGCACGACGGGCACCGCCACGGCGTCCATCCCGGTCGATTGCAAGGTGACTTCCACCTCCACGGCATTCCGGATGAAGGCGAAGTCGTCGAAGGCTACGTCGGAAATCGCCAGATCCACGAAATCGTCCCGCCCCCCGACCGAAAACGTGTTGACCGGGCTGCCCAACGACCCGACGGCTTTCTGCACGGCCTCGGGAAGGTCCTCGCCGGGGAGCAGGCTCCTGAGCTGCTCGGTATCCGCGCCGTCGCTGATTATAACCACGGCCGCCAGGTCCTTCTCCCCGGCGGTCGAGGCCCCCAGGGCGGAAAGCGCCGCGAGAATGTCGGTCGATTCGCCGTCGGCCCTCTGGCCCAACTCCTCCGGTGGAACCGGCTGCAGTTGCCTGGAAAAGGAATAGGTATCCACCGTAAACTCGTCGCGCAGTCTCTGGAGGGCGGGCATTTCCTTTTCGAGGAACCCGGCCACTTTCTCGAGCCGGTTGCGGCCGCCTTCGGAAACTCCCATGCTTTCCGAAGCATCCACCAGAACCGCCATGCGGCGCTGCAGGGGTTGCAGCTTGCGGTGCTGCAGGGCCGGCCCCAGCAGCAGCATGCCCACCAGCAGCAGCGCCGCCCCGCGCGCCGCGATCAAAAAGACCCGGCGGCCGAAGGAAGTGGTCCCGCGCAGCCCCAGCCAGGCCAGCCAGCCGGCCAGTGCGGTCACCGCAACCACTGAAAGGATCTGCCCGGGTCCCGCGGACTCGAATATCAGGATGGTGTCGCTCATGCCGGACCTAGAGTTTCCTGCGCCTGAGGATAAAGGGCAGGTGCACGCGATCATTCTTGTAGTCCTGGCACATGGCGTAGAAAAACAAATTGATGCCCAGGCGGAAGGCGGTTTCCCTCTGCATCTCCCCGCCGGGTTCGCAGGCCAGTTCCCAGTTCCCGTAGAGGTCCTTGCTGACCGCGCCGAGCAGATCGTTGGAGGAGTACACCACCGCCAGCCGGTCGCCGATCGGCAGTCCCTCGAGAGAACCGGCCAGGATGCGTCCGGCCGGCGGATCGACTAGGAAAAACGTCTTGTAGAGAACGTGATCGCGCGGAACAGTGATCAGCTTCCTTTCGGGGAACAGTGCCTGCAGCGCCGCGCGCACGCTGCGGTCGAAAGGGCCGCCGGGGGCGGCGGCGGGATCGTCGATGAACAGGAAACCGCCCAGTGAAAGAAAGCGCCGCAGGTTTTTCTGCTGGGTGTCCGACAGAACCGCCACTTCTCCTTCGCAGGACCAGAGCAGGAAGGGAGTCTGAAACAAGTCCGCGCCGGCCGGATCCGCCGGCCGCGACTCCATCTGACCCTCGATGCTGGTCCGCTTCATCAGTTCCCAGACCAGCTGCCTGACGCCGTGCGCCCGCGGGTTGGCCCGGCCCATGCAGGGCAGACGTCCGACAATCACCTGCTGGCTGGACGAGGCTTGCTCCTGCGCGCGCAATTCACCGCCGAAAACCGACAGAATGATCAGAATCGTGATGCAGGCAACCCTCAAGTCGTGGGATCCAAGCGCGAGGGCCAAGACGCTACTTCTTGAACCAGGTATCCTCGGTGGCAATGCCGCCGGCAGGATGTTCTTCCGCTTGCAACGAGGGATCGACGAGCACCTTGGAGGTGGACTCCTGGGGTTTCTTTTCGGTGAGCTCCACCGCCTGGGTCTCGTCCTCCGGCTTGGCCGGCTCGGTGGTTATGGTGGTCAGGGAAACCTTGCCGGCTTCCGCCCCGCCGTCTTCTTCCTCCAGGGGAGGTTGAGCCGCTAAATAAGCCAGAATGGCCTGCCGGATGAAAACCCCGGTTTCCAGGCCGGCCTTCCTGGCATGCCTCATTAATGTGTCGGCGTCAAAAGGCCCCATTCTGACGTTGAATTCCTGGATGTTGGCCATTGTTTTCTGCAGAAATTCCAGGGCGTTCCCCGCGGTACCGATGCGGAAATCCTGGCTGTCGATCATTTTGCGGATCTTTTCGGCCAGTTCGTCCTTGGTCATCCATTCGCCCTCGAAGTTCACCTTCTGGGCGTCGATATCCACGTCGTAGGATTCCTTCTCCATATCGCCCTCCCGAGCCACCGCAGTGTAGGCCAAGCGGCGGCGCAGGTCAACCCTCACCTAGCAAACTATCCGATTTTTCTGCAAGTTCCCCGAGCAGGGCGCGATCGTCATCGGAAATGTCCACGAACCGGATCGCCAGGCCGGACCGGTCCCCCGAACCGAGCCAGACCACCTCCCCCTCCGCGCGGATGGGGTACTTGGCTATGATGGGCACGGTAAGGACCAGATGCAAACGGGTCCCCACCGGAAGGCGGCGCTCGGCGTCTATAAAAACACCGCCGGCCGAAAGGTTGACTGATTGAGCCGAGAACTCCTGCCCAGTGTACTGGACCCGGACCCGCACTGAAACCGGAATCCGCGGATGCGCGCGGCGCTCTACGAAATCGTCTCCCATGCCTTTTTCGAGCATGACACAAATCCGCTGCATTCATCAAGAAACCTGCCCGTCTTGCAGACCGCGCCGGAATGCCTTAGTATTTGTCCGATCGGCACAGAAAAGGAGAACCGGATGAACTTCAAGCAAATCATCGCCATCGCCGCGCTGGCCCTGGCTGGCTGCCTGGCGGGCTGCGGAGGCGAAGACTCTTTGAAACTCACCCTCCCCGACGGAAACATCATCGAGGAAGGCAGCATCCGGGTGATAGCCTCGATCAAGGAGCAGGGCAATCCCCCCGCGGACGGCGAGCATGTCAACTTCAGCACCACGGTGGGAAGCTTCGAGGAGTACAGTGCGTCGGTGAAAACCGCGGTGAAGACCATGGAGGTCGAAATACTGGGAGGCAAGGCTGAAACCAGCATACACAGCTTCCCGGGCGAGGCGGGCACCGGCCAGGTTTCCGCCAGCTATGTCACCATCAACGGGGTCACCGTAAAAGACTCGGTGAACATCACGCTCGAAGGCGGCGGCAGGCCCGCCGGGGGCATGCTCAGCGCCAGCTGCGATCCGCAGAACGTATCCGTCTACGCCGACAATCAGGAGCGCTCCGCCATGCAGATCCGCTGCGTGGTCCGGGTCAAGGACATCCACGGCCGGCCGGTTCCCTCGGCCAAGATAAGCTCGATGGTCGAAGGCGGTTGCGGCCTGACTCCCATTCCGGACGAAGAAACCACCGACTTCATCTTCTCACTGACCCCCTCCTGTGACCCGGAGGATGTGGAGCCCATGACCGGCGAGCCCAGCCACCTGGAGATGAGCATAATCCACAACCCGCGCGACGGACTGCTTACCATGGTCTTCTACACCGACGGCATGGAGGGCTTCGTCGACTCCAACGGCGACGGCAAGTACAATGCGGGCGAGAGCTTCGCCGGCTACGATCTGGACGAACCCTACGTGGACATCAACGACAACAACGAGTACGACACCGGAGAGCAGTTCATCGACCTGGACGAGAACGGGGAATGGAGCCCCGCCAACGGCGCCTGGGACGAGGAAACCAAGATCTGGACCAGCACCAAGCTCATGTTCACCGGCCGCCCGCACGAGAGCGTGGAAACCACCCGTTTCGAGCCCTCGGGCATCAGCATCGATAACGCCGGCAGCCAGAAGCTCACTCTCTACCTGATGGACATCAACCACAACCCCATCGCCGCCCACGAGGAAAGCGATATCATCGAGTTCTCCGCCGATGGGGCCCAGCTGCCCACAGACAGCGTCTCGCTCAGGAAAGTCATGGGCATCAAGTTCACCCCCGATGGATCGGTAATCGCTTCGAGCTTCGACGAGGATCGCACTTACGACGTCACCCTGGAAGACGAGAACCCCGACCCCGAGTCGGTCCCCGAGGAAGTCACCCTGAGCACCACGGTCCTGTGGACGCCGGCCCCCTACTTCGACAACTACGACGCCACCCAGCAGAGCGAAGAACTCGTCAACGTTACGGGAACATCACATTAAGGCGAGAGAAGCAAGACCTCCGAAGATAATTCTACTGTTCCGCCCGCTCCCAGATCCAGCCCGCCGGCCAGCAGGACGCTGCCGTCGGGAACCAGCGCCGCGGCCATACCCAGTGACTCGCCGGTCAGGGCGGCGTCGCTGAGCACCTGGCTGCTGCCGCCGGGTGTCAGCACTTCCAGATCCTTGCGCGCCGAGAGGGTGTCGTCCAGCCCTCCGGCCACCAGGATGGTGCCGTCCTCCAGCAGGCTGGCCGCGTGGAAAGCGCGGGGATGCTGCAAAGAACCCTCCCAGACCGTGGGGGGATTGCTGCCCAGGGATATGCTCACGACCCCGCTGCCGGGAAGCGCTCCGGCTTCGTCGGGAACTCCCCCGGCGATCAGGGCCTCTATTCCACTCAGCTGGGTCAGCGAATGTCCGAAAACCGAGAGGGGCACCGAAACCGAAATGTCAACCGGCTCGGGAGCATATGAAACCGGATCGAGCAGCTCCACCGGATCGGTCCCCGGGGAGTTGCCGCCGGCAACCAGGATTCCCGCGGTCAAGCGGGTGGCCCGGGCCCCGCTGCGTGGCGTCAGCAGGCTAGTGCCGGTGTCGGCGAAATTCCAGGTGCCTCCGCTGAGCAGACCGGCCACTATTTCGTCGCTCTTGAGGCCGACGGCCCGCCCGCCCATCTGCACTACCTGGTCGCCCGGCAGGGCCACCGCGGCCGCGTCCGCCCGTCCGATGCCGGCAATTGATCCCGCCGGGGCAAACTGTCCGGTCTGGGGATCGAAAACATCCGCGGTGTCAACCAGGTGATCCCCGCTGGGCCGGACGGTGACCGTACCGTCGAAGTCGACCATCAACTGCCGGGTCCCCCCCACTACCAGCACCCGCCCGTCGGAAAGCTTCAGCGCGCGGTGCATCCCGCGGCATCCGGTCGCCAACGGAACCGGATTCGAGAAGGTGGCGGTGCCCGGATCGTAGATCATGGCGTCGCAGGCCGCCTGCAACCTGGTAAGGCCCTCCTGGGCAACCGGGTTCTCGAAACCGCCAACCAGCAGGATCCGGCCGTCGTCCAGCGCGGTTGCGCTGGCGAAAGCGCGGGGCTTGCTGAAATGGGCCCGGGTGGGATTAAGCTGCATGCCCCGGCGGGTTACGTAGATGGGAACGCGAATCTCCTGGCCTTCCTGGATCACCACGTTGTGGGCCACTCCCTGCCACTCCGGGCTGCCGGAGCAATTCATGCCGCCGTAGGCGGCCACAACGATGGCTACCACCTGGTGGGCGGGGAGGTCCAGCTTGACCGAGAAGCGTTTCTTGTCGGTGGCGTCGATATCGATGCAATCGGTGCCCCCCACCAGGGCCCCGTCCGGCAAACCGGCCCGGCCCTGAACCATGTAGCTCTGGATTCCAAGGGGCAGGCCGCGCGCATCCGTCTGGGCCTGCTGCATCTGCGCGAAGCGGATCTCCAGATCCAGACCGCCTCCGGGCCCGGGACCGCACCCGATCACCGCCGCCAGGCAGGCCGCCCCGATCAACCAGCAGGAATATCTGTTCAACACTTTTTTGTCCCCTGTCAAAACTCGATAACCACCCGGCCCTTGCCGGACGGTATTCCATCGTCTTCCACGGTCAGGCCGACCACCAGGCCCACTACACCCCCGGTCACCACCGCTCCCACCGCCGTCCAGAACCACCATTGCTTGTAAATCGGCTGGCTTTCGGCGACGGCAACTTCCTCCTCCTCCTTTTTCTCCACACCACCGATGGTCTCGAAGGAGGGCAGAAACGGCCGGTCTACTTTCTCTTCCTCGATCACTTTCTTTTCCCCTACCACCTTCTTCTCTTCAAGCAACTTCTTCTCCTCGACCGGGGGAGGGGGTGGCGGAGGCGGAAGCAGCTTGGCGGGATCTTTCTCCTCCTTGTCGCCCAGCTTCTTACCTTCAACCGGCGGCTCCGCCACGGCGACGGCGGCGGATTTATTCTCCAGGGTCACCGCAACCTTCAGCTTGCGGCCCTTGGTTACCTGAATCTCCTGCCGGGCGGGGAGATAGTCGATATGGGTCACCTCTATAATGTGGCTACCCTTGCCCAGGTCCTTGGTGAGGACCAGCGGCGTCTTGCCGATGTTGCGCCCGTCCAGGAAGACGTCGGCCCCGGCGATGTTGGCCGACACCTGTATCTGGCTGCGAATCAGCGGCCCGAAAATGTCCACCCAGCCCTTGAGCAGGGCGCTGCGCAGCGAGTCGATGCGCCGCCGCGCACGTTGCCGGGAGGTCTCCAGCAACTGCCCCTGGTCCACGTCCACCAGCTTCATCACCGCCAGGTAGCGGCCGGGGAGCTTCTGCACCTCGGAGTGCAGCAGCCGGCTGACCCCGGCCTGCTTGCCGATATTTACCAGGCACTCCGCCTCCGACCCCTTGCATTTGGCCTTGCGCTTCATCACCTTGAACTGCAGCGAAGGAATCTCTTTTACTTCCAGGGACGGGTAGCGCCTGATCAAGGAACGCAAGTGCTTGCCAAGATCGCGCAGCTTCTTGGGGCTGAGGACGCGACTCTCCGGGTTCAACACCAGTATCCTGGTCGGACCGGCTTCCTGGCCACCGGCCGGCACGCCGGCCAGCAGAATCGGCAGTATTACCAGCCCGAACGCAGCCTTCCACTTGATCATTGTCTTCCCCTCGGGTTCTCAGCCAGCCTATCCTCGGTTAAAAGCCTTGTCAACCGACCGCGCTTGACACTCCCCGGGCGGTTTTTTAGAATCATTTCAACAGGATTGAAAGGACGGCGGAACGATGCCCGAGTACGAGATCACCATTCCCAAATCGGCAAATCTGGCTTCGGAAATCAAGATGCGCGTGGAGGCGGACAGCTGGGTCCGGGCGCTCAAGATCGGCCGGCAGAAGGTCGGTGAAAGCGGTGAAATCACCGAGAATTACCTTTGTGACGTCAAGGCCGACAACAGCATCCACGTCACCGACGCCGGCAGCGGCAGGGTTTTCAGGATTTTCGAAATCGTCGGCGATCAGCCTCCGGCCGCCGAGGCCGGCATCGGCCGGAGCCTGGACTTCACCTCGGAGTCCACCGCCGATTTTCTCGAGGAGGTCTTCGAGCTGACCCAGGACGTCAACAAGAAAGTCAGCCGTGAGGAGGCGCTGTACTTCATGCTGGATCTGGCCATCGAGCGTGTCCAGGTCGACTCGGGCTCGGTATTGCTGGCCGACATCAACCAGCACGATCTTTTCTTCGGCGCCGCCCGTGGTCCCAAGGCCGGAGAGGTCATGAAGTTCAGGATCAAGATGGGACAGGGCATAGTGGGATTCTGCGCCGAGGAGGGCGTGGGCCTGGCGGTCTCCGACGTGAGCAAGGATTCCCGCTTCTATGCAGCGGTCAGCGAAAAGATCGGGTACCCCACCCGGTCAATTCTCTGCGTGCCCATGCAAATGGAAGGGCGGGTGGTTGGGGCCCTGGAGTTGATCAACAAGCGGAGCAGCGACGTTTTCTCCGAACAAGACCTGAACATCGCCAACTTCATCTCTCACCAGTTGGCGGAATACCTGGCCAGGCAGGACACGACATGAAGGCCCGGTTCACGCTCCTGGTCTTCGGCGCCGCCCTGATCATCCTGCCGCCCTCCCCGGGCCGCGCGGAAGTCTACAAGTACGTCGACAAGAAGGGTACGACCCATTACACCGATGATCCCGATCAGCTCCCCGAACCCCAGCGCAGCAAGGTGCTGCAGGAGCTGGAGGAGAAGATCAAGAAAGAGCAGGAGCGGCGGCGCAAGCTCAAGGAGCAGGGAATTGAGGTTCCCCGCGAGAGACTCCCGCCGGCTCCCCGGCCGGTGCCAAGCGGCCCGCACCCCTCCGCCAAGCGGCTGGAGAGCCGCAAGGCGTCCAAGGCCGCATGGGAGGCGAAGGCCGAAAAGGCGCGCGAGCGAGTTTTAAAGCTCGAGAAGAAGTGCGCCGAGCTTGAAACCGCGCGCGATCAAAGCAACCGGGACCGGCTGACCGGTGCCCGGCCCGGCGCCGGCCAGCGCTACCACAAAGCCCTGGCCGTCCACCGGCAGTGCCAGCGGGAACTGGAGAATGCCCGCAAGTATCTGGAAGTCACCCTGCCGGAACAGGCCCGCAAAGCGGGCGTCCCCCCGGGATGGATCAGATAGCTAAAACGTCCCGTCCGCCCAGGAGCGTTCTCGTTCCTCGAGCTCGTAGGAATTGGCGGCCTCGACCGCCAGCATGTAGACGCGGGTGGCGGCCCGGTCGAACAGCTTGCCGACCTTGTCACGGGAAATGGAGAACTTGGGGAGATCCCCGCGCTTGCCCATCCCGGCGTATTTTTCCAGCCGCTGGTTGTACTCTCCGGCCACGCCGGGATCGGACATGGTGGTTACCAGCTTGGTGATTGTGTAGTCGGTGTCCAGAGCCAGTCCCACGGGGATCTTCTTGCCCCGCGGCCCCAGCAGCGTCATGAAGAACACGTAGCCGATCTTGTTTCCCTTGTGCAGTTGGGCCAGACGCCGCGGCTCCTGGGGAACCAGCTCGGGGCTGGGCCGGCGCCGGTGTGAACGGAACAGGGTGAACACCGTCTGGGGCAAGTCGGCCGGGTCGACCTTCTTCAGCACCTCCTTGAGGCGCTCCATTTGGCCTTCCTTGAAATCCCGGTTGCCCAGCTTGCCGATGGTGTAGCGCTTGACCAGGTACTGGTCGACTTTGGGGAAGAACGCGGTAATCGGCAGGTGCAAGGAGCGCAGATAGGCCACCAAGTCCCAGGTGTCCAGCTTGTCCAGGCTGTCGCCGAAAGGCGGCATAGCCCCCTGGCATCCGGCTCCCTTGCAGCCGAGCTGGATGACCCGGTAGATCATCTGGTTGTCGCGGGCGTTCATCAGGGAACCGTCCCGGTGATCGGCCGGCTTGGTCTTGAGCGTGGAAACCGCCGGGCCCTTCCCCGAACCATCGAACCCGTGGCAAACGGCGCAATTCATACGGTAGAGGTTGGTCCCGTTGGTGACGTCGCCGATGAACGGCAGCGACTCATCGGCCGCCGACGGAGGAACCACCAGTACGATTAACAGGGCAACCGGCAGAGCGAGCTTGCGGATATTGAACATCTCGTCCTCCTAAACTTACGGAAGCGCGGCCGGAAAGGCGTTCAGGTCGTCGAGCATCTTCCAGCGCATCTTGAAGTGGCAGCGGTTGCAGTGATGGCTGCCGATGTGCTTGAAAGCCTTGATGGTCGCCGGCGCCTTGCCGGACCCCGCGGCCTGCTCGAACCGGCCCAACTCCTGGTTCATTTCTGAAATCAGCGATTTGAACTCGGAATCCGAACTGACCTCCAGGGCCTCCTTGGCCGCGGCTTTCATCTGGGTGGAAAACACCCGGGCTTGCTTCAGATCCGGGCTCCGGCCCATGAGCAAGGCCTCGCCGGCCTTGGCCCAGGACTCTCCCAACTCCTTCATGACACTGCCCAGCGGGGACGTCTGCCGCCCGGGCACGCTGCGCTTGGGGGCGGCTCCGCCCGGTACCGCCGGACCCTTCACCCCGGTGGGCACCGCGGGCATCCGGCTGGTGACCGGTTGAACCGGAACCTTGGAGACCGATCCCTTCTCGTCCACCTTGGTGAAAGGCCAGATGCCCACCGGCACGCGGAAATGGGAATCGAACTTCTTGGTCTTGTAGACTCCCTTCAGCGTGACCTGGTAGTTGTCCTTCCGCAGGGGGGTGAAATGGAATCCGTACGAGCCCGCGTCCTGGAGCGGGTGCACCCGGTACTTTACCGTGTACCCGGCTCCATCGGCATCCGCCACCTCGGCGACAATCTCCGCCCCCTTCACCGGGATACGCTCCCCATAGATGGGATCGGGAATGGGCGGCACCTCGGCCATCTCGATGGAAACTTCCACCACCTCCTCGGGATCGGGCACGCCGGGCTCCAACCGTACCCCGAAAAGCACCGGCCCACTCTTGACCTGCAGATGCCGGACCTCCGGCTTGGGCGGCGGAGAAGGCTGCGCCGGAACCTTGGCGCCGGTTTTGACCTTATCGGCTCCGCTTGCCAAAAAGGCGGGCAACACCAGCAGGGCAACCGCGACAGTCAGGACCCGCATGATACCTCCTGATTGATTGATAGACCGCCTGGCATCATAGAACACCCCCGTCACACCTGTAAAGGCCTACTCGTAGCGCAGGGCCACGATGGGATCCAGTTGCGATGCCCGCCAGGCGGGGTATATACCGAAGACCAGGCCCACCAGCGAGGACATGCCCAGAGCCACCGCCACCGCCCAGGGTGGCGCGGTAGCGGGCAGATCGGCCATGGACTTGGCCAGGTAGGCCGCGCCGTATCCGGCCCCCAGCCCGATCAGCCCGCCCAGGGCGGAGAGGATCACCGCCTCGACGGTGAACTGCCACAGGATGTTGGATTTGCGCGCCCCCAGCGCCCGGCGCACCCCGATCTCCCGGGTTCGCTCGGTGACCGACACCATCATGATGTTCATTATGCCGATCCCGCCCACCACCAACGAGAGGATGGCAATACCGATGGCCGCCAGGGTTATGTACTTGGTGATCCCCGAGACGGTGTCTATGACCGACTCGTTGGAAAACGTGTCGAAATCGTTATCCTGGCCCGGTTTGAGCCGGCGCTCCTGGCGCATGATCTGGATGGCGCGGTCCTTGGCCCGTTCGAACCACTCGGGGCCCAGCGCCTGGACGGTTATGTTCACCGAACGGTTCTTCCCATAGATGCGTATGAAGGCGGTGATCGGAATTACCACGAAGTTGTCGCGGCTGCCCATCCCGAAGAAGCTCCCCTTGGCGGCCATCACTCCGATCACCTGGAAGCGCCGGCCGGAAAACACCACGTGCTGATTCACGGCGGATGAGTGCGGGAACAGGGCGGTGGCGATGTCGGCCCCCAAAATGACCACGTTGCGCTCGTGCTGGATGTCGAAGGCGTTCATGTTGCGCCCCGAGGCGAAGTCGTAGCCGTTGTTGGAAACGAACTCGGGGGTGCCGCCCGCCACCACCACGTTGGGCGGGGTGACCCCGTAGCGGGAACGCACCAGGCCGCCCCAGGACCACAGTTCCGCGCCCACGAAGCGCGACGCCTCGTCGCGCTCGCGCACCGCGTCGGCATTCTGGATAGTGATGTCCTTGCGCTTGCGGTACTTGCTCATGTGGCGGCTGCCTCCCAGGCGCATGGCCGGCCACTTCTGGATCTGGAAGGTGTTGCTGCCCAGCCCGCTGAACTGCTCGTTGACATACTCCTCGAAACCGCTGGTCATGGCCATCATGGCCACCACCGCGCCAACGCCGATCACGATCCCCAGGGTGGTCAGGCCGGAGCGCAGCTTGTTCACCTGCAACGCCCCCAATGCTCCGGTGACCAGATCGCCGATCCGCATCACTCGTACCTCAACGCTTCGATGGGGTTCAGCCGCGAGGCCCGCCAGGCCGGATAGAGACCGAAGGTAATGCCCACCAGGGCCGAGAACCCGATGCCGGCCAGAATCGAAAACAGTGAGACCTTGGCGGGCAACGGCGATATGGCGTCCACCACATAAGCCACCCCGAAGCCGACGCCCAGCCCGATCAACCCGCCGATCCCGCTGAGCACCAGGCACTCGATCAGGAACTGAAAGAGCACCGTGCGCCGCCGGGCGCCCAGCGCCTTGCGGACGCCGATCTCCCGGGTGCGCTCGGTCACCGAGACCAGCATGATGTTCATGATGCCGATGCCGCCGACCGCCAGCGAGATCATCCCCACGATTATGATCACCATGAACAAAGTGCCGGTTATCTTGTCGTACATCTCGCCCAGCACCTTCTGCTGGTTGATGGAGAAGTTATCCGGATCCTTGGGGCGCAGCCCGCGCACCCGGCGCATGATGCCCTGCAACTCCGCCTCGGCCTCCTCCAGGCTGACCCCGGGAATCACCTTGATGGCGATGTCCATACCGTGTCGCGAGCCGAAGGCTCCGCGGAAGCGGCCGATGGGAATCAGGGCCATCACGTCGCGGCTGCGACCCAGGAAACTACCCTGCTGCTTCAGGACTCCGATGACCTGGTAGCGCATACCCTTTATCAGCACCGTCTTGCCCAGGGGATCGGTCCGGGAGAAGAGCTTCTCGGCCACATCGGAGCCCAGCACCACGAAAGGCCGCTCGAACTCGATGTCGGCGGGCGAGAAGAAGCGGCCCTGGTTGATGGTGTAGCCGGTGATCCGGGCGAACTGACTGTTTGTGCCGATCAGGTCGACGTCGCTGATCTTCTCGCTGCCGCGTTCCACCCGCGAACGGCCGTGCTCCCGGGGGGCCATGGCTTCGGCAAACGGGATCAGCTCTTCCAGGCGCTTGTACTGGTGCTCGGTGATCCGCGGGCGGTTGCGGTACTTGTACCAGTCGCGGTGCGACATCCAGGGATGCTGGGATACGTACAGGCTGTGCACCCCCATCAAGCTCATCTGGTTCTCGATCCCCTTATCCATCCCGTGGATGATGGAAAGGATCCCGGTAACGGTCATTACGCCGATGACGATGCCCAGCGAAGTCATGACCGCCCGGAACTTGTTGGACCACAGCGCCCGCAGAGCTACGCCTACTCCGGAGGCAATGGCGTACCAGTGACGGATCACTTTTTCCTCATGGCTTGCGTGGCGGTCCGCGCCGGCGAGACTTCTTCCCCGGACGGGGGCCGTCGGCGGCGCTTTCCAGCCGCACCTCGTCCTTGTGCTTCAGGTCCTTGGAAAGGGCGCGGAAAGGGCCCGAGACCACCTTGGTACCCTCTTGGATGCCTTCGAGGATCTCGATGCGGGTGTCCGAAGACAGGCCGGTCTTGACCTCGCGCACCAACGCCCGGCCGTCTTCGACCACGAAAACCACCTCCACCGGCTGCCCGCCGGAGCCTGGTTTTCTGGCGGAGGCGGGTGGCCGCGGCCCCTGGGGCCCGGGCTTTTTGCCTTCCTTGAATTCCGAGGGCCGGCGCAGGGTGACGCACTGGATGGGCACGGTCAGGGCCCGGTCCTTGTGGGCGGTCTTGATGCTCACCGTGGCGGACATCTGCGGGCGCAGGACCTTTTCGGACTCGCCCACCAGCACCACCACCCGGAAATTGGTCACCTCCGACTCGGTCCACTGGTTGCGGGTGACGCCGGCGTTGGCAATCTCCGAGACCGTGCCGGGGATCTTCTCGCCCGGGTAGGCGTCGACCTCGATCTCCACCGGGTCCTGCTCGTGGATCAGCACCACGTCCCGCTCGCCCACCTCCACCTCCACCTCCATGCGGGAGAGGTCCGCCACGGTCATGATGATGTCCTCGCGGAAATCTCCTCCGGACACCCGCTCGCCCAGCTCCTTGAGCAGATCGATCACCGTTCCGGCCATCGGCGCCACGATGGTGCACTTTTGCAGATCCTTGCGCGCCCGCGACAGCGAGGCCTGGGCCTGCAGCAACTGCCCAGCGGCGGCGTCCACCTCCGCCTGGGCGATTTGCAGATCGGCCTGGGCCTTTTCCAGGTTGGCCGCCGAGGTCAGATCCTTCTTGTACAACCCGCGCACCCGCCGGGCCTCCCCCTGCGCCCGGATCAGCGAGGCCTCGGCCAGCTTGACCCGCGCCTGGGCGGTCTTCTCCGCCGCCTGGGCCGCCATCACCTGCGCCCGGTAGATCTCCGGGTCCACCTCCACCAGCAACTGGCCCTGCTCGACCTTGTCGCCGTCATCAACGGTCAGCTTGCGGATGTACCCGCCCACGTCCGCCGAAACCTTCACCTGCGTCTCCGGCTGGATTTTCCCCGAGGCGGTCACCACCTGGGTGATCGGCTCCGTCTTGGCCGACTCCAGCTCCACCAGGATCTTGACCTTTTCCTTGGGCCCCAGGTTCATCGCCAGTACGGCGGCGATAATCCCCACCACCACGACAATGATGACGATGCGTTTCACACTCATGGGTTCTCCTCGGGAAGATAAGTCTTGAGCAGGTCGCCCCGGGCCTGATGATACACCGCGAAGGCGATGCGCAGCGCATACTGGGTCTGCACGGCGGTCAGCCTGGCCCGGTTCACCGCCAGCTGCGCCTCGCGCAGCTCCAGCGCGGTCCCCTGCCCCACCTCGTAGCTCTCCTTGGCCAACTCCAGCCGCTGCTCGGCGGCTATGATGTTGTCAGATTCGATCTTGGAAACCGCCTGCAGCCGCATCAAGTCCGTAATAGCTTTTGACAGGTTGGCCTCCAGATCCTGCCGGGCCTTCAACTTCTCCAGCTTGACCCGTTCCGACGCCACCTCGGCAGCCTCGATGTTGGAGCTGGTCAGGAAACCGTCGAATATCGGAAAAGAAATACTCAGCATGAATGCCAGCCGGTAGAGCTCATCGAAGCGCGAATAGACCTTGTAGAACTCGGGATCCTGCCGGCTGTAGGAGACGCTTCCCGACACCGCCGGCCAGCGGTCACCCTTGGCGATGCTGACGTCCAGGTCGGCCACCTGCTTGGCGGCCGAGTACATGCGCAGCCACACGTGCTCCTCGGGGACATCCTCGCCATCGGGAGAACCGGCCAGAACCGGTTTATCCGCCGGCTCGCTGATGACCAGCGTCCCCAGGGGCGAGCGGCCCATGACCTTGTTCAAATTTGCCACGGCGCCGTCGATTACCCGCCGCTGGTGCTCGATGGCGATACGATCCTCCCCCACGTTGACCCGGGCCACGGCGACGTCCACCTTGGAAGCCGCTCCCAGCTTGTGTCGCTCCTCGGCCAGGCGCAGTTGATCCATGCTGGCCTCCAGCGATTGCGCTAACACCTCCGCGCCCTTCTGGGCTTCCAGCAGCTCGTAGAACGCGCCGATGGTCTGCAGGGCGATATTCTCCTGCTGGGCCTCGAGGCCCAGCCGGGATACGGCGATGGATTTGTCGGCCCGCTCGATCTGGTTCCACCACTTGCCGCCGTCGAAGATGTTCTGTGACAACCGCAGGCCGAAGGAGTGGGAATCGTCGTCTTGTGCGTCCCAGGCAAACCCGGTTCCGGTTCCTTCGACTTTGACTTCCTGCCGGCCCAGGAAGTAGTACTCATCCTGCATGTACATGTTCAGGTGGGGCAGGTACCCGGCGCGGGTGCCCAGCTTGCGCGCTTCGGCGCTCTCGATGTCCTTCTGGGCCAGGCCCAGGTCTACGTTCTTTTGCAGCGCTTCTCGGATGCAGTCTTCCAGGGTCATGGGGGATTGCTGGGCCAGGATGAGCAGAACCAGGAGTTTCGTCATTTTGACCTCCGGCTCGACAGGTTATACCAGCGCCCGGCCTACGAAGCCGAGGATCAGCCACAATATCACGGCCACTAAAACTGCTTTCCAGGTCTTCCATCCGGCGGTCCTGCCGGCTACGAACATCAGAACCGCGATCCAGATCCAGAAGGGATCGATGAGCGAAGCCCCCGGGACGGGAATCACCGATCCCAGATCGGTCTTGAACAGGCTCCTGGTCTGCAGGGGATCCAGGCCGGGATAGGTCAGGATCACCGGGATGGATATCAGCTGGCGCAGGCCCCAGGGCAGCCAGAGATGGGCGGCGATGGAGTAGCCGGTCTTGAACGAAACCCTTTGCTTGGAGAACCGCCCGGGCAGCCAGAAGAGGATGGCCAGCAGCAGGGCCATGAGGGGAATGCTGATGAATATGAAGACATAGCCGAAGATCCGCCGCACGTTCAGCGCCCGGACGGCCTCCTTCTGGATTTCGGTCTCGGAGACCTTCTTGCCGGGCTCGCTGGCCATCTCTTCGGCGGTCAAGCGTATCTGGGCGTTCAGGTCGATCCGGGAGGTGGTGGTCGCGTGCACCGCGATACCCACGGCCAGCAGCAACAGGACGGCGGCCATGGCCCGGGGACGGTCAATGATCGCCTGGAAGGCTTTTTTCGGATTTATGAAGGTCGCCAGTATGCTGCGCAGCTGGATCACCGTGAAAACATACCGCTTTACATATACTCCATCAAGCCATTTTCGGGTTGAAAAGGCCCCCTGATTTGCTATTCTTTGGGCGCTGACTGGAGCGCCTGCTTGAACGACGACCGCGACATTCATACGCTGGACGACGACCTGGAGTTCGAAGAGGCCGACTCCGACCGCACGGTGATCCAGGGCATCAAGGACCTCACCGGATCCCTGGAAAGCCGTCAGGCCTACCTGATCGTCATTTCCGGCCCCCAGGTGGGCAAGATGTTCCGACTGGCCAAGTGCATCACCATCGGCCGCTCGGTGGACTGCGACGTCCACCTGGACGACGAGGGCATCTCCCGCCAGCACGCCCGGGTGGAGCAGGACGAGTTCGGCAACGCCGTGATTCTCGACCTGGGCAGCACCAACGGCACCTACTTCAACGGGACGCGCATCAGCCGCTACCAGCTGCGCGACGGGGACAAGATACAGGTAGGCTCGACCACGATTTTGAAATTCAGCTACCAGGATTCCCTGGAGGAGGCTTTCCACCAGCACCAGTACGAGTCGGCAACCAAGGATCCGCTCACCGGCATCTACAACAAGAAGTTCTTTTCCGAGCAGCTCAACAAGGATTTTTCCTACGCCCTGCGCCACAACGAAGTCACCAGCCTGATCATCTTCGACATCGACCGCTTCAAGAAGGTCAACGACACCTACGGGCACCAGGCCGGCGACCTGGTCCTGCGCCATCTGGCCAAAGTGGTCGCCGGTTCGCTGCGCTCGGAAGACCTGTTCGCCCGCATCGGCGGCGAGGAGTTCGCCATCGTCCTGCGCCAGGTGGACGAAAAGCGCGCCCACGTCCTGGCGGAGCGCATCCGCCGCACCGTGGAGGTGAGCAAGTTCATGTGGGGACAGACCCGCCTGCGGATCACCATTTCACTCGGCGTGGCCACTCTCAAGCAGGCCAACTTCCGCGACGCCGCCAGTCTGGTACGCGCAGCCGACGAGTTTCTTTATAAAGCCAAACGCACCGGTCGCAACCGGGTTGCCAGTCCTCTGAGGTAGATTCTTCTCCTAAAGGAGCTGCCGATGTCATTGCCATCCATCGTCATGATTGTCCTCGTTGTCCTGGCCCTGGGCATCGCCGCCTGGAGTTTGTGGATCAAGTTCAAGGTGATGCTCAAAGCCAAAAAAAAGGACGAACGCTTCAAAAATCTGGGCGCGCGCATCTGGGGCCTCATCAAGATCTTCCTTTGCCAGTTCAAGCTGTTCAAGGAGCCCTGGGCCGGGCTGATGCACGCGCTGATCTTCTGGGGCTTCATGATCCTGCTGCTCAGGAGCATCTCGCTGATCGGTGCGGCTTTCACGGAGCACATGCACTGGACCATTTTCTTCTTCAGCGAGCCGCTGGCCGGCTGGTACACCTTGCTCAAGGACGTCACCGAGCTGGTGGTCGCAGTCATGATTCTGGTGGCCTACTTCCGCCGCTGGGTCCTGCGGCCCTGGCGAATCACCCAGTCACGGGATGCCGAGTTCGTCCTGCTCCTGATCTTCCTGCTCATGGTAACCGACTTCTTCCTCGACGGCGCCTGGCTGGCGGCCAACGCCGGCACGGCCGAGGCGGCCTTCGAGGCCGAGTGGGCCTTCGTGGGTCCGGTGATGGCGGGCCTGTTCTCGGCGGATTCCGCGCCGGTGTTTTTCCATATCTTCTACTGGGCCCATATCGGCATCCTCCTGTTCTTCCTCAACTACCTGCCGCACTCCAAGCACTTCCATGTGATCACCGCGGTGTTCAACGTCTTCTTCCGCAACCTGGACAAGGGCTATCCCATCAAGATCATGAAGGACATCGAGGCGGAGTTCGAGAAGGAGGACCCGCTGATCGGGGCCTCGCGCCTGGAGCACTTCTCCTGGAAACAGATCCTGGACATCTACACCTGCACCGAGTGCGGCCGCTGCCTGGTCAACTGCCCGGCGAGGCTGACCGAGAAGTGGCTCGAACCCAAGAAGCTCACCGAGGACATGAAGCACCACCTGTACAAGCGCATCCCCTCGATCGTGAAGGGCTCCGAGGAGGAGCCGCCCTCGCTGTTCGCGGCCATCGGGGCAGGGCTGGAAGCGGGTAAGGAGGAGGAGCAGGGCAAGGAGGCCCTGTGGCACTGCTGCACCTGCCGATCCTGCGAGGAGAACTGCCCGCTGACCATAGAGTACGTGGACCGCATCGTGGACATGCGCCGCAACCTGATGATGATGGAGAGCAACTTCCCCCAGGAGCTCACCCTCACCATGAAGAACCTGGAGAACAAGCGCAACCCCTGGGGCCTGGGAACCGCCGAGCGGGCCGATTGGTGCGAGGGCCTGGGGGTCAAGACGCTCAAGGAAGACCCCGACGTGGAGTATATGTGGTTCGTCGGCTGCGCGGGCGCCTACGACGACCGGGGCCAGAAGGTCTCCAAGGCCATGGTCAAGCTGCTCAACCAGGCGGGAGTCAGTTACGGGATCCTGGGCAACGAGGAGGGTTGCACCGGCGACTCGGCGTTGCGCCTGGGCAACGAGTACCTCTTCCAGATGCTGGCCCAGCAGAACATCGAGACCTTCGACAAGTACAAGGTCAAGAAGATAATCACCACCTGCCCCCACTGCTACCAGACCATCAAGAACGAATATCCGCAGATGGGCGGCAACTACGAGGTGATCCACCACACCGAGCTGATCGCCGACCTGATCCGCCAGGGCAAGCTCAAGCCGCAGAATTCCCTGGGCAAGAAAGTAACCTTCCACGACTCCTGCTACCTGGGGCGCTACAACGACATCTACGACCAGCCGCGCCAGGCTTTGAAAAACGTCCCCGGCTTGCGGCTGGCCGAGATGGAGCGCAGCCGGCAGAACGGGTTCTGCTGCGGCGGCGGAGGCGGCCGGGTGTGGATGGAGGAGAAGGTCGGCACGCGCATAAACCACATGCGGGTGGACCACGTCAAGGAGGTCAACCCGGATCTGGTGGCGGTCGCCTGCCCGTTCTGCCTGATGATGATCAAGGACGGCCTGGCCGACAAGGACCTGGACGAGAAGATCAAGGTCCTGGACGTCGCCGAGATCGTGGCCAACTCGCTGCCGGACAAGGCTTGATATATGGCCCTTTTCCTGGACTCGGCCGATCTGGACGCGATCCGCTCCGGCATGCAGCTGGGCATCTACAGCGGGGTTACCACCAATCCCGGCCTGCTTCGAGACATCCCCCGCGAAGACCGCCTGGATCATCTGGGGGCTATCGCCAAGATCTGCCGGAAGAGCATCTACGCGCAGGTGGAGCTCCAGGCGATCGCCAAGATGGAGCGCGAGGCCTTGACCCTGGTGGAAGTGGCCCCCGGGCGCACCATAATCAAGGTACCCATGTCTCCCGAGGGCCTGCAGCTGTGCCAGAAGCTGCGCTCCAAGAACGTTCCGGTGTGCATGACCGCTTTGTTCTCCCCTTCCCAGGTTTTCGCCGCCGCCGCCGCGGGCGCGTATGCCGCCGCGGTGTACGTGGGCCGGCTGTTCCGCAAGGGGGAGGACGGCACCGGGGTGGTGCGCAAGGCCGCCGAGATCCTGCGGGCTCAGGAAATGCAAACCCGCATCATCGCCGCCAGCATCCCCGACATCGAAGCGCTCAACACCCTGATGACCATACCCGGGGTCGACGCCACCATCCCGGCTTCGCTTCAGGAGCCGTTTCTCCAGCACGCCGGGACCCAGGAAGCCATTGACGAATTCAAGAAACTATCCAGTAAAAAGTAACCGGGGAGGACCTTATGCGAATCACTCTAGTCGTCAGCCTGTTGCTGCTTATCTTCGCCCCCCAGGTGCAGGCCGGTGTTGCGGCCAATCCCACCCGGCCCACCTTCTCGGACAACGCCCATCCCATGGCCACCGGCCACATCGAGTTCGAGTTGGGCGGGCATTTCTGGAAGCATGATCAGTTCGGCACACCGTTTCTGCTCAAGCTGGGCCTGGCCGATCCGATCGAATTCAAGCTGGGCGGCGAGGGCTTCCGCTACAACGGAGTGTCCGAGGAACTAGGCTTCTCCAACCTGGGCCTGTTCCTCAAGGGCCGCTTCCTCGAACAAAGGGGCATGACCCCGGCGATGGGCATCCTGGGCTCGGTGATCCTGCCTACCGCCACCGACGACCTGCATGAACGGACCTGCGATATGGGGCTGCTGCTGTTGATGACCGGCCAGTTCGGCCCCATGGGCTGGGACTTCAACACCGGCATCCGCTTTCTGGGCGTTGACCGCGACAACACTTTCATGGACATCCCGGTCATCCTGGCGCTCTCGGCCAGGATCGTCGGCCCCCTGGGAGTGATTATGGAGGTTGCCGACTACATCCCCCTCGACGATCAGGACAATGCCCTGCACCTGTTGGGCGCCATAACCTGGGCTTTCACCCCCCGCCTGATCCTGGACTTCGCCTTCGTAAAAGGCTTCGACGGCGCCCCCGACTGGGAAGTCCACTTCGGCTTCACCGCCACCCTGGCCCGGTTGTGGTGAGGAACTGGTAAGCCCGGTTATCAGGCCCGGCCAGACCGGAATCCTCGTTACCCGCCGATTCATAAGAAAAAAACTCCCCATCCGTCAGTTGACCGATAAAAAGTTTTCGTGACAACCTGACGCACACCCGGCGGACGCCCTCTGGCTTTCTTGAAATTACTCATGTAATTGCTGGAACTTATACGCCCGGGCACTTGCGGCATGCATCTTGCTCTTCAGGGTATATGGGAAAGGAAGGGCGCCATGAAAATAAAGCGAACGCCTGGTTTTTTGTGGCTCACGTTTTCGGTTTTGTTCTTACTGGGTGCCGGCGGCTGTTCGTCGGCCTCGAAAGGAGAGTGCGAGCTCGACTGGGACTGCCCCGGCAACCAGTTCTGCATCGACCACGCGTGCATCGTACCCGGCGGGGGAGACGGCAAGGATGACAAGGCCGATACTGGCGACAATGAAACCGGCGATCCGGTCACCGGAGAGTCGCTGCGGTCCCCCTGGGGTAGAAGCGAGGGGCAGTTGGGGCTGAGCGATCCGGAGGAGGGAAGCCTCGAGGGGCCGATGAGCTTCGCGGTGTCCGGGTCCGGGGAAATCTTCGTGCTGGACCAAATCAACGAGAGGATCCAGGTGTTCCTGGACGGAAACCTGGTCCGGAGCATACCGGTACCGGGCTCGACGTTCGAGGACATCGAGCTGGCCCCGAACGGCTCCATCTGGCTGCTGGACCGGTCGGTGCGCGAGTCGGTCGTGCTCCTGGATTCCTCCGGGAACATCCGCAGCGAGGTGGCGTTGGCCGGCGCGGGGGTCCCCCGCGTCGGGCTGGTGACCGGGACCTACTGCCGCGAGGACGGCCTGTGGGTCGAGGTTTTCCCGGACCTGATCCGGATCGCCGATGCCTCAGGCGGTGCGGATCCGGCCCGGCCCGCAGTCAGCGGCCTGTTTTCGCAAGACGGCCGGCTCCTGTTGACAGCCAAGCTGCCGGGCGGGCAGGAGGCGGAAGTATACGTCCGGCCGGCCGGCGCCTCCGGCGGGGAGACCATTTTCAAAGTCACCTTTCAAGGCACGCCCGAGGTGCTCATGGGCCCGTTCACCGACCGGTCCGGCCGGATCTACCTGGGGGCGCATATCGCCGACGGAGGCGTCGAGGTCGTTGCGCTGGAACCCGACGGCGCGGTGCATGCCCGGGTTGACCTGCCGCCCGCCACCCGGGCCGAGGACGTGTTCCGGACGCTCCGGGTGACCGCGGACGGGGTGATTTACCAGCTGGCCGTCGACGACAGCGGGGCGGTGGTGAGGAGGGTCGAGCCATGAAGACGCACGTACTTTCCATCGTCGCCTGGCTGGTTGCCTTTCCCACGCTGACCTGGGCCGATCCCCCCCAGATGACCCGGGCCGAGATCATCGATCTGGCCGAGTCGGGGGTGGGCTACTCCTACTGGTGGGGACACGGATGCTGGCGGGAGGACGGCGAACAGACCGGCTCGTGCTCGGGCTCCTGCCCGAGCTGCACCCACAGCGGCTCCTACGGCGCCGACTGCTCGGGCTTCGCGTCCAAGGTCTGGCAGGTTCCCGAGGCCAGCGACGTTACCGTAAACCAGCATCCCTACAGCACCTGGCACTTCTACAACGAGAGCACCCACTGGTACCGGATCGAGCGCAGCGAACTCCAGGAGGGCGACGCGCTGGTCCGGCGGAACGCTTCGGGCGGTCATATAATCATCTTCGCCAGCAAGAACGAACGGGGCTACCAGGTCTACGAGTGCAACTCTTGCAGGCGGGGCTGCATCTTCCAGACCCGCACCACGTTGGGGAGCGAGTATGTGGCCATCCGCCGCAGGGACATCGGGAACCAGGAAATCTGCGACGACCAGGAGGACAACGACGGAGACGGCAAGATCGACTGCGACGATCCCGACTGCGAATGCGACCAGTGCCAGGGAGAGGAAATCCATTGCGGCGACGTGGTTCACGGTACCAACGCCGGCGGGACGAACAACATCGACATGTACCCCGGATGCTCCGAGTGGGACGAGTCCGGCCCCGAGAAAATCTACGTACTGCGCAACGCCGGCCCCTGCCACGTCTACGCCACACTCGAAGTGGAAGGCGACGAGGCCGACCTGGACATCTTCGCCCTGGAAAACACCTGCTCACCGGACGCCTGCAAGGAGTCTGGCGACACCCAAGCCTACTTCGGCGTCGACCCCGCCAAGGTCTATTACATCGTCATAGACGGCTACGCAGGAGACACCGGAAACTTCACACTGACCATCGAATGCAACGACTAACATCCAGGGAAACATCCAGGGACGGAGGTTGATTTCCTTCTTTTTCCGGTTCTTATCATTTTCGATCGCTTTCGAACAACTCGTCTCCCGGATTTTTTACCGACTTGGCAGTGATCTCGAGGTTCAAGGCAAATACCATCTGCTTCGGGCGGCAGCGGAGCCGGGTTTTTGCCCGCAAACGCCGAAAGCAGGCACACGTCTGCACCACCCCCACCGATTTCTGGTCATATACTCCGGCCTAGCCGGGATCGGGCGGGTCTGATCCGGAAGCTTGCTTGGAT
>Ga0272442_10000493_pt1 | contig 63182 bp, 52 predicted proteins | sample SSMForm2O_FD_200262 | JGI IMG/M metagenome (GOLD analysis project Ga0272442, IMG submission 200262) | Marine sediment archaeal communities from Little Sippewissett salt marsh, Falmouth, MA, United States - SSM-Form-2O | ecosystem: Environmental > Aquatic > Marine > Wetlands > Sediment ...
GTTCTGTCGCCGACGTTTGAGCGGCTCTCAGTGCCGGCCGAAAGCATTCCGAAGGTACGCGCGGCGACCGAGGAAGAGAGACGGGCCTTCAAGATCGACGAGTGTGGCGAGTTCATCTACTGGCCAAGCCAGGATGTTCATATGGGCTGGGAGCAGTTTGAGCAGGCCGTCGATCCGCGCGCCAGGCTGAAAGCACAACAACAGTCTGAGGAGTTCAACCGCGCGTATGGGCAGGCAATCCGGGCGCTTCGCAGAGAGAAGGGACTGAGACAGGCCGACGTGAAGGGCATAGACGCAAGGACCGTCGGGCGCATCGAACGCGGCAAAACGCGGGCAAGCTCAAAAGCTCTTGCGAGTCTTGCGGCTTCTCTGGGCATGGAGCCCAATGCGTATCTCTCGGCTGTCGCGAAGAAACTGTCCTTGGCCTGACCCCAGCGCCGCTACCGGCTCCCTCTGAGCGCCAGATACTCCCCTTCGGTGATCCCCGGCCACGTCGCCGCCTCCAGGGCCTTGCGGGACAGGTGGCGGTACTCGGCCCGGTAGCGTTCCTCTCGGGGCACGTCGCGCCGTGCCCGAACCGTCCGGCCGTGCAGGTGCCGGTGCGTCTGCGCCAGTACGGCTTGTCGGTTTTGTCGGGCCAGCTTGCGAAGCTCCCGGCCCTCGGCCGCGAACTCACGGCGCAGGCGCTGGAGGAACTCCCGCAGGTTCGCGCAGCCGAGGAACTCGGCCCGGCGCAGCCCGTCGATGGCTTCGCGAAGCTCCGGGCCGCCCTCGGGGCCGACATAGACGCGCTGGCGCGTGCGCCAAGGACGGCTGCCCGTCTCCAGGTACAGCCGCCAGAACGGCCGCCCGTCGCCGCGCCGGTCGCGTACCACGCTGGCCCGCTGCGTCAGAATCGCCTCGGCGTGGTCAGTCAGAATCCCGGTCAGCCGCTTCCGCCTCGGCGGGGGCAGATTGCGGAAGCATTCTTCGCTGATCTCCCTGAGGCAGTCCGGGCTCATAGCGGGCCTCCAGCAGTTGCTTGTTCTCGTTGATCTGGATGGCGACGTTCTCGCCCGCCTTGACGTGCAGGACGCGGACCGGCGGGCGCTTGGCCTCCTGGAGGGCGTTCATCGCCTCCATGAACGTGCGCAGGTGCCCCTGGGCGAGCTTGGCGACGCGAAGCTGATACTTGCTCGTCTCGCCGCCCGTGCCCTCGGCCGTCGTCGCCCGCGCCAGGGCGGTTGTGTTCAGCCAATGGGCGTAGGCGTCTGTCGCCGCGTCCAGGAGCATGAACTCGGCCGCGGTCGAAAGCTCAAGCTCTTCGATGATCCGCTGGCGGTAGGCCAGGACGGTTCGGCCGACAGCCTCATCGTGTTTCCCGCCTTGGCAGAGCACGCTCGGCAGCAGGCTGCCCGTCGTCAGGAACAGCCCGCTGACGTGCATGAAGGTGTCGGGCCACTTTTCGGCGGCTTCCCGCAGGCCGTAGGCGCATTCGGTCAGGCTGCCCCCGGCGAGCATGCCGAGGATTTCCCGCTGCGCCTCGTCCTTCGTCTTGGCCTCTTGCAGGCGCTGGAGGGGCGTCTTGTCCTTCTTCGCCAGGGCCTTGCTCTTCGCCGCCTTGCGGGGCTTGTCTTGCTTGTTCGTCATCGGCACACCGCCGGGGCCGGGCAGGGGTCGCTGTCGCCCTGCATCAGGCGGCAGGCTTGCTCGGGCGTTACGGCCGTGGCCTGCTTGCGGCCGCAGATCGGGCAGGCTTCGATGAGCGCCCGGCGTCCCTGGATGAGGGCGAGCAGGGCCGGGGAGGGCATCCCGCAGGCCGGGCAGCGGTGCCCAGGCAGGGGGATCGGGCTTGCGGCTTGCGTCTGTCGCGTACGGTTCATGCTTTCTCCTCGGGATTGCGGGCGTTGCCGCCCTGAGTTTGGGTAGCGGATTCGATGAGGGCCGAGACGGCGGCCTTGATGGGGTCGGGGAGGGTCGGCCAAGCGTCGATCACGCCAGCGAGCCGGGGATCGTCCGGGACGCGCTTGGCGTTCTGCTTGGCGTTTTGCTTGGCGGAATTGCGTTCACCGCAACGGCCCGCCGTGGCACTTGCTGACCCCTTGGCGGGCTCGGGCAGCGCACAAGAGAGGCCGGAGTCAGGCTTCGCAAGTCCCTGTGAATCGGGGCTTTCTGGCGTTTCCTGACACCGGCCTGCGCTTGCGTTCTCTGCGTCTAACGGAGAGGGCGGGATTCGAACCCGCGGTACGGGTGTGACCCCGTACAACGGTTTAGCAAACCGTCGCTTTCAGCCACTCAGCCACCTCTCCATCTGCTCTGAGTGTCGGCTGCTTCCAAACTCCACTATAGACCGGCTCGCCAAACCGGTCAAGCGTGACCGGCCGCTCGGCAGCTTTGGCCCGCCGAGCTGATTCTGGCAAGGCGCGCCGCACACGGCTACCATCGCGACCGTCGGGCTTGTTCGGAAGAAGGGACCATGACCGGATACGAACGGATCAGAGCGCATCTCGCCGGCGAGTCAGTGGATCATCTGCCGCTGATGCCGATCACGATGATGCTCGCGGCCGACCAGACTAAGGCGGCCTATCGGGACTACGTCACCGACTATCGCGTGCTGTGCGAGGCGCAGATTCGCACGGCCGAGGCGTTCAGTCTGGATTACGTCTCGGCGATCTCGGACCCGACGCGCGAGGCGGCCGACTGCGGGGCGGCGATCAGGTTCTTCGAGGATCAGCCGCCGGCGATCCGCGAGGATGCACCCCTGCTGGCCGACAAGTCGCGCCTGGCGGGGTTGACGATGCCTGACCCGCACGGCGGCGGGCGGATGACGGACCGCCTTCGCGGCGTTGCGATGCTTCGCGAGAGAGTCGGCGGCGACAAGCTCGTCGAGGGCTGGATCGAGGGCCCCTGCGCCGAGGCCGCCGACCTGCGCGGGCTCAACCCGCTCATGCTCGATTTCATGGACGACGCGACCTTCGTCACCGACCTGCTCGACTTCGTGACGGAGATGGAAATCGACTTCGCGCGAGCCCAGGTCGAGGCCGGCGCCGACCTGATCGGCATGGGCGACGCGGCCGCGTCCCTCGCCGGGCCGCGGATCTACGAGCAGTTCATCCTGCCCCGCGAACGGCGGATCGTCGATGCGGTGCATGACACGGGCGTGCCGCTTCGGCTGCACATCTGCGGCGACACGCGCCCGCTGTTTGCGCAGATGGGGACGTTGGGCTGCGACATCATTGACCTGGACTCGATGTGTCCGCTGGACGATGCGCGCCGGCAGATGGGGCCGGAGCAGGTGCTCCTGGGAAACCTGGACCCCGTACAGGCGCTGAAGAACAGCGATCCGGAGTTGATCGCCGCGGCCGTGGCGGCGTGTCACGCGGCCGCGGGTCCGCGATACATCGTCGGCGCCGGCTGCGAGGTGCCCAGGGGCACGCCGCCGGAGAATTTCCACGCCCTGTGCCGGTACGCCCTGGACCGCCGAGCGGAGGATGTTCCCGACGCGGCGCCCGCGGGGTAGGCCGGCCGGCGGCGGTTGCCGGCGCCTTCGCCATCGCGCCTTTGTCGGTCGCGGTCAGCGCCAGTGGGCCTTGAATCGGGCCGCCAGCACGGCCCCGTGCAGCCGGCGGACGCCTTCTTCCTCGACGGTCATGTGGCGTACCCGCCAGCCCGGCCCGCGAATCTCCAGTGTCTGCTTGCCCTTGCCGCGGCTGAGGCGCAGCTCCAGAGGGTCGTGTGAGGTCGCCTCGTGGTGGCGGTACGGTGTGTGGTGGGTAAGCCGGAGGTTCGAGACCACTACCCCCGCCACGCCGTCCTCCGTCCGCGCGTGGTCGCGGTCGGGAACATAGACCAGGAAGTGCTCGCCCTGGGTCGGGTGGAACCACTGTTCGATCCGGTGGCGCACCACCAGCGGAAGGCGCTCCCACGGCGTTTCGGTCGTCCGCTCGATGATCGTTCGCAGCGCGTTGTGTCCCTCGGTGCCCTGCCCGCCGGCCGCGATCAGAAACTCCTCCGCGCGGCGCAGGTTGCAGATCAGCAGGCGGCACCACCCCTCGCCGGATTCGGAGTTGACGTGGATCTCGCCGGCCAGCGCCCCGGACGGGCTGCACAGGTCGCAGATCCAGTAGGGCATCGGCTTGTTGCCCGGGTAGGGAACGTTGGGCACCTTGGGCAGATGCCGGAGCAGTTCCACCGCGCTCAAGGAGGCGACTTCGGGGTCCTTGACGGCGAGCTCGGCGACGGCGTGCTCGTCGCGCATGGAGATCTCGGCGCTCAGGTGCGAGAAGACGATCACGTGCGCGTGCAGGTGGGCCCGGGCCCCGCAGTGCAGGCAGCGGCGAGGCATCGCGCAGCGGAACGACGGGTCGAGCAGCCGCTGGGCGGGAAACTCGAACAGCGCCCCCCGCGTGCTGGCCTGCACCAGACGGATCGGCTCGCGCGGAACGCGGGGCTTCCCGTCGGCGTCTTCCTCCTCGGCGTGCGTGAGCGTGGCCGTCGCGGCTTGGTCCAGCTTGACCCCGTCGGGCGATTCGGCCGCATCGAAGTCATCTTCTTCGCGTCCGTCCAGCAGCCACGTGACAATGGTGTCGTCGGCTACCCGCCGCGAGTCGAGCACCTGGAAGCGGGTGCCGCACTGCCCGCAGCGTACAAACCGGCTGACGCTTCCTGGCGGGACGGCCAGGATCTTCTGGCACCCCGGACATCTGACGTGCAACTGCTGCATGCGTCGGCCTCGATGAAGCGTCGAAGCCACCACGACCTCGCGACGCGCCCGCACACCAGCGCCGCCGGAATGCGCGGCGGGCATCCGATCCACCGTCTCGAACAGGCTGGGCCGGCCCTGGCGACGCCGGAGTTCCCTGTGCCGCCACGTGCCTCCGCTCTTTTCCATGCTACGGCGCGATCCGCCCACGGGCAAGGCCGCTTCACAGTTTGTGCCCGCCCGGGCGGCGACGGGCAACCCGCGTGCACCGCGGAGACAAGTAGTAGATGTACCCGCGCCCCCGGCCGAAGCCGCCGAACGTGTTCATGCCCGCTTTCTCGAACAGGGGGTGGATCCGTCCCATGGCCGCCAGGGCCTCGACGAGCGGCGTGTCCGCCGTTGCCAGGGCGTGACGCACGAGGGCGGTCCCCAGTCCGAGTCCGCGGTACATCGGGTGCACAACGACTCGGGAAATGCACTCGATCTCACGGTTGAGCCGCCGCAGGGCCGCCCGTCGGCCCCCGGCCGTGTATCGTCCGGGCAGGGCGGCGTTGCGCCCCTGGCAGTTGCGGGCGGGCGGCGAGATGACGAGGACGGCTGCAATCTCGGGGCGGCCGGCTCGCCCGCCCCCCGCGGGCGGCAGTGCCGCCGCCCGGACCACCCACACGCGCTTGTGGGCCGCGGGGCGCCCGGCGACGTAGTGGAACCGCCCGAGCGCGTCATAGTCGCCGATGTGGGCGGGCTCGATGCAACGGTGGAGGGGCGGGTCGGCCGCGCCCGGCCAGGCGGGCGACCGCAGGAGGCGCGGCGGCTCGCCCAGCGGCTTGACGATGATCGCGTCGGGCTCGAGGGCGGCGAGTAGGTCGTCCCGGGGCGTGGCCGCCAGCAGGCGCAGCCCGTCGCCGCTGACGAGTCGGCGGATCCGGCGACAGAGCCCCCACGCCGTGACGGCGTCCAGGGAGCCGGCCAGTTCATCGGCCACGATCAGCGTGCCGGGGCGCCGCCGGGCCCGGAGGACCGCCCGGGCAAGCGCGAGGCGGTGCGCCTGTCCGCCGGAGAGCGCCCCGGCCGGGCGGACCAGAACAGCGGCCTCCGCCAGGCCGCAGCGAGAGAGGACCTCCAGCCGCTCGGCCGGGTCGCCCGTGCCCACGGCCTGCACCGTGGGCACAGATCGTATCCGCGGGGGCAAGTCGAGGGTCGTCGCGCTGCCGCGGCGTCGCGCCTGGCGGAGCGCACGGTTCAGCAGCACGCTCTTGCCTGCCCCGCTCGGCCCCACGACCGCGACGATCTCGCCGGGTCGCACTTCGAACCGGAAGTTTTCGTAAAGCCGCTCGCCGGACGGCGCGGGCAGGCCGAACGCATCGGCCAGGGCGGCCGCCTCAACGCCGTGGGGACGGCGGCTTCGCACCCGGGCCCAAATGCGGAACCGCAGGCGGCCGTGGGGCCGGTGTCGCGACGCAGCTCGGGCGTCCGGGTTCATCGTCTCGCCCCGGAGGCGTGCCGGGCGCGGGCGAGCAGCGCGATCTGGGCGGAGATGCGGTCGAGTCGCCGGCGCAGGAGGTGGCTGGAAATCTCCAGGTCCCGCGCGAGCCGGCTCAGCGGCTGGCGCTGGCAGAAGCGACGCCGGGCGAGGTCGGCGTCTTCGGGCGTCAGGTGGCGCAGGGCCCGCGCGGCGTCGAGAAAGCGGGGCGACGTAAGGTGCCGGCAGAGCCGGTGAAGCCGCCGCCGAAGCGTGTGGCGGCCCACGCCCGTCAGCCGGGCAAGCGACCGCACCGACTGCCCGCGCATCAGTACGGCCTCGACGAGTTCCCTGTCCGCTTCGGCGAGGTGTTCGGCCCGGCTGAGCAGCACATCGCTGGAGCGGGGCAGCTTGCCGCCTTCGATCAGGTGCTCTGTGAGTTGTAAGGCCATCTGTGCCCGTCCTTTACGGTCGTGCTCCGACCCCTTGGTGTTCCCGAGAAACACAATCCGATGTGGAGTATCATAGTCAGATAACTTTTCAGGTCAAGGGCGAGCGACGGAAATTTAGGCTGTTTTGTGAATCGAGCGCAGAATTCCACTTGCCAGGAAACCTCGCCCGATATAGAATTCCCCGGTTGGAAGCGCAACTGCCGATCTCACGGTGACGAATCCGCCAATGTGCCGGCCGCGGGCCGGGAGGACGAACATGAGCTTGGGCGAGGTACTTCGCGAACGCCGCGAAGGGATGAAACTAACGCAGGACCAGGTCGCGGATCGGGTGGGCATGTCGAAGCCGTACCTGTCGAACATCGAGACGAGCAAGGTGAAGAACCCCCCCACGGACCGGATTCTGAAGGCCCTGGAGCGGGTGTTGAAGTTCCCGAAGGGCGAACTGATGAAGTTGGCCCACCTGGCGCGCACGCCGATGGACGTGCGGACGGAGCACGAGATGCTGGAGGCGGAGGTAACCAAGCTTCGCACGGCGCTCAAGAAGCTGCTCTCGTCCGGGCGCCGGAAGAAGTCGGGCGGCATCGATCTCGACGCGCTCGTCACGCCAAAGGACAACGTGCGGGCGCTGGGGACGGGCACGCCCGTGCCGATCATCAACAAGGTGGTGGCCGGCTATCCGCAGCACTTCACGGACCTCGATTACCCGGCCTCCGTCGCTGATGAGTACGCCCGCTGCCCGGACGTGCACGACCCCCAGGCGTTCGCGGCGCGGGTGGTGGGCGACTCGATGGAGCCGGACTACGAGGAAGGCGACATCGTGATCTTCTCGCCCAACAAGAGAGTCCGCAACGGCGACGATTGCTTCGTCCGCTTCGAGGAAGACAGCAGCACAACCTTCAAGCGCGTCTATCAGGACGGTAAGAAGACGCTGCGTCTTCAGCCGCTCAACAGCCGCTATGCGGCGCAGGTGTGCCAGCGCGACGAGATTTCCGGCCTTTGGCCGGCCGTGTTCCGGATGCAGTCGCTGCGGAAATAACCCGACTCGCCGATCCGCTTCCCGCTACTTCGACGGTTTCCAGATCCACCGTCCGGACTTGTTGATGTAGCCCCACTTTTCCTCAATGCGGACCGCCGCGCGCTCATGATGGAACGGGCCCGCGCCGTGGTACTTCGGCTCGACCGCATACGAGCCCCTCTTGTCGATGTAGCCGTATCTGCCCTCGGCGAGCACGACGGCGCGCCCTTCCGCGAAGCTCCACGCCCCGTCGAACTTCATCGGCACGACGAATTCGCCCGTCTTGTCGATGTACCCGCATTTGCCGTCGATTTGCACCGGGGCGAGCCCCTCGGCGAAGTCGCCGGCCGCCTCGTACTGCGGCTCGATCGCCGTGCCCCCGCGCAGGTCGATGTACCCGCAACGCTCGCCGACCTGCACGCGGGCGAGGTCTTCGCTGTACTCGCCGGCTGCCTGGTATCGCGGGCGGACCACGAAGATGCCCCGGGGGTTGATATACCCGAACCGGCCATCCATGCTTACGGCCGCCCGCGACTGACGGAAGTTGCCGGCCGTCTGGAACTGTGGCTGGATGACGAGTTGGCCCCGCTTGTCGATGTACCCACATTCGCCGCGAAGACGGACGGGCGCGAGCCCCTCGCTGAACCCGCCGGCGGCCTCGAAGCGCGGCGGGATGCCCCAAGCGCCCTTGCGATCGACGTAGCCCCATCCCGTGTCGACGCCCACCAGGGCCAGACCCTCGGCGTGACAGAAGGCGGAGAGGAACTTCGGCTTGACCACCTGCTTGCCCCTGGCGTCGATGAAGCTCCATCGCCCGTCCACCTGCACGGGGGCGAGACCCTCGCTGAACTGGCGCGCCCCCTCGAATTGCGGCTTGATGACCAGCTTCCCGTCGGCGTTGATGTACCCGGACTTGCCGTCCTGGGCGACGGGGAACAACACGGGCTCTCGGGCAGGGCACGGCCGCGAGGCGGTCGCGACCGTCGCGAGCAGCAACGCGGGTGTGAGGAAACGCCGGGGGCGCCACGGATTCATAAGACGGCCTTTCGGGATGGACGGATAGCGGATTCCGTCCCAGCCTCTTAAACGCGGCCCCGGGCGGCGGGTGTCGCGACAAGCGGATCTCCGCGCGTCCGGCGGGACCGGCGAGGGCCGGGGGAAGGCTTGGCCGGGAGAGATATTTTTTTCTTGCAATTCGCCTTTTTGATTCTACGCTGAGAAGACTCGCTCCAACCGCCTCCCCGCCGGGGGGCCCCGCAGGAGGGAACGTGCTCATGCAGGAGGAGTGGACGCTCGACCGTTTGGACGCGCTGCGCCCTCGCAATCGCGACGACCTACGCCGCCTGGTCCGCCGCGTATTCGGCATCGACGTGCCCGACCGGGCGGTGTGCCCCGGGGACGCGGCGCCCACGGACTATCTCGCCGCGAGTTTCTTCGAGCAGGAGGACCTGCTGGTGTGGGCCAACCGCGGGGGCGGCAAGACGTACCTGGCGGCCGTCGCGACGCTGCTGAACGCTCTGTTCCATCGACCGTTGACGGTGCTGGTGCTGGGCGGAAGCTTCGACCAGTCCGACCGGCTGGCGGACTATCTTCGGGAATTGCTGGCCGCGCAAGACGCGCTGCGCGACGGTCCGATGACGCGCCGGCGAATCCGCCTCGCCGGCGGCTCGGAGATCCGCATCGTCGCCCAGTCGCAGCGGTCGGTCCGGGGGCAGCACGTGCAGAAAATCCGCTGCGACGAGGCGGACCTGTTCGACGAGGGCGTGTGGCGGGCGGTGCAGTTCGCGACGCGAAGCCTTCGGCGCGCCGACGGTGCGCAAGCGGGCGTCGCGGCGGAGGGCGATGCTTCCGGCGGCGTGCTCGTCGCGCCGCCGCAGACGTCCGTGCGCGGGTCCATCGAGGTGCTCTCGACGCTTCATCGTCCCGGCGGGCTGATGCAGCGGCTGGTGCGCGATGCCCGCGGCATCGGGCACGATGGCGCCGCCGTGGGCGGCTACCGGCTCATCCAGTGGTGCTTGTGGGAAGTTATCGAGCGCTGCCCGCCCTGGCGCAAGTGCGCCGACTGCCCGCTCGCGCCCGACTGCCGCGGGGTGGCCCGCGACGCGAACGGGTTCTTCCCCATCGACGATGCCATCGCCATCCAGGCCCGCTCCAGCCGGGCCGCCTGGGAGGCCGAGATGCTCTGCCTCGGCGCCCAACGCGAGCACCGCGTGTTCCCCGAGTTTGATGCGGCTCGTCACGTCCGGCCGCTGACGTATTGTCCCGACTTCCCGCTGTACCGCGCGATCGACTTCGGCTACCGCAGCCCGCTCGTCTGCCTGTGGATTCAGGTGACGCCCGCAGGATGCGTGCATGTGGTCGACGAGCACGCGTGTGCGGGGCTTGCCATCGACGCCCACGGCCGGGCGATCCTCTCTCGCGATCCGGGGCCGGCGATGGCGACGTTCGTGGACCCGGCCGGGAACCAGCGGAGCAGCGGAGGAGATGAAGCATGTACCCAGATCCTGGGCGCGATGGGGATTCCGTGCGCCAGCCGGAAGAGCAAGGTGCGGGAAGGGCTCGACCTGATCCGCTGCGCGCTGGCGCCCGCGGGCCGGGACGAGCCCGCCCTGCTGCTCGACCCGCGGTGCGCGGGGCTAATCGACGCGTTTGAGAACTACCACTACGCGCCGATGGAGACCCGCGCCGGGGTCTCCGAGGAACCCGTCAAGGACGGCCCCGACCACTGGATCGACGCGCTGCGATACTTCTACGTCAACCGCCGCCGGCCCCGTCAGGAGACGCCTCGCGGCAGCTACTGAGGGCCTGTCTATTTGAACTCGATGATGACCTTCTCGGAGGGCTCGAACTTCAGGGCCTTGGTCATCTCGGGGTCCTTGGCCTTCATCTTCTCCCGGAGTTCGGTGACGGACTTCGTCTGGCCGCCGGCCATCATCTCTTCCATGAGCTTCTTGTTCTTGAGCATCTCATCGAAGTTCAGGTCGATCAGCGTGACGGTGTTCGTCTTTTTGTCGACGAAGGTGGCGTTCGTCTTGGTGATCTGTCCCTGAGGAACGATGAGGACGCGCAGCCGCAGGCCGGACATCATCTGCATCCCGGCCATCTGCATCGCCCTCTCCTCGGGCGACACCTGCGGCGCGGCCGGCGCGGTCGTGGGGCCTTCTTCCTCGTCCTGGGGCAGCAGGACGGTCAGGCGCGCCGGGGCGGCGCCGAGGCCCCTCGTGAACATCATCTTGGCGTACTCTTTTTCGTCCTCGGGTTCCTTGGCCTCTTCGGGCATTTCCTCCATGCCCATGCCGGGCCCGGGGAAGTCCATGTCGCCGCCGGGCTGGTCGGGGTCCAGCGGGATCCGCACCTTCGAGACGTCGCTGAAGACGTACACGACCTCGACGCCTTGGCGCCCGTCGGCCAGCTTGACCGGCTGGGCGTCTTTGAGCTTCACACCCTCGCCGTACTCGGCGGCCTTGGCCTCGAGTTCCTCGCGGTCCATCATTTGCTTGAGCAGCGGATTGGGGGCGTTCGGGTCGGGCGGCGCGGGTTCGGCGCCTTCGCCCATGCCCTGCTCGAACGCGCCCTTCATGCCCGCCAGCATCGCCAGCATCTGTGGGCTGAAGTACGTGGTTTCCTTGATCGCCCCGGTGCCGTTGCGGGCAACCTGCAGCTTGACCTCATGCTCGAAGCAGCCGCTCAGGAGCATGCCCAGCAGGCCGATCAGCAGAGCGATTGACACTGTCCTGCGGTTCATAGGGCCTTCCTTTCCGCAAGGGGGTTGATCACGAACCCGGACATCCCGGCTCCGCGTCCGTACTATACCGCCTCCGGCCGCGGCGGCAAGAAACTCCTGCCGCCCGGGGCGGGATTGACTAACTGTCCCGCATGGCCGACGATGGCCCGCGTGAGCGACGAGAAGGTGCATCTGAACGGGCGGTTGGTGCCCGCGGACGAGGCGACCGTCAGTGTCTCCGACGCCGGCTTTCTGCACGGGGCCTCGTGCTTCACGACGATGCTGGCCCACAACGGCGTGGTGTTTCGGCTCTCGCGGCACCTGGAGCGGCTGCTGGGGACCGTGGGCCTGCTGCACCTGCGGTGCGAGGCGACGGCCGAGGCATTGCGGGCCGCCACCTACGAATTGCTCGATGCCAACGGGTTTGCCGAGGCCCGGGTGCGGATTACGCTGACGCCCGGCGCCGTGCCGACGGGGCGCCCCGGCGAGACCTCGCGCGAACCCACGTCCCTCCCGTCGCCGACCACGCTGATCACCGCCTCGCCCTTGCCGGCCTATCCCCGCGAGTGGTACGAGCGGGGCATCGGCGTCGTCGTCGCGAGCTTCCGCCAGGCCCGGGGCGACCCGACGTTCGGATACAAGACGGGGTGCTACTTCCCCCGCGTGCTGGCCCGGCAGGAGGCGGCCACCAAGGGAGCGGAAGAGGCCCTGTGGTTTACCACCGACAACCGCCTCGCCGAGGCGTGTTTCTGTAACGTGTTCCTGGTGCGGGACGGTAAGGTCTTCACGCCGCCGCGCGACACGCCCGCCCTGCCCGGCATCGTGCGCGAGGTCGTCCTCGAACTGTGCCGCGAGCAGGGCATCGAGCTGGACGCGGAGACGCCCTTGGCCGTGCACGACATGCTTTCGGCCGAGGAGATGTTCCTGACCAGTTCGACGGCCGGCATCCGGCCCGTCGTCCGCGTGGAGCGGCGCCCGGTGGGCGACGAGCGGCCGGGCGAGGTCACCCGTATAATATCCGGAGCGTACCGGGCGCTGCTTGACCGCGAGTGTGTTCCGGGCGCCCGGTAGAGGTCGCGCGATCGGGGGCAGGGAGACATCTGAATGAAGGTCGCCGGAGTCGTCGCAGCGCTCACGAAGGTCGCGCCGCCGCAGTTTGCCGAGTCGTGGGACAACGTGGGGCTGATTGTCGGCAGCGCGACGGGGGATGTTCGCAAGCTGCTGGTCTGCGTGGATGTGACGGCCGAAGTGCTCGCGGAGGCGGCCCGCGTCAAGGCGCAGATGATCCTCGCGCACCATCCCCTGCTGTTCAAGGCGACGCAGTGTGTTCGACCCGACAGCACGCCGCTGGTGTACGAGGCGGTCCGGCGGGGGGTGGCGGTGTATTGCCTGCACACGAACTTCGACGCGGCGCCGGGCGGCACCAGCGACCTGCTGGCCGAGGCGCTGAAACTGAAGAACGTCCGACCGCTGCGTCCGGGCGCGGGGCGGGAGCAGTGCAAGATCGTGGTCTTCGTCCCGCCGGAGGGCCTGAGCCAGGTGACCGACGCGGCGTTCTCCGCCGGGGCGGGCCGCGTGGGGAACTACTACGACTGTGCGTTCTTCAGCCACGGAATCGGGGCGTTCTGCGGCGAGGAGGCCACCGATCCCGCGGTCGGACGTGCCGGCGAGCACGAGGTGGTCGAGGAGATCCGCCTGGAGGTGGTCTGCCCGCGGGCGAAGGCGGCGGCGGTTTGTGCGGCCGTGCGCGCGGCACACGACTACGACGAGCCGGTGATCGACGTCTACCCGCTCGACGACCTGCCGAGCGGGTGGGGGCAGGGACGCGTCGGCGAGCTTCACCGCCCGGCGACGATGCCCACGCTGGTCGCGCGGGTCAAGAAGGCGCTGGGACTGCCCAAGGTGCTCGTGGCCGGGCGACCCGGGCGCGCGGGCGGCGCCCGGCGGGCGAACCTGGTTTCGACGGTCGCCTGCGCCGCGGGCGCGGGGCGGTCGCTCGTGTCCGACGCGCGGGCGGCCGGGGCCGGGCTGTACGTCACCGGTGAACTGGGCCATCACGACGCGCTGGATGCGGCCGAGGCGGGGCTGACGGTCGTCGCCCTCGGGCACGGCAACAGCGAACGTCCGGCCATGCGGCGGCTGGCCGAGCAGCTCGGCAAGACGCTGCCGAAGCTGAAGGTGGCCTACGCCAAGTCCGACTGCGACCCGCTGGAGGTGGTGTGACGCCGTCGCGCTTCACTTGCAAGTTCTTTTGAAGAAGCGGCTTACGCAAGAACGTGTAGAGCAGAAATCCGTTCAGGGCTTTCACGTCCGGGAACCTACCGGCGGCGCACAATGAACTCACGGGGACGGGTCGCGCCGGGGTCTGCGGGACATGTCGCAACGACGCGATGCCTCTATGGCCTCCGCGTTCATCCGGGTTCATCCGCGGTCGGCTTCCTGGGCTGACCCGGTTCTTCCTCCAGGGCAAACAGCTTGCGTAAGGCCGCCGCGTGGGCGCGGGCGGCGTCGGAGCCGGCGGCGCCGCGCAGGTGGGTGGCCGCCGGGTGGAGGATGCGGCGAATCGTCCGGTGCAGCGCCCGGCGGAGGATTCGAACGTCCTCTTCGGCGTCGTCGTGCGTGCTGAGCTTGTTGCGGGCGTCGTCCAACTCTCCGTCAGCGATCCGGCGCATGTGCCGGTACAGGGCGCCCAGTGTCGGGGCGACCTGCCGGATGTTCATCGTCTGAAGGAACCCCTTCACGTGCTCCGCCACGATCCGCCGGGCCGCGTCGCGCTCGTCCTCGCGCAGGCGGAGCGTGTCGCGGACGACAGTTTCCAGATCGTCGATGTTCAGCAGGCGGACACCCGGCACCTCGCCTGCGGCCGGGTCCACGTCGCGCGGCACGGCGATGTCGAGGGCCAGCAGCGGGCGGTCCTCCCGGCTGTGCATGGCGGCCGTCACCATTTCCGCCGTCAGGATCGGCTGCGGCGAGCCGGTCGAGGTCAGCACCACGTCCGCGTCGGCCAAGTGCCGGGCGATCTCGCCGAACGGGACGGCGCGCCCGCCGCATCGGGCGGCGAGCGCTTCGGCCGGGGCGGGCGAGCGGTTGACAACAAGCAATCTGACAACCCCGCACGCCGCCAGGCGGCGGAGCATCAGTTCGTTCATCTTGCCGGCGCCGATGCTGAGTACGGTGGCGCCGCTCAGGTTGCCCAGCGCCTCGGTGACGCAATCGAGCGCGGCCGACGCGACCGACGCCTTGCCCGAGCCGATCTGCGTCTCCGTGCGGATTCGTTTGGCGACGTGCAGGCCGGCCTGCATGAGTTCGTTCAGGGCGACTCGGGCCGTACCGGCCTCGACGGCCTCGGCATAGGCCTGCTTGAGTTGGGCAACGATCTGCTCTTCGCCGGGCACCAGGCTGTCGAGCCCGCTCGCCACGGCGAACAGGTGGTCGACCGCTTCGTCATCGACGAGGACCGCGACGGCCTCGTGGGCGCCCGGCGCGCCGTGCGCCCGGGCGGCGAGCCACGTGTGCAGTTCCTCCGTCCGCGGGTGCCCATGGATGGATCGGGCGGCGTACACCTCCGTGCGGTTGCACGTGGACAGAACCGCGAATTCGGCCTCCGGCCAGCGGTCGAGAAGCTCGGTCAGCGCCGCCGCGCGCTGCGCCTGATCCATCGCCAGGCGCTCGCGCAGCGCCACGTTCGCCGTCTTGTGGCTGATGCCCGCGCAGAGGATTCGCATTTCAGCCCTCCCCCAGCAACTCAGCCAGCCGGTCGCGAACGGCTGCTACGCCGCCCGTTGCGAACGCGCGGTACGTCGCCTCGTCCGTGAGACGCTTCATGATGGACATGCGGCGCTCGACATGGGGCACGCGTTCCCGAAGTTCGTCGCGGACGGTCGCCAACGCGGCCGCAAACTCGCCGATCCGATCGGGCAGCGCCTCCGCCAAGAAATCGCGCAGCAGGCCCGCCAACCCGGGCGCCGCGCCGCCGGTGCCGACGGCCACGACGACGTCGCCCTCGCGCGCGACGGCCGGCAGGTGGAAATCGCAGTCCTCGGGCTGGTCGGCCGCGTTGACGAGCGCCCCGCGCGCCCGCGCGTCGGCCGCGATCCGCGTGTTGGTCGCCGCGTCGTCGGTGCAGGCGAAGACGAGCGCTGCGCCGTCGAGTTGCTCGGGCGCGTACGCTTCGGCCGCCACGTGGGCGCCCTCGACGGTCTCGCCGGTGGGGTCGATGATCGTCACGTCCGCGCCGGCCTCGAGCAGCGCCCGCGCCTTGCGCCGGCCCACCGGCCCGCCGCCGACCAGGACGGCGCGCCGTCCACGAACGTCCAGCATGACGGGAAAGGTCTTCATCGGGTGTCAGCCCCGCCCGGCTTCGGCGGTTGCTCTGCCCGCGACGCGAAGGGCGTCGAGCAGAGCGCGGGCCTTGTCGAGCGTCTCATTGTATTCGGCGTCGGGGTCGCTGTCCGCCACGATGCCGCCGCCGGCCTGGACGAACGCCCGCCAGCGCGGGGGCGGGGGCCCCGTCGTCGCGTTGCAGACGATCGTGCGAATGGCGATGTTCAGCGTACACGCACCGTCGACGCCCACGTGCCCGATGCAACCCGTATACACGCCGCGCGCCGCGGGTTCCAGTTCGTCGATGATCTCCATCGCGCGGATCTTCGGCGCCCCCGTGATCGAGCCGCCGGGGAACGTCGCCCGCAGCAGCTCCGCCGGCCCCACGCCGTCTCGCAGCCGTCCCTCGACCGTCGCGACCAGGTGCAGCACCGTCGGGTGCGCCTCCAGCCGCCGCGGCTCGACCACGCGAACGCTGCCGTACGCGCACACCCGCCCGAGGTCGTTCCGCAGCAGGTCCACGATCATGGCGAGTTCGGCGTTGTCCTTCGGGCTGGCGAGCAGATCCTCGGCCGCCGCGCGGTCGGCGGCCACGTCGCCGGCTCGCCGGCGCGTGCCCTTGATCGGACGCGTCACGGCGTGCCCGTCGCGGACGCGTAGGAACAACTCCGGCGAACTGCTGACCACCGCGCATGGCCGCCCGAGCGACTCAAACCCCAGATAGGCCGCGTACCCGGCCGGGTTCCGGCGCCGAAGGACGCGATACACCTCCACCGGGTCGGGGGCGTCCTCCACGCGGAACCGTTGCGAGAGGTTGACCTGGAAGATGTCGCCGGACGCGATGTACTCGATGCACCGCGCGACGGCGCGTTTGTATTGGTCCGGCGTAAACTCGCACTGGATAGGCAGATCGCCGCCGGTCGGCGTCGGCGCGACCTGCGAGGAGGGACAATCCCGCATCCGGTCGATGGCTTCGCGCAGGGTTTGCTCGCTCCGGCCGGCGCCCGGCGGCGGATCGTCAAACGCCAGTCGCAACAGCCGCCAACTCCCGTCCGTCGCGTCGTGGACCAGCACCGCGTCGTAGAACCCCAGCCGCAGGTCGGGCAGCGCCGTGTCGCGGGCGCAACGCCCGGGCAGCCGCTCGATGTGCCGGCCGATCTCGTAGCCGACGTATCCCATCCAGCCGGGCAGATACTCACCGGCGTCGCTCGGCCGGCCGGCCGCGACCGATGCGAACGCCCGCGAAAGCGCCGGCCACAGCCCCCGCCCCGCGGCCAATCGCCGCCCCGCGCGATCCGTCAGCACGCCCTCGCGAACGGTGAGGACGTCGACGGGGCGGCAGGAGAACACCGTCCACCGCGCCTCCTTGCCCGCGGCCGTCGATTCCAGCAGTACCGGCTCCTCGTGCCGGCCCAGCTCATCGACCAGCGCGCCGGGGCCGCAGGGCAACTCAAGCCGCTCGACGACGACGCGGCCGCCGCGTGCCTGCGGCGTGTGGGTCCGCGGCCGCTCCCCGATGGCCGACTTGTCGGCCGAAGCGTCCACCTCATTCGTCTCTGAACAGCATCCCGGCCGGCGTGGACGGACCGAAGTAGTAGTCGATCGCCCCCGGGGGCCAGTCGGGCTGCTCGTAGAGGTCGGGGATCTTGTACTGCTCGAAATCGGCCTTGGCGAAGCCGTCGGCGGCCTTGGCGGCCGAAGCCATGCGGGCGTCGTCGCTGTCGGAATAGCGATCGATCAGCTTGGCGGTATATCGCTTGTCGCCTCGTCGTCCGGCCGTGTGCTTCAGGACGCCGAGGGTCAGGGCGGCATGGACTCGCCAGGCGGGGTCCTGGTCGTTCTCGGCGATATTGAACACGTCGCCGGGATACGGGGGGTTACCGTAGAGGATCTCCATCTTCTTCTTGTAGTGGGTGCGAATGCGGTTCAGCGACCCCGCGTAGCGGTAGATGGCGGGGGCGGAGGGGCCCTGCGGCCCGGACGGGTCGAGCCCCTGGAAGAGCCCCAGCGTCTGGTACTGGATCTCCAGCCCGCACAGCACGATGTTGATGTGCCCGCGGTCCTCCATCAGGTGCCAGCCGAAGCAGAACGCGTCGTGGGCGACCTGGCGGGCCTCCGCATGCTTGCCCATCTTGTGCTCGTAGATGAGGAACAGGGCCTTGAGGATCTCGAAGGCCATGCGGACCTCGGTGCTCGGGCCGTACTTGGGACTGACGCGGAACGCGGCGGTATGAGTAAGGACGAACTTCGCGCTCGCTTTCCGCGCCCCGTTCGAGACCGCTTGGTGAATCTGCTCCATCACGCGGAGCGTCGATTCCGGCAACTGGTGCGCGCCCGTGCGGATGTCGTCGAGGTGATAGCAGGCGTCGTCCAGCTCGCGGCGGTGGGCGCGATACAGGGAGATCGCGCGGGCGTAGTCGTCACCGGCGTTCCCGCCGCCGGTCGGTTTGGGCCCGACGACCGAGCCCGGCCAGTGGTCCACGGTGACCATCGCCAGCAGCGACTTGTCTCGCGTCTCCCGCGGGCTGCTCGGCTGCGGCAGGGCGACGAACAGGATCAGGATGATCAGGAAGATGCCCACCAGAGCGCCCGCGATGATCCAGCCAAGCTTGTTGCCCAGGCCCGGGCGCTTCTGGCGCGGCTCCTGCTCCTCCTGCGACTCGTTGTTCCCTCGGGAGTTCCCCGGACGCGCGGGTCGGGCGGGGTTCTGGCGGCTGCGGGCGTGGCGTCCGTCGCCGTACTGCCGGTTCTGTCTGGCCATGCGGCGGGTCCTTTCCGTTTGAGTGCCTGTCGGTGGGCGGGTTCGGTGGCGGGCCGAAGGCGGGGGCGCTGGGGGCCGATCGCTACGGGCCCGCGGTGGGCGTGAAGAACATTGTACCAAGGTTCCGCGCATCGTAGAAGTACCGGGGCGCGCCCGACCAACTCGACGCCTCCGCCCCGCCCGGCGCGAACCGCGCGAAGTTCACGCCCCAGAACTTCGCCGCTCCCTCCTCGCCGAAGGCGGACCGCGGAATCGCCAGCTCGACCGTCCAGGCGTCCCTGGTTATTCCGACGGCCGCCGCCGCGCCCGCAGACCAGGGCCGCCACGGGCCCAGCGGCGGGTCGCTGTGCACGCCGCGATCCGTGATCAGCACGCCGTTGGCCTTGACCAGGATGTGGAACAGGTCTTCGGGGCCGGCCGCGTCGCCACCGGGGTCGAGGATCGCCTCGACGAGATCCTCACCGTGGGCCATCAACTGCTCGTACCGCACCAGCGTGTCGCTGCGCGCGGTCAGCGGCGTTGAACCCGGCGACTCGCAGCGGAAGGCGACGTACAGATTCCGCTCGTCCTGCACGACGAACACCTGCGTCTGCCGCTTCGCCGGACCGCCGCGGGCCTGGCCGCCGCGCCCGCGCCGGCCGACCAGGCGGAAGTTGCCCGCGGTGTTGCCCGCGCGCATCGGCCAGTCGTCGAGCACGCCGTCGATCCGCGGCGTCTCAGCCGCCCGGCCGACCAACAGGAACGGCACGGCGGCGTCGATTTGGCGCGGCGGGTCGCGGTCCACGGCCAGGACGACGGACGCATCGATTTTCGCGTCCGCGGTGGCGGGGACCTGCCGGCCGGTCGCTCGGATCCTGACCGTTCGCCGCTGCCGCGGGCTGAACGGCGACGGCCGCACCGGGTCCCCCGTCTGCCAACCGGGCGGCAGGCCCTCCAGCCGAGCCGACAGCTCCACCGCTCGCCCGTACTCGTTGTACAGGTCCAGCAGCACCGTCATCTCCAGCGACTCGATTCGCCCGTCCCCAACGGACGCCGGCTCCACGCGGGACCGCACCTGCTCCACGCGCACCTGGTGCACGTTTTCATCGAACGTCTGCCACGCCAGACGTTGCTCCAACAGTCGCTGTCCTTCGGCTTTCTCGGGGTGGATGGCGTCCAGCACCTCGGCCGCCAGCAACCGGCGCATCTGCCGCCACGCGGCGCCGCTCTGCGCCCAGCCGTCCAGCCGCGGGTCGAGATAGTTGTCGCCGGCCGCGTCGAGCCCCGCGTAGCGCACCATGCCATCGATGATGCTGTTCGCGATTTCCGCCCGCCCGCGCTGGCGGAGGATCGATAGATACGCCAGGTCCTGCAGGCCGCGGCGGAGGCGCTTCAGGCGGACGGAGGCGAGGGGGGTGTTCTGGCCGGGGTAGAACAGCCGCGTCTGGGCTGAGCCCTCGGCCGCGAAGAGGGCTTCGCGATCGGCGGTTTCGGCGCCGCCCCAGTGGAGGACATCGGCGAGCAGCAGGCCGGCGCAGCGGTACTTGAGGGCGAACCAGGGGAACGCCCGGACGTCGGCGGGGGAGGCGAGCACGCCGAGGCTGGGCACGTACGGGGGCTTGCCGGGCGAGAGCCACGTGCCCTTGAGCGGATGCATCGCGGCCGCCCGGGCGGCGGAGGGGTCGAGCCATTCGCCGGGTGGGGCCGACGCGTCCACGAGGTCGGCGAGGCCGCCGGGGACGGTCCAGCCGGTGGTGGCGGGGGGCTTCAGCGGCAGTCGGCACAGGAGGGGCGTCTCGGCGTCGGCCGCTCGGGCGATGCGAGCCAGTCGCAGGGAGCTTCCGTACGCTTCTTCCGTCACGGGGCCGCGGTACGGCCAGAGGAACATTCGCTCGTTGGCCGCGGGCATCGAGGCGAAGTGCTCGCGGCAATCCGTCACCAGCCCGCCCGCCGTCGTGGCGTACGCCTCGCTGTCGAGGCCGCCGTAGGGCGCGGGCGGCGGGAAGCCATCGCTGAACGGCACCGGCCACGCCGGGCAGGCCAGCCGGTCGTCGAACGCCGTGCCATCGAGGTACGGCATGACGATGGCGTCGTAGTCGTCCCACGCGAGCTTCACGCGACCGGCGGAATCGCGCTTCAGCCCCGGGCGGATTCGCGTGTCGAACAGGTCCAACCGGTGGCGGTGGGCGGTGCGCATGAGTTCGCGAAGCACGGCAAGGCCGCGGCGGATGCGCGGCCGCGTGCGGTCGAGTCGGGCGGGCAGCGCGGGCTCGCCCTTCTCTCGAACCATCAGGGCGAACAGGTCGGCGTGATCGATGCCGCCCGCGGCGATGACCGGGCGCGCGTCGGGCAGGACGAAGTCGTGCACCGTCAGTTCCAGGCCCGCCGACCACGGGGCGTGGGTACTCGATTCCAGCGTGATCGTGCCGCTGTACTCTCCCGCCCGTGCGCCGCGCGGTACGCGCACGTCGATCCACAGAGCCAACCGGCCGCCGCGTGCCACGTCTATGGTTGGGGGCGGTTGGTCCTCCGCCGTCGGCGGCAGCGGGATGAGCGCGTCATAGAACTCCGCGGGCTCGGGCGTCTCGTCCACCAGCCGGAGGTACCACGGCGGGTACCGCGTCACCCGCACCGCCTTGCCGCGAAACGCGCTGATGTTGGACTTGCCGATGGTTCCCCCGGCTTCCGACGTTAGCGCCGTCCAAGCGAGCGAGAAGCCTCGGATTGCCCGGTCGCCGGCATCGATCACGAGCTGGAAACTGACGGTCTCGTTGCCGGCCGCGTGGACCAGGACGGCGCGACGGTCGGCGTCGAACACGTCGCGACCGATGGTGGGCGGCGTGCGGCTGGTGAGGGCGAGCATGTCGTCGGCGACCCAGGCCGTCAGAGGCGGCGGGCGAAGGTCGCATCCGCCGATCAGCAGAGCCGACAAGAGGGCGGAGCAGACGGCGGCGCTCGCCACTCGCCGCGAGGCTTGCGTTCGCTGCGCGTTCATGAGGCCGCATTGTAGCCTGCGCACGCGGCGGCGGGAAGTGCCCCCCCGGCGGGAATGCCCGCGGGGGTTCGTATCAGTCCGCAGTCGCTTCGCCCGGAGCGCGCGCCTCCGCCGGCGGCTCGGTCGCGAGGGCGTACACGGTGATCGGGGGCCAGGCGCCCGGGCGGGTCGTCGCGCCGGGCTCATCCGTCGGCAGGTGGATGTCCTTGGCCCCGGGGAGCACAAAGCCTTCCCGGGCCATGGCCGTGAGGATCGGAATGTGCGCGGGGCGCAGCAAACGGCCGGTCTGCCCGACGACCTGTTCGCTCAGCGGCGTTGGGTAGCCATAGGTGAGCGCCAAGCGGCGGATCTCCCCCCAGTTCACCCAAACGTGCGTGACGCCGCGTTCTCGCAGCCGCCGCCACGCCTCCTGCAGTGTGATCCTGCCATCGGCGACCTGCCTGGCGAGTTCCGCGAGCGGATGGGCGTCGAAGGCCGTCGCATAGAGGGTGTCGTGCGGGAAGTAGAAGGCCGTCGCCTCGCCCACCAGCAGCAGCCGCGACCCCGGCGGAAGCTTGGGCGCCTCCGAGTACGGGAACATCTGCTTGGCGACGGTCTGCCCCGGGTACGGCAGTTCGGGATGCACCGGGAACAGCGCGGTGGCGTTGTACAGGCTGATGCCGGCCGCCGCGGCGAAGACGGCGACCGCGGGTGCCAGCCCCCACGGCCCGCCGGCCGGGCGCGTCGCCCCGCGACGGAAGGGGTTCACCTGCACATTGGCCAATCGGGCGAGGACGCCGCCCCCCAACAGCGCGAGCGGCACGAGGATCGGTACGACGAACCGGTGCGGCATGCCGCGTGTCAGGCCCGTCCAGACGATCAGTTGCACGAGGGCGACGATGATCAGCCCCAGGTCCCACGGGTCGCCGGGGCCGCGGTCGGCGACCCGCACCGCGACGGCCACCCCCGCGAGGATCAACAGGATGGCCCCGAAGAACCGCGCCTTGACGATCAGGCGGTCGTATAGCAACTCCGCCCGGCCGGGCGTGTAGTCGGGGGGCGCCCAGCCCTCGGGCTTCGGCACCGGCGGGCGCGGGTTGGGGGCGTGCCCGTCCACCCAGCGCCGCTCCGACTGCTCGTTCCAGTGCCCGCGCCCGAAGACGCCGGTCGCGAGCGGAAAGACCGGATTGCCGGTGTAGGCGGCGTTGCGTATGAGCCAGGGGCTGAAGGTCGCCAGCACGGCCGCCAGCACGAGCGGCACGTGCAGCAGGCGTCGCGTAACGCCGGGCAGCGGCTTGCGGCGAAGCAGGGGGGCGAGCACCATCGCCGCCACGACGGGGGCGACGACGAAGCCGACGGACAAATACTTGGCCGCGCACGCCGCGCCGCACGCGAGCCCGACGAGCAGCGCGGCCCGCCAGTCGCCCCCGCCCGTCCATTCGCGCAGCCACAGCACCGCCAGCGCCAGGTAGAACACCTCCGCCAGCTCCACCATCGCCAGCCAACTCAGCCAAAGCACCAGCGGCACGCTGACGAGCAGGCCCAGGGCGAAGCGGGCGCGGCGCTCCTGCTGGGGCCGCAGCGCGAAGAACACGGCCGCCGCCGTCAGGGCACCGAATACGCCGGGGACGAGCTTCGCCGCGTACATCCCCTCATACGCCCCGCCGCGAAGCGACATCGCCAGTAGGAAGAGCATCTCCACGCCGAGGGGATAGTAGCTGTAGCAGTTGTGGGGCAGCTCGCCGATCCGGCCGGCGTGGAGGAACTCGCGGGGGACCTGCAGGTGATACTCGAGCACGTCGTAGGCGTCGGCGCCGCCGATTCGCCCCGGGGCGCGAGTGGCACCGGCGATCCAGAGGGCCCCCGCGACGGCCACCAGCACCCAAAGCAGCGCACGCCCGTCGCTCCGCCCGCCGGGGCGCCAGGCGTTCACCCGCCTGCGGGCCTGCCAGGCGGCGAAGGCGGTCCCGCCGAGCACCACCGGCCACCAGAGCCAACGCGTCGTCACGCCGGCCGTGCCGAGAACCAGGACCGCCGTCGAGAGGCCCCACAGCCCCAGTCCGCACGCGGTCACCACCTGCAACCCGGTCGAGGACGAACGCGGGGCGAGCCGCCGCACCAGCGGATACGCCCCCCCCCCGGCGGCGGCGACGATGAGCAGCACGAGCCCCACCTCGGAGACGGCCCCGTAGATCGTCCCCAGCGCCGCCTGCCAGGCGAATCCCTGCAGCGCGAGCAGCGTCAGTCCGCCGACGAGGAGCATCATGACCACGAGGGTGCTCTGGGAGAGGGAGCCGAGGGGATGTCTGTGCGATTCGGTCATGGCAGGAGGTCAGGCGCCGCCGGAATCCACGAACTGCGTGCGGTACAGGTGGCGATAGACGTCGCATCGTTCGAGCAGCTCCTCGTGCTTTCCGACGTCAATGACTCGCCCCGCTTCGAGGACGGCGATGCGGTCGGCCGACAGGACGGTGGCGAACCGGTGCGCGATCATCAGCGTCGTCCGCCCGCGGATGAACTCCTCGGTCGCCTGGTGGATCTTTCGTTCGGAGTCGGCGTCGATCTGGCTCATCGCCTCGTCGAAGATGAGGATCGCCGGGTCGCGCAGAATGGCCCGCGCGATGGTGATGCGCTGCTTCTGCCCGCCCGAGAGCGTCGCCCCGTGCTCGCCGACCATGGTGTCGTAGCCGTCGGGCAACTCGCGGACGAATTCATCGACGAACGCCCGACGGGCGGCCGAGCGCACCGCGTCCTCGGGTGCGTGGCGAAGCCCGTATGAGATGTTCTCCTCGATCGTTGCGTTGAACAGCACCGCGTCCTGCGTCACCAGGCCGATCTGCTGCCGCAGCGACCGCAGCGAGACCTTCTCGATGTCGTGCCCGTCGATCAGCACGGCGCCGCCCGTCGGGTCGAGCAGGCGCGGCACCAGCGACACCATCGTGGTCTTGCCCGAGCCGTTGGGCCCCACGATGGCGACGGTCTCGCCGGCCCGGACGGTCAGGTTGATGTCGCGCAGCGCGTCCGCGGACGTGCCGGGATAGCGGAATCGCACGCCGCGGAACTCCAGGCTCTCGCTGTGCCGCGGCAGCTTCGGCGCGTTGGGGATGCGCTTCTCAACCGGCAGATCCTGAAGCTCGAAGATCCGCCGGGCGGCCGCGTCCGCCTGCTGGAAGCGGTTGACGACCTGCGCCAGCTTCCGCACCGGGTCGAACATGGCCACCAGGAAGATCAGCCACGCGATGAAGATGGTGGGCTCCATGTCGCGCTGGAAGACGAAGTACCCGGCGACGCCCGCCGCGGTGAGCCCCGCGCACACCCCGAGGCACTCGACGGTGGCGGGCGTGGCGGCGTCGATCCGCGCGATGCGGTCCTGCTCCTTGCGCAGGCGGCGGTTGACACGGTAGAAGCGCTTCCGCTCGGCCGCTTCCATGGTGTAGGCCTTGACCACCCGGATGCCGATGAGCGTCTCTTCGAGCACGCCGAGCATTCTCGACCAGCTCTCCAGCGCCCGCCTCGTGGCGCGCTTCATGAGCTTGCCGAACTGGCGGATGAAGATGAAGATCGGCGGGCCGGCGAGCATCGCGACGAGCGTCATCTTCCACGAGAGGATGAGCGCCCCCGCGATCGCGCCGACGGCCTTGGCGGGCTCGACCATGGTCTTGCCGAACAAGGACACCTGCCCGCGCTGCACATCGTGCGTGTCCTGGAGAAATCGGCTCATCGTGTCGCTGGTGCCGCGCGAGGAGTAATGCGTCAGCGGCAGGCGAAGCGCGACGTTGTAGTTGTCGCGGCGGATGTCGAGCGTCGCCCGCATGGCGGACGTGTGCACGAGGTATTCCTGGAAAAAACGCAACAAGTCCCGAACGATCGTCAGAACGAAGGCCGCGATGAGGATGTATACGAACAGGCGAAATCGCCCCGAGAATTCCTCCGGTTCGCGGACCCGCCCGGCGATCCACGCCAGCAGTCTCGCCGACAGGTCCAGCTTCTCCAGGCGCAGCACCACCTGTTCGCCCCGGTCCGCCCGCGGCGGCAGCACGTGCAGCTGAACGGAATCGCCCGCCGACGCCTCCGTCGTCAGCCGCCGGGCCAGGTCGTTGGCCTGAAGCACCGGCCGCTCGTCGATGCCGACGATCCACCCTCCCTCGGCCAGTCCCGCCTGCGCCGCCGGGCCGTTGTCCTCCACGCTCACCACGTCGAGCACCACGACGACGTGCCGCCCGTCCACCTGGAGGTCCTCCGGCGCCACGCGCGACGAGAGCTTCGCCCCCAGCCGGTTCTCGGCGCCGGTTCGCCACGCCCACCCGTGTAGGCCCTCCGGGTCAATCAGCACCTTCATCGCCGGGATGCACATCCCCAGCCCGCCGCCCCACAACACCGCGATAAAGATCACGCAGACGATGGAAATCGCCAGGCGCGTCCGGTACGGCCGCAGGTATTTCAGGGAGCGGATGAAGTATTGCATGGGAGCGGTTCCGGGCCCGACGCCGCGCGGGCCTGCGCAGACGAACCCTTATACGCGCCGCAGCGGCGCCGGTCAACCGCGGGCGGAAGCGTCAGGCCCCGTCCGGGCGGTCGTCGTGCGGGTGCTAAGGCCAGCCAGTCGGGCCGTGGGGCGAGAGCACGGGTGGGGAGCGCCCCGTGGCGCTCCGCTCCAGGATTTCCGGCCTGCCCAGGGCGTTCTACACACGAAGCGGCGCCCCGGAGGCGCACGTGATCGCGACGTTGTCCCACACCAGCGAGGGGCTGACGTTCCGCCACAGCATCCGCTCCGCCTCGGCGAGCTGCTCGACCATCTCCGCGAGCGTCTCCGCGGCGAAGCGGTTCGCCAACTCGTCGACGACTTCCGACTGGTCGGCGTGGACGACAGGCAGGTCGGCGCCGACGGACCGGTGCAGGGCGTCGGTGTACGCGCTGGCGAGCAGTTCCAGCATCGCCCCGGCCGCGCGACGCTGAGCCAGCAGGGCCGCCAGTTCCGGGCCCTCCTCTTCTTTGGCCTCGGCCGCCTGCCGACCGGCGAGCTTTTTCATCACGTTGGCGAGATACTCGCCGACGTCCGCCTCGTCGCCCGCGAGCACGCGCGACAGCATCTCGCGCTTGATCTCGTACAGGCCCTGGGCGGACATCCCCAGAGCCCGGCCCAGCGATCCGCCGGTGAGTTCCGCCCAGAATTGCGCTTCGGCCGCCTCGATCCCTTCCTTCGTCAGCCGGCGGGCGACGAAGTCCTTCGGCAGCAGGCGGAAGCGCACCAGCGCGCAGCGGCTCAGCGTCGTCGGCAGCAGGGCGTCCGGGCGGCGGCAGATGAGTAAGATCGTCACACTCGGCGGGGGCTCCTCCAGCGTCTTGAGCAGCGCGTTCTGCGCCGGCTCGCTGAGCAGTTCGGCCTCGAGCACGATGAACACGCGCCCGCGGCCGCGGGCGGGCGACTGCCCGGCCGGGCCGATCAGGAAGTGCCGCACCACGTCGATGCCGAGATTCTGCATCTTGCGCTCGCGGACCTTGGGGTCGGGATGGTAGGCGGCGAGTTCCTTGGTGATGATGTGCAGGTCGGGGTGGCTCTCGGCGTCGAGCATGCGGCAGTCTTCGCAGGCGCCGCAGGCGTCGCCGTCGGCGTGGGGGCACAGCAGCCCGCGGGCGAGCGCGAGCGCCGTGGTGCGCCGCCCGACGCCTTCGGGCCCGGCGAACAGCAGCGCGTGCGGGCGGCGCTCGCCGCCGAGCAGCCGCCGCAGCCGCTCCACCGCCTCGTCCTGCCCGATGATGTCGGATAGGCCAAGCATGTTGGTCCCTGACTCCTGCCGCCGGGTCCGCAACCGCCCCGCTGGGGCTCTGCCTGCATTGCGGCCCGCCGACCACGGGCTTGCGCCCGTGGCTACTCCCAGAGCAGCAAGTCGATGTTTGTCTCGGCTCGATTCCTCGGCCTACGTCCAGCGCGTCGCGAGCGCCGCGCGGAGCCGTTCCTGCACATCCTCTACGGTGCCGCCGGCGTCGAGGACGACGAACCGGTCGGGCTCTTCGTGGGCCTGGGCGAGGAACAGCTCACGCACGCGGCGGTGGTACTCGACGGCCTTGGCCTCGATGCGGTCGGGGCCGCCGGTCCGGCCGTTGCGGGCCAGGCCCTGCTCGGCATCGATGTCGAGCAGGACGGTCAGGTCCGGCCGCACCCCCCGCAGCGCTACGTCGTAGATGGCCAGCACATCCGCCGGCGGCGTGCCGCCCGCCCCCTGATACGCCACCGTTGCCGACACCCAGCGGTCGCACAGCACGCACGCGCCGGCCTCCAGGGCGGGACAGATGACCTGCTCCCAGAGCTGTGCGCGGCTGGCCATGTACAGAAGCACCTCGCACGCGACGGTGATCTCCTGGTGCGCCGAATCGAGCAGGATTTCGCGAATGCGGTCGCCGACCGTGGTGCCGCCCGGGTCGCGCGTCTCGACGACCTGGGCGCCTTCCTTGCGCAGCCATTCGGCGAGGAGCCGCTGCTGCGTGCTCTTGCCGGCCCCGTCCGGGCCGTCGAGGACGATGAACTTGCCCGCCGACCTGTCCGCAGTCTCGCTCATGCGCCGCCGAGGATACCCGCCGCCCAGCCGTGTTTCCACACCCAGCCCAAGGCACGCCCGGTGCCTCGGAAGAAGCGAATCTCAAGCCTCAAGCCCCAAGCAAGCTCCAATTGTCAAACAGCAATCACCAGACGTACCGGTTCCGCGACGCAAGCAGTACCCGGGGCCCAGTCCGTCCCCGGCGCCCTGAGGAGCGGGCGCAGACGTTTGTGCTTCGCTGTTTGTCGTTTGGCGGCTTGTTTGTGATTTGTGGCTTGGTGCTCGGAGGTTGTGCCAGGCATGTCCGGGTGGAGTCCGTGTGATGTCGCGAGGCATCGAATCCGCACATGCTTGACCCGCGCCGCCCGGCGTGGTACGCCTTCCCGACCATGAGTGACCGACGACCGAACCTGATCTATGTGTTCCCCGACCAGTTCCGCCAGCAGTCGCTGGGCTGCATGAACGCCGACCCGGTGGTGACGCCGAACCTCGACCGCCTCGCGGCCGAGGGGCGCGTACTCACCGACGTCGTCAGCACGTGCCCGCTGTGCAGCCCGTACCGCGCGATGCTGTTCACCGGCAAATACCCGCACGCCAACGGCGTGCCGCACAACTGCAATTCGGAGAACAAGCAGTACGGCATCGAGCTGCGGGCCGACGAGCGCTGCCTGACGGACGTTCTGCACGACGCGGGCTACCACCAGGCGTACATCGGCAAGTGGCACCTCGACGCGCCGACCGAGGCCGACGAGAAGTGGGGGGAGGGCCGGCGCGGCGACGACAAGGTGTGGGATACGTTCACGCGGCCGGAGCGGCGGCATCACGTGGACTTCTGGCATTCGTACGGTTGCTGCGACAACCACCTCCGGCCGCATTACTGGGAGGGCGACCGGATCGAGGACCGCATCGACGTGGACGAGTGGTCCGTCAAGCACGAGGCGGACGTGGCCCTCGACTATATCCGAAACGAGGGCGGCAGGTTCCGCGACGCGGACAAGCCGTTCGCCCTGTTCCTCGCCCACAACCCGCCGCACACGCCGTTCGAGCAGGTGCCCGAGCGACTGCTCGCCGCCTACGAGGGCAAGACCAGCGACGACCTGCTCAACCGGCCGAATGTGGCGCTCGAGGGCTACGCCCACTCGGCCGCCAAGCAGGTGAAGAACTACTTCGCGGCCGTCACGGGCATCGATGAGCAGATCGGCCGCATCCTCGACCTGCTCGACCAGCAGGGGCTGGCGGACGACACGATCGTGATCTTCACGGCCGACCACGGCGAGATGATGGGCAGCCACGCGTTGATGCACAAGAATGTCTGGTACGAGGAATCGTACCTGGTGCCGTTCATCATTCGCTGGCCCGGCAAGGTGCCGGTGGGGCGGGACGATTTGCTCGTCAGCACGCCGGACCTGATGCCGACGCTGCTGGGGCTGTGCGGGGCGGCGGGCGCCGCGCCGGAGGACGTACACGGCCGCGACTTGAGCCCGGCCCTGCTGGGCGAGGAGATCGAGCGGCCGGCGTCGGGGCTGTACATGTTCATGAAGGCGGACGACCCGGCCGGCGGCAACCGCGGCGTGCGAACGCACCGCTACACCTTCGCGGTCTGCCGCAAGGACGACGGCACCGAGGAGACGTTCCTGCACGACAATCAGGAAGATCCATACCAGCTCCAGAACGTCGCGGCCGAGCGGCCGGAAGTGGTCGCGGAACTGACGGCCGAGATGAACCGCGGACTCGAACGCACCGGCGACCCGTGGCTGAAGAAATGACCCGCTAGGCGAGTCTGATCGGGCCCGCGCCGGCGGCAGCACGCGTGGCAAAGACCGGGCAGCGGCGGCCGAAACGCTCTTCGAAGCCGGCCGCGATGGCGTCGGCCGCGGCGTCGGCTGCGTCGGCGTCCGCCAGCACGATCGCGCAGCCGCCGAACCCGCCGCCGGTCATCCGCGCCCCGTGGACGCCGTCGCAGCCTTCGGCGATCTGCACGACGGCGTCGAGTTCCTCGCATGAAACCTCGTAGTCGTCCCGAAGCGACTCGTGGCTGGCGTACATCAACTCGCCGAACATCAGGGGATCGCCCGCCCGTAGCGCCTCGACCGCTTGCAGCGTCCGCGCGATCTCGCCCACCACGTGCCGCGCCCGCGCCAGTTCCGTATCGAGCAGCGTCCCCTCGCGGGCGGCGTCGGCCACCTGCCGCTCCGTGGCGTCCCGTAGCGACGCCACCCGGAGCTTGGCGGCCGCCGCCTCGCACTGCCGGCGCCGCTCGGCGTACTCGCCCCCGCCGATGGCGTGTTTGACCTGCGTGTCGGCGACCAGCAGCGTCTTGCTCGCATCCTCGAACGGCACGTGTTTCGTCTCGCCGCTGCGGCAGTCGAGCAGCATCGCCTTGCCCGCCCGCGCCTGAACCGCGATGGATTGGTCCATGATCCCACACGGGGAGTTCGCGAACTTGTGCTCCGCCTCCTGGCACAGCAGGGCGAGGCCGCGACCCTTGACCTTCCGGGGCCTGCCCGCGGCCGCCAGCAGCGCCATCGCGGCCGACACCTCCAGCGATGCCGACGACGACAGCCCCCCGCCCAGCGGTACGTCGCTGGCGAACAGGATATCGCAGCCGACGAGCTTGACGCCCCGGGCGAGCAGCCCGGCCACGACGCCGCGAACGTAGTTTGCCCACTTCGGCTCGCCCGCCTCGATGGGGGCGTCGAGATCGATGGCGGCGGGGGCGTCCTGCTGGAGCGAGCGGACGCGGAGCTGCCGCCCGTCGCGCCGGGCGTAGAGGGCCAGCGTCTGCCGCTCGATGGCGATGGGCAGGACGAAGCCGTCATTATAGTCGGTGTGCTCGCCGATGAGGTTGACGCGCCCCGGTGCGCGGACGGCGCCCGCGGGCGGCCCGGCGAAGTGGTTGTCGAATCGCTGGTGGAGCTTGGTGAGGTCCATGGCCGGGGACGGTATCGGCGGGCCCGAAGCCTGTCAAGCGCGGCCGCGAGCCCGCGGAAGCGCCAAGCCGCACAAGCGGCTCCCGGCCCGCGAGCGGGAGTGACGGGCGGCCCGTTCAGCGGGCACGGGCCCGCGCCTCGTAGAGGGACGCCCCCATACTGCGGCAGGCGGCGACCATTTCCGGGTACGGCCGGTCGCAGACGTCGACGAAGCCGGTGTTGAAGTTCTCGCCGTCGAACCGCCCCGTGACAGGCTCGTCGAGATACTGGAACCAGTGGGCTCCGACGACGAAGGGGTTCTCGAGGCAGGTCCTGATGTAGTAGCGGTACAGCTCCGCCCGATGCTGCTGGCTCTCGGCGAATCTCAGCGTGTAGTGGAGCATGCCCCGGTCGAGCGCCCCCATGTGCCATTCCCCGATAATCACCGGCTTGTCGGCGTTCGAGGGGCGCAGGTCCGCGGCCGAGTAGCGGTAGCGGTTGAAGCTCACCACGTCGCAGTGCTCCGCGCAAATCCTCACCACCCAGTCGCAGGTGTCGGACTCGTCGGGGTAGTAGTGATCGTGGAAGCGGCAGCCCAGGTACAGCTTGCCGGGGAGCCGCGCCGCGAGCGTCTCCTTGACGGTCTTGAAGTACCGGACGGCGACCATCGCCGACAGTTCGCGGAGATCGTCGTCCGCCGCGTCCGGCAGGGCCGTGCTCGAAAGGAACTCCTGCCACGAGCCGAACGCGGCCCTCCACGAGGCGTTCAGGCGCTCGACCGTGCCGTACTTGGCCTTCAGGAACTCCATGGCGGCCGTCTTCGCCGGCTGTCGCGGGCCGCTGCCGAGGACCGCGCGGGCCAGGTAGGTCGGCTCGCCCCAGTCCATCTCGTTGTCAACGAAGCAGCCGATGCAGTAGGGGTCGGCGGCGCCGCTGCCCAGTGCGACCACGCCGGCGCGCACGGTGGCGGCAAAGCCCTCGTCGAAGGGATCGGGGAACTGGCCCCAGTAGCCTTCGCTGCCCTCGATCCGCCGCGAACCGCGGCTGCTGAGGGTCGCCGCGTAGGGGGCCCCGCGCAAGCCGGCGACAGTCGCGGCAGACCAGCTATGGTAGGTGTTCAGGCCCCAGCTCTTCATCCGTGCCCGCGCCCGCTCGAAGCACTGCGTTTCCCAGTCCCGGCCGTACTTCCGCCGGCAATTCCAGCCGTACTGGTTGAAGGTCCGCACGGTCTGCCCCCGGTAGTGCCCGACGGGAATCCCGTCCCGCGCAGCGTAGAACTCGCCGAACCGCGCGGGGTCGGGCAGGTCGGCGAAGTAATGCTCCCGGTCCGTGGTCGGCGTAGCCTGCCCGGCGAGCGTCGCCGACAGGTTCATCCCGTGCGACCAGAACAGCCGTCCGTCGGGATCGACCAGCCACCACTTGCCCTCCACCTTCTCCGTGCGGAAGTGCCCCGTGGCTTGCAGCTTCGGGCCGCGCCGCCAGCCGCCGTACTCGTTCCATTCCCCCGGCGCCGGATTCGCGGCCAGGTCGCGGAGTTCCTTCTCACCGAACCGCTTCAGCTCCTCGACGTCTCGCGTTTTGCCGGGCCAGTCCCTGTGGCGGTACTGCCCGAGGTCGTCCACGAACGGGAAGAACCCCTCCGCCAGTTCCTCCTCGGTGAGGAACGCATACGCGCCCTCCCCGCGGAGGTTGCCCACCCGCACGGCCGCGCCCTTCGGCGGACGGATGGCTACCAGGGAGAAGCGGTTGATCGCGCCCGGATGCACGCCCGCCCACGTCTTGACGACGCTCGGGTGCCCGGGGAGGGCAAACATGCCGAAGAGCTTCTCGTCCAGGTAGCTGGGGTACTCATCCCGGATGATGAAGGACCGGATGGTCCGCGTCTGGCCGGCGGGAACCACCTGTCCGCCGCCCGTGGTGATCGCGCCGACCTCGTTGAGGCGGAGTTCCACCAGCAACTCCTCCGCCCCGACGTTCGTGACATCGACGGCCAGGTACGCGTAGGGCGAGAGGTCCCACTTCGGCTCCCCCTCGCGGAAGACGACGGCCGGGCACGGATGCCGCCCGTCGAAGGTCACCCGGCAGACAGCCTCCGCGCCGCCCTCCATGGCCACGGCGCTCGCGCCAGCCTTGCCCTCGAAACTCCCGATCGCGAGTCTGTTCTTTCTCGGCATCGGCCCGTCAATACCAAGCTGCGCGGCTCGGAGCAACCTCATCCGCCGCAGCGGCATGATGGCCGGCGGCCGGCCCACCTTTGCCGCCGGGCTTCCGCGTATTGCACCTCCCGCTCGAAGAAGCCTTCGAGGCTGACGGGGCTCTTGCCGCGGCGCCAGGCCGTGGCGACAATAGGGCCCCGCGAAGCAAACGGAGATTGCGCATGAAGCCCAACTGGACCGCCTGTCCCAGGATGATCCTTCTTGCTGCCGCGGTGGCGGCGGCGTTCCCGGCTGCGGGGGCGATGGCGGAGGCGACGTACGTCTGGGGATTCGATGACGACGCTTCCGTCGCCCGGCCGCAGAACGGCACGGTGGCGATCGCGTCCGACCCGGTGCCGGCCGTGGGCAAAGGCTGCCTCGCCGTCACGCCCGAGCGCGGCAAGCAGATGCTCATCGTGCTCGACGTGCCGGCGCAGGTGAACCCGGCCGAGCAGGCATCGCTGGCGTGCCGGCTGCGCCTGGCCGACGGCGTCCGGAACGCCAAGCTCCGCTGGTTTGCCGTGGACGGCCGGAACCGCGTGATTCTCCAGCGGCGCGTGCTGCCCGACGAGACGGGCGCGTGGGCGGAGTTCATCCTGCCGCTGGCGGACTGGCGGTGGGGCAACGAGTATATCGGCGACTGGTCGGAGGTCCGCAAGCTGGCGCTGCGGGTCGAGTCGGCGACGGGGACGTTCCACCTCGACGACCTGCGCTTCGAGGGCGGCACGCGCGGGGCGGCGAGCGCCGTGCCCGACGCCGACTGGTACCTTTCGATGGCGTTCGGCAAGCGCGAACGGCGGATCGCCCGCGAAGGCGACGTGCTGGTGGCCACGGATGCGGTCGGCAAGCTGACGAAGGACGACCTCGCGGCCGTGTGCGCGCGGCTCGGGCGGATCCGCAAGTGGGTGAAGCGCGTCTTCGGCGATGCGTGCCGCCCGATGCTGCCGGGCCAGCCGGTAGTGCTGCTGATCTTCGCCGACGAGGCGGGCTACAGGCGGTTCTTTGAGTCGCTCGGTGAGCGGTGGCTGGCGACGATCGCGCCGCCGGGCGCGGGCGGCTACACGGTCCAGGATATCTCCGCCTCGACGTACAGCGCCGAGTACGGCGCCGACCGGCCGGTGTGGTTCCACGAGGGCGTGCACTGCGCGGTCACGCGCGAACTGCGCCTGCTGACGGGCGTCGCCGAGCACTCGTGGCTGCATGAGGGGCTGGCAAATTACCTGCAGCTCTGCGTGTACCCGCAGTCGATGCCTCGCCGCGACTACGTCAGGAACTTCCGGGCCGGCGTCGGCCGGCGGACGTTCTTCCGTCCGCTCAAGGACCTCCTCACCCGGCGAGCCACGGCGAGCCGCTACGCGCAGCTCGCCAGTGTCGTCGCGTTCCTGGTCGAGAAGCACCCCAAGTGGCTGCGGTCCCTGGCGGCCGGGCTGGCCGACCGCGAGAACGTCGGCGACCTGCTCAAGGCATGCGGAACGGACTTCGACGAGCTCCAGGCCGAGTGGCTCACGTGGGGGCGCGAGCACTTCGCGGAGGACGTTGCGAAGGGCAAGGAGCCCCGGAGGCACTTCGCCCTGCCCCCGGAGTTCGCCACGGTCGAGGCCGGCGAGCCGGAGTAGGCCCGCGCCCCGGCGCGCAGGCTAATCGAGAACCCCTTTCGAAGAGCGCCCGCCGGCGCGATCAGGTCGGCGGGTCCGCGGGGGCATCCCATGCTTCGGGCTTCTTGCCGAAGCCGCTTCAGAACACGGCCGTTCGGACCTTGCGGCGCTCGGCAGACGCCGAAGAGGGAACGTGGAACTTGTACTGCCCCCGCGCGGTCAGGCGTCCGTCGGGCTCGCGGCCGATGGTGATTTGCACGTCATAGTGCTTGGCGTACATTCCCGTGCGCTGCTTGGACTGGAAGCCGAAGCTCGACCCGTTGGCGAGCGTCACGGCTTTGGCGCCCCCGAACTCGACCTCCACGCGCCCGTCTTCCTGGAGCCTGAAGTTGATCGTCAGCTTCCCCGTCTTCTTCTCGCCCAGGACGCGGTACTTCACGGTGACCCACCGGTCGCGCTCGGTGATGCGAACGGGGGCAGGCTGCGTCGCCGGCTGCGTGATCGGCCGAAGGGCGCGCAACTGCTTCTCAAGCGCCGCCAACTTCGCCTCCACCTTCGCCAGTTGTGCCTCGTCGGCGGCCAGTTTCTCCTCGTACTTCTTGAGGTATCTGCGCGTCGCCTGCTGGAGGAAGCGGACCTTCAGGGCGATCAGATGCTTGAGTTCCTTCTCCGTCAGCGTCGCCGGAACCTTGGGATCGAGGATGACCTGCTCGGTGATCAGGTTGACCAGCGCCTCCTTTGACACCACCGTGTACTCTATCTCGCTCACCTCCTTCGTCGGACGTCCCGTCATCGGGTGTTCCTCCCAGTACGTGACGACGAAGGGCAGGATGAACGCCCCTTCATTCTTGACTTGGTGGATACGCTCCTCATATCGCTCAACCCGGCTCCGGATCCACTTGGCGGCAGTCCGTGACGATGCGACATTCATCTCGATCTCGGCCGCCGTCGACGGCGCCTGCCCAGGGGCCGCTGAGGTCAAGAAAGACACAGAGATTACGGAGAATGCGAGGAAGAACGGCTTGGTGATTCGACGCCTCACCTGCATCTTGCACCTCCCCTTTCGCGAACTCGGCGGATATGTGTAGGCCCCGGCCGGCCCGAGGCCAGTGCCTCCATCCTACCGCCGGCCGGGGGCCGGGGCAACGCTCCCTGGCGGCCTCGTAACCGAACCCCCAGCGCACTTCCGCCCGTTGCCCGAGTCCGCGCCGTGGGCGGCCCCGGACGGATAGGCTGGATTCGCGCGGCCCCGGCGGCCGACGAATACGGTACGGGCGCGCCCGTGGGTACCGGGCCGGGCGAGCGGGGCCCCGCCAGGCGCCCAAGGGAGCCGATGATGTTCAAGAAAGGCCAGAAGAAGGGCACGGTCCGATTCACGCTGAGCGGCAACGCGCTGGGCGAGAAGGCGCAGCTCGCCGGCGACTTCAACGGCTGGAAGCCGGTGGCGATGCGCAAGCAGAAGAGCGGCTTCGGCGTGACGGTGGACGTGCCGCCCGGGATGCATCAATACAAGTTCCTCCTCGATGGGGCGTGGCTGGCCGATCCGGACAACAGCGACTGGGCGGTCAGCCCCCTCGGCACCATCAACTCCGTCGTGACGGCCGGATAGCCCTCCGCGAACGCGTTCCGCCGAAGCTTTGGATCGTTCGGTGTCCGGCCGCTTCGCGTCCAGGCATTCACGCGTCCCGGCGTTCACGCTCTTGCGGGGGCGCTGCGGCGGGCGAAGAAGGCGACCTTTTCGAGCGACGTGGTGATATCGACGTCCTCGACGTACACGCCGGCCGGCACACGGAGGTGCACCGGCGCGAAGTTCAGGATGCCCCGCACCCCCGCCTTCACCAGCCGGTCGGCGACGGTCTGGCCCGCGTCGGCGGGCACGGCCAGCACGGCGATGCCGATGCCGCGCTGCCGCATCACGCGGGCGAGCTGCCCGACGGGATAGCACCGGCAGCCGTGGATGGCCCGGCCGGTCTTCGATTTGTCGCGGTCGAACGCGGCGACGATGGCGAGGTTCGGCCGCCGCCCCTCGAAGTAGGCGAGGATGGCCCGGCCGAGGTTGCCCACGCCAATGAGGGCGGCGGGCTCGGGGACGGGCGAGTCGAGGAACTGGGCGATGCCGGCCGCGAGGCCCTCGAGATCGTACCCGCGGGCGGGGCTGCCGCTGTAGCCGATGCTCATCAGGTCGCGGCGGACCTGGGCGGGGGTGACGCCGGCGGCGCGCGCGAGCTGATGCGAGAAGACGTGCGAGGCGTTGTCCTCGCGGAATCGCGAGAGCAGTCGGCGGTAGAGGCTGATCCGCCCGACGGTTCGCTGTGGCACCGGCTCGGCCATCGGCCGCGGCCTCCCGGAAGGTTCGGTTCAGGAACGCCCGGACGTTGTGACGAAATTCACAACAATAATGATATGCGGCCGCCGGCGGAAGTCAACCGGGCGAAGCGCGCGACCCCGGACAGCGCCGGTTTCTGGCAGGTTGCGCCCGCCCGCCGCTACTTGTCGGCCGGCTTCGGGTCGTCCTGGGCATGGACGTGCCAGGCGGGCAGCTCGATCTTTGCCGAGTCGCGCCAGGCCGTCAGGTACAGCCGGGCGGTGAAGCGCGACGACGCGGCCATACGCTCCTTCACGAACTCGGCCACCCGGCCTCCGGGCAGCGGATCCTCCAGGGCCGGCAGCTTCGCCTCGAGAGCGTATACCGCATCGACTCGTTTGTGGGAATCCATCAGCTCGGCCACGACGGCCGGAAAGAGCTTGTCGAACGGCTTGATCGCCTCGGCGTCCCCGGCCGGGCGCGTCGCGGCGGACGCCTCGGGCAGTTTGCCGAGCAGGGCGTCGACCTTGAGATGGATGCCGGTCCGCGGCGAGGCGCCGTCGTCGTTGAGCCGCCCGTCGAAGTGGACGGTGGTGTGCAACGGCTGGCAGAGATCCTGGGCGTAGTGGGCGAGCAGGCCGGCATAGACGAGGGCCTTGCGGCGGATGTGCTTGTCGTCGGGCCAGCGGCGGTGCTCGGCGAAGGCGACGGTCAGCCGCCGCGTCCACTCGGTGACGGCGTAGGGCAGCAGGCCGACCTGCGACGGATGGAGTTCGTTGCGGAAGCAGAACCGCAGGAGTTCGTACCGCTCGGTCGGCATGGGCTTGCCGCCGAGGCGCTCGACGTCGAAGTAATGCTCCGGCGATTCCGTCTTGTGCAGGTCGTCGGGGCCGATCGGGCGCGTGAAGCTGTCCGGGTCGTTGGCGTATTGGGCGATGCCGTTGCCGGCCGCGCGGAAGAACGCCGGCACGTCGTCGGGCAAGGCCGCCACGGCCCGCCGGGTGGCGCGTTCGTGGCCCCGGGCGTGCCAGGCGTGGGCCGGCGCCGCCGGCGCGAGCAGGCTTGCCGCGACCCAAAGCCACGCAGTGCGTCTTCTCATGGAAGCTCTCCGTCGCCGCCGGCGCCAAGGTGCTCGTCGGGCGGCTTACGTCATTCTAAGGCGGGATTGGAAAGGAACGAAGCGCCTCGGCCTCGCCCGGGCCCACGGGCGCAGACGGCCCGGTCGCTACAGGACCCGGACGTCCTGAATGCTCTGCGTGACGACGAAGGCCTTGATCGTGTTGGAGGCCGGATCGGCCGGGAAGACGAAAAACCCCGTGAGCGATCGGTCGTAATTGGGCGTGTAGCCCGGCAGGCGCTCGCCGTCCTTGAACAAGACCTCCACGCGATGGCCCCGGTACGGTCCCCCGGGCACGAAGCCCTCCCTGTCCTTCTTGGCGGGGTCGCCGGTGAAATCACGAACGAAGAAGACCGCCTTGAGCGAGGCCACTTCGACGGCGATGCCTTTCTCGTTGGGCGGCGCGTCGGCCGGCACGAGTGCGAAGTTCGAGGCCTGCGGGTTGAAATTGCGCGTGGTGCCCTTGAGGACTTTGCCGTCGGCGTATCGAACCACGATTTTCTGTGGGAGCATGTCGTCTCCCGCCTCTTGGGGCGGTCTCCCGGGAGCGGCTAAGCCCCCATCATTCCCATTATCGCCACTGCCCGCAGGAATTGTAGCGGGAATTGCGCGTTTCCGCCGGCTTCGCAAAGCGCAGGATGGCTCTCAGGAAAGCGCTTCCCGGCGAGGCCCGAGCACGCTACCATCTTATGGTCGGTCGTTGCCAGGCCCCCGAGGCGGAGACCGAGGAACCTGCCCGCGGCCGGCGCGTTCAACACACCGAAGCGGACCCCCATAAGGAGCATGCCATGAGGACCTGCCTGACGACGTTTGTGGTGCTGCTGGCCGTAGGTTTGCCGAGTGGGCTCTGCCAGGCGGCGGACTGGCCGCACTGGCGCGGTCCGAACTACGACGGCTCGAGCGACGAGACCGGCCTGCCCGAGTCCTGGTCGAAGACGGACCAGGTCGCCTGGGTGGCCGACCTGCCCGGACAGAGCGCCGCCACGCCTGTGATTGTCGGCGACCGGATCTTCGTGAGCTCAAACCCGAAGAAGGGCCAGGACCTGCTGGGATTGTGCCTGGAGGCCAAGACCGGCAAGATCCTGTGGCAGGAGAAGCTCGGAAGCGGCAAGGGCGGGAAGCGCAACACGCCGGCCTCGTGCTCGCCGGTCGCGGACAACAAGCGCGCGTACTTCCTGTACGCCTCGGGCGACCTGGCGGCCGTCACCAACGAGGGTAAGGTCGTCTGGTCGCGGAACATCGCCAAGGAGTACGGTCGGTTTCGCATCATGTGGACGTACGCGTCAAGCCCGCTGCTGTTCGAGGGCAAACTGTTTGTGCCGGTGATTCACCGGGCCAGTTCATACCTGTTGGCGGTGGACCCGGAGACGGGCAAGACGATCTGGAAGCAGGGCCGTCCGACGAAGGCCAAGGGCGAGTCGCAGGAATCGTACAGCACGCCGGTGCCGTATAAGGGCAACGTGCTGGTGGCCGGCGGCGACGCGGTCACGCTGCACGACCCCGCCAGCGGGCGCGAGGCGTGGCGATTCTCGTACGGGAACGGGAAGAACTGGCGGCTCGTACCGACGCCCGTGGTCCTGGGCGACCTCATCTGGGTCGGTCGTCCGCAAAAGACGCCGGCCATGGTGATCAACGTCTCGTCGGGACGGCCGAGACAGGCGTGGACGATGACCGGCAGTTCGGCCCCGGATGTCTGCTCGGCCGCCGCGTACAACCACCTGCTGTTCGTGCTCGACGGGGACCGCAAGGTGCTGACGGCGTGGAACGCGTCGGGCAAGCAGGTAGGCACGGCGCGGCTGAAGGGCGACGCGTTGTGGGCTTCGCCGACGGCCGCGGATGGGCGGCTGTACTGCATCAACAAGCGAGGCGGCATCACCGTGCTGTCGGCGGATGCGTCGCTGAAGGAACTGGCCGCCTTTGACATGGGCGAGAAGGGCACGTACTCGAGCATCGCGGTGTCGAACGGGCGGTTGTTCCTGCGGACGCCGTCGAGGCTGTATTGCATCACGAAGGGCGGCAGGTAGCCGCCGCGTGCGGCGCCTTGGGCGGTGGGAATTCTCCACCGATGGGGTTGACCGGGTTGGGGAGAACATATAAAGTTAGTCTAGCCGAACTTAATGCGCCGCTCCCGGCGGCCGAAGGAACACCCGTGCCTGCCCGAAGGCTCACCGACAGCCTGGAGGACTACCTCGAGGCGATCTACCAGATCGCCGCGCGGAAGCGCGTGGCCCGCGTCAAGGACATCGCGCGGCGCCTGGAGGTGAAGGCGAGCAGCGTGACCGGGGCCTTGAGGGCGCTCGCGAAGCGCGGCCTGGTGGACTATGCCCCGTACGAGGTCGTCACGCTGACGGACGCCGGGCGCGAGGCCGCGGCGGGCGTCGTCGGCCGCCACGAGGCGGTGCGCGATTTTCTCGTCAAGGTCCTTGCCGTGCCCGACGATCGCGCGGGCACAACCGCCTGCAAGATGGAACACGCCATGGACGACGACCTGCGCGACCGGTTGGCGCGGTTCGTCGAATTCACCGAAACGCACGCCGAGGCCGGCAAACAGGTGCGCAGTTTCCGCGCGGGGTTGCGCCGCGCGGCGCGGCGCGCCGGGAGCAGCAAACGTGCCCGATGCTGACGGCAAACCGAACGCTTCGCCCCGCACCATGCCGCTGGGGCTGGCCCGAATCGGCCAGGAAGTGATGCTGGTGGCCGTGCACGGCGGGCGCGGGTTTCTGCACCGCATGGCCGAGATGGGCCTGACGCCGGGCGTGCGGTTCCGTGTGATGTCGCGCGGCGTGCCGGGCCCGTACATCGTTTCGATCAAGGGGATGCGCCTGGTGCTGGGGCGAGGCCTGGTGCACCGCATGCTCGTCAAGCCCGTCGAGGAGCCGCCGTCGCCATGAGCGCGCCCGCCCTGACCATCGCGCTGACGGGCAACCCGAACTCCGGCAAGACCACGATCTTCAACGCCCTCACCGGCGGGCGACAGCACGTCGGCAACTACCCCGGCGTGACCGTCGAGAAGATCGAGGGCCGCACGACCCACGACGGCCGGACGCTGCGGATCGTCGATCTGCCCGGCACCTACAGCCTCACTCCCTACAGCGTCGAGGAGGTCGTCGCCCGCGACTTCCTGTTCGACGAGCGCCCCGACGTGGTCGTCGATATCCTCGACTGCGCGAACCTCGAACGGAACCTGTACCTCGCCACGCAACTGCTGGAGTTGGGCGTGCCGCTGGTGCTGGCGTTCAACATGTCCGACGTGGCGGCCGCCCGCGGATACCGCATCGACGTCGAGCGGCTGTCGGGGCTGCTGGGAGTGCCGATCGTCGAGACGGTGGGGCACAAGGGCGAGGGGTTGGGCGAATTGCTCGACGCGGCCGTGGCGGCAAGCCGCGCCCGCGAGCAGGCCGTCGCCGCGCAGCGCCGCCCGAACTACGGCACGGAGATCGAGCCGCACGTGGTACAGATGACGGAGCGGGTCGCGGGGGCCCTGGGGGGCGCGCGGTACTGCCGCTGGCTGGCGGTCAAGCTCATCGAGGGCGACCGCGTCACGCGCCGCCGCATCCGCCGGCTGTGTCCGGATGGCGCGGACGAACTCATCGCCGAGGGTCGCCGTCTCGGGGAACACATCGAGGGGGTGGGCGGGGACTCGCCGGAGATCCTGTTCGCCGACCGGCGGTACGGGTTCATCTCGGGCGCCTGCACGGAGACCGTCACACAGACGGTCGAGCGCCGTCACGAAATCAGCGACCGAATCGACGCCGTGCTCGCCCATCGCTGGGTGGGGCTGCCGATCTTCGTCGCCCTGATGTACCTCGTGTTCTATGTGACATTCGCCGTCGGACAGGTGCCGATGCACTGGCTGGAACAGGGCTTCGCCGCGCTGGGCGAGGCGATCGCGCGGCTCTGGCCGCGGGGGAGCGAAAGCCTGCTCAAGTCGCTGCTGATCGATGGCGTCATCGCGGGCGTCGGCGGCGTGATTACCTTCCTGCCGAACGTGATGCTGCTGTTCCTGGCGATCGCCTTCCTGGAAGACACCGGCTACATGGCCCGGGCGGCGTTCGTCATGGACTCGCTCATGCACCGCATCGGGCTGCACGGCAAGAGCTTCATCCCCATGCTCATCGGCTTCGGGTGCAGCGTGCCGGCCATCCTGGCGACCCGCACGCTCGAAAGCCGCCGCGACCGGCTGACCACGATGATGATCATCCCGCTGATGAGCTGCGGGGCGCGGCTGCCGATCTACGCGCTGATCATCCCGGCGTTCTTCCCGGCCGCATGGCAGGCCCCCATGCTGTGGGCCATCTACTTCATCGGCATCGCCCTCGCCGTGGTCGCCGCCAAGCTGCTGCGAATGACGATCCTCAAGGGGGAGACCACGCCGTTCGTGATGGAGCTGCCGCCGTACCGCATGCCGCCGGCGAAGGGGCTGCTGACGCACATGTGGGAGCGGAGCTGGATGTACGTTCGCAAGGCCGGCACGATCATCCTGGGCGTGTCCATCATACTGTGGGCGGCGACGACGTTCCCGCGGAAGACGCAGTATGACAAGGACTACGCGGCCGCCGAGACGCGGGCCGTGGAGCAGTACTTGGCGGAGGCGAAGGGCCTCAACAGGGACGTGGGTCTGCCGGCGGAGTCGGACCTGTTGGTCTCTGCGCTGCGCGGGGAACTGCAGATGCGCGAGGGGCAGGCGGAGCACTGGCCGGGCGAGGGCGGCTACGAGCAGGCGTCCGAGCGGAAAGAAGCCCGGATGGCGGAACTGGCCTCCCGCGAAGGCGGCGGGGCGCTCAAGCGGTTCCTCGCCGCGCGGGACGCTCTGGCCGCCGGGCAGCAGGAGCTCGAGCGGGCCGGCGGAGACGGGGACACTTCGCGGGAGTACCTGGTCGCCGAGCGTCGCTACCGGACAGTCGTCGAACAGCTTCGCGCCCGCGACCCGGGCGCGCTGGCCGCGGCGGAGGCGTATCTCGACCGCATCCGCCCCGAGCTGCGCACGGCCCTCAGCCGCCTCGCGGCCGAGCGCCGCGCGGAGGAGCTGACGTACTCGGTCATCGGGCGCGTGGGGCGGGGGCTGGCGCCGCTGCTTCGCCCGATGGGGTTCGACTGGCGGATCGGCACGGCGCTGGTGGGGGCGGTGGCGGCGAAGGAGGTGTTCGTCGCGCAGCTCGGCATCGTCTTCTCCGTCGGCGAGGAAGCGGGCTCGACCGACACGCTCCGCCGGCAGCTCCGCGACGCGTACTCGCCGCTGGTGGGCTTCTGCGTGATGCTCTTTACGCTCATCGCAACGCCGTGCGCGGCCACCTGCCTGGTCACCTGGCGCGAGGCCAAGGGCCTCCGCTGGATGGCGCTGCAATTCGGCGGTCTGACGGCGATCGCGTACGTGCTCACCTTGGCCGTGTACCAGATCGGGCGGCTGTTCGGCTGACGGGGCGGCGTTGATTCGCCCATTGACGATGCGTATAACCGCCCGCGAGTGCGACGTGTCCCGTCCGAGAAGGAGCCGGAATGCCGCCCCAATACGACGTGCTGGTCGCCGGCCACATCTGCCTGGACCTGATCCCCGCGCTGCCGCCCGCCGCCCCCGGGCGAATTCAGGACCTTATCGTCCCCGGCAAGCTCATCCACGCCGGGGCGCTGACGATCTCGACGGGCGGGCCGGTGTCGAACACGGGCCTCGCCTTACGCCGGCTGGGCCTATCCGTCCGGCTCGCCGCGAAAATCGGCGATGACCCCGTCGGCCGAGAGGTGCTCCGGCGGCTCGGCGCGGGCGAAGGCGTTCGCCCCGTCCCCGGCGAGCAGACCGCCTATACCATCGTGATCGCCCCGCCCGGGCTCGACCGCTGCTTCCTGCATCACCCGGGCGCGAACGACACCTTCGGCGCGGGCGGCATCGACTACGACCTCGCGGCCGGGGCGCGGGTGTTCCACCTCGGCTATCCGCCCGTCATGCGGCGGCTGTGGGAAGACGGCGGCGAACAGCTCGTCGAGATCTTCCGTCGCGTGAAGGGCCTCGGCGTGACGACCTCGCTCGACATGGCCCTGCCCGACGCGGGCGGGCCGTCCGGGCAGGTGGACTGGGATGCCCTCTGCCGCAGCGTGTTGCCGCACGTGGATCTGTTCCTGCCCAGCGCCGAGGAGCTGCTGTACATGCTTGACCGCGAGCGGTTTGCGGAACTGACGGCCGGCGCCGGTGGCCGGGAGCTGCTCGACGTGATTGAGGCGGCGGACGTCCGCCGGACGGCGGAGCGGGCGCTTTCGTACGGCCCGGCGGTGGTGGGGGTCAAGTGCGGGCGGAAGGGCATGTATCTTCGCACGGCCGGGCGCGAGCGACTCGCCTCGATGGGCGTTTGTCCGCCCGCCGACCCGGACAACTGGGCCGACCGCGAGTTGTGGGAGGCGGCGTTCCGCGTGGAGCGCGTCGCGTCGGCGACGGGCTCGGGCGATTCGTGCATCGCCGGGTTCCTGGCGGCGTACGTCCGCGGCGGCACGGCCGAGCGGACGCTGCGGTTCGCGTGCGCCGTCGGGGCCTGCAACGTCACGGCCGTGGACGCCCTCAGCGGAATCCGTACCGCCGACGAGACCCAGGCCCGCATCGACGCCGGCTGGGCCAAGGCCCCGCTCGCCCTGCCCGGGGCCGACTGGCGTCCGGCCGCCGTCCCCGGCCTTCACCTCGGCCGAAACGACCGGGCCTTCGCCTAGACCATGCCTGGGGGTGCCACGGGTTGCCCGCAACCCGTGTTCCGCGGAGCCGCCGCTACTTCACCTCGGACAGCTTGATCCAGCCCTTGTTCCTGGCGGCGAGGGTGACGGCCTCGAGGACGCGCTGCGTCTGGTAGGCGTCCTCGAAGTCGGGCAGCGGCACGGTCGGCTTCCTGCCCGCCAGGGCCCGCAGGATGTCGTACGCCTGGTGCGTGAACCCGTGCTCGTAGCCGATTCCGTGCGCGTCCGGCCACCACGCCTCGACGTACGGATGGTCCGGCGCGTGCGTGCACATCACGTCGGTCCAGCCCTGGACCGCGCGGTCGGCCGTCGCGTCGTAGAACCGCAGTTCGTTCATCCGCTCGAAGTTGAACAGGATCGAGCCCTTCGTCCCGTTGATCTCGAAGCCGTTGCGGTTCTGGTTGCCCGTGGCCTGCCGGGCGGCCTCGAACTGCGCCACGGCCCCGCCCGAGAAGCGCGCCAGAAACAGCGAGCAGTCATCGACGGTGACCTTGCCCTTCTTCCGGGACGACTTGAGCCCCGCCGCGATGCCGCCCGCGACGGTGCCGGTCATCAACGGCCGCTCCTTGATGAACGTCTCGGTCACGGCCCCGCAGATCCGTGTGATCTCCTGCCCCGTGACGAAGCGGGTCATGTCGATGATGTGGGCCGCCAGGTCGCCCAGCGCGCCGCTGCCGGCGAGCTTCTTGTCGAACCGCCACGCCAGCGGGACGCTCTCGTCCGCCCAGTCCTGCAGGTAGTACGCCCGCACGTGGCGGATCCTGCCGACCTTGCCCGCCTTGACCAGCTTGTGCGCCAGCGACACCGCGGGCACGCGGCGGTAGTTGTACCAGACGAACGTCTGGACCTTCGCCTTCCTCGCGGCCTCGGCCATCTCGCGGGCTTCCTTCAGCGTGCCGGCGATGGGCTTCTCGCACGAGACGTTCTTGCCTGCGGCGATGGCGGCCTTGGCGACCGGGGCGTGCATGTAGTTCGGCGTCACCACGTCCACCAGGTCGATCTCGTCGGATTTGACGACCGCCTTCCAGTCGGTGGCGGCGTTCTGCCAGCCCCAGTTGGCGGCGAACGCCTTGGGCTTCTCCTCCGGCTGGCCGAACGTCGTGTGCATCACCGGGCGAATCGGCGGCTTGAAGAACCTCTTCACCTGGCCCCACGCGTTCGAGTGCGTCCGTCCCATGAATCCCTGCCCGATGAGGGCGACGTTGAGGGTCTTCCTGGCCATCGTCGGCTCCCTTGGCTGTACGTTGCGGCGTTCGATCGTGCGGGAGGCGAATATAGGCGCGGTTCAGGGCAGTGGCAAGAGGGAACGCAAGCGGCCCGAACCAATCATCGCGGCCGCGATTCCGCCGGTCATCGGCCATCGATCATTTGGCGGCTCCCGCCCTCGCCCGGAACAGCGAGTCCACCACGTTCCGCACGTACTGCTCGTCGGACAGCCCCCCCGTCGCCTCGGGCGGGAACGACACGAGCTGCCGGAAGTGGTCGGCGATCTCGCCAAAGAGCGCCACGCGGGCCGCCGGCTCGAGCTGGTCGCGCCGCAGCAGCGCCCGCAGCGCCACCTCGGCCGCGTCGCGGGTGGCGCGCTGGCGCAGGCGGGCTTCCAGGTGCGGGTGGCGGCGGAACGAATTGAAGGGGCCGGCGACGGCCCGGACGGCCTCCGGGGCGGGGGTCTTCGGGGGGCGGATGACGACGGTGCCCGCGGCGAGGTCGCCGAGGCGCTGCGAGCGGCGCGAGACCGCGCACGCCGCGCCGCCGACCAGGTACAGCGCGGGCAGCATATCGGCGACCCGCAGCAGGTTGCGAAGGACCACCTGGGGGAAGGTCAGCCGCAGCCCCTGCTCGTCCACCACCCGAAGCCCCAGCACGCGCTTGCCGATCGTCCGCCCGCGCCACCACCACTCCAGCGCGATGCCGTAGCCGAAGCTGATGACGAAGACCGCCAGGAACACCAGGGCCAGCGCGACCGACGGGCTGACCACGACCAGCAGCAGCAACAGGTACACGGTGACGAGAATCAGGGCGACCGTCACGAGGGTATCGATGAGCCAGGCGAGGAACCGCGCGATGGGTCCGGCGAGCGCCAGGGCGAAGGCGACGCCTTCCGGCGTGCGGATGACGAGCTGTCTGGCGCGGCCGGGCGTCATGCCGCCTCCTCCGCCGCTTCGGCGGCGCCGCGGCGCCCCGACAGGCCCAGAAACAGCCCCAGCAGCACGAGTTCCACGCAGCCGAAGCTGATCTTCAGCCAGTACGGCAGCACCGGATGGTGGTACTGCGAGAGGAACGCCTCGATGAGCCCCGCCCACACCAGCAGCACGGCCACGCCGAAGATCAGCGTGACCAGGCCGGGCAGCACCTGCCGCATCCGCACCTTCAGCGGATCGCCGGCGCCGCGCCCGATGATCGCAGACGCCAGAACGAGCCCCGCCTGCCCGGCGATGAGAATGGCCGGGATCTCGACCGCGCCGTGCGGCAGCAGCCAGCCCGTCAGGAACACGCCCTCGCCCGCGCGGAGGTAATCGAACACGACCGCGCCGAGGATGACGCCGTTGTAGAACAGCAGCAGGATCGTCCCCACGCCGAATGTCAGCCCCAGCGCCATCGCGATGATCGACACCCGCGTGTTGTGCGTCATCAGCATCGAGGAGAACGCGGTCTTGAGTTGCTGGTCGTCCTCGCCACCTGCCTCTTCCTGCTCGACGCGATTCGACGGGTCGCCCTTAAGCCCCTCAAACGGCATGATGACGCCCTTGGCCTCGTCATCGACGGCGAGGGCGAACGCGCCCAGCGCGCTGCCCGCGAGCGTGACGGCCGTCGCCAGCGCGAACGCCCGCGCGTGGGTCCGGAACGTCCGCGGGAACGTGCCGAAGAACCACCGCACCGGACGGAATCGGCGGCGCCGGCGGTCGGCTGAGTGGATCACCGCGTACGCCCGCGCGACGAGCGATTCGAGATACCCCGTCACCTCCGGATCGCTGGAGAAGGTGTGGATGCGGTTGAGCGCCGCGGCCGCCCGCTCGTACAGGTAATGCAGCGTGAGGGCGTCGTTCATCTCGAGCGGCCAGGCGGGCGCCTCCTCCAGCCGGGCGACGGACTTCTCCAGCCGCCGCCAGTAGGGGCGCTCGCGCTCGACGAATCTGGCCAGGTCCACGATCACAGCAGTTGCCTCCGCTTGACGGACACGTACTGCGTCACCAGGTGCGGGCAGAACGAGGCGTTCTCCACCACGTGGAAGTTCACGCCCCGCCGGCGGAGCGACTTCTCCACCTCGCGCAGCCGCCGCCACTGCACGTGGCCGCTGAGGTCGCGGTACACGTCGTTCACGTCGCCGGCCGCCGGGTCGGAGAACACCGGGCGCACGCCCGGCGGCTGGATCATGTTCACCAGCACCAGGTGCTGCCGCGCGATCAGCGAGACGTTCTCGACGAAGCTCTCGGCGAGGATGGCGTCGTCGAGGCCCATGAGGAAGACGAGCAGCGCGCGGCGGCGGAGGTGGAGGCGGAGGAAGGTGAACAGCTCGGAGAAGTCGGGCGTGACGGCCCGCGGCTGAAGGGCGTACAGCGCGTCGCGGCAGGCGCTGTAGTGGGCCTTGCCGCCCTTGGCGCGGACGAATTGCTCCACGCGGTCGGCGAAGCTGAGCACGCCGAACAGGTCGCCCTGCCGCTCGGCGACCATGCCCAGGACCATCGCGGCCGTGACGAACCGCTCCAGCATGGTGGGGGGCGCGCCCGCGCCGGTGGCGCCGTCGCCCTCGGGCACGCGGGCGCTCAGACGCGAGGCGTCGAGGGCGACGTACACTTCCTGCGTCCGCTCGATCTGGAAGACCTTGGTGGCGGGGCGGTGCCGCTTGGCGGTCGCCTTCCAGTGGATGTCGCCGTAGTTGTCGCCGGGGACGTAGTCGCGGAGTTTCTCGAACTCGCGCCCCTGCCCGATCTGCCGCTGGGCGTGGATGCCCAGGCTGCCGCGCGTCAGAAACAGCGCCGACAGCCGCCGGCGCTCCGGCGCGAGGCTCGGGTACACGCGGACCTCGCCGGGGAGCTCCACCTCGCGCCGCTTCAGCCAGAAGCCCATCGGCGAGGGGGCGCCCAGGAAGCCGCGCGTGAGGTCATGACGCCCGCGGCGGACCGGCAGGCAGTTCAGTTCGACGCTCGCGGCCGGGGCGTCGGGCGTGAGCCGCACCGTCGCCTCCGGTGCATCGCAGCCGAGGTTCTCCGGCAGCGGCACGCCGACGCGGACGCGCCGGGTCCGCCCCTGCGCGTCGCGGACGCGAACCGACACCGTGCCTGGCGCCCCCTTGGTCAGGCGCACGCGCTCGGGGGCTTCGAGCGACAACCCCTCCACGCTGCGGCCGGCGCGGACGGCGTCGAAGACGGGTACGAGCATCGCGAGCGCGGCGAGCCCGTACGCCGCCGGCGCGAGCGCCGGCACGGCCGCCGCGACCCCCGCCAAGGGCAGGAGCCACGCGGCCGACCAGACGAGCAATCGTGTGCGCGGAATCATCACGGAATGGGTTTCATCGGGGAACGGTCACGTGTTCGAGGATTTCGCCGACGACCTCGGGCACGGTGCGGCCCTCGATCTCGTACTCGGGACGGAGGATGACTCGGTGCTCCAGCACCGGGATCGCCAGCGTCTTGATGTCATCCGGCGTGACGTAGTCGCGGCCCTCGATGACGGCGTTCGCTCGCGCGCCCAGCAGGATCGCCTGCGTCGCCCGCGGGCCCGCGCCCACCAGAATCGCCTCGTGTTCGCGCGTCCGCCGGATCAGGTCCACGAGATAGCCGACCAGCTCCTCGCGCAGGGTGATGCTCCGGAGCACGGCGCGGAACCGCGTCAATTCGTCGCCCGTCAGCACCGGCGACACGCCGCCGCGGTCGAGCACGGCCTCGGGCGAGTCGTCGCCGAGCATCCGCGCCGCCAGCGACAACTCCTCGTCGCGGGCGGGGCAGTCCATGCGGATCTTGAGCATGAAGCGGTCCTTCTGCGCCTCGGGCAGCGGGTAGGTGCCCTCGTACTCGATGGGGTTCTGCGTGGCGAACACGGTGAAGTTCTCGGGCAGGGCCAGCGTCTGCCGGTCGATGCTCACGCGCCGCTCCTGCATGGCCTGCAGCAGCGCGGCCTGCGTCTTCGCCGGGGCGCGGTTGATCTCATCCGCCAGCAGGAACGTCGTGAACACCGGGCCCTTCACCAGCGTGAACGTTCCACGCTGCAGGTCGAACACGTTGGTGCCCGTGATGTCCGAGGGCATCAGGTCCGGCGTGAACTGGATGCGGGCGAACTCGCAGCCCAGCACGGCCGCCAGCGTCCGCACCAACAGCGTCTTGGCGATGCCCGGCACCCCCTCGACCAGCGCATGGTGGTTCGTGAAAATCGCGATCAGCGCCGACGTGACCGCCTGCTCCTGACCGATGATGACCTTGCCGACTTCCGCGCGGGTCCGCGCGAGCACGTCTTGCAGTTGATCAACTGTGTATTCCATTCGCTCAGTCTCCGCCGGCCGGGGCGACGCTGGGTGGCGCCGCGGCGACCGTTCGTTGGGGTCTCTCCGTAAGGGCCGGCTTCGCCGCGGGGCGGCGGGCCAGCAGACGGCTGATCTCTCGGTATGCCCCGGCCACGTCGCGGGCGCGGCGGGGCCTGGCGGCCTCGCGCTGGGCGATCGCCCGCATCTGCTGCAGGGCGGCATGGCGCCCGTTGTGTGCCGCCGAGCCCTGCCCCGCATGGCCGGAGACAACGCCCGCCGTGCCGCCCGCCCACTGCTGCACGCACGTGTCGAGCAGCTTCGACGGCGGCACGCTCTTTCGCAGCAGGTTGTGCAGCCCGGCGCCGAGCCCGCGGCCGGACACGCTCGCGCCGCTCAGCCGGGCGCGGAGCGCGGCGTCCTTGGGCAGAAAGCTCGTCGCGCTTTTCCAGAGGAACAGGGCGGCGAGCAGGAGCAGGGCGGCGAAGACGCCGTCAAGGCCGTGGCGGCGGGCGAGGGCGGCGATGTTGGTCTGCTCGGCGACGCCGAGATGGGCCTCGTCGAAGATCACCTCGTCGGCCGGGCCTACCAGCCACGCCAGCAGCTTGGGCGCCCGGTCGCGGCGGAGCGCCTCGTTGCTGAGGACGTACGCTTCCGACAGGGCGACCACACTGCCGTGCCCGACGCTGCGCTCCATCACCACGGGCTGACCGTTGAACGCATAGATTGTCCGCCAGTCGGGGTCAGTCGCCGCGACGTACGCGTGCGTGTGCCAGGGCAGGCGCCCTTCGGCGGGAACGTTCGCCTCGCGAACGGCGTTCCCGTCCGGCCGCTTGTCTTCGGTGTCCGGCACCTGATTCGCGCCGAAGGCGACCAGCATCTCGACCGGCCCGGCGATGACGACCCGCCCGCCCGACTCGGCGAACGCCCGCAGCCGCTGATCGACCTCCGGGTCGCTGAACATAAACGCCTGTTCTTCCGGCCGGGGTTCGCCTTCGGCCCGGCCCAGCAGCAGGAGCGCCTTGCCCGCGCCGTCCTCGGGCAGCCTCCGTAGCGGAACGTGATTGCGACTCGCCCGCACGCCGGGCAGCTCGTCGAGGGCCTGGTACAGCGCCTTCGTGCCCAGCGGGTCCGTCCGCAGCGAGGAGTACGGCGGATACACGTCGCCCGCCTCGAAGCGCAGCAGCATCAGGCGCACCAGCCCCGCGGTGAAGACGACCAGCCCCGCGGCCGCAAGGACCACCAGCCAGCGGCGGCGAGGCGACGGGTTGGGGCGCCGGGGGCTCATGCCGCGGGGCCCTCCACTGCTTCCGCCCGGATCCTCCGCTGGTTCTTCGCAAACCGCCCGAGGATGCTCTGCGTGACCTCGTGCGTGCCGTACCAGGCGTCCTCGAAGAGTCGCACGTTGCCGTTGAACGCCGGCACGAGGTCGGGCAGGGCGTGGGCCTTCGCCGCGAGTTCCCGCTGGTAGTCCCGGTTCGACTTGTGCCGCGCCAGACGAAGCAACTCGCGCTCCGCCAGCAGCGCCAGCGACGCCAGAAACAGCGCCCGCAGCGCCAGCCGGCCCTTGCCCTCGCGCATCATTCGCTGCGCGAGTTCCAGCCACCCCTCGGCCGGAAGCTGCTCGGCGCCGACGGATTCATCTTCGAGGTCCGGCGCGCCGCCCGCGGCCCCGGCCTCGACGGCCGGCTCGGGCGGGCGGTGTCGGTACGTCCGCCATAGCAGGATGCCCATCGCGATCGCGGCCGCGCCGAGCAGCGCGTACACCACATACTGCACGCTGGACAGCCACGTCGAGCCGCCCCCGTCGGTTCCCGCGACGGGCTCGGGTTCCACTTCCTCGGGCCGCTCGTCCTCCTCTTCCTCCGGGCCGCGAAGCCACTCCAGGAAGTCGTCGATTCCCTGCCCGATGCGGTCCAGGACGGAATCCAGGAAGGAGCGGACCTCCGACTCCTTGCGCTCCTCGCGCGGCAGGCGCCAGGCGTACTCGCGGCGGCGAATGACCTGTTCGATGGATTCGTCCAGGCGCTCGGGCCGGACACGGCCCGCGCCATCGGGCGACGGCGGGGCGACGTCCTGCGCCCGCGCATTGCCGGCGAGCAGCAGGACCAGCAGGGCGGCCAGCGCCGCGGCCGCACCGGGCCGCATCGGCCTCGCCGTCGCGGGTTCGGCGGGTTCCTGTTCGGAATGCAGGTGATGCAGTTCGGCCCGCAGGTCCTGCCCGGTGGTCGCGCCCGCGCCGTAGAAGCAGCGGAGCACGCAGAACGCCTTGGCGATCGGGTCGATCAGCAGAAAGGTCAGCGCCAGCGTGACGGTGACGAACGTCGAGTTGAGCGGGTCGAACCCGCCGCGGCTGAACACGGTCTCGACGTTCAGCAGCGTCTTGAGCAGCCACGCCGGCAGCAGGATGGCGTAGCTGACGTTGATGAACAGGATCAGCCCCAGCACGCCGAGCAGCCCGATCGCCACGCCGAGCTGCCCCGGGCGGGCCGCCGCCAGCCGCCACGCCTCGCGCAGCGCCGGCCGCAGGCGGGCGTCGGCGCCCTCGCGGGCGGCCGTCAGCACGCACGCGTTCTGCCAGAAGCCGTACGCCCACGGTAGCGGCACCAGCGCAATCAACGCCAGCGGCACGGCGAGGAGCCCCCACGGCTGGACGGCCGTCTGGGCGGCGACGAGGCGCACGATGCGCCGCGGCGTCCAGCGGCGGGCCTCCGGCGCGACGCCCGCCGAGTCGCCGACGACCTGCCGCAGCAGGGATGCCAGGAACGCCCCGTGCCAGCACTTCATCCAGACGAAGGTGACGGCGAGGGCCGCGGAGGCGGTCAGCAGCCGCTCGGCCGCGAACGCGCTGCGGCTCATGTCGGCGACGAAATACAGCGCCGCCAGGGCGAAGGGCAGCGTGCCGACGGCGTAGAGGCTAAGCGTCGCCGCGCCGGCCCCGCGGACGAGGTGGAACGCCTCCTCGAGCAGTTCGATCGTGCCCCTGTCGAATCGGGATTTCGCGGTTCTGGCCATCGGCCGTTACGGTCCCCAGACGGTGCCCTCGTGAAACGGGCTGGACAGACGCAGCATGAGCCGGCCCGCGTAGTAGAACACACCCCAGGCGGCCGCGAAGCCGACCGCCCCGAACAGCGCCCGGGCCAGCCCGCCGCCCCGCCGCCGCCCCGGCTCCATCAGCCTGCGCAGACACGACGCGCAGATGACCCGCCCCTCGTGCTCGGTGACGCACTCGCGGCAGAAGTACCGCCCGCACTGCGGGCACCGCGCGACGGCCGCCCGCGAAGCGTGGAGGAAGCAGCGCGTTTGCGCCAGGCGCGGCCCGGCCGGCGGGGCGTCGGCGTCGCTCGGGCGGTCCGGTCTGTCGGCGGCGGGATGCTCCAAGGTCGTGCCTCCGCGTGATCAGGTCGTCCCCGAAGGGCCTGTCAGCTGCCGGGGGTCGGTGGGCGGCGACCGCGTCGTCTCGATTTTCCCCGAAACACGGCGAGTTGCAAGCAGCCGGCGAGCCCCATCGCCCCGGCCCACACGGCCGAGACCAGCATCAGGTCCTCCGACGCCACTCCACGGCGCGCCGGCGTGAAGATGCCGCCCAGCCCGCTCGCCGCGAACAGCAGGTAGAGCACCACGAGATACGCGATGGTCAGCCAGGCGGTGACGCGCAGCCCGGTGGGCAGGTCGGTGCCGGCCTGCCGCACGGCCGCCACGATCGCGAGGATGAGTTGCGTCAGGAACAGCAGCACCGACAGGACGACCCACGCCGCCTCGTCGCCGAGCCCGGCGAGCAGGTTCATCCCCGCGCCGACCAGAAGGACGACGCTGAGGGCCAGGTGTACGCTGCCTTCCTCGTGGCGGATGCGGGCGGGGGCGCCGATCAGCCCCGGCGGCGGGCCCGCCGGGGGCGTCTCGCGCCAGGCATCCGCCAGCCGCCCGCGGAATTCCTCCGTCGGCATGCGTCCCTGCGCCTCGGCGACGGCCGGCGAGAGCGCGGCCAGGAACTTGCGGGCCGTAGGCATCCGGCGGATGGAGGGCAGGCGCTGGAGGCGCACGGCCGTCTGCAAGTGGCACTCGCAGGTCGTCCCCCGCACGATGTTGACCAGCAGCGGCAGGCCCAGGACGGTGAGAAAGATGACGGCCGGCGGGATCAGGCTCGGCGGGCGCGCCATCACCACAAGAATCGCGACGGCCGCGAGCAGGCACGCGAGGACGATCGTCCAGACCAGGCTGCGTGCGGTCTGCCGGACGACGACGGCCTGGAGGTCGCGGAGGTAGAAGCGGCGGTACTCCTCGTTCCAACCGGCGCGGATCCGCATCAGCACGTGGTCCGGGCCCAGGAACAGGCTCGTCCACGACGACAGCCCGTTGCCCGGCAGCGGGCGATAGACGATCTCGTCGGATGGATCCGGCTCGGGCATCGGCGATCAGAACCAGTCGGAGAAGATCAGGGCGTACCACAAGAACAGTTGCGCCAGCGCGATCAGGACGGCCGCGATCCAGCGGACCTTCGAGCCGCGGAGCAGCCCGCCCGGCGCGGACCAGTACCGCACGGCGAGATACAGCGTGATCAGCGGCGTGAAGCCCAGCGGCAGGATGGCGTACATCAGCGCCATACGGTCGTACAGTACGCGTCGGCGGTCGAGTTCACTGGCCGCCGTGGGCGCGCCCTCGGGGGCGGTCCCGGCCGCGGGCTTGAGGCAGTTCGGGCACAGGTGCCGCCCGCCGAGCTGAATGTCGCACAGGGCGCACAGGAACCGCCCGCAGGCGTCGCAGTGGACGACGGCCTGCTTGCCGGGGTGGTAGAAGCAACTCGCCTCGTCTTCGTCGGCGAGTTCCCGCGGGCGTTCGGCCGCGGCGGGACCCGTGAGCAGGGCCGGGTACGCCGCCACCATCAACTGTGCCTGGCAGGCGGGGCAGGGCAGCGGGCGGTCGCGGTTGAGCAGCTCGGGCGGCACGGGCGCGCCGCAGCGCGTGCAGCACGCCGCCTGCGCCGTCGTCGCGTTGGTCTCAGCCGCCATCCGTCGCTCCTCAGCCTGCCCGAAACCGCGGCTCGTGGAATGCCGCTTACTCGCGGCTACTTCCGGCAGTTACTTCCGGATCACCCGCGTGCCGCAGATGTGGTCGTGCCCGGCGCGTTTCTGCGGGTCGAACGCGGCCACGACGTAGTCGATGACCCCGACCCAGTAGAACATCATCAGCAGGTTCGCGCCCACCTCGACCATGGCCCGGGCGAAGGCCCGCTTGTACGAGATCTTCCCGCCGTCGGGCGTGACGACGCGCAGCCCGCACGCCATCTTGCCCACCGTCGCCCCGTACCGCCCGTGCATCAGCGTCGTGTACGTTGCGGGGATCGTCTGCGCGATGAGTTGGATGAGGATCTGCAGGAAGATCAAGAGCTCGAAGGCGTCGTGCCTGCCCGGCGCGAAGGTGAGACGATCGAGGATGAGCCACATCAGGCCGAACGCCAGCCCTATGGTGGGCAGGGCGAGGATCAGCCCGTCGATGAACTTCGCGGCGAAGCGGATCCAGAAGCCCGCGTACTGCAGCCCCACCTGCGGAATGGCCTCGACGCCCTCCAGGATCCGCTGGAAGAATGCCGGCTTACAGTCCGCGCAGACCCACGCCCCCTCGTAATCGAGCAACTCCTCACGGGGCAGGTACCGGCCGCACTGCGAGCAGAATTCCTTGGCCGCCGCCCCGCCCGGCGCCGCGGACGGTTCCGCGATGGCCGACGGGTCGCCCGCCGGCGCGGCGGCCGGCGCGACTGCCGCGTACGCGCCCCAGTCGGGCATTCCCTCGTGCCAGACCAGCGTGTCGGCCGTGACGCGTCCCTGCTCGACGAGGGCCGAGAAGCCCGCATCGTCGAACGGCCCCATCCGCTGGTCGCCCTCAATGAAATACCAATTCAACGCAACGCCCCTTGCCCCGCGTTTTGGCAGGTGTTCCCGGCGGGGCACACGAGGCTACCCGGGCAGGCAAGGCGAGTCAATGCCGGCGGCATGGACGGCCGATAGGATTAGGAGGCAGCCCCGGCCGGCAGTAGGGGCATACGCGAAAGGAACCGCCATGGACTTCGCTCGTCGATTCATCGTTCGTCCCGGGACGAAGGTGGACCTGCGCAAGCGCGACCCACGCGACAGCGCCGGGCTGAAACGGAAGAAGGACGGCGAGGTCGCGCTGGCGAAGAATCTGAAGCGGCTGCTGGAGCTTCAGTACCTGTTGTACGCCGAGGGCAAGCGCTCGGTGCTGATCATCCTGCAGGCGATGGACGCCGGGGGCAAGGACGGCACGATCCGGCACGTGCTGGGGCCGCTCAATCCGCAGGGCGTGCGGGTCACGTCGTTCAAGGCGCCCAACGACGTGGAACTGGCGCACGACTTCCTGTGGCGGATCCACCACAACGTGCCGCGGGCCGGCGACATCGGCGTGTTCAACCGCTCCCACTACGAGGACGTGCTCATCGTCCGCGTGCACAACCTGGTGCCGCGGCGGGTCTGGTCGAAGCGCTACCGCCAGATCAACGACTTCGAGCGGCTGCTTGTCGAAAGCGGCGTGACGATTCTCAAGTTCTTCCTGCACATCAGCAAGGAGGAGCAACTCGACCGCTTCCGCGCCCGCCTGCGACAGACGCACAAGCGGTGGAAATTCAACCCCGCCGACAGCGAGGAGCGCAAGCACTGGGACGCCTACCAGACCGCCTACAAAGACGCGCTCGAACGGTGCTCCAAGGCGCGGGCGCCCTGGTTCATCATCCCGGCCGACCGCAAGTGGTTCCGGAATCTCGCCGTTTCGCAGATTCTGTTGGAGACGATGGAAAAGATGAAGCTCAAGGTTCCCGCTCCCAAGTTCAAGGCGGCGGACTTCCACCTGGATTGAGCGGTTCGCGTCCTAACATTCGGCGGGGGCGGGGCCTCGGCGGGCGGTTTTCTTCGCTTCCTCCGCGCGATAGAGTACAAGGTGCGTGACGCCACGTCGTGGGGTCGGCATACGCAAGTTGCAGGATGTGACTATGGCCGAAGCCGCACAATCCGACACCCCCCCGGACGAGCCGCCGCTGCTGCGGACGGTGGCCGCCATCGACATCGGCTCCAACGCGATCCGCATGGAGATCGGCGAGGTGCTCTCGGACGGCGCGATCGAAGTGCTCGAGCGGGCCCATCGCCCGGTGCGCCTGGGACAGGACACGTTCGCGCGGGGACGGCTTCAGCAGCGGACGATGAACGCGGCCGTGTCGATCCTGCGCGACTACCGGCGCATCCTGGAGACGTACCAGGTGCGGCACGTGCGGGCGGTGGCGACCAGCGCCGTTCGCGAAGCGGGCAACGGCGAGACCTTCCTCGATCGCATTTTCATGGCCACAAGCCTCGAGGTCGAAGTGATCGACCCGTCGGAGGAAAGCCGCCTGACCGTGGGCGCGGTGCGGCACGCCCTGGGCGAGGCGCTGGGCGTGCTCCGCGGGCGGGCGCTGATCGCCGACGTCGGCGGCGGCAGCGCACTGCTGACCTTCCTCGACCGCGGCGAGATCGTCTCCTCCGGCAGCTACCGGCTCGGGTCGATCCGCCTGCAGGAACTGCTCGACACGCCGGGCGAGCCGCCCGACCGGGCGGCGGACCTGCTGCGTCACCAGATCGCCGGGACGACCGCTACCATCAAGGCGTCGTTCCCGCTGCACAAGGCGCGCCTGTTCGTCGCGGTCGGCGGCGACGCCCGCTTCGCGGCGCGGCAAGTGGGCAAGGCGGCCGAGGCCGAGGGGCTGTTCGTCATCAGCGCGAAGGACTTCGACGCGTTCGTGGACCGGTGTGCGGGCTTCTCGGCCGGGGCATTGGCCCGCGAGTACGCCCTGCCGTTCGCCGACGCCGAGACGCTCGTGCCGGCGCTGATCGCGTATCAGTCGCTGATGCGCGAAACGCGGGCGAGGCGGATTATCGTTCCGCCCGTGTCGATGCGCGACGGGCTGCTCAGCGACCTCGCCCGGAGCGTCACCGGGCAGGACACGCCGGAGATGGCGGAGGGCGTCCTGCAGTCGGCCCGCGCCATCGGCGAGCGGTTCCATTACGACGCCGCCCATTCGCAGCACGTGGCCGACCTGGCGGTTCGCCTGTTCGACGCGCTGGCGCCGGAGCACCGCCTGTCGGCGCGGCATCGTTTGCTGCTCCGTGTCGCGGCCCTGCTGCACGAGGTGGGCAACTTCGTCTCCAGCCGCGCGCACCACAAGCACAGCTACTACCTCATCGCGAACTCCGAGGTCTTCGGCCTGCGGCGGCACGAACTGGCGATCGTCGCCCACGTGGCGCGATACCACCGGCGAAGCGCGCCCAAGCCCACGCACCTGGACTACATGGGCCTGCCCCGCGAGGCCCGTATCGTGGTCAACAAGCTCGCGGCCATCCTGCGCATCGCCGATGCGCTCGAAAAGACCCACACGCAGCACATCCGCGAGATCGACGTCGAGCCCCTGGAGGGCGAACTGCTGATCCATGTGCGGCACGTGGCCGACCTGGATCTGGAGCGACGAGCGCTGGCGCTGAAGGGCGGGATGTTCGAGGACGTGTACGGCCTGCGGGTGCGGCTGGAAGAGGCGGATGCGTACCTGGAGGGGGCCCGCCGCGACGAGGCGGCCCGGGCGCCGGACGAGCACGCGTAGGCGACGGCGCCTCGACACGCTCGGGGCGAAGAGAACACGGTTTGCATGGATGTTTTCCTTCTTCTCTCCGCGAGACTCGTGGCCTTCCGCCGCGACGCGGATTGACCTTGGGAAGCTGCCGAAGGATGCCGCATGGCGAAGAGGAAACCAAACCCCGGTGAGCAGTTCATCAACCGCGAACTCAGTTGGCTGGAGTTCAACGAGCGCGTCCTCCGCGAGGGCATGGACGAGAGCGTGCCCCTGCTGGAGCGGCTGAAGTTTTTGGCCATCGTCAGCTCGAACCTGGACGAGTTCTTCATGATCCGCGTGGCGAGCCTGCGGCGGCAACGGGCCGCGCGCGCCCGACGGAAAGACCTCGCGGGCATGACGGCGGCCGCCCAACTCAAGGCCGTCGGCCAACGCGTCCGGAAGATGATGGCCGAGCAGTCCGAGGCCATCCGAAACGCCACCGAACGCCTCGCCGAGCACGGCATCCACCTGCTGGAGCTGGCCGACCTGGTGCCCGAGCAGCGACGCCACCTGGCCTCGAGGTTTGAGGCGGAAATCCTGCCGTCGCTGACGCCCCTGGCGATGGAGGACCTCTCGGCCGCCCCGATCCTGCCCGGCCTTCGGATGTACGTGGCTCTGCGGCTGACCCCCGGAACGCCCGAGGCGCCTGCCGAGCCGGACGGGGAGAAGTTCGCGCTCGTGCCCGTCCCGGCCGGGCAGCCGCGGTTCCTGACCGTGCCCGGCAAGGACGGCCTGTTCCTGGTCCGCCAGGAGGATGCCATCGTCGAGAACGTCTCGGCCCTGTTCGCCGGCTATCGCGTGACGGCGGCCTGCCCCTTCCGGGTTACGCGTGACGCCGACGTCGAGGTGGACGAGGAGGACGCGGAGGAACTGCTCGACGCGATGGAGCAAGCGGTGCGGTCTCGTCAGCGGCGGGCCGTGGTGCGGCTGGCGTTGCCCGCCGACGCGGATGAGTTGCTGAAGGACCGCTTGATGGCGTTCTTCGAGGTTTCGCGTCAGGACGTGTACGAAATTGACGGCATGCTCGACGGGCGGGCCCTGATGGAGGTGGCGTCGCGCCCCGGGCACGACGATCTGAAGTACCCCGACTGGCCTCCCCAGCCCCCGCGCGACCTGCTCGGCCAGGAGGATATCTTTCACCTGCTGCAGGAGCGGGACGTGCTGCTGTTCCATCCGTACGAGAGCTTCGAGCCCGTGGTGCGTCTGGTGGAGCGGGCGGCCGACGACGCCGACGTGCTGGCGGTCAAAATGACGCTCTACCGCACGAGCGGCGATTCGCCGATCATCCGAGCGCTGGCGCGGGCGGCGGAGAACGGCAAGCAGGTGACCGTGCTGGTGGAGCTCAAGGCGCGGTTCGACGAGGCGAAGAACGTGCAGTGGGCCCGGCGCCTGGAAGACGCCGGCTGTTACGTCATCTACGGCATCGCGGGGTACAAGACACACGCCAAGGCCCTGCTGGTGATCCGGCGCGAGGCCCACCGCATCCGCCGCTATCTGCATCTGGCGACGGGCAACTACAACGACAGCACGGCGAAGCTGTACTCCGACATCGGCCTGATGACCACCGACGGCGACCTGACGACGGACGCGGCGGCGTTCTTCAACCTGTTGACCGGCTATTCGCAGCCGGTCGGCTGGCACAAGATGACGATCGCCCCGACGCAGTTGCGGCGACGGTTCCTGGAGATGATCGACCGGGAGATCGAGGCGGCCACGCCCGATGAGCCGGGGCTGATCATGGTGAAGATCAATTCGCTGTACGACCGCGAGATCGCCGAGGCGCTGTACCGCGCGGCGTGGGGCGGGGTGCGGGTCCGCCTGAATGTTCGGGGCATCTGCTGCCTGAAGCCGGGGCCGACGGGCGGAGGCGACAACCTCGAAGTCGTCTCCATCGTCGATCGCTACCTGGAACACGCGCGGATCTTCTACTTCCGCAACGGCGGGCACGAGGAGGTGTACCTCTCGAGCGCCGACTGGATGGTGCGGAACCTCGACAAGCGGCTGGAAATCCTCTTCCCCATTCAGCAGAACGGCCTCAAGCGCCGGCTCGTCGCCGCCCTGGAGACGTACTTCGCCGACAACGTGAAGGCCCGCCGCTTGCAGCCGGACGGCACGTACAAACGCGTCGAAGCCTCCGGCGAGCCCGTCCGCGCCCAGGAGCGGCTGCATCACGAGGCCGTTGCCGCCACCCGCGCCGAACCCCCGCAGACGAGCTTCCGCCCGCTGCGGCGCCCACAGCGCTAGCCGGCGGGCGGCTCCACACGGATCAGCGCGGCCTTGCGCCCCCTGGTTTCGTTATAGGTGTGGACGGCGTCGGGCGTGGACAGTGTCTCGAACGCGATGCTTCGCTTCCGCAGGAAGTCGGCCGCGTCGTTGTCCAGTTCGACGTTCCGCCCGAACCCCGTGCCGACGATCAGGACCTGCGGATCGCCTTTGCAGGCCTTCCGCAGTTCTTCGGGGGTGATCCGCTTCGGCAGGGGCTTGCCGGGCTTATGCCCGTTGATCTTCTCCAGCACGTCGCGGCGGCGCTTGACCTTGCCGTTGGCGCGGACGATCACGTCGCTGTCGTACGTCTCGTCGCCGACGGTGATCGTTCCCGGCGCGGCGTCGCGCAGCTCCGGATATGCGACCGTCCGCTGGGCAAGGCTCTCGAACGGGCATTCGCCCAACTCCTGAAGCGCCAGCGCCACGGCCCCCAGGATGACGGAATCGTCGCCCAGGGCGGCCGCGACGGGCATCCCGCTGGACCCGGGCGTCTCGAGCGGGTCGCCCGCCATGCCGCGCTCGATGATCGGCATCAGGAAGAACGCGCACGCCTCGATAACGCCGCCGCCCAGCACGATCACGTCGGGGTCGAGCAGGTGGCGCACGCTCAGGCATGCCAGCGCGTACACCTCCGCGGCGCGGGTCATCACCTCGGTCGTGAGTTTGTCGCCGGCCTTGAGGGCGCGCTTCAGCGCCCCGCTGCGGATCCGGTCGCCTTTACCGATCTCGTCGGTGAGGGAGGTCTTGCGGCCCCGGGCCATCGCCGCCCGCAGGTCGCGCTCGATGGCGGTGCGGCTGGCGAGCGCCTCGAAGCATCCCTTGGCGCCGCAGCCGCAGACGGGCCCGTCGATCTGCATGGTCACGTGTCCGATCTCGCCCGCGGCGCCGCGGGCGCCGGGCACAATCCGCCCGTCCACGATGATGCCGCCGCCGATGCCGGTGCCGATGAAGATGCCGACGGCGCTGTCGGCGTAGCGGGCGGCGCCGAGCCACTTCTCGCCGAGCGTGCCCACGCTGGCGTCGTTGCCGAGCGACACGCCCACCCCGAAGCGGTTCTCCAGCGGCTCGACCATCTGCACACCCGAGAGGTTCAGGTTCGGCGTGACCACGACCCGCCCGGCGTCGCTGTCCACCACGCCCGGCACGGCGAGCCCGATGGCCCGAATCTCCCTGGACCTGGTTCCCGTCTTGCTCAGCAGCTTGTCGATCAGGTCGGCGATGGCCCCCAGCGTCGCTTCGCCCTTGCCTCGGCGCGGCGTCGAGCGGCGCTCGCGCGCGAGGATCTTGCCGGAGGGCCTGACCAGCGCCGCGAGGATCTTCGTGCCCCCCACGTCCACCCCCAGAACCACCTTTCCGTCGCTACTGTTCGTCTCGGCCATGAGTCCGTCCATTGCCCCGCGCCCTCAACCGCGCGGGTTCCCGCCGACGTTGCGAAGGCCCGATCCCGGCGGGCTTGCCGGAAGCTCCGGGTGTCGGCGGATCGGATTCCATTCCGGAAGCCCGGAACGCCCGAACGTTCCGCCCATACATTGCGCTTCGCGCGCCCTCTGTGACAATGCTTCACCGGCAAAAAAGCTCCGGCTACTCCCGCCGCGCGGCGTCGATGGCCCCGCGCGCCTTGTGTTTGGCCTTGGCGGCGGCGAATCGCCGCCACACGCGACCGGCCTTCGCCAGACGCGACCGCCGCCGCGCGGCGAGGTGCGGGTTCACGGACGAGCGGATCTCTCGCGCCGCGCCCGCGTCGAGCCCTCGCAGATGCCCGTCGAGCCGCTCGGCGTACACGTAGGTGTCGTGCACTTCTCCGAGCAGATCCTGCAACTCCTCCACGGGCTTGCGGACCGATTCGAGTCGCTCGGGGTACAGGTCCGCGAAGAACTCGGCCAGATACCGCAGCCGCTTGCACTCGATTCGCAAAGCGTGCTGCTTGCGGATCGACAGCCCCGCCAGGCGAGGGCCGTAGGCGTACACCCGCGACAACTGCTTCCGCAGGGAGCGGCGGGCCTCTCGCCAGACGCAGCGCCCGGCGCGCTTGCCGATGGCGCACAGGGCGAACGCCGGCCCGGGCGGCATGGTCAGCACGCG
>Ga0272442_10000494_pt1 | contig 63180 bp, 58 predicted proteins | sample SSMForm2O_FD_200262 | JGI IMG/M metagenome (GOLD analysis project Ga0272442, IMG submission 200262) | Marine sediment archaeal communities from Little Sippewissett salt marsh, Falmouth, MA, United States - SSM-Form-2O | ecosystem: Environmental > Aquatic > Marine > Wetlands > Sediment ...
AGCTGAGGACCGGGCAGATCGGGGGAAATGGCTCGCTCTCCCAGCTCCAGGGCTTCCTCGAAGCGTTCATCCTCGAAACGGCGGCGGGCCAGCAGCAGCAAGGCCGGCCGGCAGTCGGGATCGCTTTGCAGTGCCTGCTCCCAGCACCGGGTGGCAGCCTCGGCGTCGTCCAGGCGGGAGCCCAGTATCGCCGCCAAAGCCAGAAGCATGGGGGCCTTCTGCCCGGCGTCCGCCAGAGAGATCCGGCGCCGGAGCACTTCGGTTACTTGCTGCCAGGCGCCCAGACCCGCGTACACCCGCTGCAGAGAGGCCAGGCGCGCCCCGACGGCTTCGCTCTGAGGAGCCGCATCCACGGCCGCCTGGTACTGGGTAGCCGCCGGCTCCAGCCTGGCGAGCTTCTCCCACCAGATGGAAGCCGCGGCGGTATGCAGCGCGGCGGCCTCCTTACCCTCCTTGCGCTCCGCGCGCCCGGCGTAGAAAGCCGCCAGATCCTCCCACTTCTCGTCCTCGCGGAGCAGCTGCCCCAGGTTCCGGGCGGACTCGGCGTCGTCTTCGAAGCGGGTCAGGACCGCCCGGTACTGGTCGATGGCCTCTTCCCGGTTTCCCAGCGCCAACTCCACCGCGGCCAGCTTGCGGTGCAACTCGGTACGCCCCGGGCCGGAAAGACCACCTTCTCCGGCGCGATCGAACACCGTCAGGATGGTTTCGCGGGCCCGTTGCCAGTCCCGGGTCTCGACGTACAGATCGGCCAGCGCCCGGTGGGCCTGCAGCTGATCGGGGTCGATGTCCAGAGCCTGCTGGTAGCTCTCGATGGCCTTGGGTTTGTCGTCCAGCTTCTCGTGCAACACCTGCGCACGCTCCAGCCAGAGGGTTACCAGCTCCTCGCCCTCCCAGTTGTCCTCCTCCAGCCGGGCGATCAGCTCGACGACCTTGCCGTACTGCTCCCGCTCCCGGTAAAGGGCCAGCAAGCGCTCCGCGTTGGAACGGTTGGAAGGGTCCAGATCCACCGCGAGCTCCAACGCCTGGTTGCTTCCCTCCATGTCATCCAGATGCTTGGAGCGGATTTCGCCCACCTGCGCCCAGAAGGAGGCGGCCACCCGGGGGTCGGGCTCTTCGGACGCCGCCGATACCAGCAGATCGGCCAGCTCGGAATAACGTTTCCCGTTGCGCAACAGGACCGAGAGGCCCTCGATGGCCTCGTCTGACGAAGGCTGGAGACCCAGGGCCTTGCTGTACAGCTGCTCGGCCCGCTTTTGATCCCCCATCTGCCGGTCGGCCAGGCGCGCCGCATCGAGCGTGGCGGCCAGCACTTCCTGCGGGTCTTCGAGCAGCCCGGACTTGTGCTCCAGGACATCCACCAGATCCGCCCAGGCGCCTTCCTCCCGGTTGATCTTCTCCAGCTCCAGCAGGACGGACAGATCGTCCTTTTCCAGCGAGGCGGCCCGCATCAGGAACGAGCGGGCCTCCCGGCGCCCGTCCGGCCGGGACATGTAGATTCGCCCCATGGCCAGGCAGGCGGCCTTGAGAATGTCGGCCGGCAGCGGCTGGCCCGAGGACTCCAGCTCGAGCAGGCGGGAAAAAGCCGCCGAAGCCTGATCCCAGCGCTCCCGCAGAGCGGCCAGCGAGCCCACCTTGAACAGCGAATGCAGGTGATCGGGATGGCTGTCCAGAACCCGCTGGTAATGCAAGAGGGCGCTTTCGGGATCCTCCAGATCTTCCTCCCACAAACGGGCCAGACTCAGGCGGGCTTCGAGAAGCAGCTGCTCGTCCCGGGCGGGCTCGGCCAACTCGATCAGCCGGTTCAACAGCTTCGCCGCGCGGGTCGGCTGGTCGCGCTGCTGCTGAACCGCAGCCTGGGCCGCGAGGGCCTGGAGGTTCTGGGGGTCGTGGGTCAGGGCGGCGTCGAAATGCTTGCGGGCCCGGTCGAGATCATCGAAACGCTCGAGGAAAATCTTGCCCATTCGCAGGTGGCAGGCTGCGGTCCCGTCAGGCTCGTCCAGGCGGTGGGCCAGCTTCAAGTTCATGCGCAGGGCGCGGTACCAGAGCTTCTGGTCCTCGTAGAGCCCGGTCAAGATGTGCATGGCCCCCAGGTGATCCGGGTCGAGTTCCAGCACCCGTTCATAGTTGAAGACGGCCTTTTCGGGATCGCTCTTTTGCAGCAGCCCCCCGGCCTTCAGGTGGGCTACGACCGCGTCCTCGCGTTCGTCCCGGTCGGCGCACAACCGGCCGATTTGCTCATAGGTCCTTCCGGCGCCCTGGTCCCCGCGGTGCTCCTCCAACACCGCCCGGGCCAACAGGGCCGGGAGGAAATCCGCGTCCTTCTCCAGCAAGTCGCGGATCAGATCGTCGATCTCGTCGAAACGCTCGGGACGGACAGTACCGATCTCCAGCATCCTGCGGGCGGCATGCGGGTGGGCGGGTTCCACCCCGGCCTTGCCCAGGTAGAGTTTGCGGGCGTCTTCCAGCCGGCCCTCGTGCAGGGCCAACTCGGCGCTGCGATAGGCCTCGGCACCTTCCTTGAAAATGAGATACTGGCGCTCGAGCAGGGAGCGCGACCGGCTGGTGGTCGTGGTCTTTCCCGCCGCCTCGGCCAGCTCGTCCGGGTAGCGCGCCGAGATCACCCGGATGCGCCCCTCCTCCATCTCCACGCGGTCTATGCGCATCCCCTCCAGGTCGGGAATCTTCCAGCCGTGGCTGGGCAGCAGCCAGCGCACCAGATCCCGCACCGGCTGGAACACCAGAAAGGAAACGTCCAGAAGCTCCGAACGGTACGATTTCAGCGCCCGGCCGAGCTGCGCCACCAGGGTATGCACCGGCAGGGAAATGAATCCGAAAACCCGGATGTCGAAGAACCCCAGGCGCAGGGAGAGATCCGTCCCGGCCTCCGCCAAAAAGCGCGCGACGAAGGGATGCCGGCTCTCCCCCACCCTCCACCGGCCGCGGATCAGCCCCTGGCCCTCCCCGATCCGCACCCGGATCTCCTCGAGCCCGTACCGGGCCGGGTCCAGCCGCTCGGCCAGTATGGAGGTCAGGTCATCCTGGTGTGCCGACACGACCACCGTGCGCAGGCGGCAACGGTGGTGGCAAAACTGCTCGGCCCCCCCGCTGACGTCAAAGGGGAAGGAAACGTCGGGGACCTCCAGAGAGAGGCGCTCGACCCGCACCCGGTCCTTGAACTTGCGGTCTTGCAGCGAAACCAGGGCGGTTCCTTCGCGAAATTCCAGGGAAAAACCCAGCAGGTTGCCCGAGGGCTTCTTGCCGATGGCAATCGGTTCCCCGGGGGCGCTCTTGCCGTCGTCCTGCATGGGCCGGATTGTAGCACATGGCCTCAAAGTGCCGCAAATTATTGACGATCCTGGCTTTGACAATAAAACCCATATGTGCTACTCAACCGGGTGTGTTCACGGACGCGTGCGGCAACACCCCTCCAGCCGCCTTCGCGCCTGACCACTTTGAAAGAAAGCTATTTTGATCACTGGGAGTACCGTCATTGGAGTTTCTTTCGGACGGGTCCATTCGCGGGATCCTGATACTGGCCGGTATTGTGCTGGCCCTGTTCGGGGTCTACTTCTACATGGTCTACCTGTCCAACCAGTCCATCCGGCGCATGTCCCGGCGCAGGCGCGAAGGGGCCCCGACTCCCCCGCCGCCGAAGATTTTCACCCGGGCCCGCTGGGCCATTCCCATTCTGATCGTAGTCGCCGGCAGCCTGTTGGGGCTGCTGGTTTGCATGAGAGGTATTGGAAAATAAACGAATTGAAGGAGGAGAGCTAGCCCATGATACCGGACGGCTACAGGATTCTGGTGGTTTACGACGGCGACAAGGAAAAATTCGTCGCCTCGGTGCCCGAGCTTAACAACCTGAAAACAATGGGAGACACCCGGGCCGAGGCGCTGGCCAAAGCGGAGGAGGAAGTCGAGAAAGTGTTCCGCAAGGCCGCGGAGGACAGCACCCCGCTGCCTCCGCCCATAGATGGAGCGGAATACAGCGGTGAGCTCTCCGTTGTCGTCAGTCCGACCCTGCACAAGAACCTGGTCTTCATGTCCAACCAGGAGGGGATCGAGCTGAACCAGCTGGCTTCCGAGCTGCTATCTTCGGCCCTGGCCGAGCGCTCCCTGATCAAGAGCGTTCAACAGCGGCCGGCCCGGGACGGTCAGCGGCGCGACGGCCGGCGTGACCGCCGTCCGCGCGGCGACCGGTACTTCAATATCATGGACGACAAGGCCAGCTTCATCGACTATGTGCGCAGCCTGGAACCGGGAGGCGGGGGACACAAACGCGGCGGCCGCGGACGCGGCGGGCGGGGACGCAAGGGAAAATCGTAGTCGCCGACTACTGCTCTCCCCAGACCGATGACATCTTGAAGGAAGAAATCGAGGTATCGTCGAACTGGCCCTTGTAAACGTCCCGGATAATCATCACCCCCACGTACATCACCCGCTCGGGAATGGCCAGTTCGGCCAGCTTGGCAGCCACCTTGCGCCGGATCGTCTTGGGTTCGTCCTTGAACTTGAACTCGGTGCGGCCCAGCCACTTGAACTTGGGCTTGTAGGTTTCCTTCTCGCGCTTGAGGCGAACCAGGTAAATGTCCAGATAAAGACGCTTGGGGCGGTTGAAGTTCTTGAACTGCTCGTTGCCCGCCCCGGGGGTAATCTCCACGTGGGTGGTTCCATCCGGCAGGTGAAACGCCACCCACTCATTCTTGCCCCAGCCCTTGGCTCCCTCGGCCCAGAAAGTCTCGGGCTCGTTGTCCAGCATCTTGTCCACCGCGTAGTAGTCCTTGCCGCGCCCCTTTTCTACCAGGGTGGAGGTCGCCACCGGCTCGCGCTCGTCTTCGGCCAGCTTCAACAGCGCGTCGAGAAAGGCTTTCTTATTGATGATTTTGGTGATGTTTTCCTTCTTTTTCTTCTTGGACTTCTTCTTCTTGGCCCACAAGTCCCCGGAGGCAAAGGACATAAACAGCATGAGTATGAAAATTATGAAAACCCTCGGCTTCATCTCGCCTCCTTCAAGATTAACGCAGGATTCTAGGTGGATATTTCATCCAAATGCAAGCAACTAGCGTTTTTTACGGTAGACCCGCTCAAAGGCCCCCTCGCTGCATTCGATCCTGAGCACTTCCAGTACGATGTTCTCCGCCGGGGCCCGGCCGGATTTGTCCTTGAAGCGATTGAAGAAAAAAGCCTTTTTCTTCCCCGGGCGTAACCGTTTGGCTTTCGAAGCATAGGCGCCATTCAGGGTTATGGTTATATTTTTCCAGGTGTCCGAGCTCCGGTTGGCGACCTTGAAGTAGCGGCCGCCCACGATCTCGGTCTTTCGCAGCCATACCTCGGCGTCGATCTCGTTCAGCTCGCCCGGGGGCAAGAACACCACCACGGTGGCCAGGCTTATGGCAATGTATCCTCCGATGGCGAACACCTTGTACTTTACGAAGCGGGTGGAGTCGCGGAAGTCGTCGATCACCCCGCGCAGGAAGTCACGCAGGGCGTCCCAGGCGTCCAGAATCAATCCCCATAGCCATCCGAAGAACTGCACCTGATCACCCCTTGTCCTTGTCCTTGTCCTTGGGATCCACGCGCACGCCCAGCGGCGCCCGGCGCGTGCGCGCGCCCGAATCGGTGGTGGTCTTCTTCAGCAACTCACGGGCATAAGCGCCCGCCTTGCGTGGCTGGGTCTCCTCCTGGGGCGGCTCTTCACCGGCCTTCACCTGTGAGCCGGAAGTCTCGCCGGCAGGCGAGACTGTAGGCTCATGTTTCGCCGTGGGGGGAGGCACCATGTCGTACTCTTCGAAAACCTCGTTCAAGGCCGAGGAAAGTCGTTCCTTGCTCTTTGAGTCCAGCGGCTTGGGCTCGGCCTGCTCCACACCGTCCTTCAAGCGCGGGGTCCACTGCACCTTGAACTCCTGCACGCCGGCCACCGGGGGGCGCTCCAGGCCGTAGGTTGCCGGATCGAAGTACGACTCGTCCATCTCGGGATAGCCGTAGGCCTCCAGCTTGTCCATGAAGGTCGGCAGGATCCCGGTGGGGGCGTGGTACCCCTGGATGCGGCCCTCGGAGTCCTTGCCGGTGACCGTGTAGACGAACAGGTCCTGGGTGCGGTAGTCGCCCTTCTCGTTGAGCGGAAGAACCTCGGCGATGTGGGTCAGCCGGCGCGATCCGTCGTGGAAGCGGGAGCAGCAGATGATGACGTTCAGGGCGGCGGCGATCTGCGCGCGGATGGCCACCATGGGCAGCTCGATCTCGCTCATCAGGCACAGCGACTCGAGGCGCCGGCAGGTCTCGGTTGGCGAGTTGGCGTGCACCGTGCACATCGAACCCGAGTGCCCGGTGTTCATCGCCTGCATAAGGTCGAAGGCCTCGCCCCCGCGCACCTCGCCGATGACGATGCGGTCGGGGCGCAGGCGCAGCGAGGAGTGCAGCAGGTCGGCTATGGTCACCGCGCCGCGGCCCATCTTGTCCGGGGGGCGGGACTCGAAGGCCACCAGGTGATCCTGGAGCAGTTGCAGCTCGGCGGAATCCTCGATGGTGAGGATGCGCTCCTCGTTGGGGATCAGCGAGGAGACCACGTTCAAAAGCGTGGTCTTGCCCGATCCGGTGCCGCCGGCCACGATGACGTTCTGCTTGGTCTTCACGCAGGCGTCGATGAACCGGGCCCATTCGGGGGTCAGCGATCCGAACTCGATCAGCTGGGGTACGGTGAGCTTGCCGGGAAAGAACTTGCGGATGGCGATGGCGGTGCCCTTGCGGGCAATCGGCGGTAGCACCACGTGGATCCGGGACCCGTCGGGCAGCCGGGCGTCCAGCCGGGGCCGCTCGTCGGTGATGATCCGGCCCACGTACTGGGCCACGTTGCGGGCGGCGGCCTCCAGGCCCTCGGGGGTGAACTTGGCGTCGGTGCGGTACAGTTTGCCCTTGCGCTCGATCCAGATATCCTCGGGCCCGTTGATCATGATCTCGGATACCGAACTGTCCTCCAGAAAATACCGGACCGGCTTGAGAAACTCCTTTACCGACTTCTCGTACATATCCGTTGTCACGTCGTTCTCCCGTATGGCACCGGGCACCGATCATACATGAGATCCTTGATTGACTTCAATGGCCGTGAACATTAAACTTCCGGCATGCGTTGCCCCCAGTGCGGACAGGAAGTCGAAGACGGCGCGGCCATCTGCGAGCACTGCGACTACATAATCGACAAGTCCTTCCTGGGCGACGACTTCACCGACATGGAGCCGGAGCCTGAGGCCCCGGCGGAGCCGGAGCCGACCACCGAGCGGGGGCCGCCGCCCCAGCGTTCGCGCCGCCGGCCTCCCCGGGAGGCGCCCAAGGATTCGACCGAGCCCGAGCGGCCCTCCGCCCGGCGCAAAGCCCAGGACACCCCGGTGGACTCCAGCAGCGCGCCGTCCTCGGAGAACCTTTCGGTGGAGGCCTCCCGGGTCACCGACGACGTCGGGAACACCCTGAAGAACATCTGGGGCAAGTTCAAGAGCCTGGGCTTCGCCGACAAGCTGGCGGTGGGCGGCGCCGCGGGGATGTTCCTGTTTTCCTTTTTCCCCTGGGTGAGCGTCTCGGGAGTCGGGGCGGTGATCGGCTTCGAGGTGGGAGGCTGGTTCATGACCGTCCTGACCGCCGTCACCATCGCCCTGGTGTTCATGCGCCAGAACCCCCACTGGCACGACAAGGAAAAATACATCCTCTACGTGCAAACCGGCATCGGCGCCATCGCGGTCCTGTTCACCTTGTCCAAGATGTTCTCGTTGGGCAAGGCGGTCCCCTTCCCGGCCAGCCGGGGCATCCCCGGAATGGCCGCCGCCAGCGTGGGCGCCGGCCTGTTCTTGTGTTTCCTGGCCTCCGTCGCCGTGCTGGGCGGGGCGCTGCTGCTCTTGAAGGAAAAGGTGTTGAAGAAATGAAGTCCGCCCCGGGTTGCCTGATAATACTGCCGGCCCTGTTTTTGGCCGCCTGCCCCGCAGACACCAGCCCCTGCGACGGTGTGACCTGCTCGGGCCACGGATTCTGCGCCATAAGCCCCCACAACACCCCCCAGTGCCTGTGCGACGAGGGCTATCGCAACGAGGGCCCCACCGAGTGCGTTCCCGACCAGGGAGCCGACTGCACCAGCGACGCCGAGTGCGACGACTCCAACCCCTGCACCGACGACGTCTGCGATCCGGCGGAGGGCTGCCAGTACACCAACAACACCGATCCCTGCGACGACGGCAACGCCTGCTCCGGCGCGGACACCTGCTCCAGCGGCACCTGTATGGCCGGCAGCACCGACAAGGACAGCGATTCCGACAGCTACTACGACGGTGCCTGCCCGGGCGGCGACGACTGCGACGACGACGACGCGGCCATAAACCCCGGCGCGGCCGAGAATCAATCCGCAGCCGCCAGCTGCACCGACGGCATCGACAACGACTGCGACGGGCTGACCGACGACTCCGACCCCCAGTGCAGCGGCTCCGGCGGCGTCTACTACGTGCGCACCGACGGCGACGACAACAACACCGGAACCGAAAACACCGCCCAGGGCGCCTGGCGCACCATCCAGAAGGCCGCCAGCACCCTGACCGCCGGCGAGACCGTCCTGGTCCAGCCCGGCACTTACCCTGAGGATGTATATCCCCGAAACAGCGGCGAAGAGGGACGGCCGATTACCTTCAAAGCCGAAGGCTGGGTGATTCTGGACGGAGAAACGACTCTTGCCTACGCGTTCCGCCTGAGCCAGAGGGAGTATATCGTCATCGACGGCTTCGAGATGACATTGTACCGGGACATCGGCAACGACGACGGCACCGTCTACTTCAACAACAGCAGCCACTCGATAGTCCGCAACTGCTACATCCACGACACCGGCCGCGACTGCATCTCCATGTACGCGGGTAGCAACGACAACCTGGTGGAAAACTGCCTGCTGGTCGCCTGCTACGACGACGGGATCACCACCGGCGGCACCAATATAACCGTCCGCAACTGCACCATACACGGCACGGCGCAGTGGGGCATCGAGAACCAGGGCGGCACCAACGTACTCTTCGAGAACAACATCATCTGGGACGCCATCAGCAGCACCAGCGGCTACACCTTCAGCTACAACGACCACCGCGACAGCGTCCTCGGCGGCGACGGGAACATCCAGCAGGATCCCCTGTTCATCGACGTCTCCGGCCGCGACTTCCACCTCAGCCACGTAGCCGCCGGCCAGGGCTCCGACAGCCCCTGCATCGACGCCGGCTCAGACACCGCCCTGAACCTGGGCCTGGACGCCCGCACTACCCGCTCGGACGGCGTCCCCGACAGCGGGACCGTGGATCTGGGCTACCACTATCTGCCGTAACAAATCAGCGGCTCCAGGACTGGGCCGCGGCTTCTTTCATCGCGCGCTGGGGGGCGTTGTCGTAGTACTCGGGGGCCACCGGAGACTTGGTCACCGCCGCGGGGGCGTTCATGTGGGCGGGCTCCATGCGGGCCACCAGCGACCAGGAGAGCTTGACCTTCTCGGGGCCCATGGCCGGGCTGAGTTCCACCCCGTCCTGCTGGATCCCGGCGTGCAGGGTGGTCCCGTTCTTAAGCTTGATGCTCCACTCATTGTCGTCCCCGTCGCCGCGCTCCAGGCTGGCGATCTCCTCCAAAAACGGGCTGAACTCGCCAAGCTCGCCCTTGAAGTGGATCTTGGAAGCACTGGCGTCGACGAAGAAATCGTCCCCCGTGCTGGTCAGCACCCGGTAGAGGGGCTTTTCGGTGTACTCGGCCTCGCCGCGGAAGCGCATGCGCTTGATCTTGTCGATGGGCACGTCGATGGTGACGTCCTTTCCGCCGATGCTGATGGCCACCTCGACCGCCGGACGGTCCCAAGCCCCGACGAACTCCGAGCCGTTTCTCAGCCACAACTTGATCAGGTTACCGGCCTGCTTCATGTCGGTCCCCTCCAACGGCCCCATCTCCCCGGCGACCTCGGTGGAGAAGTCCAGCATCCCGAACTCGGTCTTGAGCTTGAACATCTCGGTGGTCATCCCCCCGACTAAAACCTGCCCGTCGTTGAGCTGCACATGCACCTGCGGCCTGGTCTGCGAAGCCATCCCCGCACACCCCATTGCCAGACAACCCACTGTAATCATTACAATAACCAATTTCATAACCGCCTCCTTTGTTCGCGTTCTTAAGAATTAGTATACGTGCGAGACGGCCAAAAGGTGGGTAACAAGACTGTAAATATGAGCTGCTTCGTCAGGAGCCAAAACTGCGCCGAATGGGCACCGGCTTGCCCTCCAGCCAGAATTCGATCAGCCGGTCGTCCTGGAAGACCGGGGTGACCCAGTAGCCCACCGGCTGGGAGTTTAAAATCGCCTGCGAATCCTCCAGGGGCTCGTCGACCACTCCTTCCTCGGGGTCGGTGTAGTTGGAGTGGACGAAGCGCACCTTCTTGCTCTGGATGACGATGAAGCCCACGTGGCAGTTGAGGCCGATCAGGTACAGGCCGTCTTCGAGCTTGCGCAGCTTCTGCGCCAGCTCCCGGGGCGGGATGGAGAAGAAGCGGTGCAGGTCTTGGGGATTCGGAGCCAGGGAGCGCTGAATGTACAGGGCCCGGGAGTCGGCCCAGCGTTTGCGGTTGTCCAGCTGCAGGCCGGCGTTCTGCAGCACGGCGGTTACGAACATGCTGCAGGAAACCCGCTTGCCCTTCTGGTGCGGCATTGCGGCGTCGTCGTCCTCGCCCATGTACCAGGGGGTGCCCATCCAGGGCGGAAAGATCCGCCGGGTGATCGCCTTGACCACGAACTTGCGCGCCCGGTCGCGGATGCGCTCGCGATCCTCTTCGGCCTTGGCCTGCTTCCATTGCGTCCTGAACTCCGCCTGCTGACTCCTGATCTCGGACAGAACGGTGGGGAACTTCTCAACCACTTTCCACTTCGTCCGCCGCACCTCCGCCTCGGCCAGTCCCACCAGAGCCAGCAGACCCATGACTACAATCGCCCTCATGACCGCACTCCTTTCCCTTATTGGCGGATGTTGTTTTCAAGTGCCGTGCCGTCGGCGCAGTCTCAGCAGAAACGGGCACATAGGCTCCGGGACGGAAAGGCGCGCGTGTCACTCGCCCCACAAAATCCAGCCGGATTAGGGACCTGCTGACACACCCCTCAAGATCGGGAAAAATTCCGTCTGATAAGGCAACGGATGGATATGGGATGAAACGATGAGATCAATGAAGCCAGGACCGGTCCTGCTTGTAATTATCGCCGTATTTGCGAGCGGATGCGTCGTCACCGCCAACAAGGGCCGCTATATCCCGAACGATCGCCCCGATCCGAGGGGTGATCCCGTCCGGCTGAGGGTCGGGGTCCTGGAGTTCACCGACCGTCTGGGCGCGCATACCGACGACACCCGGCGGCTTACCGAGTCGTTCATCGCCGACCTGAGGAGCTCAAAAATCTTCGCTGAGGTCACCAAATCGCCGGAGCAGGTCGATGTGCTCCTCTTTTGCAAAGCCCTCAACCTGCAGCAGCCGATATCCAACCGCTCCATGGACAACGAAGCCATGGGCTGGCTGATACCCATGACCCTGAGCAGCCTGGGCGTCCTGCCGCTTCTGGGAGTCCCCACCGACTGCGGCGAAGCCCGAGCCGGCATCGAAGTCCGGGCCCTGGACCCGCGCTTCAAACAGGAATTCTTCAACTGGTACGGCGAAGCCAAAGCCCGCTCCTGCTCGGGCCTCTACTACCGCGGCTGGCCGCTGTCCAAGGCGCTGTCGCAGGCCACCGGGAAGATCCTCGAAGGCATGCAACGCGACGCGCCCAAGCTGGAAAAAGAGCTCCTGGCACTGCAAAACTGGCAAAAAAAATACGGCTCGTCGGTCCCGGCGTTGATCCGGGCCCTGGGCGACTCCGACCGGCGGGTGCGGGTGCGCGCGGTGGCGGCGCTGGGCGGGCTGGGCCCCGATGCGCAACCGGCCGCCCCGGCGCTGGTGGGCTGTCTGAAAGACGAGGACCCGGCGGTGCGCCGCGAGGCCATCGGGGCCCTGCTGGCCATAAAGGCCGTCGACCAGACGACCCTCGCCCACCTGGACAAACTCCGCAGGTCGGGCAAGAGCCGCCATGACGCCGGCCGGGCGAAACGGGCCTTGAAGTTTCTTCGCCTATCGGGCGGTCTGCCGCCCGAGTTGGCCAGGCAAGTGGCCGCGCTCGGCTCGCTCGATCTGAATCAGCGCATCAAAGCGGCCGGCTCCATCCGCTCCCGCGAAGCCCTGCCTGCGCTGATCGAAGCCCTCAAGGACCCCGAACCCGAGGTCCGCCTTTCGGTGGTGGCAGCCCTGGAGACCATCGCAGCCTACGACCATCCCCCGGCGATCCTGGCCCTGAAACAAACATCCAACACCGACCGCGACCGCCGGGTAAAAAAAGCCTCCAAGGAAACCCTGCGCCGCCTTGAGCTCCTGGCTTTTTCCGAGGGGAATCCCATAAACAAAACCGTGCCCGTGCCCGCGCGCGTGCCCGTGCCCGAAACAACCGGCCCGGTGGTGGCGGTCTTCGTAACCCAGGAAACCCTGCGCCACATGAAACCCGGGCAGCTGTCAGATTATTTGGCCGTGCGCCTGACCTCGCAGTGCGGCTTCCGGGTGGTCCCCCAGGACCAGATCAAAAAGCAGCTGTTTAAAGAGAAAAAGAAAACCTACCGCCACTGCTACGACCAACGCTGCCGCATCGAGCTGGGCAAGGCGGTGGCCGCCGAAAAGATCCTGGCAGTCCGAATCTTCAAGACCGGCACCCAGTGCGTGGTCACCGCCAACCTCTACGACCTGCGCACCGAAACCACCGAACGCGCCGCCACCACCCGGGTGGAATGCACCGGCGCCTCCCTGATGATCGCCCTGGACACCATCGCCCACCAGCTGTCCTCGCCCCCCAGAATCTCCGGTCAGTGGTGAGAGCCGGGGGTCAGACACTTGCACTTTGCATTTTGCTTGTCATGGGGTTGTGGTACGCTGGGAACATGTCGGCACCAAAAAAAGGCAATCCGCGTCAGATCGACCCGGACGGCGATGTGCCCGGCACGATGGACGCCCTCGTGGATACCAGCCTCATCGATGAAATGCTACGCCTGAGCCCCGAGGAGCGACTTCTTCAGAACGACCGCATGATCCGCACAATCATGGAGCTCCGGGATGCCTTCCGATCCATATGACCCGCCCCCAAGCGGCACGGAGCTCACCAGCCTGCTCGAACTGCTCTGCAGCACGGAGGCAGAATTCATCCTGGTGGGCGGTCTGGCCGCCGTTTCGCAGGGGGCTCCGATTGCCACCTTCGACATCGATATTGTGCCGTCAACAAAAGGTTCCAACCTCCGCAAACTGCTCGATTTCCTCCTGAACATCAACGCCCGGCACCGCGGCAGACCCGGTGGACAGATCTTGCGGCCCACGCTGAATGACCTGACCGCGGGAGGTCATTGCCTGCTAATGACCGACCACGGGCCCCTGGATGTTCTGGGTTCCATCGAACAGGGGCTGGGCTATGACGATCTGCTCGAAGACTCGCTTCAAATCCAGTTCCGGGGGCACGGCCTCAAGGTTTTGAAACTCGAGGCCATGGTCCGGATGAAGCGCTCGTCCTCCCGAGAAAAAGACCAGCACTACCTGCCGCTGCTCGAAGAGACTCTCAGAAAGTCAAAGAAGAAATAGCGGCTCAGGAACTTCCGGCAACCTCGTCGTACTCGACCTCGAAATGCAGCTTGTGGTTGGCCTCTTCCTGGGCCAGGGCCAGGAAAAGCTCGCGCAGTTTCTGGTTTTCCGCGGCGGCGGCCAGCGCGGCCAGGCGGGTGTACAGCTTGAAGGCGGCCACTTCCATTTGCATGACCAGTTGCAGGGCCTGTTCGTAGTCCATGTCCGGATCGGGATTCCCTTCCACCTCGAACTCCCCGCGGCTCATCTCGGCGATCCGTTCGGCGGGAAAGTCTGCCTGGTATTCGATCTTCACGTTCTCCAGCTTGCGCTTGTGCTCCTCCTCCTCCCGGGCAAACGACTCCCACACCTCGCGCATCCGTGGATCGGTGGCCTTATTGGCCATTTCCGCATACAACGCGGCCGCAGCTTCCTCTTCGCCGATGGCAAACTCCAGAATCTCCTCTGCGGATTTGAAACTTGTCATGACCGGGACCCTCCCTGTCCTTCGTTCAGGAATTTTCTGGCCAGTTCGGCACCGAGCCTGCCCGCCTCCAGCACGTCGCCCAGTGAACCGATGGGCTTGTCGGGCACCTGGTCGAGGACTTGCGCCAGCATGTCGGCGATGTCGGTGAAAGCGATGCGGCCGTCGAGGAAGGCGGCGACGATTTCTTCGTCGGCGGCGGAGAGAGCGGCGGGGACACCGCCGCCGCGTTTCAGGGCCCGGCGGCAGAGCTGGATGGCCGGGAAGGTTTGGTCGTCGGGTTTTTCAAACGTCAGTTTGCCGGTGCCCGGGAGGCTCAGGTGCTGGAAGGATTCGATTTTGTCGGGGAGGTCCAGGCGGTCGGGGTAGCCCAGGGCGTAGGCGATGGGGCCGCGCATGTCGGGGACGGCCATCTGGGCGATCACTGCGCCGTCCACCGTCTCCAACAGCGCGTGCACGATGCTCTCGGGGTGGATTACCACGTCGATTTGTTCGGGGGGCAGGCCGAAGAGCCAGTGGGCCTCGATGACTTCCAGGCCCTTGTTCATCAGGGTGGCGCTGTCGATGGTGACCTTGGCGCCCATGTCCCAGTTGGGGTGCGCCAGGGCCTCTTTGGCGGTGACTTTCTCGAGATCCCGGCGGGAACGCCCGAGAAAAGGGCCGCCGGAGGCGGTCAGCACCACCCGGCGGATTTGATCGGGGGAAACCGCGGCCAGCAATTGGTGTACCGCGGCGTGCTCGGAGTCGACCGGGAGGATCCCGGCGTGGTTCTCCCGGGCGGTCTTCATGATCAGCTCGCCGGCCATCACCAGCGACTCCTTGTTGGCAATCGCCACCTGCTTGCCGGCCTGCACCGCGGCGTGCACCGGCTCCAGTCCCGCCTGGCCCACCACCGCGACCACGATCAAATCGGCGGCCGGCGAGGTGACCATGCGCACCAGGGCTCCGCGGCCCGACTCGACCGGTTTGCCGAACAGTTTCTCCAGGCGGTCGGCCGCCCGGGGATCGGCCATGGCCACCGCCGCCGGCTGGTGGCGGGCCACCAACTCGGCCATCTTCTCGGCGTTGGTGTTGGCCGACAGGCCCACCACCCGGAAACGCTTCGGGTAAGCCGCAATCACCTCCAAAGTCTGGAGGCCGATTGAGCCGGTGGCGCCCAAGATCACTATGCCGGTGGGATCGGCCAATTCACTCCCCTCCCCCGCTCTTTTCGCGGATCTGCTCGTCGGTCAGCCCGAATCGCCGGCGCCGGCGCTGGAAGTCGGCGATGGCCTCGAGCAGGTCTTTTCTGGTGAAATCCGGCCAGAGCTTCTTGGAGAAGTACAGCTCGGCGTAGGCGCTCTGCCACAGGAGAAAGTTGGAGATTCTGCGCTCGCCGCCGGTGCGGATTATCAGATCGGGATCGGGCAGTCCGCTGGTGTACAGGGCGCCGGAGAACACGCCGGGATCCAGGTCCTGGGGATCCAGCTTGCCCGCCTGCATCCGGCGTCCCAGGTTCTTCGCCGCGCGGGTGATTTCCTCGCGGGCGCCGTAGGAGAGCGCCAGGGCCAGGGTCATCGAGCGGTTCTTCCTGGTGGCTTCCATCAGGCTCTGCAAACGCCGGCGTACGTCCTTGGGCACCCGGCGCAACTCACCCAGGTTGATCACCCGGATGTCGCGGTCCATGATCTCCTGCCACTCCCGGACGATGAACTCCGCCAGCAGATCCATCAGCGCGCGGATTTCCTCCGGGGGACGCCCCCAGTTCTGCGCGGAAAAAGCGAACAGAGTGAGGTTTGACACCCCCAGCGACCGGCAGGCCTTCACCACCGCCCGGACGGCCTTGGAACCCGCCCGGTGGCCCCGGGTGCGGTCCAGGCCGCGCAGCTTGGCCCAACGCCCGTTGCCGTCCATGATGATCCCGATGTGGATCGGCAGCCGCTTGCGGTCAACCTTCGGGTTGTTTCTCTTCTTGCTCATCTTCTTTCTTCAGTTCCTCGGGTTCCTTCTTATCCGATGAGAATCTCACCTGTACAACGCACCCGACCAGGAATGCAAGCCCGAGTATAGTCCAGGCGAGCACCGGGTGGGTGTGGTGAAAGGCGCAGGCGCCCGGGAACACCCAGGCGCACAGGGCGGTGGCCAGGCCCCACAAGAACAAGAGCGCCCCCAGAAAGGCGGTGGACAGGATCACAACCCACCTGAGCTTCCACAGCGAGAAGACCCCGCCGGCCACGAACCCCGGGAAAAACCCCCACAAAAACCCGCCCGAGGCGATGGTCAGACGCACCGTCTCCCCCAGGCCGATACCCAGCGCGACCCCCCCCAGGATGAAGACCACCACCCGGTAGAGGGGATCGGCCAGCAGCGCGAAGGCCAACCCGCCCACGAACACCCCCCAGGCCTGGTTGACGTCCGCCCAGCGGGCGATCAGCCGCCCGATGAACGCCCCGATGAAGAACCCGCAGACCACCACGGTCACCCGGTGCAGCCGCCAGCCGAAAAGCAAAAATCCCAACCCCACCAGCGCCACCACCAGCGCGTACTCGGGCGGAAACCCGTGCTCGAATCCGAGCACTCGGTCGATGCGGACGGAAATCACGGCCGGCCCCCGGCTCAGACTTCCATTATCTCTTTTTCTTTTTCTGCGAGGATCTCGTCGATCTTCACGATGAACTTGTCGGTTTCCTTCTGGGTGCGCTCCAGGCCGCGCTTCTTGTCGTCCTCGGAGATGTCCTTGCTCTTCTCGGCTTCCTTCAGGAAGTCGTTGGCGTCCCGGCGGTGGTTGCGCACGCTGACCTTGGCGGCCTCGGCCAGCTTCTTGGTCTGCTTGACCAGGTCCCTGCGGCGCTCCTCGGTCAGGGCGGGAATGGGCAGGCGCACCAGCTCCCCGTCGCTCTGGGGCGTCAAGCCGATCTCGGCGATGTTGATGGCCTTCTCGATCTCCGGAATGGTGGACTTGTCCCAGGGCTTGATGACGATCAACCGCGCGTCGGCGATCGAGACGGAAGCCACCTGGTTTAAAGGCACCTTCGAGCCATAGTACTCCACCCGGACCGGCTCCAGCACCGCCAGATTGGCCCGGCCGGTGCGCACACGGCCGAGCTCGCGCTTGAAAGCCTCCACCGCCTTTTCCTGGCTGTCCTGCAGATCGGAAATTATGTCATCCACCATGTCAATCACCTCCCCGAAGAGGCCGGCACATCACCTACGACCGTGCCTATGTCTTCGCCCATGATCGCCTTGAGCATGTTACCGGCATCCGCCAGCTTGAACACCAGTATGGGCAGATTGCTGTCCATGCACAGAGAAACCGCCGTGGCGTCCATCACCTTGAGATCGCGCTTGAGCACGTCCATGTAGGTGAGCCGCTTGAAGCGCTTGGCGTTGGGCTCCTTGAGCGGATCGGCGTCATAGACCCCGTCAACCCGGGTGGCCTTCAGCAGCGCCTCGGTCTTCAGTTCCATGGCGCGCAGCGCAGCGGCGGTGTCGGTGGTGAAGTAGGGATTGCCGGTACCGGCCGCCAGCAGCACCACCCGCCCCTTCTCCAGGTGGCGGATGCCCCGGCGCCGGATGTAGGGCTCGGCCACCTCGTCCACCTGCAGGGCGCTCATTACCCGGGTGGAAATGCCCTGCTTCTCCAGGGCTTCCTGCAGAGCCATGCAGTTGATCACCGTGGCCAGCATGCCCATATAGTCCCCGGTGGCCCGGTCGATCCCCGCCGAGGTGGCGTCCAGGCCGCGGATGATGTTCCCGCCGCCTACCACCATGGCCAACTCGATCCCCAGCGCGTGAATCTCCTTGATCTCGGCGGCGATTTGCGAGAGGAACTCGGCGGAGATTGTGCCTTCCCCGCCGCCGCGAAGCGCCTCACCGGACATCTTCAACAGCACGCGTTTGAATTTGGGCTGCATCTCAGCTCTTGGTCTGTTCGAGCGTCTTGGCCACCTCGGCCGCCAGGTCTTCCTGCTTCTTCTCAATGCCCTCACCCAGTTGGAAGCGGGCGAAGCGGCGGATGACGACGTTCTCGCCGGTCTTGGCGATCAGGTCCTTCAGCAGCTTGTCGATCGACATCTTCTGCTCGCGAATGTAGGGCTGCTCCAGCAGGCAAATCTCGGCGAAATACTTGCGCAGCCGGCCCTCGACGATCTTGTCCAGCACCTTTTCGGGCTTGCCGGATTCCAGGGCCTGTTTGCGGTAGATCTCGCGCTCCTGGTTCAGCAAATCCTCGGGAACCTCTTCCTTCTTCAGGTACTGGGGGTTGGCGGCGGCTATCTGCATGGCGATCTCACGGCAGAAATTCTGGAAGTCTTCGCCGCGGGCCACGAAGTCGGTCTCGCAGTTGACCTCCACCAGGACTCCGATCCTGCCGCCCATGTGCACGTAGGAATCCACCTTACCCTCGGCGGTCACCTTGGAGGAGCGCTTGGCCGCCTCGGCCACGCCTTTCTCGCGCAGGTGCTGGACCGCTTTGTCGAGATCGCCCTCGCACTCCTGCAAGGCGCGCTTGCAGTCCATGATGCCCGCCCCGGTCTTCTTGCGCAGTTCGTTAACTTGTTTCGCGTTGATTTCCATAACCATGCCTCACTTGTCTGGCCTGCTATTCCTGGGTCTCTTCCGGCCCGTCCTGGGCAGCCTGGGCGGCGGCCTCGGCCCGGCGCTTGCCCACTACTTCCACCTTGGGCCCGCCGGCCTTTCCGTCGGAAGGTTGCGGGGCAACCTCTTTCTCGACGGGCTTGCCGGCGGTCTTGGACACCAGCCGTTCCTGGTGCAGCCGGTCGCCCTCGATGCAGGCATCGGCGACCTTCTCGGTGAAGAGCTTGATGGCCCGGATGGCGTCGTCGTTGGCCGGAATGAGGAAATCCACAACGTCCGGGTCGCAGTTGGTATCGGTGATGGCCACCACCGGGATGCCCAGCTTACGGGCCTCGGCCACGGCGATGCGCTCCTTCTTGGGATCCACCACGAAGAGCGCGCCGGGGAGCCGGGTCATCTCCTTGAGGCCCGGAAGGTTCTTCTCCAGCTTCTGGCTCTCGCGCTCGATGCGCAGGATCTCTTTCTTGGTCAGGCGCTCGTAAGAACCGTCGCTGGCCATCTTCTTCAGGTTCTTCAGCCGCTCGACGCTCTGCCGGATGGTGCGGAAGTTGGTCAAGGTGCCGCCCAGCCACCGGTTGTGCACGTAGAACATTGTGCAGCGGTTGGCCTCCTCGACGATGACGTTCTGGGCCTGCTTCTTGGTGCCCACGAAGAGAATCTTGTCTCCCTTGGCCACCGTGTCGCGGATAAAGAAGAATGCCCGGTCGAACAGCTTGGACGTCTTCTGCAGGTCGATCACGTAGATCCCGTTACGGGCTCCGAAGATGTACGGCTTCATCTTCGGGTTCCAGCGGCTGGTCTGGTGTCCGAAGTGGACCCCGGCCTCCAGCAAGGCCTTCATTGAAATGACACCCATCTTCTTCCTCCTGGTTCGGGTTGTTCCTCCGCCGCGGGGCACCGCCGGCTCCAAAACCCACATCATGCAGGCACCCTTGGAGCCACCCCCACGGCGTGTGAATTTGTAAAAAAACCACTCCGCTGCGCCAATTTGCGCACCGGAGCGCATTGGCTAGCATGGATGTAAAGATTATGCAAGGAAAAACAACAAACTGCCGGCTGCGCCGGCTATGAAGCCTTCATCTCCTTCAGCATGCAGCATTTCTTGTATTTCTTGCCGGATCCGCAGGGACAGGGGTCGTTACGGCCCACTTTCTTGCCCTCGCGCCGGACGGTCTGGACCTTGCCTCCGGAGCCCGAGGCGGCCGCCGCCTGGGGCGAGGGGCCCGAGCCGTAGTTGAAGGCCCGCCTGCGGGCCATGCGCTGGCGCATGAGCCGCTCGCCCTCGTCTTCGGCCTCCAACTGGACCTGCATGAGCTTCTTGGCCACCTCGGTGCGAATGCGGGCGGTCATGCTCATGAACAGGGCGTAGCCCTCCTTCTTGTACTCCTGCTTGGGATCCTTCTGGGCGTAGCCCCGCAGGCTGACGCCCGAGCGCAGGTGATCCATGGCCAAGAGGTGGTCCTTCCACTGCTGATCGATCTCCTGGAGGTAGAAGTAGTGCTCCACCCGGCGCATGTTCTCTTCGCCGATCTGCTCCTCCTTGGCCTGGTAGGACTTCTCGATCTCACTCCACAGGCGGTCGCCGATGGCCTCGCGCTTCCGGGGAGCGTCCTCTAAAGGAATCTTCTGGCCGAAAACCCCGTAGATCCGGTCTTCCAGCCCCTTGATGTCCCAGTCCTCGGCGTTGATCTGTTCCGAGCAGGTGGCATCCAGCTCGCTGATCAGCACGTCTTCGATCAACTCGAGGATCTGCTCGCGCATGTTCTCACCCGACAATACCCTCCGGCGCAGGTCGTAGATGGCCTTGCGCTGCATGTTCATCACGTCGTCATACTCCAGCAGGCTCTTGCGGATCTCGAAGTTCTGCCCCTCCACCCGCTTCTGGGCGCTCTCGATCGACCGGGTCACCCACTTGTGCTCGATGGGCACCCCCTCCTCCATGCCCAGGCGCTCCATCAGGTTTTTCAATCTGTCGGCCCCGAAGATGCGCAGCAGGTCGTCCTCCAGGGAGAGGTAGAAGCGCGACGACCCCGGGTCGCCCTGCCGGGCGGCGCGGCCGCGCAGCTGGTTGTCGATGCGCCGGGCCTCGTGCCGTTCGGTGCCCAGGATATGCAGGCCACCCTGCTCGATGACCTGGGCGCGCTCCTGCAACGAAGTCTCCTGGAACTTCTTCAAAACCTCCAGATAGCGGTCGCGATCTTCGTAGGGATCGGCGTGCAACTTGGCTAGAAACTCCGAGTTGCCGCCCAGTACGATGTCGGTGCCGCGGCCGGCCATGTTGGTGGAGATGGTCACGCCCTGGAAGCGCCCCGCCTGGGCGACGATCTCCGCCTCGCGGGCGTGGTGCTTGGCGTTGAGCACGTTGTGCTTGATGCCGGCCTTCTTGAGCCGGCGGGCGATCTCCTCGGACTTCTCGATGGAGATGGTGCCCACCAGCACCGGCTGACCTCGCTGGTTCAGCTCGGTGATCTCCTCGACCACCGCCTGAAATTTCTCTTCCTCGGTGCGGTAGATGGAATCCTGGTGGTCGATGCGCACGTTGGGCCGGTCGGTGGGGGCCACCACAACGTTCAGCGAGTATATCTTGGAGAACTCGTCCTTCTCCGTCTCGGCCGTACCGGTCATACCGCAGAGCTTGTCGTACATGCGGAAGTAGTTCTGATAGGTGATGGTGGCCAGGGTCTGGTTCTCGTTCTCGATGGGCACGCCCTCCTTGGCCTCCACCGCCTGGTGCAGCCCGTCGCTCCAGCGGCGCCCCTCCAGCACGCGACCGGTGAACTCGTCGACGATGTGCACCTTGTTGTCCTCGCCGACGATGTAGTCCACCTCGCGCTTGAACAGGGTGTGAGCGCGCAGGGCCTGGTTGACGTGATGGAGGGTCTCGATGTTGGACGGGTGATAGAGGTTTTCCACCGTAAGCAGCTGCTCCACCCGGGAGACTCCGTCCTCGGTGAGAACCGCCGAGCGGCTCTTCTCGTCAACGGTGTAGTCGCGGTCCTTCTTCAGCTTGGGAATGATACCGTTGACCCGGTAGTACTTGTCGGTGGCCTCCTCGGCCGGGCCGCTGATGATCAGGGGCGTGCGGGCCTCGTCGACCAGGATGCTGTCCACTTCGTCGACGATGGCGTAGTGATGCTCGCGCTGGGTGTAATCCTCCAGGCGGAACTTCATGTTGTCGCGCAGGTAATCGAAGCCGAACTCGGAATTGTACCCGTAGGTGACGTCGGAGCCGTAGGCCTCCTGGCGCTCTTTATCGGTCAGCCCGTGGATAATGGTGCCTACCGACATGCCCAGCCAGCGGTAGATCTGCCCCATCCACTCGGCGTCGCGCTGGGCCAGGTACTCGTTGACCGTGACCACGTGCACTCCGCGATTCGCCAGGGCGTTGAGGTACACCGCCAGTGTGGCCACCAGGGTCTTGCCCTCGCCGGTCTTCATCTCGGCGATCTTGCCCTGGTGCAGGATCATGCCGCCCAGCAACTGCACGTCGAAGTGGCGCATCCCCAGGGTGCGCACCGAGGCCTCGCGCACGACCGCGAACGCCTGGGGCAGGATCGAGTTGAGAACTTCGAACTCGTGCCAGTTGCGGGCCTTGGGATCCACGTCCGCCCGCCCGCCGAACTTCTCGTTCATGGCGTTGGCGACGTAGGTCTTGAACTCGGCGGTCTTTCCCTTGAGCTGCTCGTCGGAGAGCCGGCGGATCTCCGCCTCCAGATCGTTGATCCGGTTGATCATCGGCCGGAATTTCTTCAGCTCGCGCTCGTTCTTGGTCCCGAAGATGATCTTGGATACGTAAGAAACCAGACCCACGAAAGGATGCTCTCAGTCGTCCAGAATGTAGTTGCGGGGGTTCTCGCAGATGCCGTTGACTTCGACTTCGTAGTGCAGGTGGGGTCCGGTGCTGCGCCCGGTGTTGCCGATGTTGCCGATGATGTCGCCGCGGTCGACGTGGTCGCCGATGTTGACCTTGGACTCCTCCAGGTGCCCGAAGCGGGTTCTCACCCCGTAGCCGTGATCGAGAACAATAACCTTGCCGAAACCGCCGCTGGTGCCGTTGAAGACCACCACGCCGCGCGCGGGCGCCACGATGGGCACTCCGGGCTGGTTGGCGATGTCCATGCCCCGGTGCATGACGCGCTTGCCGGTGTATGGATCCGAACGCGTCCCGAAACCCGAAGTCACCCACCCGCGGGCCGGCCAGATGGAAGGCGTCGAAGCCAGCCGGGCTTTCTGTCCGCGCAGGTAGGTCTCGAGCTCGCGAATGCTTCCCTCGCGCTTCTCCACCTCGGAAGCAACCTCGTCCAGCCGATCGCCGATAAGCCTGACGGCCAGGTGGGGATTTTCTCCGATGGCCTGCACCAGGGGATCGACCGCCCCGTCGCTGTCGAACACGCTCTCGCCGTTGCTTCTGGAAGCATAGGGACCCAGCGCCAGGTGACGCTTGGGATCGGACAACTGGGTGATGGCCCTCAGCTTGGTGTCGAATCGTTGAACCCGGTCAAGGATCGACTGAACCGAGGCTACCTTGTTGTGCAGGTTCACCAGCTTGTTGCGCAGTTCCAGATTCTGTTGGCGCAGGTTGGAGTTTTCCCTCACCTGGTCGACTATGGAGAAGTAATGGAGGGCGCCGGCAATGACGGCCAAGAACAGCACACCGAAGAAACCCACTACTCCCCACAGGGTTCTCCTCGAAACCCTCATTCTCCGGACACGCGAAGAACGGTCCGGAACAACCATGACGGTATATCGCTTACTCATGTTGCGTCCGCGATGGTTATCCCTTCCAACTACCCAAAAAGCCCGGGAATTGTCACAAGTCCACCAGCCAGTGTCAACAAATTTCTCATTTTTTCCGTTTTGCCCCGGTTCTGGTGCGCTTACGCGCGGTTTTCCTGGTGTTTTGCTTCTTTTTCCGTGACTTGGATGCCCGCTTGTCGTGCTCCCCGTCGCCGTATCTCAGCACCACCACGGTTACATTATCCTCCCCGCCGGCCCGGTTGGCCAGATCCACCAGGCGGGAGGGAGCCTGCGAAAGCCTGGTCTTCTCGATTGTTGTGCGAATTTCCTCGTCTTCCACCATCCCGGTCAGGCCGTCTGAGCATATGAGAAAGATATCCGCCTTTTTCATCACCAGGCTCTGCGTGTCGGCATTCACCTCGCTTTCGAAACCAACCGACCGGGTGATGATATTCCTGAAGCGGGAGTGTTGAGCCTCCTCGGAGGTGATGAACCCGGCTTTCACCTGCTCGTTAACCAGGGAGTGATCCTCGGTGATCTGCTCTAACTTGCCGTCGCGTAGTCGATACAAACGACTATCGCCCACGTGAGCCACGTAGGCCCGCTTGCCATGAGTGAGCATCATGGTCACCGTGGTGCCCATCCCGGCCAACTCGGGCTGCCGGTCGGACTTGGCGAAGATCTCCGCCGAGGCATCCTTGATTGACTCCTCGAGCATCTTCAATATGGCCGGTGACTCGTTGTCGATGGCGTCCTTGCTGAAAAGAATCCCGGCCTTCCGCGCCGCCCGCACCCGCTTGCGGATGATGTCCACCGACATCTTCGAGGCGATGTTGCCGCCGGCATGTCCGCCCATCCCATCGGCTACGATGAAAAGGCTTATGTTTGAATCGGCCAGGTAGGAATCTTCGTTCAACTCGCGCTTCAGGCCCAGATCCGTGCGCGCCCAGCAGGAAGTCTTGATACCCGCTTTCGTTGTCGTGGATTTAGTCCTGCGCTTCTTCTGTGACGTGCGCTTCTTCTTGGGGCGGCTGCGCATGGTTTAAACAGGAATATCACAGGTCCAGGCAGTGGTCAAAGTCTTGATTTCATGTCTTCATGCTTCGCTCGGCCCGGGCGGCGCTCAAGAGAGCCCGGGCGTGTCCGCGGGCCTTGTCGGTCACCTTTGCGCCACCGGCCATTCGCGCCAGCTCCTCGACGCGCTCCTTCTCCTCCAGCCGGGAGATCTCACAAACCGTCCGCCCCGCGGCCACGTGCTTGTGCACCGAGTAGTGGCCGGCGGCCCAGGCGGCGATCTGGGGCAAGTGGGTTATGCACAGCACCTGGTGGCCCGCGGAAACCGCCGACAGTTTCGAGCCGATGACCTCGGCCACCGCCCCGCCCACGCCGGAGTCCACCTCGTCGAACACGTATGTGGGCACCCGGTCGACCTCCGACAGGACCGCCTTGAGCGCCAGCAGCACCCGGGAGAGCTCGCCGCCCGAGGCCACCCGGGCCAGCGGCTTGATCTCCTCGCCCGGGTTGGCCGACAAGAGGAAGCGCACCCGGTCCACTCCCCATTCCTCCAGTTCGTCCTCGCCTCCCGGGCTTACTTCCACGTCCACCCGGGCTCCCTCCATGGCCAGCGACCTGAGCTCCGACTCCAGTTTCTTTTTCAGCGTCCTGGCCGCCTGCTTCCGCTTCCCGGACAGCTTCAACGCCAGCTGCATGGCTTCTTCCAGCGCCCGGGCACGCCGGCTTTCGATATCCGCCAGACGCTGAGACAAGTCGCCGAGCGCTTCGAGCTCCGCCTGCATCCGGGTTCTTTTCTCCAGCACCGCTTCGAGGTCCGGCCCGTGGGAGCGTATCAAACCCTTCAATGCGCTGAGCCGGTCCTCCACCTCCTCCAGGCGGGCGGGATCGCTGGTGCGCTCCTGAAGCGAGGCCTCCAGGTCCCGGGAGATGTCCTCCAGCAGGCGGGCGGCTTCCTCCAGGCGGTTGTGCAGGCCGGTCAGATCGGCGTCGAACTTCAAAAGCGCGGAAAGTTGCCGGGCGGCCTGTCCCAGAAGCTCCACCGCCGAGTCTTCGCGCTGGTAGACCAGGCCCACGCTGGCGTGCAACCCTTCGGAGAGCTTCTCGGCATTGCGCAGGCGCAGGCGCTCCTTGGAAAGCTCTTCATCCTCACCGGGCCGGGGATCGATCTCCTCGATGCGCTTGAGGGTGAAGCGCAAATACTCCTCCCGCTCGGCGCGCTCGCGATCTTTCTCCTCGAGTTCGCGGTGCTGTCTCTGAAGCGCGCGGAGTACCATCACGGCTTCGCGGACCTCTCCGGCCAGGCCTTCCAGCCGGCCGAAGCCGTCGAGAATCTCCCGGTGAGTCTCCTCATTGGTCAGCTCGACATGCTCGTGCTGCCCGGAGATGTCCACCAGCCCGGCGGTCAGTTTAGCCAGCGCTCCCGCGGACACCGGGTGGTCGTTGATGAACACCCGGTTGCGGCCGCTCTTCGACACCGTCCGCCGGATGGTGACCTCCTCCCCGCGCGCGAGCCCCTGCTGCTCCAGCGCCGCGGCCATGCGCGAATCGCGGGGAAGGATGAACACCCCCTCGACCTCGGCGGCGTCGCAGTCGGTGCGGATCAGGTCGTGGGAGGCCCGCCCGCCCAGCAACAGGTGCAGGGCCTGGACCAGGATGGACTTGCCCGCCCCGGTCTCGCCGGTGAGCACACAGAACCCGCCGTCGAACTCAACTTTCAATTCGTCGATGATGGCGAAGTCGCGGATCGACAGGTAGCTAAGCATGCTTCAGCGCTGTCCCCATTTCAGCTTGGCGCGCAGGATCTGGTAGTGGTCCCGGGGCGGCTTGACCAGCTGCACCCGGCCCGGGGCCCGCTCAATCTCCAGCCGGTCGCCCGGCTCGATCTTCTCGGCCTGCTGGCCGTCGAAGGTCACCAGCACCGACTCGGTCATCTTCACCACCTCGAGGCGGATTTTGGAGTTGTCCTGGATCACCAGGGGGCGCATGGTCAGGGTGTGGGGGCAGATGGGCGCCACCACCAGCGAGCTGCTGCCGGGCATAAGGATGGGCCCGCCGGCCGAGAGCGAGTAGGCGGTCGATCCGGTGGGGGTGGAGACGATCAAACCGTCGGCCCGGTAAGTGGTAACGTAGGCCCCGTCGATCTCCGCGCGGATCTCGATGATCCGCGAGATCCCCGAGACGTTGACCACCACGTCGTTGAATACCTTGGCGATCTTCTTGACGTCCCCGTTGCGCAGCAACTCGGCCTTGAGCCGCACCCGACTCTCGGTTTCGTAATGCCCCGCCAGAACCTTCTTGAACTCCCCGTCGGCCTCGTCCTCGGTGAAGTTGGTCAGATACCCCAGAAACCCCAGGTTGACCCCGAACACCGGCACTTCCCTCTCGTCCAAAAGCCCCACCACCCGGATCATGGTCCCGTCCCCGCCCAGCACCACCGCCAGGTCCGACTTCTGGGCCACCTCCCGCGCGGCCAGGGGCTTCTCCGCGTCGGTGTCCAGCCTGAGCCCGGGCTCAACCAGAACCTCCCACCCCGCCTTGACCGCCAGCCGGATCAGCCGCCGGGCGATGGCCTCGACATCCGGATGCGCCTGCTTCCCGAAAAATCCCACGCAAGACATACCCGACCCCTACCACAAGTTCCCCCCAACGATCCAGCGCCTTTATATTACTTTGATACTACCGTGAGGCCTTTCACTTTCTTGAAATCAGCATCGAAGGTTGCAACGTGCCCGGCGCCCCGTTGCCGGCAGATGGCTACGATAGCCGCGTCAGTAAAGCTCAAGCCCAGGCGTCCTTCCCGCGCGAAAGTTTCCATTGTCTGGACGAAATACTCCGAGCAGGGCACGAACTCCACCTCCTCGGAATTCAGCAGGGTCCGGCCGACCGACAGCGCGGTGGAATGATCCCGCCGGGCGGCCAGAACCGTGACCACCTCCAGAAAAACATACTCAGGCATGAGGATCGGATCGAAGTCTCCATCAATGAGTTTCTTCATCACCCGCAAGGCTGATTTGTGGTGTACGTCCCGTTCGTTGAAGTAGGCAACGATGAAGCTGGAATCAAGGACAATCAGGATCAAACTCCGTAGACAATCGCGTCGATCTCTTCACTCAACCGCTCACACCCCCTGGGGAATTTCTCGGGCACCAGATCCCTGAGGCTCCCGGTCTTGGGCAACGGCTCTCCCCGCGCCAGATAGGCCCGGATGGCCTCGTTGATAAGCTCCCCGACCGTCCTCCCCTCCAACGCCGCCCGCGCCTTGATCGCCCGGTAGGCCTTCTCGTCGAGATTTCTGATTGTGGTGTCCATGTTCTACATGTAACACATGTTGTACATGTGTGTCAACTCGGCTCTATTTATTTGATATAACGGGATAAAATGTACACTAATCTGCGAGATCGATCCGCAACACCCCGCCCGAGGCATACGAGCAGGCGTCGAAGTGTTCTGCGAAGACCACCGCCCCGTGCGGCTCGGCCAGCGACGGATAGTAATAAGACCAGGTCTCCACGCAGGTCCCCGCCGAGCAGGAAGGATCGTCGGTGTACTGGCAAGACTCCAACTGGTTCTCCACCGTGCAAGAATACCGCGGAATCAACTGCCCGTTCAGCTCCAGGTTGCTCTTCTGCGGATCGGAAATATCCTTCTCCAACAAAAACCGCCCCGGACACGAAAGAAACCTGGCCAGCCGCTCCATGGTATCGGAATAATCCATCTGGCAGATGGTTTCGATGAACCCGTTCTCCCCGATCCCGAACAGCTGCGCCATTTGAATATAGCGGGTTCCCGGCCGTACATTACAGTAGTCACCGGTGCACCCGGTGGTAGTGCAGGCTTCTACGACCATCCAGCGCATGCGGTCCTCGTCCCACTCGTACTCGATGGTGGTGGTTTCAAGGTCGTTTACGTGCTCCACCCCTACGATGGCCGCGAACTTGATCATGCCGAACTTGCCGCCTTTCAGGTTTTCCAGGAAGGTCTTGTATTCCTCGACGGTAGTCAGTTCGTAAGGTCGCTGTTCGGGATCACCGGGATGATAGGTCATTGGCGTGTAAGTAGAATTGCCCGGCTCGGGCCCCTCCCCCTTTGCAGCGAAGAAACAGATATTGCCGCCGTCCGCAGAAAACTCATACACCTCGTCGACTTCACCGCAGTCCTCTTCGGATGACAGCACCACCACTGCCAGCGTGGCTTCATCGCGCAGGAAGCCAGAATTGTAGTCGTCGGGATGAACGCCCAGCGCCATCTTCATCGCAGCAAAGCTATACTCAAAACCACAGCCGTTGTCGCCGACCAAGAGAGTTCCCTTCTTCTCCACATCGTCAAACAGGCAGATCTTGTTGAGCTTGTCTACTACCCGGCAAGTCTGGTCGTACTCGGAGGAGTAAACCGGCGTACCGCCGGTATACTGGTACTTGCCCAGGCGATCCTGGAAACGGCCGGTTTCCCCGCTCTCGTTGAAGCAGCCCTTCGTGATGGTTGCGTCGCAGGGCGGGCAAAATTGAGACTCCATTCCGGTGGTAATCACGGCGATGTGGTAGTCGTCTGACAGGTTTCTCTCCAACTCGAAAAGAAACTCGTCTATCGACTCGCCCAGTTGCACCTGCTCCCGGGCCATGTCTCCGCCGTTGTCTATTACGAAGAGGATGTCGATGGCCTGGTTGATGTGGACTTCGGCGAGTTTGTTGGAGTCGGAGCCACCGTTGCAGACGGGCAACAGGAGGCAAACGAATGCCAATAGGGGGATTTTGGTGTTCATGGTGCGGCTATTATAGGACAGGACCTGCTTGGAATACTAGTAGCGGCCGACGTCCTCGGGGATGCGGGTGGTGATCATGGGCTTGCCGGGGGTCCAGCCGGCGGGGGCGGCCTTGCCGGGGTTCTTGGCTACCGCCTGCATGGCCTGGATCTGGCGGATCAGCTCGTCGACGTTGCGGCCCACCGGGCCGGTGAGCACCTCCACGCCCAGGATGGTCCCCTTGGGGTTGATGATGAAGCGGCCGCGCTTGTTCAGGCCGGCGTGCTCCATGTACACCCCGTAGGCGCGCGCCACCGCGCCGTTGGGATCGGAGGCCAGGGGGTACTCGACGTTCTTGACCGTCGGCGAGTGCTTCTTGAACATGATGTGGGAGAAGATGGTGTCGCAGCTGATGGCGATGACTTCGACGTTGAGCTTTTTCAGCTCCTTGTATTTGTCTGCGACCGCAGACAGCTCGGTCGGTCAAACAAAGGTGAAGTCGGCCGGGTAGAAGCACACCACCCGCCATTTGCCGTCATAGTCGGAGAGCTTGATCTCCTTGACCTGGTTCCCGACGATGGCAGCCAGTTTGAAGTTGGGAGCCTGGTCCCCCGGCAACAGCAACCGTGAAACCGCGGGCGCGGCCGGCGCCGCCGGTGCGGCCGTCGCGGCCGGCGCGGGCGCGGCCGCCGGCTTCTGGGCGTCCTTGGTACCGCAGGGCCCCAGCACCTGTGCGCACGCCGGGGAGGCCATGACCAGCATCAGCACCCCCAGCGCGGCAACCAATACGACTTTCTTCGACATGGTCACCTCCTCCTTGCTTGTTAAGTACTCCCTCGGAATTGTGGACAAACGTAGTAACGGCCCCGGTGAAAGGCAAGGGTAAAACCTGCCGGTTGCCCGGAGGCCGGTTTCTGGCGTAGAATCGCGGCCATGGACAAGCCGGATCTTTTCGCGGCCCAGGCGAAGAAGGAGCGGAGGCACGCGCCGCTGGCGGACCGGATGCGGCCGCGGTCGCTGGAGGAGTTCGTGGGGCAGGAGGAGATCCTGGGCCAGGGCCGGCTCCTGGTGGAGCTCATCGAAGCGGACAACATTCCCTCGATGATCCTCTGGGGTCCGCCGGGGTGCGGGAAGACCGCTCTGGCTTCGGTGGTGGCCAACAGCACCGGGTCGGTGTTCGAGCCTTTCTCGGCGGTGCTGGGCGGGGTCAAGGAGATCCGCGAGATCGTCAAAAAGGCCGAGGTGCGGCGGGACGCGCACCGGGAGCGGACCATCCTGTTCATCGACGAGATCCACCGGATGAACAAGGCCCAGCAGGACGCCCTCTTGCCCCACGTGGAGCGCGGGACGGTGACCCTGATCGGGGCCACCACCGAGAACCCCTCCTTCGAGGTCATCTCGGCGCTGCTCTCGCGCTGCAAGGTGTTCGTGCTCAAGAAGCTCTCCGAGGAGCAGCTTACCGACATCGTCAAAAGCGGGCTCCAAGACCCGGAGCGCGGGCTGGGGAAGCTGGGATTGGAGCTCGGAGAAAAGGCGCTAAAGGACCTGGTCGCGGCGGCGCAGGGGGACGCGCGGCGGGCGTTGAACACCCTGGAGGCGTCGGCGCATTACCTGGCCGCCACCGGCGGGGGCAAGGAGATCAGCCGGGATGTGGTGAAAGAAGCGGTGCAGCACAAGACGTTGCTCTACGACCGGGCGGGCGAGGAGCACTACAACGTCGTCTCGGCGTTCATCAAGAGCCTGCGCGGGTCGGATCCGGATGCGGCGGTCTACTGGATGACGCGGATGCTGGAGGCCGGTGAGGATCCGCGGTTCATCATCCGGCGGATGATCATCTTCGCCTCCGAGGACATCGGCAACGCCGATCCCCAGGCGCTGGTGCTGGCCACCGCGGCCCTTCAAGCCCACGAGATGGTCGGTCTGCCCGAGTCGGCGCTGAACCTCTCCCAGGTGGTGTGCTACCTGGCCTGCGCGCCCAAGTCGAACAGCGCGCTTACCGCCTACGCCCGGGCGCGAAAGGACGTGAAGGAGTTGGGGGCGCTGGGGGTGCCACTGCATTTGCGCAACGCGCCCACCGGGTTGATGCGGGATATCGGGTACGGGAAGGAGTACAAGTACCCGCACAACTTCGAGGGGCATTACGTGGTCGAGGAGTACCTGCCGGAGGAGTTGAAGGGGAAGGTGTATTACACGCCGTCTGAAAGCGGGGCGGAGAAGGAAATCAAGGAGCGGCTGGATAAATGGCGGGGAAAACCGGAAAAGGACGAGGAAGAGGAATGAACTCTGTAGGGGCAGACCTCCGTGTCTGCCCTTGATTAGACACATGCGGATAATGCGGCGCAAAAAGGGCGGGCACAGAGGCCCGCCCCTACAGATGATCCTGGTAGCGATCCTGTTTTCCTCAATTGCCCTAGCCGAGGAGCCCTGGTCGGGGGATCCAGAGCATCCGGTGTTCGAGGAGCCGGCGGCCGGGAAATCGCAGAGGGTGCTTACCTCCAATCCGTTTTATTTCGCGTTTCGGGTTTGGGCGGAGTTGCTGACCAAGATGGACGGGAGGAGGTGCGCGCATAGGCCGTCGTGCTCGCGGTTTGCGCATGAGGCTATCAGGCGGCACGGGATACCGGTGGGGGTTTGGATGGCGCTTTCAAGGTTGATGCGGGGGGCGGAGTCGAGTTCGATCCGGGGGCTGGTGCCCATCGCGGCGCCGGGGGGGGTGTATCTTATTGATCGGATCGAGGATTACACGTTTTGGTGGTGATCAGAAACCGGGCACGGGCACGCGCGCGGGCACGGGCACGAGATTATTTGGTCATGTCGGGGCGGTAGAAGTAGGTTGTGTGTTGATACAAACAGATCTGGTTGGGGCCGGCTTCGCGGGCCTTGTCTAATGCCTCGTTGGCCTGGCTCATGAGGGTGTCGGCTGAGCTTACGTCTTTATTCGGGAAGAAGCTTACGCCCATGCTTATGGCTACCGGGACGCGGGAGTCGTTGATCAGGAACCGGTGCTGCTGGATTTTTTGCCAGATTCGGGTGGCCACCGACAACGAGCCGGTGAAGTGGGTGCGGGGTAGCAGAATTACGAACTGCTCGAGCGAGGCGCGCACCACCACGTCGAACTCGCGGATGCCGGTGCGCAGGATCTCGGCGATGTCCTTGATCACCTCGTCGGTTGCATCGCGGCCGTGCTTGCTCTGCAGAATTGTGTAGTCGTCCAGGTTGACGGCGATGTAGGAAAGCGGCTCGCTGTAGCGCTCGGCGCGCTTGAACTCGTCGCGCAGGCGGTGGCGCAGGTAGCGGTCGTTGTACAGGCCGGTGAGCGAATCGGTCACCGAGGTGTCTTCCATGTCCCGCTTGGAGGTGGAGATGCGGTCCTGCAGCTGCTTGATGCGCAGCAGGGCCTCGATCCTGGCCATCAGCTCGCGGGGATCGGCGGGCTTGCCCAGGTAGTCGTCGGCGCCCAGCTTGAGCCCCTCGACCCGGCTCTCCATGTCGTTCTTGGCGGTGAGAATGATCACCGGCAGGAAGGACGACTCGCGGCGGGACTTCAGGATCCGGCAGACCTCCAGGCCGTCCATCCCCGGCATGACGATATCCAGCAACACCAGGTCGGGCTTGCTGTCGCGCACCCGGGCCAGGGCCTCCTTGCCGTTGCAGGCCGTAATAACCCCGTACCCCTCTTTGGTAAGCAGCCCGTCGAAGTGTTTCAGCACCTGATCCTCATCGTCGACCACGAGGATCTTGGGCTTCGCGCCGTCGCCCACCGGACTTCCTCCTGAAAACCTGACTTTTTTCAGTATGTCACATCAAAAGACCGGGTTCAAGATTAGTGACATTGATCGGCAGACGCGCTCATGGCAACCTTGCGGCGCGAACGAAAACATGCCCAAGGAGGTTGTTTCCATGTGGGAATCCATTCAAGAAACGCTGGACCAGACTTTTCTGAACAACTCGCTCTGGCAGTACCTGGGGTGCCTCCTGGCCCTGGCGGCGACCTTCGTCGTGCGGGTGATCGTGCGGCACTTCCTCGACGGCTGGGTGAAGAAGATGTCCGAGCGCACCGCGACCGAGCTGGACGACAGGCTGCTGGCCGCCTTCCGCAAGCCGGTCCTCTTCGCGGTGTTGATTTCCGGCTTCTACTTGGCCCTGGGCATCCTCACGCTGCCCACCGATCCGGTCGACCTGCCGCGCTTCATCCACGCTCTGTTCACCTCGCTGCTGATCGTCTCCGCGGCGTGGTTCCTCTTCTCGGCGGTGGACGTTTTGAATATGTACTTCCAGCGCTTCACCGCCAAGACCGAGTCCAAGCTGGACGACCAGCTGGCCCCGATCATCCGTCGCATCCTGCGCCTCATCGTCATCCTGATGGCCCTGGTGATGATCGTGCAGAACCTGGGCTACTCGGTAAGCTCGCTGCTGGCCGGCCTGGGGCTCGGCGGTCTGGCCTTCGCCCTGGCCGCCCATGATTCTTTGGCCAACATGTTCGGCTCGATCACCATCTTCACCGACCGCCCCTTCCAGGTGGGCGACTGGGTCAAGGCCGGCGGCGCGGAGGGCACCGTGGAAGAGGTGGGCTTCCGCAGCACCCGCATCCGCACCTTCGAGAAGACGCTGATCACCATACCCAACTCCAACATAGCCAACGCCGCCATCGAGAACATGAACGCCCGCAACATCCGGCGGGTGAAGATGAACCTGGGGCTGACCTACGACACCACCGCCGACCAGATGGAAAAGGCCCTGGAGGCCATCCGTGCAATCCTGAAAAGCCACCCGGCGGTCGACCAGGGCTACTGGCTGGTCTACTTCACCGACTTCGGGGCCTCCAGCCTGGACATCTTCGTCTATTACTTCTCCAAGAGCACCGTGTGGGCCGAGTACCTCGAAGTCCGCCAGGATGTTAACCTGAAGATCATGCGCAAGCTGGCCGAAATGGGCCTGGAATTCGCCTTCCCCTCCCAGACGGTGTATCTCAAGAGGTAGGGGCGGACCTCCGTGTCCGCCCTTGAAAAGGGCACACACAGAGGTGTGCCCCTACAACATTGATTCCATGACCGAAACGTGGCACCCTGTCCCCCCGGAAAGGAGGAGGCCTCCATGTGGGAACAGGTGACCGAGACCCTCAACCAGACGTTTCTGGGCAACTCCCTGTGGCAATGGCTGGGCTTTTTGCTGGTCATCGTGGCCACCTTCATCGTCCGCGCGGTGGTTCGTTACTTCGTCGACCGCTGGCTGAAGAAACTGGCCGAGCGCACCTCCACCGAGGCGGATGACCGCATCCTGCAGGCGTTTCGCCGGCCGGCTTTCTTCCTGGTCTACATCGCGGGATTCTACCTGGCCCTGGAGGTCCTGAACCTCCCGGTGGATCCGATCAACCTGCCGCGCTTCATCACCGCGCTGTTCACCAGCCTCTTGATCGTCGACGCCGCCTGGTTTTTGTACTCGGCCACCGACATCCTGGCTTTGTACCTCCAACGCTTCACCGCCGGCACCGAGTCCAAGCTCGACGATCAGCTGGTCCCTATCGTGCGCAAGGGCTGCCGGGTGGTGGTGATCCTGCTGGCCCTGGTGATGATCATCCAGAACCTGGGCTACTCGGTAAGCTCGCTTCTGGCCGGCCTGGGGCTGGGCGGTCTGGCTTTCGCCCTGGCGGCCAAGGACTCGCTGGCCAACATGTTCGGCTCGATCACCATATTCACCGACCGCCCCTTCCAGGTGGGCGACTGGATCAAGGCCCCGGGCGTGGAGGGAACCGTGGAGGACGTGGGCTTCCGCAGCACGCGCGTCCGCACCTTCGAAAAGACCCTGGTCAGCATTCCCAACTCCAAGCTGGCCGGCAACACCATCGAGAACATGGACGCCCGGCCGGTTCGCCGGGTGAGCATGACCGTGGGCGTCACCTACGAGACCCGGGCCGACCAGATGAGAAAAGCGGTCGAGGCCATCCGGGAGATCCTGAAAAGCCACCCGGAGGTCTGGCAGGACTACTGGCTGGTCTACTTCACCGACTTCGGATCCTCCAGCCTGAATATCTTCGTCTACTATTTCTCCAAGTCGAAAGTCTGGGCCGAGTACCTGGAGGTCCGCCAGGACGTGAACCTGAAAATAATGAGCAAGCTGGAAGAGATGGGCCTGGAGATCGCCTTCCCGACGCAGACCGTGTATCTGAAGAAGGAAGCCTGAGGGAGCTGTCATGCTGCTGGCCATAGACGCGGGCAATACCAATATCGTCCTGGGCGCTTTCGACCAGAAGAAACTGATCCGCCACTGGCGGGTGGGCACCCAGCCGGGGCGCTGCGCCGACGAGTACGGGATCCTCTTCCAGCAACTGCTTTCCATGGAGAAGCTCAAGCTCGCCGACGTCGACGCGGCCATCCTCTCCTGCGTGGTGCCGCCGGTCGAGTGGGTCATCGTCCACATGCTGGAAGACTACTGCGGCACCCGGCCGCTGGTGGTGGGGCCGGGGATCAAGACCGGGATGAAGATCAAGTACGACAACCCCAAGGAAGTCGGCGCCGACCGGATCGTCAACGCGGTGGCCGCCCTGGACCGCTACCCCGGCCCGCTGGTCATCGTGGACTTCGGCACCGCCACCACCTTCGACGCCATCTCGAAAAACGGCGACTACCTGGGCGGAGCCATCGCCCCGGGAATCAACATCTCCATGGAAGCCCTATTCCGCACCGCCTCCAAGCTCCCCCGGGTCCCCTTCGCCCGGCCGGAGGACGTCATCGGCCGCACCACGGTCAGCTCCATCCAGTCCGGCCTCTTCCACGGCTACGTCAGCATGGTCGACGGCATCATCGACCGCATGGCCGAAGAGCTGGGCGGTGAAACCAAAGTCCTGTGCACCGGCGGCCTGGGCAAGCTGATCGCCACCGCCTCCCGCCACGTAAAGGAAGTCGACAACATGCTGACGCTGAAGGGTCTGAGAATTATCTACGAGAGAAACCTCTAATACTCCCAGGGATCCAGCCGGATCGGGCCCCAGGTTTCACCGCCGCTGGCGGTGATGAGGATCTCGCCGACGATGAACCAGTCGACCTGGGGGTCGAACTGGCAATCCCCGGCATCGGCATCGCCATTGGAACCGGCGTCGCCGTCTCCGGCGTCGGGATGATCAGAGCCGCCCGAGCATCCCAAGACCAACAGGGAGATAACCAGCCCGAATAAAACGAGTTTTCTCATCGCAGACCTCCCCGATCCCGGATATTCCTGACACCTGCCGGCACCGCTGTCAACCCGGAAAAATGGGCGTTTTCCCCATTCCATCCCCTTGACAGGGATAGCACGCTGGCATAAGGTTTATGGCCTTTGAAATCATTGAATAACTCCTCTGGGAGGGCAGCATGAAGAAGTACGGTGCCAAGGACATTCGCAACGTCGCCCTGGTGGGTCACAAGGGCTGCGGCAAAACCTCGCTTGGCGAAGCTTTTCTCTACGACGGCAAGGTCACCACCCGGCTGGGAAGCGTGGACGAGCAGACCTCGATGCTGGACTTCGAGCCGGCGGAGATCGAGCGGGGGATGACCATCAGTTCCTCACTGGGCCACCTGGAATGGAAGAAGCACAAGATCAACTTCATCGACACACCCGGAGACGGCAACTTCATCTTCGACACCCGTTTTGCCATGGCCGCGGCCGACGCGGCCGTGGTGGTGGTGAGCGCCCCGGACGGAGTGGAAGTGCACACCGAAACCGTATGGGACCGGTCCAACGACCTCAAGATCCCCCGGGTGATCTTCATCAACAAGATGGACCGCGAGCGGGCCGATCCCGATAAGGCCCTCGGCCAGATCCAGTCCATGCTCTCCAACGACGCCATCCCCATCCAGCTGCCCATCGGACGGGAGGCCTCCTTCGAGGGCGTGGTCGACGTGCTCACCGGCAAGGCCTACATGTTTCCCATGGACGGCTCCGGCACCATCAAAGCCGGCGAAGTTCCCGACGGCCTCAAGGACGCCCTTTCCAAGGCGCGTGAATCCCTGGTGGAGAAGATCGCCGAGAACGACGAGGCCCTGCTGGAGAAGTACCTCGACCAGGGCGAGCTCTCCGAGGAGGAGATCGCCCAGGGCTTTGCCCAGGCCATCCGCTCCGGGATGCTTTTCCCGGTGATGTACGGCAGCGCCAGCCACAACATCGGCGTGCAGCCGCTGCTGGATTTCATTACCGACTCGCTCCCCTCCCCCGACGAGCTTCCCGCAGTCAAGGGCACCGTACCGGGCGACGGCGAGGCCGAGCGGGCCCGAAACGAAAACGAGCCGTTCTTCGCGTTCGTATTCAAGACGGTGGACGCCCAGGGTGGGATCATGTCCGTGTTCCGGATCCTCTCCGGCTCGCTGGCCAGCGACACCCAGGTGCTCAACCCCAACAGCGAAACCGAGGAACGCATCGGATCGCTGCTGTCGGTGATCGGCAAGAAGACCGAGCAGACCAGCGACGCGGTGGCCGGGGACATCGTGGCGGTGCTCAAGCTCAAGAAGACCACCACCGGCCAGACCCTGTGCGACAAGAAGCAGCCGCTGCAGTTCATGGCCCCCGAGCTTCCGCCCCCGACCATATCCTACGCGCTCAAGCCCAAGTCCAAGGGCGACGAGGACAAGCTGGGCAACAGCCTCAACCGCCTGCTGGCCGAGGACCCCACCCTGCGGGTCGGGCGCCATGAGGACACCCAGGACTTCCTGCTCTCCGGCATGGGCGCGGCCCACATCGACATCTCCGTCGGCCGCATGAAGCGGCGCTTCGGCGTGGACGTAACCCTGGAAACTCCCAAGGTCCCTTACCGCGAGACCATCACCAAAAAGGCCGACGCCCAGGGCAAGCACAAGCGCCAAACCGGCGGCCGCGGCCAGTACGGCGACGTGTGGCTGGAGCTTTCGCCCTTGGCCCGCGGCGAGAAATTCGAGTTCGAAAACCGCATCAAGGGGGGCGTGGTGCCCCAGCAGTACATCCCCGCGGTGGAAAAGGGCGTGGTCGAGACCATGCAGAAAGGCATCCTGGGCGGCTTCCCGGTAGTGGACGTCAAGGTGGCCCTCTTCGACGGCTCCTTCCACGAGGTGGATTCTTCGGAAATGGCCTTCAAGCGCGCCGCCAGCATGGGCTTCAAGGCGGCCATGGAGAAAGCCAAGCCGGTCCTGCTGGAGCCGATCTACAACATGGAGATCATCGTTCCCGAGGAGAACATGGGCGACATCATCGGCGACCTCAACGGCCGCCGCGGCCGGGTGCAGGGCATGGACACCAAGGGCCGGCGCAGCATCATCAAGGCCCAGGTGCCCCTGGCCGAAGTGTTGATGTATGCTCCCGACATGGATTCGCGCACCGGAGGCCGGGGCACCTTCACCATGGAGTTCTCCCACTACCAGGAAGTGCCCAACCAGCTGGTGGAAAAGGTCGTCGCCCAGCACAAGCCCCAGACGACTGAAGAGGACTGATCAACCTGCCCGGTGGGTAAGCCATGAGCTCCTGCCCAATACCGATTTCCGCTGTCTCCGAGAAGGCCCGCAAGAACGCTGACCCCAAATCCCCGGCGCCGGTGCGACTGATGGCCGCGCGGGGCATGATCCCCATGGGCCCCAAGGACATGATCACCGTCCTGGTGTGCCTGAACTACGACGAGGACGACAAGGTCTCCCAGGCGGCGGCCAAGAGCCTGGCGGAACTGCCCGAGCGGATCCTGCAGGGCGGGCTGGCCGAACCCCTGCACCCGCTGGTTCTGGATCACGTGGCCCGGGTATTTTCGGACAACGAGGCCTACCTGGAGGCCATCCTGCTGAACAAGCAGGCCGCGGATGAAACCTACGCCTTTTTGGCCGATAAGGTGAGCGAGCGGATGCTGGGCATCATCGTCGATAACCAGGTCAGGATCCTCCGGCACCCCCCCATCGCCCAGGCCATCCTTAAAAATCCGAACGTCTTGAAATCCACCGTCGACAACCTGATGGACTTTGCCGTCCGCACCGGTATGGATTTCAAGGACCTGGAGGCCTTCGAGGATGCCAAGCGGCGCATTTCCTCGGCGCCGCGGGACTTCCAGGAAGAGGCCCGCATCCAGCAGGTGGTGTTCGAGTCGCTGCCCGAGGACATGCTGATGGAGGAGGAGGAGGGGGACGGCGAAACAGCCGAGGAGGCCGAGGAGCGCGAGAAGAAGAAGCGTAACATCTTGCAGCGCCTGCACACCATGACCCCCGCCCAGAAAATCGTCCTGGCGCAAAAGGGCAACAAGACCGTACGCATGACCTTGATCCGCGACGCCAACAAGGTGGTGGCCACCGCCGCAATAAAGAATCCCGGCATCAGCGAATCCGAAGTCATCGGGGTGGCCACCAGCCGGGCGGTGGCGGATGACGTCATCCGCATCATCTGCAACAACCGGGAGTGGACCCGCTCCTACGCGGTCAAGTTGGCCCTGGTTCAGAACCCCAAGACCCCCGTCGCCTTCTCCATGCGCTTCCTGCAGGTGATCCGCTCCCCCGATTTGAAGAAACTGGCCCAGAGCAAGAACATCCCCAGCGCCCTGGCCTCCGCCGCCAAGAAGATCCTCCAGCGGCGCAGCGGCGGCAAACGCTAACTATCTGACATTACGGCATTATATTTGGATCAGGTATGAGCTTCGTCGGAATCGGAGCTGATATCGGCGTCGTCAACCTCTTCTTCTGACACCTGATCGGCGAGGAGGGTGAAGGCGATCTCCACCGCCTTGCGGGCCTTCTCCTTGATCTTCTCGTCGCCCTTGATCTTCTCGTAGGCCTTGACCACCCGCTCCTCGTGATCGGCCAGGTCGGCCTTCAGGTCGGAGACCTGCCCCTCCAGGTTGGAGATGGTGTTGCGGGCGTCTTCGAGATCGCCTTCCAGCTGCGGGATCTGCGCGGCTTGCTGCCTGGTCTCTTCGTGCCCCTGGCGCTCTTCCTCCAGCTCGTTGCGGGTCTGCTCCAGAGTGGCGACGGTCTCTTTCAGCTCGCCGTCCAGTTTGCCGATCTCGTTCTTGTAACGGGTGCGCAGGCCGTACACCTCGTCGTTGTGCCGCTGCTTCTCGTCCTCCATGTTGCTCTTGAGCTTGTTGAACTTGGTCTCGACGGCCTGGACCTTCTCATCGGCCTCCATCTGGGCCTTCTCGCTCTCTTCCTTCATCACCTGGACCTGGTGCTCCAGCTTGGCGGTCTCGTTGGTGTAGCGCTCATCCCACTCGGCCATCTTGGCCTGGTGCAGCTCGTCCAGCTCGTTCTTCTGGCGGAGCAGCTCGTCGTGCTTGTCCGAACCGTCCTTGATTTCGCGGTCGCGCTTGGCGATCATTTCCTGCAGGCGTGAGATCTCCTCCTCGCGCTCGCCCATCTTCTCCTGCACGTCCAGGATCTCCTGGTCCTTGCGGTTGACCTCCTCTTTGAGATCCAGAATCTCCCGGTCTTTCACGTTGATGGTCGCCTTGAGGGCCAGGGTTTCCTTGTCCCGCGAGGTCGTCTTGGTTCTCAGGTTGCCCAGCTCGGAGCCCTGCTTCTCGGTCGACTGGTGCAGCTCCTCGATCTTGCCTTCCAATGCCTGCACCTTGTCGCGCAGCAGCTTGTTCTCGTCCTCGGCGTTCTGCAACTTGGTCATCAGCACCGGGTCAGGCTTGGCCGCCGCAGGCGGCGCCGGCGGAGGCGGCGGCTCCTCCTTGACAGGCTCGGGTTCCGGTTCCGGTGCAAACTCTTCTTCGATGACCGGCTCCAGCTCAGCCACCTCTTCGACCGACGGGGCCTCGGGTTCGGCAACCGGCTCCTCCTCGGCGGTGAGATCGATCTCCTCAACCGGCTCGGGCTCGGCCGCGGCCTCCGGCTCTTCCGCTTCGACCTCCTTGAGCGAGTCCAGAACATCGTCGAATTCGGCCAGCTCGTCGTCGGCGGAGACATCGGACGATGCGGTGGGCTCCTCCTCGGCGGAGACATCGCCGGTGGAGCCGTCTTCCATCTGGATCTCGTCGAACACGTCGTCGAAGTTCTCCAGGTCGTCCCCGGCCTTTTCCTCGCCGGCGGACTCGCCCTCCTCGGGGCTGTCCATCACCACGGTGGAGCCGCCCTCCAGATCGATGTTTTCGTCCTCCAGATCGGGCAGATCCTCAATGGAAATGGCTTCTTCGTCGTCGATGGAGATGGCTTCGTCGTCGTCGATGGTGATCAGTTCCTCTTCGTCCAGGGACTCCAGGACCGGCAACTCCATCAAGGCATTGACCTTCCCCAGCAGATCGTCGTCGGGGAAGGGCTTGATAATATAGTCTTCGGCGCGGGTTTTGAGCTTCTTGTGTTGTTCGAAAGTCTCCTCGGTCGCCTCCGACGACATGATGACCAGCGGGACCTTCTTCAGGCGCTTGTCCTTCTTGAGCTTGTTGCAGATGGAATAGCCGCTCATCTTCGGCAGTTCGACGCACAGGAGGATCATGTCCGGCGGATCATCCTTGGCCGCCTGCAGCCCCTCCTTGCCGTCCCCGATGACGCGGGTCTCCACATCATACTGTGAAAACAGGGAAACCAGAGATTCGGAGAATTCCTCGTCGCTTTCGATCAACAGTATGCGCTTGCTAGCCATGTTCCGAATTCCTCTTTATACACCAGGGATATAGTCCCGAAACCTCGGGAATTTAGTGTATTCCATAGGCTAACGGGCTGTCAACAAACTTGGCGGGAAAATCTTGCGCTTCAGAATCAGAAGGAATTGGCCGAGTTGAGCACTTCCACGATTTCCTGCTCGGCCGAATCACCCACCAGGGAGTAGGCCAGGCCGCGGGAACGCCACAGCACCACCGTGTAGCCGCGCAGTTCGGTCATACAGAAATCGGTCGTCTTGACCTTCATGCACTTGTTGCCCTCCAGCGAGCCTCCGGGGTCGGTGACCACGAACAAGGAGAAGCGCCGCTGGCCCTGCCGGTAGCGCACCAGGGCCGCCTTGCGCCGGGCCAGATGGCTCAGACGGGCCCCCTCCAGGCTGACCCCCTGGCGGGCAAACCGCGGCAGGGCCACGTTGAAATCCACCTTCTTGCGGAACCAGTCCTCCACCTGCCGGGAGTCCGAGGTGTTGATCTCCACCGGGGGCGCCGCGCTGTGCTGTGAAACCGCCTCGTCCACCAGCGGAGAAAAACCGGAGGTCACCGTCCAGGTGAAAGTGATCACCAGAGCCAGTACGGCCGTAGCCGGCACGAACCCCCAGGCCAGACGCCGCAGCGCCGGACGCCGGCGGGGAACCTGGGCCATGGCCTCAGAGAGCTGCTGCTTGAAATCCTCAGGAGCTACCACCTTGGGCACCCGGGCGCGGATGGCGTCCCGGAAGCGGCGATCGTATTCCACGCTTGCCCGGCAGTCCGGACAGCCGGCCAGGTGCTCCTCCAGAACCCGGCGGTCTTCCTCGTCCAGCTCGCCGTCGATGTAGACCTGAAGGAACTTTTTCACTTCCTGACAATCCACAGCTTCACTCCCGTCAGGGTTTACGGCCGCTCTTCTTCTTGCGGTAGCTCTCCAGGTCCGCTGGAGCCTCCGCATCCCCGGCCCGGGCCTTGATGTAACCCTCCTCCACCGCGAAAGAATACAGTGCCGCCCTCAATAGCTTGCGTCCCCGGTGCAGGCGCGACATTACCGTGCCCACCGGGATGTCCAGGATCTCGGCGATTTGCGCGTAGCTGAACTCGTTCACGTCCGCCAGCAGCACCACCATCTTGAAGTCGTGGGGCAGCTCTTCGATGGCCGCCACCACGTCGTCGGAGAAAAGCTTCTCGAAGAAAAATTCCTCGGGCTTACCGGTCTTGGCCAGCCGCTCCGCCGGCACCGTCCTTTCCATGACGTCGTAGCGCTCGATCCCCTCGTGGATCTCGCGGCCGCGGCGGGCCCGGCGGTACTTGTTGATGAACAGGTTGACCATCATCCGAAACAGCCAGGCCTTCAGATTCGTACCTGCCTGGAACTTTTTGTAGAAACGCAGCGCCCGCAGGAAGGTGTCCTGCACCAGATCCTCGGCCTCGGCAACGTCGGCGGTCATCCTCAGGGCGGTCCCGTACAGGGCGTCCAGGTGCTCGAGAGCCGCCTTTTCGAACGAAGCCCGGGATGTCTTTTTAGGCCTGAATATCAAAGGGATTCTCGCCTTCCAAACAGTGTAACAGCCGGTGAGGCCCGCCTATTCCCCCACTCAGCTAATGACCTCGGACAGGGGCTGGTACGGGAGGGAGAGGGATGAGGCCACCGGCTCGCAGGTGATCTGCCCCTTGTAGACATTGATCCCCAGCGCCAGGGCCGAGTCGGTCTGGGCGGCCTTTTCGGCCCCCAGATCGGCCAAGAGAGTGGCGTAGCCGATGGTGGTGTTGGTCAGGGCAAAGGTGGAGGTCTGGGCCACCGCGCCGGGCATATTGGTCACTCCGTAATGCACCACGCCGTGCTTGACGAAAGTAGGCTTTTTATGGGTGGTGGGACGCGAAGTCTCGATGCACCCGCCCTGGTCGACGGCCACGTCCACCACCACCGACCCGTCTTCCATCTCGGCCACCAGCTCCTCGGGGACCAGGTTGGGCGCCTTGGCCCCGGGGATCAGCACCGCCCCGACCACCAGATCGGCCATGCCGACCGAGTGCCGGATGGTCTCGGCGTCGGAGAACAATGTGGTGACCCGGCCCAGAAAGATGTCATCGACGTAGTTGAGGGTGTCCAGATCGATGTCGAGGATGTCCACGTTGGCCCCGGTGCCCACGGCCATCTTGCAGGCGTTCATCCCCACCACGCCGGCGCCGATGATCGAAACCCGCCCCTGGCGGACACCCGGCACCCCGCCGAGCAGGAGCCCCTTGCCTCCGTGAGCCTTCTCCAGGGTCGCCGCTCCGACCTGGATGGCCATGCGCCCGGCCACCTCGCTCATGGGCTTGAGAAGCGGCAGGGAGCCGTCGGGCTTCTGGATGGTCTCATACCCGATGGCGATGCACTTCTTCTCCTTCAGCTTCTTGGTCAAGGTCTTGTCCGCGGCCAGGTGCAGGTAGGTGTAGATGATCTGGTTCTTGCGGATCAACTCGTACTCGGGCTTTACCGGCTCCTTGACCTTGACGATCATGTCCGCGTCCGCCCAGATGCCCGCGGCTCTGTCAACAATCTTGGCGCCGACCGCCCGGTACATCTTGTCCGGCAGACCGCTGCCGATGCCCGCCCCCTTCTCCACCAGCACCTTGTGGCCCCGTTCCACCAGCTTCTTCACGCCCCCGGGCACCATGCCCACGCGGTACTCTTCGGTTTTGATCTCCTTGGGAACGCCGACGATCACGACCGGCTCCTTTCTCCAGGGTCCGACAGGTCAAAAGTCATGCCATCGTATGCCAGCTGCATTCCTTTTCCAAGCCCCTTGTTGGTTTCCTCGTGATCCAGCATATGCGAGAGATGGGTGAAAACCGCTTGCCGCGCCTTGAGTCTTTCGGCCACTTCCACCGCCTGGTCCAGGCTGAAATGGGTTTTGTGCGGCCGCGGGCGCAGGGCGTCCAGCACCAGCAGTTCGAGGTCCGCAAGCAGATCCCAGGACTCTTCGGGAATCTTGTTGGTGTCGGTCAGGTAGGCGAACCCCCCGATGCGGTAGCCCAGCACCGGCAGCGACCCGTGGAAGAGCGGCACCGGGATCACCTCGACCCCCGCCGCGGAAAACGGCCCGCTGACAACGTTCAGGCTCAGGAACGGGCGGAAGGACTCGTGGTATTCCTCGTCGAAAATGTACTTCAGGTAGTTCTTGAGCCGGCCGACCGTGTCGGGGTTGCCGTAACAGGGGATCTCGTGCAGGTGGCGAACATTAAAGACCCGCAGTTCGTCCACCCCGTGGACGTGGTCGGCGTGCGCGTGGGTGTAGAGCACCGCGTCCACCCGGGGGATGTCGAAGCGCATGGCCTGCTCGCGCAGGTCGGTGGAGGTGTCCAGCAGCAGGACCCGTTTTTTGACTTCCACCAGGGCCGAGGAACGCATGCGCCGGTTCTTGGGATTATCCGAGGTGCACACCGGGCAGTCGCAGCCGATCATGGGCACGCCGCCGGAGGTTCCCGATCCTAGAATGGTCACCCGCATCGGCTGCAACCATAGCACGCCCGGCCGCGGCCAGACAATGTCCTCCGGAACCTTCCGCCCCTCCCGCACGTCCAACCGTTATGACCCCCTGCCTGCTCCTGATTCCCCTTATGGCCGCAGCGCAGCCGGCGGTCGAGTGGAAGCAACTCGAGCCCGGGCTGGAGTTGGCGGTAATTGACGCCCCGATGAAATCGTCGCATAACGACTCGAAGCTCACCCTGGTGCGCATCGATCCTAAGAAGCAAAATCTGAAGCTGTTGATGGTGTCCGAGCTGGGCGGCGAGAAGCGGGTTGCGCCGAAGTGGGCCGAGCAGTACAAACTAACGGTTACGGTCAACGCGGGGATGTTCGAGGCCCGCGGGGACCAGTCCACCGCCCATTTCTACATGCAGAACTACCAGCACAAGAATAACCCGAAGATAGCCGGGCAGAACGCCTTTCTGGCTTTCAATCGCAAGGACGACTCGGTACCCCGGGTGCAGATCATCGACCGGCGTTGCCAGGATTTTTCTAGGCTGCGCCGGAAGTACCACACCATCATCCAGGGCATCCGCATGGTCGACTGCCGGCGGAAGAACACCTGGAGTCTGCAGAAGAAGAAGTGGAGCATGGTGGTGGTGGCGGTGGACAAGAAGGGGCGGGTGCTGTTCATCTTCACTCGCTCACCCTACCGGGTGCACAACTACATAAAGATGCTCCTGGCTCTCCCCCTTCAAATCCACAACATGATGTATCTGGAAGGCGGTCCGGAAGCTTCGTTATATGTGGACGCCGGTGGAACCAAGATCGAGAAATATGTATCGAACCAGGAGAAAAGTACCATGATCTCAAGACTTCTGTACTCAATCGGAATTGCAGTTTGGTTTCTCTTGACTCTGAATCCAGTCGATGTGCACTCCGGAGAAGAGTCAGATGACCTTGAAAACAAATTGCAGAAGGCCAAGAAAGAAAATCAACCACATCTGCAAGGTCTTCTTGAAATCAAAAAAAATCTACATCGTTGTCTCGAGATGGTGTTTCTCCACAATGACAAACCATCCCTTACTCCCGAGGGAACCATTACTTATGAAGTACCTCCCCCCATGACCACCGCATGGTGTCCAAAAGACAAATCCAAAGTGAGCCTTTGCACCTCCGGGGATGAACCGGCTCCCAAGCCCGATCCGAAAACCAGGAAAATCATCGGGATCAAAGAAAAAAACATACGCTGGGCCTGTTATCAGTACGAGACGACGCTGACTGATAAGCAAGCCAACGGTGAAGAAATCAGTTGCCACGCTTGGTCCGATCTTGATTGCGATGGCAAGACGGCACACTGGGTCCTTACTTTCATTCGTAACGAGATATGCAAAAAGACAGGTTCCGGGAAAACCTGTAAGAGTCGTCATCAAGTTTCCAAAATCATCAGAGACAAGACATCAGACGACCTGTAGCCAAGAATTTTCGCGGGGCTGAAATCTAAAACCGCTCGTTGTGAACGAAGTCGGAGAATTCGCGGCGTTTGGGGGTTTTGGGTTCCTTGGCGGGGCGGCCGACGGGGATCAGCTCCAGGAGTTTCACGTCGTCGGGCAGGCCCAGGACCTTGGCACCGGCTTGGTGATCCAGCCAGCCGACGTTGACCGTTCCGTAGCCCAGGGCCCAGGCGGCCAGGCACAGGTTCTGCGCGGCTATGCCGGCGTCGAACATGAACCAGTCGCCGTACTCGGACATGGGGGCCTCGGGCTTGCCGCCGGCGCGGCCCAGGCGGGCGCACAGGGCGATTACCACCGGCGCCTGGAGCAGGCCCTTGCGAGCCGGGTTGTTGCCGGGCACGGCTTCCTGCAGCTTTTGCTTCTGCCCGGCGTCGCGCACCACCACCAGCTCCCAGCACTGGGTGTTCTCCCAGCTGGGCGAGTAGCGCACCGCCTCAAGGATCTTGTCGAGGTCTTCCTGCGGCAGCGGGTCTTCGGTGAACTTGCGTACCGAGCGGCGGGTCAACATGCATTCGATGGCATCCATGCAATCCTCCTTTGAAAGCAGAAAAAGCCTAGCAAGGCTTGATGACCATTCGCAAGCCTGGTAAACAAATGGCGTGGACGCATTCGAGCTGCTCAAGAGTTACGATCGCAACGGTGTCCTGGGAGAGCTGACCGGAGCCTCGGTGCACAAGGTGGAGCGCTTCTTCCGCCTGGCGCACCGCCAGGCGGTCGCAGCCCTGGAGGAGGCCCGCGCCCGGGCCAAAGCCGAGAAGCAGGAGATCCCCGTGGACGCCTCGCGGCTGTCGGGAGTCAACGGGGGCGACGTGTGGATCGTTTCGCCCGACGGACGAGCCCGGCGCGAGCTGGAAATGTTCCCCGGCGTGGAGGCCCAACTGCTGGATCCCGGCCGGCGGTTCACCGAGCTGCGCCCCTGCTCCACCCTGACCCGCGCCCGCCCGTTGTTCGCCCGCTGCGCCTACAACGGCCTGTGGTCCCCCTCGGGGACCAACTGGCAACCCATCCGCTCGGTGGAGCTGCTGGACACCGAGGTAACCTGGCTGACCGGCGCGCCCTCGGGATCCTGCGGCCTGCTGGTTCTGGCGCGCCGGCGTTACCAGTCGATCCTCTCGGACATAGCCGGGCTGTGCGGCTTCGAGCAGGCCTCGCACGCCGAGCACATCGACCTGGGAATCTGGCTGCTGGTAGCCGAGCAGACCGCCTGCAGCCACGGCTGGGAGCTGGCCCCTACGCGCATCGCCGAGAATGAGCAGGGGGAAGCCACCCGCGCGCTGATATCCATACTGGACGAGCGGGTGAAAAACCTCTCCGGCTCCGAAGGCGCCGGCCCCCGGAGCAAGAGCGCGGAAGAACTATTGCGCTCGGTACAGGCGGGTGACCACTACCCGGCCTTTATCCTGCTGCCCTCCGAGGGTCGCCCGCTGGTTGTGGACGCGCGTTTTCCCGGCGGGCTGCGGCCCTCGCATTTCGACCGGCTGGTCCAGGCCCGCTCGACCCAGCGGGTGGCCAGCCCCGCGGGCGAGCTGGAGGCCGAGTCTCTGGGATGGCTCTTCAAGAAAGCCCAGGAATTCGTCCCCGACCGGCTCCGCTCGGAGCTGGCCTGCCCGGTCTTCACCCGCGATGACGAGTTCCCCGCCGAAGTGGGTCAGGCCATGCACGAGGGGATCGAAGGCTCCGGAGGGCTGATGCACAAGGCCAGCCTCTCGCGGTTGAAGTCCCACCTGGGCTACTGCCACGATCTCCCCGACGACGTGGAGAAATGGACCCGGCTCGGCGAGGAGAACCTGGAGCTGTTGGGCAAGGATGTCGCCCTTCCGGCGCGCCTGGTGCCCGCTCACATCTGCGAGAAGCTTCAGGAGGGCGGTCATTTCCGGCAAAAGGGCAAATATCTGGTGGATCACCGCGAGCGGCCCTTGAGCCCGGTGCGCCTCATGAAGCTGGTGCGCATGATGGCCCGGTCGTTCGGCCGGTTCTTCCTGACGTTCCAGAACACCCACCCGCTGCTCGGCGTGGTCATGGCCCCGCCGAACGACGCGGCTTACCGGGCGGTCGGCCGCCTGACGGCGCACATGACCTTCCTCTCCCGCGCCCGCGGCCAAGTGTCAATCATCAAGAGCGGACCGCTGGAGATCGCCGGGAAGGCCATCCACGCACAGATGAAGAAGCGCGTGCGCGCCGCCGGCAAGCTGGAGCCGGTGGTCACCTTCCAGGTGGGGCTGCCCCTGGGGCCGGACGAAACCGTGTCGAAGGGGCAACCCGACGAGCACGACGGGGCCAAGGAGCGCCTGCTGGATCGCCGGGCTCCCCGGGCGCCGCTGTCGTCCCACTACGTTCCAGTTGTGTAACTATTTACTCGTCATTTTAGCCAGCAGATCCACCGGAATCGGGAAGACCACCGTCGAGGAGTTCTCGGTGGAGATCTCGGCCAGGGTTTGCAGGTAGCGCAGCTGGATGGCGGCTGGCTGCCTCTGGATTACCTCGGCGGCCTCGGCCAGCTTCTTGGAGGCCTGGTACTCGCCGTCGGCGTGGATGACCTTGGCGCGGCGCTCGCGCTCGGCCTCGGCCTGCTTGGCCATGGCCCGCTGCATCTCGGTGGGCAGGTCCACGTGCTTGATCTCCACCTTGGTCACCTTGACCCCCCAGGGATCGGTGTCGGCGTCCAGGATGGTCTGCAGCTTCTCGTTGAGCTCCTCGCGGTTGGTGAGCAGCTCGTCGAGCTCCGCCTGGCCCAGCACCGAGCGCAGGGTGGTCTGGGAGAGCTGGCTGGTGTTGTACAGGTAGTTGTCCACCTCGAGGATGGCCTTGTCGGGGTTCATCACCCGCATGAACACCACCGCGTTGACCTGCACGGTGACGTTGTCCTTGGTGATGATGTCCTGCGGGGGGACGTCCCGGGCGATGGTGCGCAGGTCGACCTTGACCAGCTGGTCGATAAACGGCCAGATCCAGCGCAGGCCCGGGCCCTTCATCCCCGCGAACTTGCCCAGGCGGAAAATCACGCCGCGCTGGTACTCGTACAGGGTACGCAGGCCCATGAGAATGAACAGCACGACGATCACTACCGGAATTCCTATGGCGTAATGCATTTGCTCCTCCTTAACTCTTTTTCTTTACGTGCAACAGGAGCCCTTCCACCCGTGCAACCTCGACCTTCGATCCGGCCGGAATGCTCTCCTCGGAAACCGCCTTCCAATGTTCCCCGCGTATGAAAACCTTGCCCTCTTCGGCAGAGATGTCCGAGCGGGCCTCGCCCACCAGCCCCTCCATGCCCTCTACGCCCGTCTCGATCTTGCTGCGCTGGGTACGCACCACGTAGTATCCGATCAGGATACAAATCAGCGCCATGACCACCACCAGGGGGATCAGCAGGCTCAAGTCCACCGACATGGTGGGATCCATGTAATGCGGCTCCGATGACGGATCCACCAGCAGGATCCCCCCGACCAGAAAACAGATGGCCCCTCCCACGCCCAGCATGCCGTAGCTCGTCACGTAGACCTCCGCAATAAACAAACCGATCCCCACCAGCAGCAGCAACAAGCCGCCCCAGTTAACCGGCAGTATCTGCATGGAAATGAACGCCATGAGCAGCAAGATGGCCCCCGCCACTCCGGGAAAGATGCTCCCGGGATGGTAGAACTCGATCAATATTCCCAGGCCGCCGAGGGCAAACAGCAACATCATGATGTTCGGGTTGGCCAGGAAGTTGAGCAAGCGCTGCTTGATGGTCATCTTCTGGCGGACAGTGGACGCCCCCTTGGTCTTGAGCGTCGCGGTGGTTTTTTCGCTGATCTTCACCTCGCGCCCGTCGAGTTTCTCCAGCAGGTCGGCGAGGTCCTCCGCCTCCATGTCCACCACGTTCTCTTTTACGGCTACATCCGAGGTGATCGACACCGACTCGCGCACGCTCTTCTCCGCCCATTCCTGGTTGCGCCCGCGCTGCTTGGCGATAGCCACCACGAACGCGACCGTGTCATTGGTCACCTTCTCCATCATGAAGTCGCGCTGCTTGGCGGCTTCCTTCTCCTTGTCCTTGTCGTCCCCGGTCCCGGGAATCATGGACATCATGACCGGGTGGGCGGCCCCGATCCGCGAGCCGGGCGCCATCACCGCCACGTGGGCCGCCATGGTCACGAAGGTGCCCGCCGAGGCGGCCTGGGCCCCCTTGGGAGTGACGAACACCACCACCGGCACCTTGGAGCCGAGCATTTTCTTCACCAGGTCCTGAGTGTTCTGCAGCTCCCCGCCGGGGGTGTCCAGCTCGATTATCAGGATGCGTTCGGTATCTTCCGCTTTTTCGACTGCGTCCATCAGGTACTCGGCGCTGCCGGTGTTAATGTCGCCGTCCAGTGAGGCCACCAGCACTTCGCCGGAGTACTCGGTTTTGGGCTCCGGGGGCGGCTCCTGGGCCAACAGGGCCGAGCCGGCGGCCAGGACGAATACGATCGGCAGCCACCTGCGGATGGTGTGTCGGGTACGGATCATTCTTTCATCTCCGCCATGACCTTCTGCATGTCGTCCCAGACCGGCTTCTTGGCCTTGGGATTGCGCAGCAGGTAGGCCGGGTGATAGGTGGGCAGGATCCGGGCACCGGAGGAATGCTCGAAGAAGCGGCCGCGGATCTTGCCCATGGCCTGGTTGGTGTTCAGCAGGTACCTGGCAGCGGTTGAGCCCAGGCAAACGATGTGGCGGGGACGGATGATCTCGATCTGCCGGATCAGGAATATCCCGCAGGTGCGCATCTCGTCTTCCTGGGGCGTGCGGTTCTCGGGCGGGCGGCACTTGATCACGTTGCAGATGTATACGTCCTCCCGCTTGAGGCCCATGGCCGCTAGAATCTTGTCGAGCAGTTGGCCCGCGCGTCCGACGAATGGGTCGCCGGTGCGGTCTTCCTCCCGGCCGGGACCCTCCCCGGCGAAAAGCAGCCGGGCCTTGGGATTGCCGTCGCCGAAAACGATGTGGTTGCGCCCGGTGTGCAGCCGGCAGCGGGTGCAGTCGCCGATCTCCTGCCGTACCTCGTCGAGTTGGGCCTGGACTTCGTCGGCCGAAAGCGGGTTGGGCTCCCAGGCGGGCGCCGCCGGGGCCAGGGCCAGCGACTCGTCGGCGCGGGCCCCCTGGCCGAAGAGCGCGACCTGGCGCCCCTTGGAGGCCTCCTCCGGTTTCTGCTCCCGCTCCTGCATGGCCATCTCCCAGCGGGCCTGGCGGCCCTCCCCGAAGCGGTAGGCGGCTTTCTTTCCGCCGATCTTCGGGGGATTGTACTCCGGCTTTTTTACGGAAGGTTCCGCCGGTTTCTGCCGGGCAGCAGACTTGTGTTCGACCACGCGCACCCCCAGTCCGCGCAGGACCCGCAGTTCGGTCTGAACGTCCTGGATCAGATGCAGAATGTCTTCTTTAACATCGCTCACGATTGACCCCCGAGCACCGCCTGATATAGCATCTTCGCAGCGTGGGGACAAGCGCAATGCGATTGTTGAAGTGTCTTCTGCTTGCCGGGCTGTTTCTGCTGCTGCCGGCGCCCGCCTGGGCCTGGGGACCGGCGGCCCACCTGGATTTCAGCATGATTATCCTGTCGGATCTGGCCCTGCTGGCCCCGGCGGTGGCGGCGCTCTTGAAGAGGTTCCCCGACGACTTCCTCTACGGCAGCGTCGCCGCCGACATCACCGTGGGCAAGAACCTCTCCCCCTACCACCTGCACTGCCACAACTGGCAGGTGGCCTTCTCGGTGCTGGACCTGGCCGGGGACGACCGCACCCGGGCCTTCGCCTGGGGATACCTCTCGCACCTGGCGGCGGATGTGGTGGCCCACAACTACTTCATCCCCTACAAGATCGTCCAGTACTACACCCGCCGGAGGGCCCCGCATGCCTACTGGGAGCTGCGTTTCGACACGCGGATCAAGCGTGAAACCTGGAAAGAAGTCAAGGCGCTCTCGACCCACTCCTTCAAGACTCATGACCGGCACTTGCGGCGAATTCTCACTGCTCCGCTGTTTCCTTTCAGGATCAACAAGCAGCTCTTCAACAGCATGGTGCTGTTCAACCACCTGATGCGCTGGAAGCGGATGGTCGACGCCCTGTCCCGGCGCTCCAAGCTGCTGCTGACCGAGGAGGAAGTCGAGGAGATGCACCGGCTGTCGGTGGAGAAGGTCGTCGACCTCCTGGCCAACTGCCAGCAGGCCGACTGCCTGGCCGCCGATCCCACCGGCCACCGCAACATCCTCATCGCCCGCGACATACGGAAAAGGCTGCGCAACCTCAACCTGGAGGGCCGGCTGCGCGACCCCCAGGAGATCGGCGCGCGTTACCGCCCGCTGTTCCGCGAAGCCATGGAGAGCAAGCTGACCCTGCCCTCGATGCACGAGTTGGTGAACCCCGACGCTCCACTGCCCCCGCCCACCCGCAAGCAGCGCCGCAGCGAGAAGAAGGCCAAAAAGGCCGCAAAAAAAGCGGCCAAGAAGGCCGCCAGGAAGAAGTCTCGCCGGAAGAAAAAATAGCTACCGGCGCTTTGCCTTCAGCATCAAGACCACGCGGTCGAGGATCCGCTCGGCGGCTTCCTCTTTCGGGAGCAGGGGAAGCTTCTTGGCGCCTTTCTTATCCACCAGATGCACCCGGTTGGTGTCCACGTCGAACCCGGCGTCGGGCAGGGACACGTCGTTGGCCACCACCAGATCCAGCTTCTTGGCCTTCAGCTTGCGCTTGGCCTCGGGCACCGGGTTGCCGGTCTCGGCGGCGAACCCCACCAGCAGGCACTTGCCTTTCTGCTTGGCCACCGAAGCCAGGATGTCGGTGGTTTTTTCCAGCGCGATCGACAAGCCGGCCTTGGCCTTCTTGACTTTTTTCTTGGCGCTCTTCTTCGGGGCGAAATCGGCCACCGCCGCGGCCATCAGGAGCAGGTCGCACTTGGCCAGGTGCTTGGACACCACCCGGGCCATCTCCGCAGCGGTCTCCACCCCGACCAGTTTCGCACCCCAGGGGGCCTCCAGGCCGGTCGGGCCGGAGATCAGGGTGACCTTGGCCCCGCGGCGCACCGCGGCGGCCGCCAGGGCGTAGCCCATCTTGCCGGAGGAGCGGTTGGAGAGGTAGCGCACCGGGTCCAGGGGCTCGCGGGTGGGCCCGGCGGTCACCAGCACGCGCGTTCCCGAAAGGTCTTTTTCAGAAAGCACCGTGCGCACGGCCTCGAAGATCACTTCGGGCTCTTCCATGCGTCCGGGGCCCTCATCGCCGCAGGCCAGCGACCCGCTGGCCGGCCCCACCAGGATCATGCGCTCCAGGCGCTGCAGGCGCTCGACATTCTCTTTGGTCAGGGGGTTTTCCCACATGCGGGTGTTCATGGCCGGGGCCAGGATCACCGGGCAGGTGGAGGCCAGCACCGTGGTGGTGAGCAGGTTGTCGGCCAGGCCCCAGGAGATCTTGGCCAGCGTGTTGGCGGTTGCCGGGGCGATGACGATCAGGTCGGCCTGCCGCGAGAGATCTATATGGGCCATCCCCGAAGCGGCCAGGTTCCCGCCGCGCCCGACTTCGGCCGGCCATCCGGTCAAGGCCTGGAAGGTCACCGGCCCGACCATCTCGGCGGCCGCCTCGGTCAAGACCGCCTGGACCACGGCCCCGTCCTTTGAAAGCATGCGGGCCAGCTCGCAGGTCCGGTAGGCGGCGATGCCTCCGGTTACTCCCAGCACGATGAACTTGTCGTCCAGCAGACCCATGACTTCCCCAGAGTATCAGCCGGCGGCTACTTGCGCAAAAAGAACTTCCACCGCCCCGAGTGGGCGACGAAGAGAAAGGTCAGGGGATCACTCTCTTTTTCCTTGCCGGGCAGCCGGAAAGTGGCGTGGACCACCGCCATGATCACCTCTTTTTTGGTCTTTTCACCCGGGGGCAGGATCAGCACGTCGATGTGCCCGATCCGCCGAAGCTTCACCCCGGCTTTAAGCTCCGAGGAGATCATCTTGAAGAATCCCTCCAGGTTTTCCCGGTAGGCCGCCTTTTCGATCTTCCGCTTCGAGATCGAATCGAACTCCTTCCAGGTCAAGGCGTCTTGCTTGGCCCCCGCCAGGTCGCCCTTTTTAAGCTTGTCGATCATCTGGTTCATGCTCTGCAGGACCGACACCGCCGTCTCCGCATGTGAATTTCCCGCAATCAAGACAACCACCAGTGGCAGTATTCTTCTCATCGCGCTCCTCCCACGCCCCGGAGCATACCACTAATGACCGGTGTTGTTGACTTTCCTTTTTGGAGAAACAACAATGGTCCCACCATGAGCGGCGGAGCGCAGTTCGGGGTACTCATTACATTCTTCTTCATTGCCCTGACCATCGTCATCATCGTGGTGGCGGTGCGTTACCAGAAACGCCAGCGTCAGCAACGCGAGGAGGCCCTGACTATCGTGGCCCAGCGGCTGGGCGGCACCCTGGTGCCGGGAAGCTTCTGGCAGCAGCCCAAGATCACCTTCGAGTACAAGAGTCACCAAGCCTCCATCGAGTACTACTCCACCGGCGGCAAGCACCCCACCCTGTACACCCGCCTGTTCTTCCACTTCCCGCGAATGCCCGCACTGAGCGTGCGCGTCTACCCCGAGCGCCTGTTCTCCAAGATCGGCAAGTTTCTCGGCGGACAGGACATCCAGCTCGGCGACGTCAACTTCGACGACAAGTTCATGATCAAGGGCTCCGACGAGGCCCGGGTGAAGGACTTTTTGAACCCCGACGTGCGCCAGGCCGTCTTCGAGCTGCGCTCCATGACCATGAACGACCACATCGAGATCAGCACCGAGTCCACCGCTTTCAGAATCCAGAAGCTCTCCTGGCTGCACGCCCCCGATCTCCTGATGAACCTGGTAACCCTGGGTGAGGCGATTTTCGACGGCTACCTCACCGCCGCCACGAGAGCGCCGGTGCCCCCCGCCGAGGCCAAGACCGAGCTCTACTGCGCGGTGTGCCAGGACGTGATCACCGGCTCGATGCACACCTGCCCGGATTGCGGCGCCCCCCACCACCCCGAGTGCTACCAGCTAAACGACGGCTGCGGGAAATGCAGCTGAGCATGCCCGATCTCAACACCCTCCTCGACGAAAGCGCCCAGGCCCTCGAAGCAGGAGAACTGGAAGAGGCCCTGGAACTGGCCGAGCAGGCGGTCTTGAAAGATCCCTCCTCCGCCGACGCCCATTTCCTCAAAGGCGAGGCGCTTTTGGATCTTTTGTTCTTCGAAGAAGCGATAGAAGCCTACCAGAAGGCCGACGACCTGCTCCCCGACCACCCCGACATACTCTCCGGCCTGGGCATGGCCCTGTTCGAATGCATCCGCTTCGACGAAGCCGAAGCCGTTCTGGAAGAATCCCTGGACCTCGACGACGAAATGCCCGAAGCCCACCAGACCCTGGCCCTGATCCTCGAACGCAAGAACGACCCCCGCGCCCAGGATCATTTCACCCGCGCCCACACCCTGTCCCCCGACACTTACCCCCTGCCCGTCGAAATTTCCCCGGAAGAATTCGACGCCTGCATCCAGTCCGCCCTGTCCGAGCTTCCCGATTCGGTCCAGAAAGCCATTAAAAACACCCCGATATCAGTGGAGCCCTATCCCCAGGAAGCCGACCTGACCGCATCGAAACCCCCGCTGAGCCCCCAACTCCTGGGCCTCTACCGCGGTGCATCCTTGAAAGAAAAGACCGTCTTCGACCCCTGGACCGAACTCCCCGGCGAAATCCTCCTCTACCAGAACAACCTCCAACGCCACTGCCAGGACCGCGAAGAACTGGTCGTACAAATCCGCATAACCGTCCTCCACGAAATCGGCCACCTGCTCGGATTGACCGAAGAAGACCTCGACGACCGCGGCCTGCAATAAGAGAGTCGAGGGTCAGACACTAGCACTTTGCACTTAGCGACTATGTGCTTGTTTTAAAGGCACATTATATGCAAAGTGCTAGTGTCTGACCCTCGGTTCTCTAATTAGTGACTGACATTCCGGCCATGATGGAGAAGCCCGGGAGGGGGGCGCCGGGGATTTCTTCTTCCTGGGCGTCCAGGATATTCGATGCCTCGATGAAAACGTTTACCGGGCCTAGCGGGCACATCAGGCGGGCGTCGATTAATATGGCGCCGTCGTTTTCGGGGCGGCGGCGGAAGCGGGCGGATAAGGTGCCTTTGATGCCGAAGAGGAGTGGGCCGGTTGCGCGCATCAGAACATCGTCGATGGGTTGGCGGAAGACGTACTTCGAGAACGGGGCGGGTTTGTTCTTGCTGAGTTGCAGGCGGGTGTAGCCGAGTTCGAGGTTGGTGTCGGGGCTGGGGGTTACCTGGATGCGGAGTTCGGCGCCGCCGGAGGTTATCGAGCCTACGTTGGTGGCTTTCCAGGGGGCGGTTTCTATGGCCTTGATCCAGTCGACCAGGTTGGTGTCGTGCTTGATGAAGCCGGAGGCGGTCAGGGTTATGCCTTTCGCCGCCTGGAAAACCACCGTGAGATCGGCGGCGGTGGATTTTTCGGGGAGCAATGACGGTTCGCCCTGGTTGGCGGGGCTTTGGTAGTAGAGCTCGGTGAAGGACGGGAGGCGGAAGCCGCGGGCGGCGGAGAGCAGGACTTTCAGATCCTTCAGCGGATCGATGCGGAGGCTTACCGATGGTGACAGGAACTCGGCGGCGCCCCAGTCGGCGCGCATGGCCCAGTTGAGGTGGAGCCAGCGGGCCAGCCGGATTCCGTGCTCGAAGAAGACGCCGAAGCGGCGGCGGCCGTGGTCGCCCAGGGTGGAGCTTTCGATCTCCTGCTCGTTGTGCTCCAGGCCGAGGACCAGCGAACCGAGAAAAGTTTCATTCATGCGGAAGGCCAGCTCGGCGCCCATCACCCGGGTCTGGTGATCGGAGCGGAAGCCGGTCGGGTCGTTGCGGTCCAGGAGGAAGTCGTCGTCGTGGCGGCGGAAGGACAGGCGCGGGAGGACTTCCAGGTTCTCGGGGGCGCCGAGGACCGAGGACAAGAACACCAGAAGCGTCTTGGTGCTTTCCGCAGACGGCCAGGGGCCGTAGAAGTCGGCGGCGCCGAAGTGGCGGTCCTGGAAGCCGAAGCGGAAGCGGGTCAGGCCGCCGGGGTGGAATATGGTCGCGCCGTGGGAGAGGACCAGGGATGTCGCCTCGGTTCCCGGGCGGTGGCCGGCGGTGCGCTCCAGGCAGGCGGAGGCGCGGGCGGAGTAGGCCAGTTTCCGGTCTGGTTTCAGGTTGTTGCCGGCGACGGAAACCGACGAGCTATGAGTAGAGAAACTGCCCGCCGAGGCGCGAAAGACATTTTCTTCGGGAGTGCCTGATTTGGTGACGATGTTGATCACGCCGGCGAAGGCGCCGGGGCCGTGGATGGACGAGGCGATTCCCGGCAGGACTTCTATCCGGGCGATGTCGTCGATTACGATGGGCAAGTTGAGATTGTGGTGGCCGGTCTGGGGATCGTTCACCGGGACGCCGTCGACCAGCACCAGGACCTGCTCGAAACCGGAGCCGCGCAACGAGATATCGGCCTGGGCGGGGCCGCGGCGCTGGATGTCGAGGACCGAGGCGCGGGACAGCAGATCCGCAAGGGTGGAGCCGGACCAGGAGTCGATCTCCTCCTCGCCGACTACCCGGACGCGGTCCTTCCACACTCCGGTGGTGGAGCCCAACCGGGTGGCGGTGACGATGACTTCTTCTTCGGCCGGGGCCGGACAGGAAAAAAGCAGGATCAGCGCTGCGGTGAGAGCCTGATGTAATCGCATTTTGCGCCATCTTATTCCATTTATCTTGATAATCCAGAAGTGATCTGTTAGACGGCATTCATGACCATGCACTCCAGCACCGAGCTGAGGCAGGTCATTGCCGAAGCCAAGGACATTGCCGCTCAGGTGAGCCAGCGGCTGACCTCGGCCCATCTCCTGCTGGCCCTCTTCACCGTCCACAACCGCGCCGAGATCCTTTTGAAAGAGAAGGACATCGACGAGGACGCCATCCTGGCCCTGGTCCACACCGTCGAGGGCGAGCCCCCCGCCACGGTAAAGCGCGTCCAGGAAAAGGCCAAAGAGATCGCCCTGGGCTGCGGGGCCCAGAGCATTGACTGCCTGCACCTGCTGATCGCCCTGTGCGGAATGCGCAACACCCTGGCCTACGACCTGCTGCGCCGCACCAACCTGAACGTCCCCAAGCTGCGCAACACCGCGCTGTCCTACGTGACCGGCCGCATGCCCCGCAGGCTCACCGTAAAGAAGAAACGCGCCCAGGAAGAACCCCAGCCCGCCCGGGTGCAGTCGGTCGAGATCCCCTCTTTCCCCCCGGTCCGCGAGGCGGTGGAAGAGGAACAATACGCGGAAGACATGGACGACGAGGCCGAAGAGGAAAGCTACGCGGTCCCCGAGGCGCCCGAGACGCCGCAGACCGCCTGGGACCTGGAGCCCACCCGCTTCGCGCTGCTGTCCAAGTTGGGCAGGAACATCACGGCGTTGGCCGCCCTGGGCAAGATCGACCCGCTGGTGGGCCGCGACAAGGAAGTGGCCGAGACCATCGACACCCTGCTCAAGCGCCGGGCCAACAACCCGCTCCTGGTCGGCGAGCCCGGCGTGGGCAAGACCGCCATCGTCGAGGGCCTGGCCCTGCGAATCGTCAAGGACACCCCCGACGCCAGCGCGCTGAAAGACCGCCGCATCGTCGAGCTGGACGTGGCCAGCCTCCTGGCCGGCACCCAGCTGCGCGGGGCGTTTTCGGAGAAGCTCCAGCAGATCCGCGACGAGGTCAAGAACGCCGAGGGATCGGTGGTGGTGTTCTTCGACGAGATGCACACGCTGATCGGCGCCGGGGCCACCGGCGAGGGCGCCCAGGACGCCGCCAACGAGCTCAAGGCCTCGCTGGCCCGCGGAGAGTTCCCCTGCATCGGAGCCACCACCCACGACGAATACCGCCGCTTCATCGAGCAGGACTCCGCCCTGGCGCGGCGCTTCCAGCCCATCCAGGTCTCCGAACCCTCGGCGGAGGAAACTTTAACGATCTTGAAGGGCATCGCCGACGAGTACGCCAGCCACCACGGGGTGTCCTACGACCTGGCCGCCCTGGAAGCCGCGGTGGCGCTGTCGTCGCGCTACATCACCGACCGCTGCCTGCCGGACAAGGCCATTTCGCTACTCGACCTGGCCGGCTCCCGCGCCCGGCGCTCGGGCAAGGTGCGGGTGGACCGCGAGGCCATCGCCCGGGTGGTAAGCTCGGTCGCCAAGATCCCCGTCGAGCGCCTGCTGATGACCGACGCCGAGCGGCTGCTGAACATGGAGCAGATCATCGGCCTGCAGCTGATCGGCCACACCCAGGTGGTCCGGGCCATATCCAAGGTTATCCGCCGCAACTACGCCGGCTTCAGCCACCGCCGGCCGATCGGCTCCTTTTTGTTCCTGGGCCCTACCGGCGTGGGCAAAACCGAATGCGCCCGGGCCCTGGCCCAGTTCATGTTCTCCAGCCGCGACGCCCTGGTGAAGCTGGACATGAGCGAGTACATCGAGTCCCACACCGTCTCGCGGCTGATCGGCTCGCCACCCGGCTACGTGGGCCACCACGAGGGCGGCCAGCTGACCGAGGCGGTGCGCCGGCGGCCCTACGCCATCATCCTATTCGACGAGGTGGAAAAGGCCCACCCGGAAGTCCAGCAGCTGCTGTTGCAAATCCTGGACGAGGGCCGCCTGACCGACGGCCGCGGGCGCACGGTGGATTTCACCAACGTGATCGTGATCCTCACCTCCAACCTGGGCACCGACAAGCTGGCCCGGCCCGGCGGGGCCAGGATCGGCTTCGGATCCTCCGGCGCGGACGGCCAGGACGATCAGACCGCCTCCGACGTAGTCAACGCCGCCCGCAAGCACTTCCCCCCCGAGCTGTGGGGCCGCATGGAGGAGCACCTGTTCTTCCGGCCGCTGGGCAACGACGACCTGGCCAACATCGCCGCCTTGATGATCAAGGAGTCCTCCGAGCGCCTGCAGGCCGAACGCAGCATATCCCTGCAGGCCGACCCCGAGGTGGCCCGCTACCTGGTCAAGCAGGGTTGCCTGGATCCCAAGCTGGGAGCCCGCCCCCTGCGCGGGGCGATACGGCGCCTGGTCGAAGAGCCCCTGGCCGAGGCCATCCTGCAGGGGAAGTTCCAGTCCGACGATCAGATCCGGGTGAAGATCGAAGGCGAGAAGGTCTGCTTCGAGAAGATCTAGGCTAGAAGTCCATCTGTTTCAGTTTCTTGTTGCGCGACTTGGGCAAGGGGCGCAAGTGGCGCTTGTCTCTTGAGGGGTCCAGGCGCTCGGCTTGCTTGAAGGCCGCCTTGGCCTTGGTATCCCAGCCTACCCGCTCGTAGAAGCGTCCCAGGGTGGAGAGATGATAGGCGTTGTAAGGATGCATCTTGGAGATGGCCTTCAGGTGCTTCTCGGCCTCCTCCAGTTGACCGGACTGCTCGAACAGCACCGCCAGGTTGCGGTGGGCGCCCAGGTGGTTAGGGCGCTGCTTCAGCACCAGTTGGTACTGGTGAATGCCCTCGGACTGGCGGCCCTCCTCGACGTAGAGGGTGGCCAGACGGAAGCGGGCGTCCATCAGGCTGGGGCGTAACTGCAAAGACTTGGTCAGCGCCGCGATGGCTTCGGCACGGCGCCCGTCCTCCTGAAGGAAGATACCCCACAAGTAGTGAGCCCGGGGTATGCTCTTGCCCAGTTTCACCGCCTTCTGCAGGTACTTTCCGATCAGCTCGCGGTTGTTGTCGGTCTTCATGTGCACTACGGCGATTTCCAGGCAGGGCAGCGCCCAGTTGGGCGCCAGCGAACTGGCCCTTTTGAAACGCGCCAGGGCCGCCTGGAACTCCCCCTTCCGGACCAACTCCACACCCTGCTTGAACCAGGCCAGCGCTCCCGCCGGCTCCTCCCGCTGGATCTCCACCTCTTCCACCGGCGGAGGAGTTGCACCGGCAAAAAACACCCAAGCCATAACAAACAGGGGTAATATGAGCCACTTGCCCGCCATGCCCCCTCTCATGTACCAGAAACCCCCCGTTTCTACAAGGCCGGCCGGCCGCGCGGGGAGATTATTGTTGACATTAAAACTCCCGAATGCTACCCACGATCCGGTTTTATTTGTGCAAACAACCCCTACGGGGACCAGAATCGGAGTTCGCCTTGAAGCCATCCGTATCAGCTACGCTGGTGATGTTTTTGGTCGGTGCAGTCGCATTCTCGGGCTGCAAGAACCCTTGCGAAGACGAGCTTAACGCCTTGAAATCCCGCGTCATGCAGTTCGTCGAAGACACCGATCCGCTGCAGCCGGGCGCCCAGCCCTGCGGGACCAACGAAGGCAGCGGCAACTACGACCAGATCTGCGACTACGCCGTGCGGGCCCTGTCCACCGACTGGCCCTACTTCGACTGCAATTCGTGCGACGCTGCCGAGATCAAGCTGTGCGGCTGCTTCGGCGAGAACGTCTGGGTAGTGGACGCCGAACGCAATCCCATTTACCCCGGCATGGTATACTGCCTGGCCAACTACTACCGCACCCGCTCGATGTGCGAATGCAACCCGGATTTCCCCGGCGACCAGGGCAACCCCAAGGACTGCTACGTCACCGGCGGTATGATCCGGCCCAACGCCCGGGAGATCGCCGGGGACGGCGTGGACGAGAACTGCGACGGCACCGACCTGCGGAAGGACTGCAATGACCGCGACTACGACGGCCACTTCGACTTCGCCTGCGGCGGCGACGACTGCGACGACGCTGACGGCACGGTCCACCCCGGGGCGGACGAAGTCTGCGGCGACGGCGTCGACCAGGACTGCAACGGCTCCGATCTTGCCTGCACCTGCCCGGACGGGGACGGGGACGGGTTCTTTGACCAGAGCTGCGGCGGAAACGACTGCAATGACGACGACGACAAGATCCACCCGGGGACCGACGAGATGGAGATATGCGGTGACGGTATCGATCAGAACTGCAACGGCCTGGATCTGATGTGCTGCCCGGATTTGGACAACGACGGGTACAAGAACGCCGCCTGCGGCGGCACGGACTGCGACGACAACGATGAGACCGTCTTTCCCGGCTCCGCCGAGGTCCCCGGAGACGGAATCGACCAGGACTGCAATGGACAAGACTTGCTCGACCCCTGTGACGACACCGATATGGACGGTTATCTGGCCGAATACTGCGGAGGCGACGACTGCGACGACACCAATGAAAACGTTTATCCGGGCGCCCGGGAGATTCTCAGTGACGGCATCGACCAGGACTGCAACGGCTCCGACTTGCTGCAGGGATGCAGCGACGACGACGGCGACGGATTCTACGCCGACTTCTGCGGAGGCGACGACTGCAACGACGCCCATCCGGGCATATACCCCGGGGCTGAGGAAATCTGCGCCAACGGGATCGACGACGACTGCAGCGGTTCCGATCTGGCCCCCTGCGACTGCCCCGACCTGGACGGCGACGGTTATCACCAGGCCGCCTGCGGCGG
>Ga0272442_10000495_pt1 | contig 63154 bp, 54 predicted proteins | sample SSMForm2O_FD_200262 | JGI IMG/M metagenome (GOLD analysis project Ga0272442, IMG submission 200262) | Marine sediment archaeal communities from Little Sippewissett salt marsh, Falmouth, MA, United States - SSM-Form-2O | ecosystem: Environmental > Aquatic > Marine > Wetlands > Sediment ...
CCTTTTAAAATTGGAAAGGCAAAATGGTACTCTAAAATTCAAGTCGATGCAGGTCCTTTTTCTTTGTAACTTGTTGATATATGTTTTTAAATCAACGTTTTTTGTGAAAACGTTGGGACACTACTGATAATTTTAAATGCTGCAAAATTTATTTTAACGCATAATACCAGATGTAAAACCTGAAAAACGCCTCGAGCACCAGACTGGTTCTAGGAGCCCGGGTCGTTGTGCGGCTGAAAAGCACGGCATATGGTAAACAGGCTTTCCTTGGTAAGATCAAAAAAACCGTGTTTGCTTATCGCCCCGTCAAACCGGACGAGGTCGCCACGCCCGGCTCCGGCAAAGTCGACAGTGCCTTCAGATGCATTTTTGCAGAGCCTTCTCAGAAGTATCCTGTCCTTTCCGTTACACAGGTGAAGCCGTTCTTCTCCTTTGTTCTTGATGAGGTAACTCACCACACGCCAGAGGGCTTTTGTCGGAGCATGATGAAGGGCAGGGGCCAGATGTGCGTTTTCCTTAACAAAGGTGAAGTAGGAAAATTTGAGGCCCTTTCTTTTGGTAAATCCCGTATATTCATCAATACGGGTAATCCATTCCGGCGGAGCCCAAAACAGTTTTTCATGGCACCACCCACCGGCTGTTTCCTGCAGTGGGCAGGGAGCGGCCTGGAGGCAGGGCGCATAGAGGTTCAGGGAGGTTTTTTTTATAATGATGTCCCGGAGCCGAAGCAGTTTTTTTGAAGAATGCTGCGTCCCCGGATCAATAAGCACAACCGCACCCCGGGGCGAAAGGTGTTTTTCGAGAAAATCGGCAATGTGGGGAAAATATTTTTGATCCAGCTCGTTTACTATATTTCCCGCAACAATAAGGTCGAAGCACAGATGTTCGGGAAAGACCTTTTCGTAAAAATATGAAGCTGTTACAGAGTGCTGGAGGAAACGGGTTTGCCCAAAGACAGCATTTTTTACCACCCCGGAGGACAGATAGGTAGTGATTAGGGTTTCAGCTGCCTGGATATTTTCTTTAACCCTGTCCACAGCCCAGAAGGATACCCTGTGCCGGGACCCTGCAACACAGGGCACCTTTTTTACCAAATATTCAAGCAATCCCAATGAAAATGTGCCCGGCCCGCATCCAAGGTCAAGAAACGAAAGGGGATTTTTCTTTAAAAAATCCGACAGGGTACCGTGTACAAGCTCATCAATGACGGGAAAGAGCTTTACCAGGTTTGCGGGTAGATAATAGAGCACGTAAGGCGGTAAAAACCGTCCCCCGGGAAAAAGGGTGTCCCCGGGACGGCCGGATGCGGGCTGGTACGTATCAGCAATTTCCTTTATCAGCCGGGCCAGCTGTTTTGTTATGCGGCTGTCGCTCTTGAAATGCCGGTCCAATCCGCAGAAACTGCACAGAATATTTTCCAGCTCAGGGCTTATGGTTACGCAGGCTTTGCTTTTCATAGCGCTTTATTGGTATAATGCGACACTATTACAACAAACAACAACTGGTTGATGGTGTGTTTCGCAGATACTCACGCCGGCTGCAGGTCAGCCTGATGCGGATATTAAACCATCATTAGTCAACAGCAACCCTAAACTATCGGGATCTCATTAACAAAGACATGAGCAGCGGAACCCTTTATCTTGTATCAACGCCCATAGGAAACCTTGAAGATATTACACATCGGGCAGTGCGTATTCTCGGGGAGGTCGACCTTATTGCTGCAGAGGACACCCGAAAAACCAGAATCCTATTAAACCATTATAACATAAAAAAGCCTTTAACCAGCTATTTTGAGCACAACGAACGGTTCAAAACAGAAACGCTTATCAGGGCACTTCAGGAAGGGAAAAATGTGGCACTGGTATCCGAAGCAGGCACGCCGACAGTGTCCGATCCTGGATACCGGATTGTGCATGAGGCCCTCAGGCAGGCAGTCGGCGTTGTTGCCGTTCCGGGAGTTTGTGCAGCGGTAGCTGCACTGAGTGTTTCAGGCTTACCGGTGCACCGGTTTGCCTTTGAAGGCTTTCTTCCGCCAAAGTCCGGAAAGAGAAGAAATGTTCTCCAGAACCTGGCTGCGGAGGAGCGGACCCTGATTTTTTATGAATCCCCTTACCGGATTATGGCGGTTCTTCATGATATGATTGACATACTGGGTGATAGAAACGCATTTCTGGCCCGTGAGATGACAAAGCTGCATGAACAGACAATACACGGACCCTTGTCCGTGATTACGGACCACCTGGATACGAAGAAAGTAAAAGGTGAGATTACCCTTGTGGTTGAAGGGAAAAAACAGTAATAGTGATGCTCCCCGCCTAGTGAAAATCCCGTTGCGTGCCTGGGGCAAGGCGGGACGGGGCTTTAGCGGCACGCCCCGGTAAATGTATTATCCCCCCCCTTTTGTAGAATGCTTTGCCGGGTGTCTCGATAAAAAAGCATAAACAATTGACAAATTTTATTAAATATGATAAAAATTTGGTTTATTAGATAAAAAGTTTACTTCTTCAGGCTTTTGCAAAGGGTTCTTCCACAACCAGATTTATGAGGATTGCCGGGTGGTTCATTGTCTCCTTCGGGGTAACACCCGCACCTTTAGGCGAACAATGTTTAGTAAAACAGGTTTTGGCGTTAGTGCTGTTATGTACCCTGCGGAGGATTTTTTTTGGTTTTTTTAGTTCCGATGCGTCGGGGCGGTAGTTCAATGTAAAAAGTTTTTTCTGCCCCAGAAAAGCAGAAGCGGAAAAAACGCATGGATACGGAAAGAAAATGCTCAAAAACATTTTAATAAAAGGCATTGCTGCTTCACCGGGGGTTATCATAGGAAAGGCGCTCCTGGTAGACCATGGCCAGCCCGACTTCTCCCATTACCGGTTATCAACAGAAGAAGAAGTCCTGGAAGAGATTGCGCGGTTAAAGAAAGCGGTTGCGGCATCAAGGGAACAGCTGGCCAATGTAAAAAAGGAGGTTGCCAAAAAGAAAATAAAAGAGGCCGAGTATATTATCGATACCCACATACTGATTCTGCAGGATAAGGTTTTGCTTGATGAGGTTATAAAGAGGATTAGAGAAGAGAAGGTTGATGCTGCATGGTCGCTGAAGGCTACCATGAAAAATTTGAAAAAGAATATTCTTGAAATCAGCGATGAGTACATGCAGGAACGAACCAGTGATATTGATTTCATAGAAAAAAGAGTATTACGCAACATTGCCGGGAAAAAAACCGAACTGCTTACCAAAATCAAGGAAAAAGTGGTTATCGTTGCCTATGACCTTTCGCCTGCCGACACGGCAAACCTTAATGTAGATGAAGTTCTTGGTTTCGTCACCGAGGCAGGGGGGAAGACCTCGCATACCGCAATAATGGCACGGGCTTTAAAGATTCCCTCTGTTGTGGGCATAAAAGACATTCTGAGCCATATTACCAACGGTGACATTATCGTTGTAGATGGTATTCACGGTGTAATCATTGTCAATCCCGATGCAAATACGCTGATTAAGTATCAGGAGAAAAAAGCACAGCACGAGGAGTTTGAAAGGAGTCTGTTTAAATATAAGGATTTAACAGCTGAGTCAATGGACGGATATAAAGTCAATCTGCTTGCCAACATTGAGATTGTTGAAGAAGTTCCGTCGGTGTTTGATTTCGGCGGGGAGGGTATCGGTCTTTTTCGCACCGAATTTCTTTATATCAACAAAAAAGAACTTCCCACAGAAGAGGAGCTGTTTGAAATTTTTAAGAAAGTCGCCCAGCAAATTGCTCCCCATCCGGTTACCATACGCACCCTGGACCTGGGCGGAGACAAGTTTATGTCCCATGTGGATGTTGCAGAGGAAATGAATCCTGTTATGGGACTCAGGGCCATACGATTTTGTTTAAAAGAGGTTCCCATTTTTAAGACACAGCTGCGGGCTATTTTGCGTGCCAGCACATACGGCAATGTTAAGATAATGTTCCCCATGATTTCCTGCGTAGAGGAAGTTCTGGAAATAAAGAGGATACTTGAAGAGGTTAAACAGGATCTGCGCAAAAAAAACAAGAAATTCAACCGGAACATTAAAATCGGTATTATGATTGAGGTACCGTCCGCCGCAACCGTTGGAGATATCCTGGCCCGGGAGGTTGATTTTTTCAGTATCGGGACAAACGACCTCATCCAGTATACCCTGGCCATCGACCGGGTGAATGAACAGGTTTCCTACCTGTACGAACCCCTTCACCCTGCCGTGCTGCGTCTTGTAAGGAATATTATTAATTCAGCACATGAAAGGGGCATACCGGTTGCCATGTGTGGTGAAATGGCCGGTGAGCCGATGTATATAACCGTCCTGCTGGGATTGGGCATAGATGAACTCAGCATGAACCCCATTGCGCTTTTGGAAGTTAAAAAGGTGTTGCGATCGCTTAATTATAAACGCTGCCAAGAGATTGCTGATAAGCTGTTTCGCTTTGCTACGGCAGAGGAAATAAAGAACTATCTTGAAAAAGAGGTAAAAAAGATACTCCCGTTACAATTGTGAACAAAACCCCCTGTTTTTATAAAAAACCCGCCTTTATCCTTGACAAAAATGAAAAAATAATTAAAATAGAAAGATTAAATCTTTCTGTAAATTTGTCATTAATGATAACCATTTAGACAGGGGGGATTTTTATAAAAAGCAGTACAATACTTGTTTATAGAAATCTCAGTTATTTCACGCAACCTTGTCCTTCCCTACCGCATAGTATAAGGAGGGGGGGGGAGAAGGATGCCTGGAGTAATTGTTTCCCAACACGAATCTTTTGAATATGTCCTCAGGCGTTTTAAGAAACAGTGTGAAAAAGCCGGGACACTTTCTGAAGTACGCAAACGACAGTATTTTGACAAGCCGAGTTTACGACGGAAAAAGAAAGCATTAGCAGCAAAAAAACGGGCGGCACGCACAAGTACACGGCGAATGTAAGTGTGGCTACAGTTGCGGGAAGGGATTTCGACCCCTTCCTGCACTTTATTAGTATTCCGTTGAGTCCTATTCACTTCCCGGAAACCTCTTTTTCTAAAAAGGGCCATGCGTGGAAACCGCACCGACGTTTATACCTGATGAAAAAATACGAGAAATTAGGGAGGCGAGCAGTATTGTCGAACTGATTTCTGAATACGTACGATTAAAAAAAACGGGCGTTAATTACAAGGGCCTTTGCCCTTTCCATCAGGAGAAGACACCCTCATTTGTTGTTAATGAGAACAAGAAAATTTTTCATTGTTTCGGTTGCCATGCCAGTGGTGATATTTTTACCTTCCTGATGAAACATGAAAATATGGGCTTTCAGGAGGCTGCTCGTCTGCTGGCAAAACGGTACGGCATCCAGCTGCCGGAAAAACCACTGAGCCCCCAGCAGAAAAAGCACTTCAGTGAACGAGAAGCATTATTCGGTATTAATGAACGTGTTGCCGCCTTTTATCACAACCTGCTTCTCCATGATGAACGGTGTAAAAAAGCACGAGATTATTTAGAAAAGCGAGGCATAAGCAAAGATACCATACAGCACTATCGACTGGGGTGCGCCCCAAACAGTTGGGATACGGCAGTCGGTTATTTGAGATCAGAAAAAGCATCCCTTCTCCAGGCAAGCAAACTGGGGCTCATTGTCAGCAAGGGGCAGGGACGCTATTATGACAGGTTCAGGAACAGGATAATCTTCCCTATCTGTAATGTTTCACACCATGTTGTGGGATTCGGCGGCCGGATTATTGATGCGGGAGAACCAAAATATCTCAACTCACCCGAATCTGTTATATACAACAAACGGCACAACCTCTACGGAATAGATACGGCAGCGCAGCATATACAAAAGGAGGACAGAGCAGTTGTTGTAGAAGGTTATTTTGATTTGCTCACCCTTCATCAGAACGGTATAAAAAGTGCCGTTGCGCCACTGGGAACGGCTCTTACTGAACAGCAGATTAAGATTTTAAAACGATACACACAGAATATTATAACGATTTTTGATGCCGATGCTTCCGGGGAAAAGGCAATGATACGCAGCCTTGAACCATTTTTACACACCGACATCTCCCCACGGCTTGTTTTACTGCCTGAGGGAGAAGACCCGGACAGCTATATGCGTAAAAACGGAATGCAGGTCTTCCTTGATCACATAAGCAAATCGGGTCTGCTTCTGGACTTTGTTATAGAAAAAATAATTCAAAAACACGACATAGTCTCTCCCCGCGGGAAACGAAATGCCTGCGATGAAATAGTACCCCTGCTCAAAGAGGTTTCAGATACGCTGGAGAGGAACCTGTATATACAAAAGATCGCGCAACGGTTAAACATTAAGGATACAGATATTCTTTCACGTTTGGAAAGGGTTCAGCAGCAAAAGAACGGACCGGAAATTTCGGGACAAAAAAGAGCGCGTGACCGAGAAAGTCCTTCAGGTTCTCAGGGAAATGCCGAATATTTATTGTTGAAACTAATAATCTCCTTTCCTGATGAAGTGGTTTCTATAATTGATAACGGGGCATTTCTTGAAGAACTCACCGATACAAACTTAAAAGAGCTGGGGCTGCTGCTTTGCAGGGTCTACAATGAACAGGGAACACTTGACCCGGCACACCTCATGGGCCTTATTGAAAACGGACAGTGGAAGCAGGTTCTTGCTGAAAGCTCCTGTGATGATATTCAAACAACCGACCCGGTTAAACTGTTGGAAAACTATATACGGGCAATGCGTCTCAAAAGGAATTCACAGCAGCAGCGGGAAGTTAATAATCTTCTCAAACAGGCAGAAGCCCAGCACGAAGAGGCGTTAACACGGAAATATATTCGCCAGAACCAGGACCTTTTGCAGGAAAAGAGAAGAATTATTCAATTTAAAATAGATTCGTAAGGAGAATGTTTAATGGGAAGAAAACCCAAAATGGAACAAGTGAAGCAGCTTATAAATATCGGAAAAGAAAAAGGTTTTCTGACCTATGATGAAGTAAATGATGTTCTTCCTCCTGATGTTGTTTCTCCTGACCAGATAGATGAACTGATGCTCATGTTCGGAGAGATGGATATAGAGATCGTTGACTCGTCTCAAAATGTCCGCTTTCCCAAACAAAAGGTCAACAAGCTGGAACAGACAGGGGAAGCGGTTCCCACTGAAGAGAAAGACCTTTTCGGCAAGATAAACGACCCTGTGCGCATGTATCTGAAGGAAATGGGCTCGGTTTCCCTTCTGTCGCGTGAAGAGGAAGTTGAAATTGCAAAAAGAATTGAGGAGGGCGAGCGCCAGGTGCTTGAAGTGGTTCTGAATGCCCCCATTACCATTGTGAAAATTTTTACCCTGGCAGAGGAGCTTAAAAACGGTACAAACTCAATAACGGATATAATTGAGGGCCTCGATGACGAGGAACACGATATTGATGAAGAGTATTACGCCACGGTATTTTTTGAGCAGCTGGACAGAATCAAAAAACTCTGCCAGGAAAAAGAGAAGCTTGAGAAGAAACTGTCCGAGCAAAAGGATCTTACTGAAAGAAGAAAGCATAACCTGAGACAAAAAATAGACAACAACAGGGGGGCTCTGTTTACTATTCTCCGAGAGGTGAATTTAAAGAAAAAATACAGGGAAAATATCGTATTGCAGCTGCGACAGTTCCTCAACCAGATCAAACCGCTGGACCGCTCAATTCAAGATGCCTACAGCACTGTCGGGATGGACCAAAAGGAAATCAGAAAAGCCATCAGGCTCTGTAAGGACAATACCAACGAACGCAGGAAGCTCAAGCGAAAACATGGTGTTAACCTTACAGAACTGCAGGACATAGAAAAAAGAATCAAGGCTACAAGAAAGCAGATTCAACAAATTGAAGCACAGGCAAGTCTGTCGGTAGACGTCTTAAAACAGTCCTTGGAACGAATTGATACCGGGGAAACAAAGGCTAAAATAGCAAAAGATGAGCTTGTCCGCTCAAACCTTCGTCTGGTTGTGAGCCTGGCAAAGAAGTATACAAACAGGGGCCTTCAGTTTCTTGATCTTATTCAGGAAGGCAACATCGGGCTCATAAAAGCAGTTGAAAAGTTTGAATACCAGAGAGGATATAAATTCAGCACCTATGCTACATGGTGGATCCGCCAGGCCATAACGCGGGCCATTGCAGATCAGGCCCGGACCATAAGAATACCCGTGCATATGATTGAAACCATCAATAAACTTATCAGAACATCGCGTTATCTTGTTCAGGAAAAAGGACGGGAGCCCAATCCCGAAGAGATCGCAGAAAAGATGGAGCTGCCTCTTGAAAAGGTTCGGAAGGTTCTCAAGATAGCCAAGGAGCCGATATCTCTTGAAACGCCCATCGGCGAGGAGGAGGACAGCCATCTGGGGGATTTTATTGAAGATAAAAAAATCCTCAATCCAATGGAGTCGGTAACCTATGAAAACCTTTCGGACCAGACACGGGGCGTGCTTGCGACACTGACACCGAGAGAAGAAAAGGTCCTGAGACTTCGGTTCGGCATCGGTGAACGGGCAGACCATACCCTTGAGGAAGTTGGAAAAGATTTCGACGTGACCAGAGAACGGATCAGACAGATAGAGGCAAAGGCATTGCGGAAGCTTCGGCATCCCATTAGAAATAAGATATTGAAAAGCTTTGTAGAGTCATAAGGAATGGAAAACGGGCTCATAGCTCAGTTGGTAGAGCTCCCGGCTCATAACCGGATGGTCCCAGGTTCGAACCCTGGTGAGCCCACCATTTTTTTGAAAATGTGCTATAGATATAATAAAGCATGCCATAGCAAACACTTTTTTTTCTAAAAAAATGCACCCAACGACAGGGTGCATTTTTTTATGCCTGAAAAACATTATGAATCACCTATTTTATAAAGGAGGTTGTTTTGAGAAAACAGCTCGAGCTGCTGGTTAAGGTTCACAGGATAGATGCCAACATAAAAAACTGCAAAATGCTGGAGATTCGATATCAGAATGAAATGGAAAAGATTGAACAGGAAGCTCTCCAGAAGGAGGAATTCTTCAACAAAGAAAAGGAACGACTGACTGACAGTGAAAAAAAACAGCATAAATATGAGCAGTCCCTGAAAGTTTTTGAAGAACAGAAACAAAAGCACGAGGACAGGCTTTTGGCAATAAAGACGAACAAGGAATACCAGGCGGCACTTCATGAAATTGATACTATAAGAAAGTCTATAAGTGATACCGAAGATCTTATTATTAAGGGGATGGATGAAATTGAACAGGAAAGGGCAGCCGCTAAACAGGCTGAGCAGGCTTTTGCTGCAGCACGCAACGACCTGGAACATAAGAAAAAGCAGCTTGAGCAGGAACTAAAGGATTATATCGAAGATGTTGAACGGCAAAAGCAGACACGGGAGAGCCTGGTACAGCAGATCGATCCCGCACATCTCGACAACTATTTAAAAATACAGAAACTGCGCGGGGGCAGCGCAGTTGCCCTTGCCGAGGACGAACACTGCATGGGCTGCAGCATGAAAATACCCCCCCAGGTCTATAATGAAGTTATTATCTGTGACAAGATTATTAACTGTCCTAACTGCGGCAGAATTCTGTTTGTAGAATATGAAGATGATAAAGAAGAACAATTGCCGGAGGCTGAGAACAAACAGGAGCCTGCAGAGCAGGAAGCAGCCGACCCAAAAGCAGCCATTTAGAGCGTTCAAACCGTTCAAGCAGGTTATATAAAGGACAGCCATGTCATTGACCCCCATGCTCAAGCAGTATCAGTCGATACGCAAGACCCTGCCCCGGGATACTATTCTGTTTTTTCGGCTGGGGGATTTTTACGAGATGTTTCTTGAGGATGCCAAACGTGCTTCGGCAATTCTTGACATAACACTCACGGGCAGAGATGCCGGGACAAACAACAGGATTCCCATGTGCGGCGTACCGTTTCATTCAGCACAGGGCTATATTAACCGCCTTACCCGATCAGGGCTCAAGGTGGCGATATGCGAACAGGTGGAAGACCCCAAGCTGGTGAAGGGCATCGTCAAGCGGGAGGTTGTGCGCATTGTATCGCCTGCCACCAACCTTGAAGATGAAACCCGCGAGGCACAGGAAACCAATTATATTGTTGCGCTGTATCACCATAAAAAAGTATGGGGATGCGCCTACCTTGATCTGAGCACCGGTGATTTCAAGGTCGGGGAGTTCGGCAGCAGCAAGGAGCTGGAGGATGAGCTGAATCGTCTCAACCCGCGAGAGTGCGTTGTGTCCGGGAAGATGGACAGGAGTGTGCTGATGCGCTTTTTCATTGAACAAAACCCTGTCATAAACGAGTATGACGAATGGATTTTCGACCGCGAAGAGGGGGCCCGGCGTATTGTGTCCCAGTTCGGCGTTACCTCTCTGGAGAGTTTCGGGCTCGGGGACCTGCAGGCCGGTGTTTCCTGTGCCGGCGCGCTGCTGTATTATCTTACCGACAATCTGCACAAGTCTCTGGGGCATCTGAAAAAACCGGTGCTTTTTCAAAATGCACGGTATATGCTTCTTGACACACAGACCATCAGAAACCTGGAACTGCTCAGCGGCGCTTCCGGTGAACGCAACAGCCCCACACTTTACCGCATTCTTGATCATACCATAACGCCCGTCGGCGCACGGCTGCTTGCGCAGTGGCTGAAAAGACCGCTTATTGATCCCGCTATGATCAAAGAACGGCTGGACGCGGTTGAGGAGGTTTATAAGAACCCAGGGGTGCTCGAGAGCCTTCGTGGGGGCCTTCGCCCGATTAAAGACCTTGAACGCCTCCTTGCCCGGACAACCTGCGGCACCCCGTCTGCACGGGACATTGTTGCCCTGGGCGTGTCCTTAAAGGCTGTGCCCCTGCTGAAAGAAACTATCAGCTGTTTACAAAGCCGGCTTCTGGCGGTGCAGTTTGCAGACCTGCTTGAGCTGCCGGAGCTCACCGGCACGATTGAGCGCGCAGTTGTAGACCTGCCCCCGCCGGGAGTCAGGGACGGAGGTTTCATCAGAGACGGATACAGCAGCGAGCTTGATGAGCTGAGAAACATATCAAAAAACGCCAAAGAGTTTATTGTTTCCCTTCAGCAAAAAGAGGTGGAAAAGACAGGTATAAAGTCACTTAAAATTAAATACAATAAAGTGTTCGGGTACTATATTGAGGTTACCAAAACAAATCTTACCATGGTTCCCGATCATTACATCAGAAAACAGACGCTGGTGAATGCAGAGCGTTTTATAATACCTGAGCTCAAAGAATATGAAGAGAAAATCCTTGGTGCAGAGGAAAAGTCAAAGGAGCTTGAATACCAGCTGTTTGAGAAAGTCCGCAGCGAGGTTCTGGGATTTGTCTCAGAAATACAGCAGATTGCGGATGCGGTTGCCGTGCTTGATGTGATCGGTACGTTTGCCGCCGCAGCCCTGAGAAGCCATTACTGCAAGCCGGAGATTTCAGACAGCCCTGCAATCTATATTTCCGGAGGGCGCCACCCTGTTGTTGAGCAGACCCTCGAAGAGGGTGAGTTTATCGACAATGACGTTTGTCTTGATATTGATGAAAACCAGCTTTTGATTATTACCGGTCCGAACATGGCCGGCAAATCGACCTTTATCAGACAGGTAGCCCTTTTGGTACTCATGGCCCAGGCAGGATCTTTTGTTCCCGCCAGAATGGCAAAGATAGGCGTTGTTGACAGGGTGTTTTCACGAATTGGGGCATCGGACAACCTTGCCCGGGGAGAAAGCACGTTTATGGTTGAGATGATTGAGACGGCCAACATCCTCCATAATGCTACATCACGGAGCCTTCTTGTTTTCGATGAGATCGGACGGGGGACCTCGACCTTTGACGGCGTAAGTATTGCCTGGTCAGTATGCGAGTATCTCAACAAAAGGCGGCTCCGGCCAAAATGCCTTTTTGCAACGCACTACCATGAACTTACCGAGCTGGCAGACCACCGTAAAGGCATAAAGAACTTTAATGTGACCGTTAAAGAGATTGAAGACAACATTCTTTTCCTGCGCAAAGTTGTGCCGGGCGGCGCAGACAGGAGCTATGGTATTCATGTGGGCAAACTTGCGGGCCTGCCCGGTGAAATCATAGATCGTGCAGAAGAAATACTTTTGTGCCTTGAAGAGGAAAAGATATCAGAGGAATCAATCACCGAGATTTTGCGCAAAAAGAAAGGGGCGGCCTCGGTATATGATCTTCCTCTTTTCAGACAGCTCAAGGAAAAAAACCCGGACAGCGCCATTGGCGACGCCGGCCGCGCAAAGCCGCCGGAGGAACATCCGCTTGTTGCGAAGATTAAAGATATTGATGTAAATACAATTACCCCGCTTGAAGCGCTGGTCAGAATTTCCGAGTGGAAGAAGGAGCTTGAAGATAACGGGGCGGAAACCCGGAACACGAGAGATCATCAGAAGCAATAAATCATGGGAACCATCAAAGTACTTTCAGAGCAGATCGCAAACAAAATTGCGGCAGGAGAAGTGGTTGAACGCCCCGCCTCTGTGGTGAAAGAGCTCGTGGAGAATGCCCTTGATGCGCGGGCAACAAAAATTTCAGTGTTGCTGAAGTACGGGGGCAAGGGCTTAATCAGAGTGAAGGACAACGGCCACGGTATGGACCGCAACGATGCCTGCAGCTGTATCCTCCGGCATGCTACCAGCAAAATCTCGGCAGCCGAAGAGATCGAAACGATACAAACCCTTGGCTTTCGCGGCGAAGCGCTTCCAAGCATTGCGGCGGTGTCGCGGTTTACGTTAACGACCCGGCGGGCAGCAGATGAAACCGCAACAAAGGTTGTGGTTACCGGCGGTGTGGTCGACGCCACACGCGAAGAAGCAGCAATACCCGGAACCACCATAGAGGTGGCGGATCTTTTCTATAACACACCTGCCCGAAAAAAATTTCTCAAGTCAAATCCAGCAGAATATGCTGCAACGCTGGGCATTTTCGACACGCTGAGCCTGTCCCGGCATGATGTTTCCTTTTCCCTCTCCCGGGATGACAAAGAGATTGCAAGCTACTTAAAATGTGATGATCTGTTTGAGCGGGCCCGGCAGCTGTTTCCCCCGGAGTACACGGAGAAACTGTATCCCATCGCCGTAGAAAAACAGGATTTTTCTGTGCGGGGCTTTGTCGGGTCACCCGAAAACACCCGAATAAACCGTACCGGACAGAAGTTTTTTATTAACAGACGTCCTGTCCAGTCGATTGCCTTCAGCATCGCGTTGAGCCGGGCATATGAAGAATTTTTACAACCCCGGCGATTTCCCGTTGCCATACTCTTCTTTGATATTGATCCCACCTATGTGGATGTTAATGTCCATCCCACGAAAAGGGAAGTGCGGCTCCAATCAGAACGATTTTTTCAGGACACCCTTGTAAAGGCCATTCGCACGCAGCTGAACAAGAAGGGGGTTTTTGGGGGAGCACCAAGCCCGCCCCCCCGGGCACAGTATCCTGAAAGGCCCCGGCCCTCCTCCGGGATTTCCTTTAACAGCCTGAAAAAAATAGAGACAGAAACTGCAGGGGTCAAAGCGCCTCTTTCAGTACGGGAGCATGCCGCAGCATTTACACCGAAGCCTTTCCCTGCTGCCGGGCGGGGGGAACAACGGCCTGCCATGCCCGAGCGACCTCACAACCCCTTTGGTGTTGAGAGAATTCTGGGACAGGTTCACGGGGCCTATATCGTTGTGGAAACCCGGGAGGGGCTCGGTGTTTTTGACCAGCACGCAGCACATGAGAGAGTTATGTATGAAGAACTTCTTGGTTTGTTTGCCCGGCGCCGGTGCAGTTCTCAGCAGCTGCTGTTTCCCGTGGTCATGCACCTTAACCGCCGGGAGGCCGCCGTTATGCAGGAGTGCCTTGAGGATCTTCACAAGCTGGGGTTTTCCATTAATCCCCTGGGAGACGGCACCGTTTCGGTTGACGCTGTGCCGGCATGCATGCCGGAGGGCGACGCTGCGGCTATCGTAACAGATACCCTGCATGAGGTCATGGAGCAGCCCTTCGGCAGCGGGTCCTGGGAATCAAGCCAGCATGAGCTTGCCGCCATTCTGGCATGCAAGACCTATACGGTAAAAGCAGGAAAAGTGCTTGACGAGCAGGAGATGTCGCATCTCATCGAACGGCTGGGCTTTACCAAAAACCCACACACCTGTCCTCATGGCCGCCCCACCTTCTTTCCGGTCACAAAAGAGGAAATAGAAAAGCGGTTCAAACGGACATAGCCACCGTCCGTTACCGCTGGATTACAGCATCACGCATGTACGAATTACAGCAATACTGCCGGGTGCTGTCCATACATATGAGATGGTTTTTAAGTGTAATTTTGACGAGAGGTTCCACCAGGAGTCTTTTAGAACAAAACGTTGCATTGACAGCATGTCTGCTGTTATAAATAAAGTACGGGTGCTTATTTTTATAGCTCCTGTTTCTTGAAACTGATGGCCGTTACTATTTTACCGGAGGAAAAACGTGAAAAAAACATACCTATACGTACTTATTGTTTTGATTCTTACAGGAGCGAATTCCTGCAGTGAAAATCCCGCCGAAGATGCTCAGAAGCCGGTTACGGCGCAGGCCCAAAAGACCCAGCCGGCTTCTCCCCAGTGCCAGATACCCCCAGCCGGCCATACGGGCACGGTTGTTGAGACCATGAATACCGCCGGGTATACCTATGTATCGGTTGATACGGGTAAGGAAACCATCTGGGCCGCCACCCCTGAGTGTGCGGTAAAGAAGGGAGACAGGGTTACCGTTCCCCAGGGAATGCCAATGAAAAATTACCACAGCAAAACCCTGGACCGGACCTTTGAAACGGTTTTTTTTGTCTCCGGGATTTCCGTGGAAGGGGCCCGGCAAAAATCAGATAACATGACTTCGTGGCACCAGAGAGCCGCTGCCCCCAAAAAGGGAGAACCGGTTTCGGCAGGCGTAGACTTTTCGGGTATCCAAAAACCTTCCGGCGGAAAGACCGTTGCCGAAATCTATGCTGAAAAGGACGGGCTGGCGGGAAAACAGATCATGGTTCGCGCCAGGGTGGTGAAGTTTAACCGAAATATTATGAAAAAGAACTGGCTCCATATTCAGGATGGGTCCGGCACGCCGGGGACCAAGGACCTGACCGTTACCACCAGTGCCACGGCTGCAGTTGGTGATATTGTTCTAGTAAAAGGCGTGCTTAGCCTCAATAAAGATTTCGGGTTCGGGTATAAATACAGTGCCATCATTGAGGACGCGACGATTACCGTGGAAAAATCACTGTAATATGCACCCAGCGTACACAAGTTCGGGTTCTTGCGGGAGACTGCTGAAGGTGTGCTGATTAAAATCTAAGACGCAGGGCACAACGTTATCCTTTCGTTGCAATGTCTGCGCAGCGCTTCCCGCTGTAACGGGATTTGCAGGAAGCGCCGGCCTACTTCACAAATATGACGATCTCGCCCGGCCCAAAGGTGAGCGGCGGTGAGAAGGGCTGCCTTTGGGCAGGTGACAGACAGGGCCGGATGATGGTTTTGTACTCCTTTAATTTGTCCGGCAGGTAAGGTGACACCGCAGGGGGGGGCCGGGGCTCTTTTTTCTTGTTAATGCCCACGAGCACGGCATCGTTTCCCCGGGCAGACTGTTTTTCCATGAAAAAGAACTGATCGTCATACCCCCACAAAGGCTCCCAGCTGCCTTCCTCGCACAGAACAGGAATTGACTGCTTAAGCCTGTTTGTTTCACAAATCCACCGGGAGATGTCCCATTGGTGCTCCTCCTGCGCATCCCCGGGCGTTCCCTTTACCACATCAGTCTTGATCCGCGCGCCGTATTCGAATCCCATGGTAATCAGCAGGCCTTCGGAAAAGAGGGCGGCAAGAACGTATCGGGCCTTCTGAATTTCAACGGTACCGGGATGGTCGCCTGCAAGACGCTCTGTATCGTGCGTCTCGGGGAAACTGATGGACGGTGCAATACGGCGGTTTGATTCGTGCTGTTCAAGGCACCACGGGGCATCAAACTGCCACCACTTGGACGAGTTGAACAGGTAGTCAAAGCCGGTGTTTTTCAGCGCCTCAATCTGGTCAAGGCGGCAGCCCAGGGTCTCGGCGAAAAAGAGGGTGTCGGCGTAGCGCATTTTTGCCGCCACGATGAGAAACTGCCAGAAATCGGCGGGGACCTGGTATGCCGCATCGCAGCGAAAAGAACGGATGTTCATGTCCTGAAAGAACCGGACCAGATCGTCAAAGAAACTTCTCAGGCCGACCTTGTCCTGGGTGCCTTCATGATCGATTTTTGCAAGATCGCCCCAGACCGTGACCTTGCCCGCGTTGCCGGGATCGATGGCAAAGGGGCTGATCACGCTGCCATTATTGTCATGGGCAAACCATTGGGGGTGTGAATCAACAAGCACCGAATCAACGGCCGTGTGGTTTATTACAAGGTCCATCATGACACTGATATCCCGCTTTTCACATTCTGCAACAAACGTCTTTAAAGGAGTCCAGTCGGCGGGGTCCTGGTCACGGTTTAAGAAGAAGGGATTAAGCCTGTAGTAGTCCTGTACCGCATACAGGCTTCCCGAGAACCCTGTGGCATGAAAGGGATTAACATAGATGTAATTGAAGCCCATGCCGGCAATATGGTCAAGGTGTGACGCCCATTCGTCAACCCGGTTGAAATAACGCGGGAAAAGATTAAATATCAACGGGCAGGAACCCATGCTGTCTCCTTACTCAGTGATAGGTTGGCGTTTTTTTATCATCGTCTTCATCATTATCATCTTTGTAGCCGTCTACAACCTTAAAGCGGGACCTTCTTTTTTTCAGCTCCCATTCAAGGTATTTGATATAAAGGCGTTTTGGATCAATAAAATCAAGCTTTCCCTTGAAATAAAGATATCCGAACAGAATTCCCCCGAGGTGATATGCTCCATAGGGGTTTGCCTTGGCAAGAAAGGTCAGCAGGGTAATGATAATGGTTGCATAGCTCAGAAATTTTGCCTTAACCGGCAGAATGAACATAAGAAGAATGGTTGCCTCCGGGTTCATAAGCCCGAAAACAACAATCAGGCTTAACAGGCTGGGCAGCATGCCCATGAACGGGGCACTGAAACCGGCAACGCCGCCGAAACAGAGCGCACCAAGGGCACCGCCCACCGCGGCGACATAAAAGAGCACCAGGAAACGGCGTGTACCGAAATAGCCCTCAACCGGCGCCGCAAAGAAGTAGAAGACAAGGCAGTTTATGGCAAACCCGAAAGGCGACTGGGGGTTGTGAATAAAGGGGTGGGTTACAGCCTGCCAGAAACGAAAGAGGGGGTGAGAAAAAGGATACAGCTGCAGCTGGGCAACAATGGGAAATTTGAACCAGTGTTCAAAGAGCAGTTCAATGACATAAACGCCCGCATAAAAGAGCAGCAGACGCTTACCCCAAAGGGTCAGCTGGGAGCCGAATCCGCCGGTTGTGCGCATGCGTTCCGGTCTCATTGAGCGCCTCCTGTTGCTTTTTCAACGATTTTCTGTGCTACCACGGCAAGAGCATGGTGCACGTTCATAGATTTTTTATAACCGAACATGGGAATACACACCGTGTGATCACAGCATCCGCGAATGGTATGGGCGATACCGTATGACTCGTTTCCCAGCACCAGTATGCACGCGGCAGGCGGATCCCACGCGCTCAGCGGCTGTGCTTCCCGGCCGGTTTCAATACCGATTACCGGAACCCTGGCGCGCATAAGACAGGACGGCAGGTCGGGCTCATAGCGCACCGGAATCCAGGCCTCACACCCCCGGGCGGCCTTGTGAAGCTGTGGATGATCAAGGCGAATCCAGGAGGAAGCGTGGGTTAATCCCCTGAATCCGAAATTGTCAATGAGGCGAAGAACCGAGCCAACATTATACGGACTGCGGACCTGGTCAAGGACAATATCAACAGCACATACCGGGTCCCAGGAAAGGGGGGCCGCGGATGTGTCCGGCAGCTTCTTTTTCAAACTGAAATATGTATGAAAAGACCGGTATTCTTCAAGGGCCTCTTTTTCTGAGAGCCAGGGGGGCGGAACATATCGGTCAAGTTCGGTCCAGCTCAGCAGCTCATCATAGCGTTTTATAAATGCAGCCGTATCACCGCATGACACGGCCTGTTCAGCCAGCACGGCCAGAAGCTCATGCTGCCTGGGGGCCGGCATCCGTGAGAACTTCTGCTTTCCAATAGTACTAGCGGACCTTTCCATTTTTCAGCACGCGGGTTGTGATAGGTGAACCGTTAATGCTGCATTGCTGATCGTCAAACATGAGCACACCGTCAACTACCCGAAGCGGTGCAGCCTTAAATTGATCCAGCGTGACTTCCGCCGGAACCTTTTTTTGATCCTCCACGGTTACCGCCTGACCAGGATCAAAGCCGGCGGCATCAAGCAGCTCCATCTTGTTTCGCTTTTCACAGACCAGCACCATTCCCCGGGAGGTAATGCCCTGAATCTCCGCGGCCTTCAGGTTTGCAAGAACAAGGATTTTTTTGCCGGGAAGGTCCTGTGCTGTGTAGTGCTTGGCAATTCCGGCAACAATAGAGCGGGGCTTTTCCTCCCCAAGGTCTATGTTTAAAAGGTACAGGTGCGGGGCATCAGGGTGAGGTTCCGCCCGGGTAATCCGGCCAACCACAATCCTGAACGTGCCGAAGTCAGGGAGCTCACCGCTGAATTTTTTCCGAAACTTTTCAGCCTGTTTCATGTCAAGCTTGCGGTACAGGATCTCAGACGTTCCGATTGTGTGTCCGTCAAGACCGTCAAAGGATCCGGCACACTCCCAGGTGCTGTCGGCCAGGCACAGCATGCCGAGAATCTTTTCTGCTGTTTCCGGCATATACGGGCTCAGCACAATACCAAGGCTTCTGACCAGATACGAAAGAAGCGACACGGTAGCATGGGCATGCTCCGGGGCGGTTTTGATTGTATCCCAGGGTGCCATATCCTGAAAAAATTTATTTCCCCGGTTGCCCAGCGCAAGGATCATCCGCAGGCCGTCCCGCAGTTTGACCTCTTCAAGCGCCCGGGTAATACCGGCGAATTCTTCTGCGCACTGCCCGGCGAATTCACGGTGCGTTTCGGGAAGATCACAATCCTTGATCACACCGTTAAAGTTTTTGGAAAGATAGACCAGGGTTCTGTTTACCAGGTTGCCGATGTTGTCGATAAACTCGGCGTTCACCTTTTCAAAAAAGTCATGCCAGGTGAAGGCCGTATCATTTCTTTCCGGCCGGTTCGCAAGCAGATAAAAACGCCACAGGTCGATGGGAATGCCGGTGGTTTTCACATCATCGCCAAAGACGCCCACATTGCGGGACTTGGAGAATTTTGTGTCTTCATAATTTAAATACTCGGTGCTGTTTATGTGATGCAGCAGCGTCCAGTTTTTGCCGGTCCCCAGAAGAGAGGCGGGAAAGATCACCGTATGAAAGGGAATGTTGTCTTTTGCCATGAACTGGTACAGCTGGATTTCATCGGGATTGTGCCACCAGTCTTTCCAGTCCGGAAATGCTTTTGCCGCTATTGAGATATAGCCGATGGGCGCATCAAACCAGACGTAAAAGACCTTGTTTTCATACCCGGGCTTGGGCACGGGAATCCCCCAGGACAGGTCCCGGGTAATAGGGCGCGCCTGGAGGCCCTTTTCAAGCCAGCCCAGGGTTGTTTGAATTGCATTGCGTGTCCATGAGCCCTTTTCCCAGGACTGCTTTGCCCAGGATGCAAGCCGTTCCTGGAGCTCTTCAAGGTGTATATACAGATGGGCGGTTTCTTTGAGAACCGGCGCAGCATTGCAGATCTTGCAGCGGGGGTTAAGGAGGCTTTCAGGCTCAAGCAGCTTGCCGCACTGGTCGCACTGGTCTCCCCGGGCGTCCTCATAGCCGCAGTGGGGGCACGTGCCTTCAACAAACCGGTCAGCCAGAAATTTTTCACATTTTTCGCAGTAGGTGCGCTGGGATGTCTGTTCAAATATGAGACCGTTTTTATCAAGGTCAGTGAAAATGCTTTGCGCAACCCGGGTGTGCTCGGGCGTGGATGTCCTGCCGAACACATCAAAGGATATATTAAAGTCCTTATAGATTTCCACATGAATTGCATGGTACTTGTCGCAAATTTCCTTGGGTGAGAGCCCCTCTTCCCGGGCCTTGGTCTCTGTTGCGGTTCCGTATTCATCCGTTCCGCATACATACAGCGTTTCGTATCCTCGTGCCCGGCAGAACCGGGCATATACATCCGCGGACAGCACGCAGCCGATGATGTTTCCCAGATGCGGCACATTGTTGACATACGGCAGTGCAGAGGTGATCAGTTTTTTCATTCATTCAGCTCCGTTGATTTGAGTCCCTCGTGTTGTAACAACGCAGTAAAAAAACATGATATTTCAAGACTGTATAAGTATAGGACAAATGGCCCTGCGGTGTCAATGGAAAGAGGGAAACAGGCGGTTAAACAGATGATATGGAAATACAGCCAGGCAGGCACGGGTTGCGTCTTTCCGAGCGCAGCTGATGTATGACCGCAGTGAGGGTGTCCTTTGATTTTGTGCTGAAGGCTTCTTTCCTGAGCTTTCGAATGCCGAGGAAGCCTTTTGTATACCAGCCGAAGAATTTTCGAAAAAGCATGGTGCCGGACTGCTCACCGTAAAAATCACAGCACAGGTCCAGGTGCGTTATCATTGTCGCTGTCAGCTCTTCCAGCGTGGGCTGCCCGGGAGAGCTCCCCCGGGCAAGAAATTCTATCGTGTTGTTAAACAGCCACGGGTTTCCCATGGCACCCCGGGCAACGGCAACGCCGTCACACCCTGTTTCATCAAGCATTTTTTTTATAAGCCGGGGTGAAAAGGCATCGCCGCTGCCGATAACCGGTATGTCCAGGGCTTCCTTAACAGACCTGATCACACCGTAATCAACGCTGCCCTCATATCCCTGGCTCCTGGTCCTTCCGTGAACGGTCACCGCACCAACGCCGGCGTCCTGGGCATAGAGGGCAACCTTGGGGGCATTGATGGAGCGGGTGTCCCAGCCGGCCCGTATCTTTACGGTTACCGGGACGTCGGAGGCCTCCACCATCACCTTGAGCAGATCGTAGATTTTTCCGGGCGCTTTGAGCAGGCTTGCGCCCTCCCCCCGTTTTGTTACCTTCTTTACCGGGCACGCGGCGTTAAAATCGATGCAGGTATAGTTATAGGATTTGAGCAGGTCCACGGCGTCCCGCAAAACCCCGGAATCATTGCCCAGAAGCTGTATGCCCAGCGGCCGGTCCTGGGGGTGAGTGGCGAGCAGTCTTTGTGTGGTTTCATTGAAGTAGACAAGGGCCCGGGCGGTAACCATTTCCGTAAAAGCAAATTCACACCCGAAACGCCGGTTGAGCATGCGAAACGGCAGGTCGCTTATGCCTGCCAGGGGCGCAAGAATAAAAGGAAAAGAAAGCTGTGTTGTTCCGATAACGAGGGATTTCATACCAACCAGTGTCGAACCCTGTGTATACCTGTAATAAATCCGGGCTATTTGTAAGGAACATCGCCGAAAGAAAAGGCCGTGAGGGTCCCTGGTTTTACCTGAAAAGTATTGAAGCAAAAAACACGATTGCTCTGGAACACTCACTTTGTGTGCCGGCCGTTTCCCTGAGCACGCAGCTGTTTTAGGCGCCGCCGGGCCGGAGGTCCTCAATGGCAATGGGGTTACAGAGGTTTTTTTTATATTCTGCAACTCTACCGCAGTTCAAGCACATGAATTTGGGGTATTTGGTTACCTTCTGGATTTCCACATGTTTTCCCTTGCTTGCCAGTTCACAGATATGAACGGTGTGCTCGCCAACACATGTATTGTCACTCATTGCATACTCCTGTAGAGAAAAAGTTGCACAGCCGGTTACTCATCATCCTCATCGCGATAGGCCTTCAGGAACTCCTTTTTCGCCTGTTTAAATTCATCAAAGATGTTTTTGCCCCGCTTTTTAATGACCCGGTGGGCCTCTTCCACGACCTTCTCGCTGCCGTGGTCCAGTGTTTCTTCATCGGGTAAAACCCTGCCGGCACGTTTAAAGCGCCATTTGATAAGGCCCTTGGTCAGCTCCTTCTCAGCGGACCTGATCTTTTTGCCGAGAGTCGGTTTGTCGTTGTTGTCCATAACAGCGTGCACCGTAATGGTTTAAAACCGGATATTATCTTCTTGATACCGGATACGGCATTCCGGATTTTGTTTCCATCTCGAAATGATTTCGACCGGCATCAGGTATCCAGGATATTCTCATTGGCTGCAGAGCCGGACAGCAAGCTCATAGGCTTCCCGCAGGCTTTCCTGCTTGTTGTTTATATCTGCCTTGTCTCGAACGCCTCCTACCTGGAGCCTGCCGACGATGTTCATCTCAAAACTTTTTTTTAGAATACGATCCATTACCTTGAAGGGAAGCTCAGCCGTGGCAGGGTCCGGTGAGTCGTGGATTAGGGCCACTACCGCATTGCGCCCCCTGAGGCGGTTCTCGACCACCACCATTGTTTCAAGGTCAACGTTATGAATCGGGATGGTGCGCTCAAAAAAGGACAGCAGCTTTGCCGTAAAGCTTCCCATGTAGACGGGGGAGGCAAACAGAACGAGATCACTGGCGATCATTTTTTCTATAAGCCGCTGCATGTCATCCTCAAACCGCGTGCAGTCATTGGGATTTATCCAGCAGTTTCGGTAACATCCCTGACAGAAATTGATGCTGCAGTCATACAGATACACCTTTTCACAATCGGCACCGGTGCTTTTTGCCCCCTCAAGGAACCGGTCTGTGAGGATATCGGTGTTGCTGTTTTTGCGGGGGCTGGCCACAAAGGCTAAAACGTTCACAGTACAAGACTCCTTTCCTGTATACATTACTGTTTACCGGAGTGTGCCGCAAAAGCCCCGCCTTGCCCCGCACACGTAACGGGATTTTCAATAGGCGGGGGCATCACTATCTTTTAACACCGCCCGGCCGTGGAAGCAAGAAAAGAAAATGAAGATATTATATTGAATTGAGTTTTATCTTGACAAAGAGAACAAACAATATTACTTGTAACCGGACATACGGAGGGGCATGAACGACATACCGGGGGCAAAAAATTCTTGCCGGCATTGAAGCTGTGTCCGATCTGAGCAGAACTCGCTTTTTCTTTCTCCACCCCATTTTTTCATATGAATGCTGACTCGCTACGTGGGCCGGGCGCCGGCCTGTGAACATCAGGACAATGCCGTTACTCTCCCCGCAGTTGTTCCCTGGAGTGCTAAACAGGGTGTGTGCCTTGATTACGGTGTCTTTGCAGAAGTGGATGTATCAGTAATAAAAGCTTGAAGAGGGGTGATCCAATGGACGACAAAGACAAAACCCAAAACCAGCTTCTCCGTGAGCTTGGTGGACTTCGCAAACGATATGTCGCACTGGAATCGCGTGAAACCGAACACCGGAAGCACGAGGAAGCGCTCCGGAAGAGTGAAGAGCGTTTCAGACGAATGGCCGACAATATAAAGGACGGCCTGGCAATTGTGGAAAACCACAAAACGGTCTATGTGAACAAACGGTTGTGTGAGATTTCCGGGTATACGGAAGAAGAACTTAAGAATCGCGGCAGCATGAAAATGCTTACTCCTGAAAGCAGGAAAATGTTTCAGAAAATTTTCGACAGATATAAAAAGACGGGTATTATTCCGACCGAAACAGAATATGAAATTATCCGTAAAGATGGAAAGCGGCGTACAATCCACAACCGGCACTCAGTAAGCCGTAATGGTGACAAGATACTGGGCTACTATGATATTCTAACCGACGTAACCGAACGAAGGCGGGCAGAAGAAGCACTTAAAAAGAGCCAGCAGCAGCTTCGCGGTATTATCGATAATTCAATATCTGCAATCAGTGTAAAGGATGCCACGGGCTGCTATGTTTTAATCAACCATGCCTTTGAAAAAGAGTTCGGCATTAAAAACAAGGATATCATCGGAAAAACAGATTTTGACTTCCTGTCTCCCGAGGAAGCGGAAAAAAATTCTTTCCAGGAGGACAGGGTGATAAAAACCGGTACGTCCCTTAAAACAGAAGAAGAGCTTTCCTGGAACGGCAGCCGAAAAACATTTATAATAACAAAATTTGCGCTGTTTGATTCTGAAAAAAAACCATACGCCGTATGTGTCATGAGCACCGATATTTCCCAGCGCAAGCTGGCGGAAGAAAAGCTTAAAACCCTGAATCAGGAGCTTGAGCAGCGCGTACAGGAACGAACGGCAGAATTGACCAAAACCAATGAACGGCTGAAAAAAGAAATAGCCGAGCGCAAACATGCAGAAGCAATTCTCAAAGCAAACAAAAAGGAACTGCAAACCAAAACCAACACCCTTGAGGAGTTCAATGCCGCGCTCAGAGTACTGCTGAAAAAAAGGGAAGACGATAAGGCAGAGCTCAAGGAGCAGGTGCTTGACAATGTTAAAAGCCTTGTCCTACCCTATCTGGAAAGGCTTACACACAGCAAGCTGGACCCTCAGCAGCGGGAATGTCTTGACATTGCAGAGTCTAATTTGAATGAAATTATTTCCCCGTTTGTCCACAGGCTTTCATCCAGTTTCATTAACCTCACCCCCCAGGAGCTTAAGGTGGCAAACCTTATTCGGGAGGGCAAGACAACAAAAGATGTAGCCCTGTTTCTGAATTTATCCATACGAACAGTTGATACGCACCGGGAAAATATCAGGAGGAAGCTGGGAATAAACAATGAAAAAACAAATCTCAGGACCTATCTTCAGGCACTCCAATAACGTATTTTTTGTACGCAGTTCTTACGCAGTTTTCCAGTATTGATTTTCTTGTCAGCCATATTTAAACTGATTTTATTTTCACATTGATGCGAACACGGACACATGATAGTAAAAAGCTAAAAACACGTTACATCAGTCAGGGAGAGACACTATGAAGCTATTGGAACCGGGACGAATCGGCGCCATGGAGACTAAAAACCGTGTTGTTTTGGCGGCCATGGGCGCACACGGGCTGCACGAGCCTGACGGAAACTGGGGGGAGCGGTATCGGGCATACTATGAAGCCAGGGCCGCCGGCGGCGTGGGTCTTATTACCACCGAGACCACGTTTGTTTCTCAGGCCCTTGAGCCCTTCAGCAAGGGGCTGTTTAACCTTGCGTCCGACAAGCATCTGGCGTCCCTGCGGCTGCTTGCAGATACACTTCATTCCTATGGCAGCAGGCTGAGCATACAGCTCACTGCCGGTTTCGGACGCGTTGTCCCGCCGCCGGTAGTCCCCGAGGGGGTCAAGGCCGTTTCTGCCTCGGAAAACACCCACTTCTCACCGGTTATGCCCGATGAGCCCCTGCCCCCGTGCAGGGCGATAACCACCGAAGAGGCCGAGGCCCTGGCCCGCTCATTCGGCTTTGCCGCCAAGAGGTGCCGGGAAGGCGGGGCAGACTGTGTGGAGCTTCACGGCCACGAGGGATACCTGCTGGACCAGTTTATGACGGCCCTCTGGAACAGACGAGAAGACAAATACGGCGGCTCCCGGGAAAAAAGGCTCACCTTTGCCCGCGAAGCTGTTGCGGCAATTCAGCAGGAGGCCGGCAGCGATTTTCCCATAATTTATCGCTACGGCATTACCCACTATCTGGAAGGGGGCAGGCAGGAGGAGGAAGGTCTTTGGATCGCCACAGAGCTTGAAAAGATGGGAGTTGCCGCCCTGCATGTTGATGCGGGCTGCTACGAAACCCACTGGTGGCCCCACCCTCCCCAGTATGCACCGCCGGGCTGTATGGTAGACCTGGCAGAAAAAGTCAAAAAGGTGAGCACGCTTCCGGTCATTGCCGTCGGGCGCCTGCAGTACCCGGAAGTGGCTGAAAAAACACTGTCAGAGGGCAAGGCCGATTTTATTGCCATCGGCAGGGGGCTTTTGAGCGAGCCGGAGTGGGTCAACAAGGTACAAAGCGGCAAAACAGAGGAAATCCGTCCCTGCCTTGGCTGCCATGAAGGCTGCAAATGGCAAATGATAGTGGGAGAGCCCACCAGCTGCTCACTGAACCCCACCTGCGGGCATGAAATCCAGTGGAAGCTTACCCCGCTAAAACAGAAACGTTCTCTGCTGGTTGTGGGCGGAGGGCCGGCCGGAATTGAAGCTGCCCGGGTTGGTTCGGAGCGGGGTTTCGAGGTTACCCTCTGGGAGGCAACCGACCGGCTGGGCGGCAACCTTTGGCCGGCTTCAAAACCGGACTTCAAGCATGATATTTTGGATTATATAGAGTACCTAACCAGGCTTGCAGGGCGGTTGCCCGTTGATCTTCAGTTCACCAGCCCGGCAACCGCCGAGGATGTACAAAAATTCGGCGCCGATTATGTCATTGTTGCTACCGGGGCGAAAATGGTATCCCCGCCTTTTGAAAACGGGGAGACAGGCAGGGTGCTGACAGCTATCCAGGTTCTTAACGGCGCAGTGCCCCGGGGAGATAGGGTGCTTGTCATGGGCGGCGGCATTATGGGCACCGAAACAGCGCTCTATCTGGCAAACCTCGGCAAAAAGGTAGTCATAAGCACCAGGCGGGAAGCCGATCAGCTGGCCCTGGAGCTTTTTGATCATAATAATCACGCAATGCTTATGCAGATGGTAGCGGCAGCCGATATTGATGTGCTGCCGGAGACGGTGCCGGTAAAGCTGGACGTTGACGGTGTTATAGCCGACCAGAAAGGTGCCGAGAAGAAAATCCCGGCGGACAGCTTGGTCTTTGCCGGGCCGTTACGGTCTGTGGATGATCTGAGCAAATCACTGGGAAAAACAGCCAATATTTTCAGCGTGGGCGACTGCGTGCAGCCTGACCGGATTATGGATGCCGTGTGGGGGGCCTTTAAGACGGTACGGGAAATTGAACAGTAGCTTCAGATAGTTTTCTAAAATTTTCAAGCTGATACAGTTTTCTTGATTCCCGCATCCACGGTGGATGACGGCAAAGGACACAACTGTCTACAACAGCGTGTCATTGCCTGCACAAGGGGGAATTACAATTCATTATAACACCGGGAGGAAAACATCATGACGGACAATAAAAATATCGTCGCTGTGGCAGGGGCCACGGGGAGGGCCGGAAGGCTTGTCGTACAGGCACTGTTAAGCAGGGGATTTCAGGTACGGGCACTTCTCATTCCTCCTTTTGATTCCCTTGAGCAGCCGGATTTCAAGGAAGCCGGGGTGGGGCTGGTCGAGGCCGACCTCGGCTCGGTTGAATCTCTTGAAAAGGCCGTTGACGGGGCGGACTTTCTCATAAGCGCCCTCGGTTCAAAAAAGCCCTTCAGCAAGAAAGAGAACGACAACATCGACAACATGGGCAACCAGAACCTGACCAGGGCGGCAAAAGCAAAAGGGCTTAAAAAGATTGTGGTCATTTCCTCAATCGGTGCAGGTGACAGCTGGAAGGCGGTGGGGCTTTTTTCAAAAATCTTTATGCGCCCTATCTTAAAAGCAAAAGAGAAATCGGAAGCATTCATCCGGGGCTTCGGCTTCGACTACACCATTATCCGCCCGGGCGGATACGCCGATACCGAGCTTTCGGGAACGGCGGCTTTCGGGGAAGGCGGACACTTCTCAGGAAAAATCACCAGGCAGCAGATCGCAGAGGTGTGCGTTGACGCACTCACCAGCCCCGCCATGAACAACAGAACATTTGAAGTCGTGGATGAATCAACGGTCCCGGAAGAGAAGCGCAGCGCTATTATCACGCTGTGAAAGAAAAAAGTATCGAACCACCACAAAAGTAATAAGTGGAGGTTTGAACTTGCTTGTCTTTGCTTGTCTCATAACGTTGCTAATCAGCCGCACGGCTTTTTGCGTCGGCTGAATTAGCCTTGTTATGCCGATTTACGCTCATACCGTATACCAGTAGTGCTCCCTCTTGTCGTGAAGCTTCAGGCATAAATGGGGTCAAACCTAAACAATTAACTATTGACAAATTAGACTGGAAACTGTTATACAAAAAACATGGTGCGAGCAATACGAATAGAATACTCAGGGGGTACCGAGCGGCGAGAAAGAGTAGTTAAAAGTTTAGGTTATATAGTGTGTTACATTTTTTACACCAAATCTTATGTTGCACAACGCAACACTATGTGCCATAATTACCACATGATATAAAATAATATATTAAATATTGGAGAGTTTTATTATGAGTACTGCAGTAAGAGTCTCAGACACCTTAATTCGTGATGCCAAGCTGTACGGAAAAGTCGATAACCGTTCGGCGACCGGCCAAATTGAACATTGGGCAAAAATCGGAAAGGTTCTTGAAGAGAACCAGGACCTTACCTACAGCATGGTCAAAGAAATTCTTATCGGTCTAGAGGAACTGGAGCAGGGAGAAACATCTGAATACAAGTTCGGATAAAATCATGAGAATTCTACAGTCACGTTCATTTGAGAATAAGGTTAAAAGGTTTTCGAAAAAACAAAAGAATATTTTAGACAAACAGATTCGGAAAATAATTGATAACCCCTCTATTGGTCAGGAGAAAAAAGGCGACCTTAGAGGGGTTTTTGTTTATAAGTTTAAAGTAGAAACAATTCAGTATTTATTATCATATCGATTTGAGACTGATACCCTTGAATTAATTATGATCGGGCCTCATGAAAATTATTATCGTGATCTGAGTAGTTATTTAAAAAGCAGAAAAAGCTAACCAGCGCTTCCACATCGACCCGGGTACAGCTTCGCTGAATCCGGCAAGTGAAGCGTAACGCTGGGTGTAAATCAAACAAACACTAATAATGGAGAACAGTCATGCCGGATTTTGGAACACCTTTTTCAGGGTTGGCAAGGGACAGGAAGCTTACGAATGAGGAGCTAATCAGGGCAATTCGATTCATGGTGGCCGCAGAGTACGAAGCAATTCAATTGTATATGCAGCTTGCTGAGTCAACGGACAACAAACTCGCCATCGAAGTGCTCAAGGATATAGCCGACGAAGAACGCGTTCATGCCGGTGAGTTTCTGCGATTGCTCCGGGAACTTGCTCCGGATGAAGACAAGTTCTATGCCGAGGGGGCAGCGGAGGTAGAAGAAGAAATCGAGAAGATGAAGTAAAAGAAAACAGAACTAAATCTGCTGTAAAATAAAGATGCAGGAAATATACAAGGAGAGTAAATTCCTTTTAAAGGGAAAGAAAAAGGTGAAGGAAAAACTAGTAATAAATAGTTTAGGTTGACCCTGTTTGGATTCAAACTCCTAGCTAAATAAAAACTCGTCCCTGATAACGCATTAACTACATCAGCAGACTGAGAAAGATTCCCGCTATAACAGAGGAAGCTACCACACCGGCAACATTGGGCCCCATTGCGTGCATGAGCAGCCAGTTGTCCGGGTTCTCCTGCTGCCCGATTACATGGGATGTCCGCGCAGCCATGGGCACCGCTGAAACACCGGCTGAGCCGATAAGCGGGTTGATTTTATCCTTCAGAAAAAGATTGAGAAATTTGACCATGAGGATGCCAAAGGCCGAACACATGGCAAAGTTAACCAGACCCAGGAAAAATATCAGTAGTGTCTGAGGCCTGAGAAAAATCGCTGCTTCCATTTTTGCTCCAATACAGATACCAAGAAAAATAGTACAGATATGCAGTAGCTCGCCCTCGACAGCGCTGTGCAGTTTATCCACAACCCCTGCTTCCTTGAAAAAATTTCCCACCATAAGCATAATGACAATGGGAGCTGCTTTCGGTACTAACAAAACAATTATTATGATTGAAAGTAAGGGAAAGACAATTTTTTCTACTTGTGAAATCTTGCGTGTTTCTTTCATTACTATGGTCCGTTCTTTTTTTGTGGTCAGCAGCCTCATTATGGGCGGCTGGAGAATCGGAACCATGGCCATATATGAATATCCCACCAGCGCGATCACGCTTAATAATTCAGGCGCCAGTTTTGAGGCGGTATATATAATAATAGGTCCATCGGAGCAGCCAATAATACCTATGGCGGCTGACTGCTTCAGGTCGAAACCAAGCAGGATACCGAACATCATAATGAGCGGTATGCCGAGCTGAGCAGCGGCACCGATCATAAAGGTGACGGGGTCGGAAAGAAGAGGTTCAAAATCGGTCATGGCCCCGATACCAAGAAAAATCAGCAGTGGAAGCAGATCTTTGCCGATTCCGAAATGGTAGATTGTCCCCAGGATTCCGTCGTCATGCATCAAGCCGGCCAGGGGAAGGTTGACTGCAATAATTCCAATACCAATGGGCAGCATGAGATAGGGCTCATACTTTTTGTTGATCCCCAGGTGAATAAGGAAAGCGCCTACAAACCACATCACAAGATGCCCCGGGGTCAGATGGAGCAGCCCTATTTCCTGGAGTATTTTATTGATCAGTTCTGTTTCCACAGGCTTACTCCTTTAGGCCTTTATCATTGGGGAAATACTGTGTGAGGAAAAAACTGGCTAAGCGGATGGTGAGCGCAAGAATACCGATGGAAATAAAGGTGCCCATGATGGAAATGAAAAATATTTTCCAGGCAAAGATCCAGTCAACCATGTCCCCCCCTTCTTCTATCCACATTATGAATACGCCTTTTTCTTTGGATGAAGCATAACGCACAGGTATAACGGTGGGAGGCAAATGTCAAGGGAAAATAGTTTTCTGATTGAGGAAGTCAGAAGAAAAAGGGGTCACCTAAACTATAAACTATTGGCAAGTTAGACTAGAAACAGTTATAAAAAAAACATGGCGCGAGCAATACGAATAGAATACCCAGGGGGAAGGAGCGGCGAGAGGCAGTAGTTAAAAGTTTAGGTTTGACCCCCTTTTGGATTCAAACAGCCCGCCTTTTTTCACGGGGGCACTATCCGGAAAGCTTCTTACGGCCTGGCAGAGGCAATACCCCCCAGCTTTTCCAGGGGCAGGCGGTACAGACTCAGGGAGCCGGCACCGGCGGTAAATTTATCCGCCTTATCCTCGATGGCATCCAGGGCAAGGCCCAACTTTGTGAATATGATCTTCAGACAATACAGGATATCCTCACGGCTGGTGAGAACCTCGGCCCGTGATTCCACAATAGCGGCACGGTACCTGTGGCCGCGGCGATCTCCGTCGCAAATCTTGAATGCCGCCGCCGCATTTTTTTCAATGCAGCGATTCATGCGCCCTCCGCGTTTGGTGCCGGTATAAAGATAGTCGTCATCCACGGCAAAGGATGTCTCCACCGCATAGGGATGCCCGTCGTCGATGGCAATAAGGGTGCCCCACAGCTCGTCATTCATCAGTTGCATGATTTCCTGTTCAGAAATCGGCTTTCCCATTTCGATAACTCCTTCAAGCGATTTTAATTAATTATGCTGCCGCTGCGTTACGCGGCTCCCATATTACTTACATACACCCGCACGACGAGTGTAAACAAATAATAATATCACAAATATTTTATTGTTTCAAAGCATGTATTCTTAATGATGAATTTCAAAGAAGCACTTCCCGTTCACTCTTTGTGTGAACAGGGGGGCAAACCCAAACCGTTTATTACCGTCCGGGCCGATCTAACACCGGGCAGAGAAATTCAAACGTTTACCCCCCTTTTAGCAAACATCATCATGATGACCGGGGTTTACCAGTGCGATTCTTTATCATTAAAACAAAAATCAAAGGAAATCCCGTAGGAACTATTGATTGAGACAGCATGTAGAGTATGTAACCCACCTGTCAATCGGTGTAATTTTAACGATGAATGAGGGGGACTGTTTTCCAATGGGTAACAGTCAGGATCGTTTATTTATTGACAGAAAGTTGAAAAGAATGAGGAACAGACTCTGCACGTCTTGTGAACGTCCTTTCCATTAAAAATATAGCGTGTCGGTATCCAACAGCCCGGCACCTGCCAAAAAAGTGTGCAGGGCAGTGGTACGGATGTGTACGTGTAGCGTAAAAATATGCTGCTTTTCCGGATGGTTAGGTTTTTGTTGTGTGTTCGGCATGAATCGTGATATGTAGGCAAACAGTGGGGGCGTCTTCATTTATACGAAATCAAATATCAAAGGGAGAAAGGTTATGAAGCGATTAACAATTGCGGCACTATGCTTTGTCATGTTCCTTGGAACGGCTTCAGCAGCTTTTGGCTTTGACTGCTTTTGTATCGGACGAAACAACGCAGTGGGTGGCGGCTGCGGAAACGGCAGCGACGGCGTTGCCTACATGTCGGGTGCACAATTTTATTATAAGAAGGGGATTGGTGAACAATGGCCCTACCTTTATATGGAAGAAGTTAAAAGAGAAGAATTCAAAAGTGGCCGTCCGATATACTCTCCGCAAAGCGGCTGGTACTGCTGGCCCTATGAACGTTAATAGAATCAGGACAACACTTTTGACAATTGAGATTGGCCAGTCAAAGGTGTAGACCTGATTGCTGCACACAATGAAATTATGTACCCTTTTCTCAGGAGGAATCCCATGAAAAGAACTAAAAAATGTTTATGTGTGGCCATGGCCGTCGGCCTGTTCAGCTTCTTGGGCGTTACGGGCAGCCGGGGTGGAGAACTCGTCAGGAAAAATTACACGATTACCGCAGAAGAATACAAGGTAACGTTAACAATAACCCTTACAACAGAATGCAAATGGAAACAGGTGGAAAACGAAAACAAGAGAAAGATGGCCCTGGAGCTCGACCCGCTTCCAGACGAAAAAACGGACATGCAGTTCATTCATTCCACGCACTACGGTGCGACGGTCTATAAAAATAAAGTCTGGTTGAATATTAAACAGGATAGCCAGATGTACTACTTTGAAAAGCAGCCGGAATCAACAGACAAGGTGTTCGTGTATACCCTGAAGGAAGAGCAGCCGAGGTTGATTTGGTAATAAAGGCAAACAGCCTGCTGGACCATGACGGAACACTTATGAACAGTGAAGTTATGATGCTGAACGAATATGAAAAAGCAACCAACACCACCTGGCAACAGATAGGCGAGGGCCTCAGGTAGGCCTTTCTCTTTTCAGAGACGTGAAGGACAAAAACCAAGGTATTCGTGTCGCCCGGTCTGTTCATACGCTGCAAACAGAACTGTCAGGAACGTGCCTTCATTCATTACAGTAATTTGTAAAGAATGACGAGCTCGGTTCTGAGCGGAGACCACAACCGTTTACTGCCTTATTATAGAAGATCGAGGAAATCCACTGTTGCCTCTATTATTATCTCCTGCTGCTGCTGCCTGGTAATGTCGGCAATATCATCATATCGCTGAACAGGTTCCGGGGACGTGTCGTAGAAGCCGAACTGAGTATGGTTGCCGCCCTCAATTTCCACGTAAACAGTATCGGCCGGCAAAAAAGGCCTGTTCTCTTCGATCTCATCGGCATTGGCATTGGGATTGTTGGTACCGTAGATCAACAGTGCCTTTAAATCCTTATCATCGAGCCTGAAGGACTCCGAGGGATAGGAGGCCCAGATAACAACCCCGTCGACCGTATCGGTAAAATCTTTTGCATACCTGCACGCGAAGGTCCCTCCCACCGAATGCCCGCCGACAGCCCAGGTTGTAACGGTATCATAGTGTTCAATTATTTTCGCGGCCCTGCCTGAGCCGAAGGGCGCTAGGTCAAAGGGCATGCTTACAATTATGGTGAGGTATCCCCGGGCGGCAATTGCACGGGCCGACGGGGCGTAGGACCTGGCATCAACCAGGCCGCCTGGATAGAAGACAAAGCCTTTTGTCGGGGTCTCCCCGGCGGGGGCAAAGGCATAATAAACGTCAAACCACTCCCAGACAAACACTTTCTCCACGGAAACCTCATCGGTTGATTCCAGTGCATCAAGGGCCTCGGGCATGGGCGGATAGGAGAACGGGTTAAAGGCAACAGCAGGAATACACAAAGACAATCCGATTAAAACGGCCGTTACAATGACAGCTGCTCGTTTATAGTTCATTACATCCCTCCCCTTTTTTATATTTTGTGTGCGTTTGATTCCTGATACCGGACAAAAGACCCGATTCCCCGGTTTTATAAAACATCAACAGCGGAGCCCGTTTTTCTGAACCTGCCACAGACCTGTACGTATCAGGGACAAGGATATTGTAGATATGATTATTTTGAAATGCAATACCTGAAAACTGCGTAGCTACTGCGTATTAAAACTACGCTGTTGGGGGGGGCAGGAAGACAGGCTTAGGGATTTGGTTGCTTAGAAAATTCCAGTTGATCAAAATGAAAGTGCATAAAGCCAATTAATAAAGCATTTTTCATCCCGCGACGCGCTCGCTGGACCCTTAGGTCTGTGCCCCTGAATAACTTTATATGTGTAATTCCCTTTCAAGTAATAACCGGGGCATGCTGAATAACTGCATTTTGACAACCACCGGTCAAGCATGGTTACAACGTAATTTTTGTACGCAGTAAGTACGCAGTTTTTCAGTATTGCTTTTCGGCATGGCCCTCTTTAAACTGGTGCTGTCTCGACAAAGGGTAAAAGAGGCACTTCCCGAACGTTTTTATCAACCATATTACAGCGATGTTATTCACAAGGGCGGAGCTCCGACACTAACCAATAGTCCCGGGCAGGGATGGTATTAACAGGAGAACTGACCGTGCACACATTTGCCAAGTTTATTGTCCGGAACCGAATTTATTTGCTGATCATTATCAGTATAATAACCGCCTTTTTCCTGTATGAGTTTTCGAAGCTGCCCATTAAGACAAGCTTCGGCGACCTGCTCCCCCAAAAACATCCCTACATAAAGGTTCACAATAAGATACGCAATATTTTCGGCGGTGCCAACCAGGTGCTCATCATGGTCCAGGTCCGCCAGGGGGACATATTCAACAAGGAGACCCTGGAAAAAGTGCAGTGGATAACACAGGAACTGGAAAACATTCCCGGCGTTGATCCCTTCAAGATCAGGTCCATTGCCACATCGAAGATGAAAACCTTTAAATTCACGTCTGGCACCATGAGCATTGACCCCCTCATGTATCCCGACGTCCCGGAAACTGAAGAAAAAATGAATGAGCTTCGGGACAATATTTACAGCAACACCCGCTATTACGGACAGTACGTATCCTATGACAGTAAAAAAACCCTCATCATGGTTGATTTCTTTGAGGAGGACATTGACTACCGTGTTGTTTTCAAAGAACTGAGCCGTATCAGGGAGCATACCGAGGACGACAATCACATCACAAACATTGCCGGTGAACCAATGCATCTGGGCTATATAGACCACCACACGAATCAGGTTTTAATGGTGCTCGGGGTAACGGTCATGGGAATCATCATAATGCTCTTTTTATACTATAAGAGCTTCCGGGCGGTATGTATCCCGATTTTGTCTGCGGCAATGAGCGCGGTGTGGGGCCTCGGGTTTATGTCCCTTGCGGGGTTCAGCATGGACCCCCTCATTATCGTGCTGCCCTTTCTCATTTCACTGATGACCGCACGCCATTCAATGCAGTGTATAAGCCGCTATCTGGAGGAGTATGCAACCTGTAAAGACATTCGGGCCGCGGCGGAAGCAACCATTGAAAAAATGCTGCTGCCCGGCATTACCAGCATTATTACCGATGCCCTGGGCATTGCCCTTGTGGCCATTGCCACCATACCCATACTGGTGAACATTGCCGTAGCATGCAGCTTCTGGTGCGCTGCAACGGTTGTCCTGTCGGTGATACTGACCCCCCTGCTGCTTTCCTGCATTCCCGAAACAGAACGGATGCGAAGGTATATGCAGCGGTCCCTTAATCAGGAGGGGCAGGGATTACGGGACAGGTTCCTGGGCGTGATCGGGCGCTGGATACCCCGCAGGGGCAGGTGGTATATTGCGGGAATCACCCTCATCATCGTTGCGGTGGGACTCAATTATGCCGGTCAAATCAAGGTGGGTGATTTCATGCCCGGCTCTTCCATCCTGTGGCCTTTTCACCGGTATAACAAAGATGCCTTCCGGATAACCTTCAGCATACCCCTGCTCAACCCGCTGTATGTAATCCTCGAGGGCGGTGAGGGCGATTTTGATGACGAGAAGGGAGGCGGATTTGTCACCCGGGCGTCTACCCTTCGGGAAATGGACAGGTTTACGCGTTACGTGATGCAGCATGAACGGGTGCTGTTTGCAACGTCCATTGTCAGCTCGGTTCCCGGTTTCCTGATGTCGACCTTTGAAGATGATCCGCAGTGCTATCATCTTCCCCGGGATGACCGAATTTTGCATTTTATTACACGGCGGCTTCTGTACTCCGGGGCACCCGGGACATGGGACAAGTTTGTGGACATGCAGGAGACCTATGCAAATATCGTTATTTACTGCCGGGACAAGATGCCAAAAACCATTGAAAGCGTCATAGAACATATACAGGACTACCTGGCCGAGACACCCGGCCCTCCGGGAGGGACGTATCTGCTGGCAGGAGGGGGTGTGGGAGTCCAGGCAGGGGTGCGGGACGTTATCGCTGATGCACAGATCTGGAACCTGATTTTTGCCCTGGGGGGCATCTTCCTGTTCTGTGCAATCAACTTCAGGTCCCTGGCCGCAGGGTTCATACTTACCATACCCCTTGCGATTTCAAATGTGATCACCTTTGCCCTCATGGGGGCCTATCACATAGGCCTCACGGTCAATACCTACCCCGTTGCCTCTGTGGGCATAGGGCTCGGCGTTGACTACGGGATCTACTTTGTAAGCCGCCTCGTCGAGGAGAGAAAGGGGGGAGCCGATCTTAACCATGCCGTATACCAGACCCTGCGGACAAACGGAAAGGCAATTATACAGATAGCCACCACCCTGACCATAGGGCTTATTATATGGGTTTTTTCATCCCTTAAATTTCAGGCAGAGATGGGTATGCTGCTTGCTATTCTTCTGTTTTTGAACATGCTGGGAGCACTTTTCCTGGTGCCCGCGCTGATCTGTATTCTCAAGCCAAGATTTATTACCCGACTGCAGCAGAAAAGATAGAAATTGTGCGAAGAAACGGTGCCGGCCCTGCCGGCAGAAACACGATGCTTTCAAACAATGTGGATCTCCCATAAAAAACCACCTCAAGAGGGGGAAATGAAATGAGAAAAATTTTTTTCATACCCGCTGTTTTAATAGCCCTTGCAGCAATTTACTGTTCGGCTCCCCGTGACTGCCGGGCTGCATTTCACCTGTTTGACGAAAAGCTCAGGGTAAAGGGGACCCTGTATGAGTTTATGATCTTCCGGACGGACCTTAAAAGAGAGGAGCGCCAGTACCGGGATACGGACGTGGGCCTGATGCGTATTAAAGGAACCCTTGAGCTGCTGTACAAGGCCGTTGACAATGAAAATCTCATTGTCAACCTGTTCGGGTTTTTTCACTACTGGCACGATTCCGTTGCCGACTTTGACGAGGAATATCACGACAGCATTACCTCGGAGAACAGGAAGCGCTACCAGGGGCCCTTTTTTGACCAGGACGACTGGATAAACGAGCTGTATGTCGATGTGTACGCGGGCAAGTGGAACATACGCTTGGGCAAACAGATCGTTTTCTGGAGCGAGGTGTCCATGGTCCGCACCATTGACCGGATCAACACACTCGATCTGCGCTACACAACGCCGGGCATCGACCCCTGGGACGAAATAAAGCTGGGGCTGTGGATGCTGCGGGGGTTCTACAACTCCACGCTGCCGGGGCAGCTGGTTTTTGAATGGATCTGGATCCCGGGTGATTTTGAACAGGTCCGAACCCCCACGGAGGGCACCAGCATGGCCGGTGGTATCGTGAGCCCCGAGGGTCCGGACAACCGCAGGCCACGGCCCTTCGGCCAGAAGGCACTGGTAGATAAGCTTTTTCACCGGGCCAGGCCCGCCTTTGCCCTTAAGAATTCATCCTGGGCACTGCGGATACGGGGCAATTCCGAGGTGAAGCTTTTCGGAAAGTATTACCTGCTCGACTGGACCGTGAGCTGGTATCACGGCATGAACACGAGCCCTGTTGCCCGGAACAGGACCCTTGGCGAGCCGTCCCGCACGAACCTTGATGCGACAACCCTGAACGGGCTTATGGGCGTCAATGCCGTGAGCCGTGTCTTCGGCAATCCCCTTCCCCGGGTGCCCCATGACAGCCTGTTCAGGTACAAATTTTTTGATGCCATAGGTGCAAGCTGCCAGACCTACGTGCCCGGCTTAGAGGGAGTGCTTCGGGGGGAAGTGTCCTATGAAATCGGGCTGCCCATAAACAAGACCTTTCCCAAACATATCGAGCCCTCTGGTGACTCGATTACCGGGACCTCGGAGCGCGACCAGCTGAATGTGGGCGTTACCCTCGACCGACCGGTGCGCATTGCCTGGATCCAGGAGCACGGAGGAGAGATTCTTGACTGTTCAGTGGGGTGGTTTTCACAGTGGCGGCTGGGGAATGTAACCCGGCGATGGTCCAGCTTCGGCTGGAACGACCGAACCCAGACAAATTTTACGTTTATGGTCAAAGGGAGGTTCTATCATGCCGAGTTCCGACCGGTAATCAATGTTCTCTACAATACCAGAAACTGGGGGTACGGGGCAATTGTATGCCGCTGGCTGCCCACCGCGCACATGCGCTATGAGCTGGGATACCTGTGGTTTTATGCCGGAGACCCCGAAGACGCAAACGAGGCATCCATGGAGAACGGTGATTTCATGTATTTTCGGGTTGGTTATGAATTTTAGAGAACAATAACTTCTTAACATACATTACAAATGCGAGGGAGATATGAAGCAAATTTTTACGTTTGTTTTTGCGGCCGTGATTCTCTGGGCAAGCTGCCCTGTGACAGGGTTTGCCGGGGAAATAACCTACCCGACATTCAGCTATGAGGCAGAGGGGCTTGAAAAGGTCAGGCAGTGGGAAAAGACCTGGGAGGGGAAGAAGGTTACAACCGAAAATGTCGACCAGGTCAAGGAGTTTGTTCAGGAAGGCGTCTACAAGGCACTGAAAGAGCCGGGGATTTTTGGAGCAGAATCGCTGTGGTTTACCATTGTGCCCTACCGGCCCTATACGGTTTCCTCAGGCATGCTTGAAGCAACAAAAAAGCATGCGCCAGCCAGCAAGCTCAACCAGGACCGCATGCTGGAAGGATATGGTGACGTGGCAGGCATCCCGTTTCCCCAGCCTGAAACCGGCCTTGAAATGGCCTGGAATTTTGACGGCAATACCCGGGGCGACAGCCACCAGGAATTCAGCTATGGATCTGTTGTCAACTGCCGGTCAAAGAATGAGAGAAAAGCAGGCATGCATCGGTGGGAACTGTTCTGGGTCGGACGGGTTGATTCTGATCCCAAGCCGAAAATTCCTGATAACAGGCGAAATATCGCACGCTCCTGGTTTCAGCGCCATACCGCCCCGGTCGATTTTGTTGACACCACAATCCTTGAGCTCAAGTACCTGGACCACACCAGGCAGGAAGATGTGTGGGTGTACACGGTGATGTTCAGGCGGATTCGCCGCTACACTGCCAGCCAGCGGACGGACTCCATTGACGGAACCGATATGATCTATGACGACCAGGACGGATGGTATACCCATGTTGTCCACAACACCTATTCTGCCCAGGGCAGGGCCGATCTTTTGGTTGCACGGCACCAGGATGCCGGGCAGCTCTCCCGGATAAAGGGCCAGGGGTTCTGGGACGGTGTGCAGCGTGAGCGCACCAACAACTGGGTCATCGAGGTGAAAAACGAGGATAAAGGATATCTGTACAGTAAACAGATCTGGTACCTGGACCCTGAGACCTGGCAGATGAACCTTAAAGTCATGTACAACCGCAAGGGCGAGCTGTGGAAAATGTACGAGCTCTTTTACGACGAGTATCCCACCGAGTGCGGGGAAAAGGCTGCGGTGTACAGCGCCGAGCATGTTGTAGACTTCATACGCAAGCATGGCAGTCCCTCCATCAGAACAATGAAAAAGGTGGGTGCACATATTCGGCCGGACTATTTCCAGACAAAGAGCCTCAAGATGAAAAGCTATTAACGATTTTGGCCTGCCCTGGCGCTTGGCCTCTATGTTTAAAAACGTATGCACGTGCACCGTGAATTGACTAAACGGCATTGCCTCCGGTAAACCGGTCTGGGCCGGGGATTGGGGATTTTGGATTAATAATCGCAGGAAAAGGATTCAAACAATTTAGTAATCAAAACAGGGATGAACATATGATTATAAAATTTTCAAAGGGGCTTATTTTACTGGTGATTGTGCTTTTGGTTTTTCCCGGGTGCGGGAAGTTTGATCGTTCGGGCATCAAGATGCCCAAGTTCAGCTTTGTCACCACGGAAAATCTCCACAGCATTGCCCTGGTTGATCCTCAGCACCTGTGGGCCAGCGGAAACTACGGGACCATTCTTTTCAGCGCTGACGGGGGAAAGACCTGGACAGAGCAGAAAAGCGGTATTAAAGATCTGCTGCTGGGCTGCATTGAATTTGTAAACCCCAGCCAGGGATGGGCGGCAGGTGTGAAGGGGACAATCATTCATACCGGTGACGGCGGGAAGACCTGGACAAAGCAGGAAAGCGGTATCGAAGAGGACATCCATGATCTCTTCTTCTTTGACAGCCTGCACGGCTGGGCAGTGGGCGAGTTCGGAACGGTTCTGCACACCGGTGACGGCGGCAGGCAGTGGAAACGGCAGATGGAGGAGACCGACAAATTCTATAACGGGGTCTTTTTTGCAGACCGCAAAACCGGATGGATTGTGGGTGAATTCGGTACCATTTTGCATACCCGGGACGGGGGTGAAACATGGCAGCCCCAGACGTGCCCCGGCCTTAGCGCACTTGTTGAAAATGCCGACTGGGACAGGCCCCTGCCCGCCCTGTACGGGGTCTTTTTCCATGACAGGGAGAACGGATGGGCTGTGGGCATGGACGGCGTCATCATCAAAACCGTGGATGGTGGAAAAAACTGGAAGCTCCAGGAACCAGTATCGGACAGGCCCCTTTACTCCATTGTCATACACGGACACAAGGGATGGATCGTTGGGAACAAGGGGGTGTACCTGATGTCCGACGATGGCGGGCAAACCTGGTCTGAAAAGCAGGATGCCATAAAGACAAAGTTCTGGCTGCGGGAGGTGGCCTTTTATAAAAACAAACAGGGGCTGATAATCGGTGCCCGGGGCACCATAGCACGCACGGAAGACGGGGGCGCGTCCTGGGAACTTGTCTCGGGGTACCGCTACGATATGGAAGAGTTCGGCCTTGCAGATTTTTAGAAAAAATTTCTTAAGAAAGGAGCACGTTATGAACAAAAAAAAATGGATTGCCCGTCTCGTTCTCCTGCCGGCTGTTGTACTGCTGCTGATGACGTTTTCATGTGACCAGAACAATGAGAAGGTCGGGGTAATCTATGTTGTCCACGGCGGCATGGATTACTACGAGGAAAAATATATGTGGGATGCCTCGGTCCATCAGTTTTCATATAATCAAAACCACTCCGTCTACCAGCTCATCATCTGGAACTCCGCATATTGGCCACTGGTTCTTGACACACAAACAACCGATTTTGCGGTGAGGTTTATCAGGATGTACGATTTTGAGTACGACCGCATCGGGGGACTTGATCCCTTCCACTCCATTACGGACAACCAGCTTAAAGATATGAAGGCAGAGCTTGACAGCAACCCTTACGGCATAACCTTCGAGGTGGACTGGTCGGCATACATGTCAGTGGTAAGCGCAGAGAATTACGCGTATCCCCGTTTTCTCTATTATGGTCCTGACGGACCGGATGAGGGAGACAACTGCACCTACTGCGGTGAGGGAGAGCCTGGCGGGCCGTGGCCTGGCTGCGACCCAGAGCGCTATAATGTGGACGGACCCGCCGAGAGACTGCTCGAAAAAGGAGTTTCCCGTATTATCATAGTGGACTGGACAATGGGGGGGCCCCGGTTTTCAAAGACCTTCGACGTCGTTGAAATGACCAAACGGGCGGTGGATGACTGGAATGAGGAGTACGGAACATCCGTGCCGGTTCTCTGGGTAAACGATTACACAAACCTGATGGAGCGCTCCTACCCCACCGAACCCGAAGGCTGGACAAACAGCCTGAAAGAGCCTGTCACTGATCCCAAGGTGCCCCTGGCTGGCAGTCCCAACCCCGTAGCAGAGGACCCGGAAGTTGCACAGCTGCACGTGGAAAGTATAGAAGATGCCTTTTCTGATACGGTTTCGGATGCCGATACGGCCGTGCTTCTTTTTAACCATGCCCTTCACGACTACAACGAGTATTTTGATCCCAAGATTGATGATACCCTTATTATAAACAAGAACATTAAACAGAAGCTGCTGGAACGGCATCCCGATATAAACCCCGACAATATTATCGGGGCCTTTGGGGGCATCCAGGTGCTCAACCCGGAAAACGGCCTTGAGGAACGCAGCCGGGAGATGCGCGGTGAGTCATACGGCCATGCCTGGCTGTATGAGAGCGACAAAGAGCTGCCCCCCGACGAGTGGGGGTACCGTTACTGGGACGCCCTTGAGTATTTGAAAGACCGCGGGGTTAAGCACATAGTAATTTCTTTCACACAGGTTGTCGCAGACAATGCCCTGAACATGGTCGAGATATACAATCAGGTCCCCGGCAGGGAGATCGGTTACAAGAACTGGGCCAAGTGGGGGACCGGAGACTATTCCCGCTACCCCGAGGTGGGCCATCCCTTTGCCGATTACTGGGGGATCTGGGTCAACACCGACTGCGGCGAGTGGGAGCTGACATTTGATAACGGAACAGCAGAATTTCATGAGGGAGCCACCGTCACCGGTGAAACATCCGGTGCCGTGGGCGTTATTAAATGGTTCAGCAAAGACTCCGGTGACTGGGCAGCCGGAACAGCTTCCGGGACCCTTAGCCTGAAAGAGGTTGAGGGCTCTTTTGTGGATGGTGAGATGCTTGCAGACAATAATAACGATCCCGGCAGTGGCGTTGCCGGCGGTGCCGAGGTGCAGACCTCTAAAGAGGAATGCTGTTTCGAGATGGGGGGATGTGACGATCCCCTAAGGCCGTATCCGCCGCCCCGGCAGACACCCCTTAACCAGAAAATGAGCGATCTTGACCCCTCCCTCTGCTTTGACATGAGCGAATACGGACACCTGGGATACGATCCCGCCCAGGGCCCCCCCGATCCCGACAAACCGGTGCAGGACCAGTATACGGGGACCTGGGAAATTTACATCCCGCCCAACGATGATCCCCGGGTGGGAAAACTGCTGGCAGAGCACGTATTGGATGCTGCACTGGACAAGCTGGAATAACAACTGTACTGATAGAAAAAGTAAAAAAAGAGAGGAGGAAGCATGAGAACAATTCCATACTATGAGCACATAGTCGAAGGACTGAAACCCTTTAATCCCCGGCCGATGACGGAGTATAAGGGGGAGGACATCACGCAGTTTGAAGATATCGAGACGGACATGATGAAGCAAAAGCTGCGGGCCTTTAAAGCCGACAAGCTTGAAAAGATCGTCACGTTAACAACTGATATCATGGGAGGCAAAATAATTGTATACGGAACCACCATTGTTCCGGAAGACGATTACCCCCTTCCCATGTTTACCTCTGAACTGGTGCTGGCGGTAAATCATCTCAGTTTGCGGGTTGACTTTATCCCCCTGGCGGACCTGGCCCGGGACCTCGATTATATGGAAAAGTACATTAACCCTATGGAGGACCTGTGGGAGAAACACCGGGGCATCGAGGGCTCCGGTATAGAGCGCTATGTGTGGCAGCGGGTCATGCTTTCGCCGTATTACTCCTACGGAAAATATAAATACAGCATTGAGAATATCGAGGAAACGTCCCTTGAAATAACCGTGGACTATCTGAACCTCTATGCAAAGCTCTGGGCCGATGTCCGGAAGGCGGATCCCGGGTATATGAAACTGCTCAACGAGCGCAAACGGGTGATGCTGGATACCATGCTGGAGTATGATCCCGGGGAGGGCCCGCTCAAAAAAGCCCTGGGCAAAGAGGCTGCCCACAAGATCCTTGCCCTGCTCTTCTGACAGGGCTGAGGAAAGACAAGAAAGGATGCACATGAAAAAATATATAGTCTTGGCGGCTATGGTATGTGCTGTTTGTGCCTGCACGGTTTTTGCCGAAGAACCCGAACTGGCAAAGACCGGTGTGGTTGCGATGGAAGAGGATGAGATCAAAAGGACGGTGGTCAGAATACGCGGATATGAAGGCGTTTCTCCCCTGAACCTGTTTGTCAAACCGGGAACCGTGGTGATATGGCTCAATCAGTATCGGGGAAACGTTATGATAACCTTTCCGCACAAGAAAGTCTCTCTGGCATGTAAGAGCCCGGTTAATTTTTCACTGAGCGATGCAGGTTTTTTTGTTTCACAGGCAATCGGTCACGGTGCCGTTGCAAGCCTCTGTTTCATGGAAAGGGGCACATACGACTATTTTATAGAGCGGGAGCCGGGCCTTGAAAGTGCAAAAACAGAAGGGTTCCGGTTTGAGGGGAAAATAGTCGTCAAGTAATCCAACCTGCCGTATAAACTGTTTCGTAATAATAATTCAGGCAATGGTTCACGCCCCCGGTGGGCCGGGGGCTTATCCTGCTAAAAAAGCAAGGAAAGGAAGGCTGTACGATGACGAGCGGAGAAAAAAACGACCGGGAACGTTTTATGGAAGAAGCGTTAAAGAAGATGAACATAAAAAGACGGCAGCTCACCAGGCAGGAGCTTGAGAAGGAGATCATAGACTTTTTGAGCAAGAAACAGCCCTGCTCCCTGGCAACCTGCAGTCTGGACGGTGTCCCCCGGGTTTCGGTGGTTGACTTCGCAAACGACGGGCTTGACATCTACATTTTCAGCGAAGGAGGGGGCAAGTTTGACAACCTCAAGGAGAACAACAGGGTCGCCGTGGGCATCGGAACGGGTACCCGGGCAACCAAGACCAGGGGGGTAAACATTTGGGGCATTGCCGAAGTCTTTACCGACGACACCCCGGAGTTTGCCCAGGGCATGGAGGTCATAAGTGATATTATAAAGGAGATGAAGGATGCGGCGGGCGGCTCTATTGAAATCCCTAAAGGGCTTGTGAAGATGATCAGGGTGACCCCCACAAAAATGGTCTATCACCACAACGCCAAAGGGATCAAACATGCCCTGTGGGAGGCCCCGTGATCGGAACATGCCCCACGCTGTTGAAATTGGTCGTAATAAATTTCATTCATAACGGTGGATTTATAAAACCGTAACGTTTCAAGGAGGGGGGCCATGAACAGGAAATCGTGTTTGACGGCAGTGTTATTGACTTTTTTTCTACTTGTCTTTGCCGGGCCGGGCCGGATGGAGTCGTTTGCCCAGGCGGCAGACACCGGAACCGAGGACAGGGTCGGTGTGCTGATAAACGCCTGGGGCATGCCCTACGGGTTCAGCTGGGATTATGCGTGGAACAGCGCCCTTGATACCCGTGGGGGAGACCTGACCGAATATCCCGGGCAGGAGTGTAAATTCGGCCATGTGAATGATTTTCCCTACAGCTCGCACATGAACATCATGCCGTTCTGCCTGCTGTATGAGGTGGAGGGGTATGAGTACCTGTATGACAACTGCGGGATATACAAGCTGGAAGACGGGATTTATAAAAGCGTCCATCCCGACGGGGAGGACGTGATGCCCGAGGATATCGGCGAGGACATAGCCATCGTCCCCATGGTGGAAGTCACGAACAGCAGGGGGGAGTATTATACGGCACCCGACCCCCGGGACGGCACGGATTACGTCGAGGGATATTACAAGATCGGTGATACGACCAACCTGTTCAGCAACGGTTTATCCGATGTGAATGAGATCAGTATCGTGACCTACATGAGATACTACGGCGTAATGGGGGGGCCCCTGGAAGGGGATGAGCGGCTCGAGCAGGACCCCGCGGTCCAGGAACAGGAAGCGGCCCTTGTTGAGATGCTTGAAGGAGATTTCGGTGACAGCATCGATATTCGTTTCGGCTATTACACCGCGGTTCCGGGCTATTCAAAGCGGCAGACAGAGGTTGCCCGGGAGTTTGCCCAGGAGGGCTTTACCAAGCTGGCCCTTATCCGTGAAACAACCGACAACAACCGTTTTGCCAATGAGTTTCTGGTCCTGAACTATGTAAAGGAACCACTGTGCGAAGAGGGGACCCTTGACGATACGGAGATTTACCAGTCCCGCCAGGTGGGCAGGACCCCGGAATTCAACACCATGAACCTCAGAAACATCAAGGACACCATTGAGCGTTATCCTGAAGGCAGTACCATTGCCATTCTCTATGTGACCCGGGGGCTTATCTGGGGCAGGGCAGAGAGAACCGGGCCTACCGGTTTTGCGCATCCTTGGAGCAAGGAGATTTACCATGAAAATGCCTACCTCAATTACCTTTCATACAAGAAAGCGCTCAAGCGCGCATATGGTGACCGATACAACCTGGTTTTTACCAAGGGCGGGGTAGAAAGCGACGTCAGGCTGGACAACTTTTATTCCTATAACATGGAATCGGCACAGAACCTGGTAGGCTACCCTGCCGATAATATCGGGTATTACACCACCCGGGAAGCCATTCAGATGGCCAAGGAAGACGGGCATGATAAAATCATTGCCATCCCCGCCCACTGGCATTATGACAACCTCGATACTGTTTTTCGGGGCAAAGAGCTCAACGGCCTTCCCCTTACTCCCAAGCAAGACATAGCGGCCGGCATGTATGACAATACCCACTGCGAGGACATAGATGGCAACGTTGTGGACTGCCAGGACGACGGCGCCGCGGCTGAAATCACGGTCCTGTCGGCCTACAGCGATTTGAACACGGAATTTGCCACCTCCTATTACGCCGTCATCAGGGGGCCCCTGGAGCGGTTCGGGCTCTATCCACAGGATGAATGGGTATGGAAGGTTACCTCCAAGGAAATTACCAAGCTTGCCGGGGGCACGGTGGAGGCAGACAGCATGTTCAGCTTTATAAACGGCACGAAGATTGAAATTCCCGGGGACCCCTATCCCGACAGGCCCCAGGTGTTCACCGATCAAACGGGCCTTGCGCTTAACGATCCGGCAGACAGCTTCGACTGCATGTGGGAGGACACGGAGATCATACTGGCGCACCGGCTTAATCCGCCTGCCATGAAAAGCGCACGGGCAGTGGGCCCGGCCGTACATTTAGGGCCGTACCGGACCTTTTTCAACCGGGACGTAACCGTTACCATTCCCTACTGGTGGTTCATGGCCATGGGGCAGGAGGTTAGCGCATATATTTACAATCACATAACCGATGACTGGGACCCCGTAGAGGTTGAAAGCGCGGAAAACGGGCTGGTTACCTTTAAGACCAAGGTCCTGGGTCTTTTCCGGGTCGGGACAAAATAGAGGGATTGTACCATGGCACGGTGTTTCACAAAAACATGGGGGGTGCTGTTTGCGGTGGTGCTCATGCTGCCCTGCATGGTCCGGGGTGATGTACAGGCTGATTTGCCGCCGGGGCCTGCAATAGAGTTTCGTGCAGGTGGGGACAATGCCGCTGAACTGTCATGCGATGAGTACACCATTCCGGTCAAGCTCTCCCCCGGCGGCCTGTTCACCTACCAGGTGGTGGGTACCCTCTGCCGGGAGGGGGCGCTCGAGAACAAAACGCTCCAGATGCTCATCTCCGGATCGGCTTATGGGCCGATATACTGGGATTTTCCCTGCCAGGCGGACATGTACTCCTATGTCAGGGCTGCCGTGCAGGAGGGATATGCGACATTTAACCTCTCCCGGATCGGCATCGGTGAAAGCGACCGCCCTTTCGGGTTCCTGGTCACCGTGGACACGAACGCTTACGTGATTCACCAGGTCATAGAGTATCTGGGCGAAGGTGGAGGAGCCGGCCCTGCACTGGAATCCGTTGTGACGGTGGGCCATTCCCTGGGCTCTGTTATCGCCATGGCCCATGCAATACAGTTTCCCCAGGATACGGACGGCGTTATTTTGACCGGATTTGTCCACAATGTAAACCCTGAGTTCGTCGACACAATCAGGTCCTCCACCTATCCGGCAGCATTTGATCCGCGCTTTTTCGGAAAAATCGGCGACCTGACCTATATGACGTCCACACCCGGCGCACGAGGGGAGCTGTTCTACCATATGGACCAGGCTGATCCCGGCGTCATCACCATAGATGAGCTTACCAAGGAGACAACGACAATAGGTGAAATCATCACAAATACCGACTACTACGGTGAAGAATCCCTGGAGATACAGGCCCCTGTTCTGATTGTCATCGGCGATGAGGATTTCATCGGCTGCGGCGGCGAACTGGACTGTCACGATCACGATGCTGTTACCGTCAACGAGCAGCCGTACTTTTCCCCTGCTGCCTGTATTGAGACCAGCATCATCGAGGATACGGGACATAATATAAACCTGCACCGCACCGCGCCGCTCAGCTACGGGATAATGCTGGATTGGGCCGGGCGACGGGTGGGCGCGGGAGCAGATGTTTTACCGGCAGAGCCGTGTTCTGCCGGGTTTTAGCTTTTTTCGGGCAAAGAGAATCACATGAACAGTATGGGCTTCCGTTTCGGGAACCTGCGGAGCCGGGAAACAATGCGGAAGTACATGGAGGATGAATGATGAAATCTCATGAAGCAGTTGAAGACCACAGAGAGCAGATTATAGAACAGACCCTTGAGAAAATGAATATTACGAGGCGGCAGCTTTCAAGGCAGGAACTGGAGGATGAAATCATCGACTATCTCAGTATGAAACAGCCGTGCTCACTGGCAACCTGCGGGAAGGACGGGATGCCCAGGATATCGGTGGTTGACTATATAAACGAGGAACTCACCATCTATATCTTCAGCGAGGGCGGGGATAAGTTTAAAAACCTCGAAGAAAACAACAATGTAGCCATCGGAATCGGCACCGGTACCAAGGCCATCAATACCAGGGGAGTCAACATATGGGGCACTGCCCGGGTCTTTACCGAAGACACCCTGGAGTTTGCTCACGGCATGAAAATTTTTAAACCAATTTTAAAAGACATGGAAGACGCTTTGGGAGTCCCGGTGGAGATTCCCCGGGGAATGGTAAAGATGATCCGGGTCTCCCCCACAAAGATGGTTTACCACCGCACGGGTAAAGGGATTAAATATGCCCTGTGGGAGGCACCCTGACCTGCTTGTGCAGCGTGTATGGTAACATTTCCCGGATGAAGCCATGTTTTCAATCGGCGGGGGTCACCAGTACCTTCCCGCACCAAAACCACTGAAGGCTGCTGCCGGGGCTCACCACGCAGATGAAAGGAAAACAGTGAAAACAAAAATCATCGGCTTTGTCGGCAGCCCTCGAAAAAAGGGCAACACGGATATATTGGTTGATACCTTCCTCCAGGGTGCGGCGGAAGGTGGTGCTGAAGTAAAAAAACATTTTCTGGCGGATTTAGAAATAAATCCATGCAAAGGGTGTTTTCGAAACTGCATGCTCAAACCGGGACATCAATGTCCGGCTTACAGTGACGACATGGACATGATTTTAGATGATATGGTAGGAGCGGACATTCTCCTTTTTGCCTCCCCGATCTATGCAGGCTCATTCTCGTCTTACATGGGCAGACTGTTCGAGCGCTGTTTACCCCTTCTGGAAATAGAAGTCATTGGAACGCCGGGCACCAGGGACGGCTACAGGGTTGTCAATGCTTTGCTCAAAGGCAAAAAGGCCGTCATCGGACTGGTCTAGGACTTGATCTACCCCCAGGTGGGGGAGCCGGCCTTAAAAATTTTTGAAAAAAACATAACAGGAACCCTCAAGCTTGACCTCATTAAAACCTTCCAGGTGGTTGATGTACGGGACAGGGGCGACATAAAGCGGAAGGAAGAAGAGTTGCAGAATATCTACAAAGCAGGAAAACAGCTGGTGCATACAGGCTAGTGTTGTGTCCCGGGAATACATTGGATAATTAAAAATAAAAGAGTAATTATGCGTGTAATTGCCATAAGCGGTAAAAGGAGCCAAGGATTTTAGGGGTCGAGGATTCACCCTGTTAAGTTGTTAATTAGCTGGCAAGCTGACATGCTAGCAGGCGAACAAGCAAGTCAGCCTAAACATCCTCCAGTAAATTAATTCTTGGGTTTTTCTTAGTCGCTTGCCAGCCTGTCAGCTTGTTTGCTTCATGTTTATCACGTGGACCCTTGAATCCTGGAATCCTTCTACAGAGGCTGCAGTATATGTTGATGTTCAGTACAAATAATCTGCACTTATTACAGATACACATACACCAGCCCTCACTTCCCGCCTGGCAGCGAAGAGGCAACTCTTTTTAACTTGACAGCCGCAGCAAACAATACTACAGGTAATCATTAACAATAATACCGACAAAGCACTTCCAGGCTAAAAACACTATTTTTCGGAGACCAAAACAAAATGTTTGATTATGATGTAATAGTTGTGGGATGCGGGCCTGCCGGGCTTATGGCGTGCGGCGAGCTGAAACGCCGGGGCGTAAGCGTCACCGGCATAGACATAAAGGTCAGGCTGGATAAATGCTACCGGGCGGCAGCAGGATTTCTCTATGACGAGCAGGACTTCAACGGTGAGAATATCAGGAACGAACCCCGGGGCGACAGCACCCTGTTCACTTTTACGAAAAACGGGTTTTCATACCTGTATCCCGGGAAAACCATGCCGGTTCACCAGTCCCATCTGATTTCAAACGGCGGCAATATCTACTCGGTAACCGCCCTGGAGAAACCCTTTATGCACATTATGGACCCCACCACCTGGCTGAAGGGACTCTATGATGAGGCGGTAAAAGCCGGGGTCCCCTTTCGCACAAAGACCATGCTTTACAATGTCAGGGAAATACCCGGGGGCATGGAAATCGATGTCAGGGTTGACGGCAAAAGACAGGACAAAATGACCTGCCGGAAACTGATTGCCGCAGACGGTTTGTTATCGCGAATTGCAAAGAGGCTGGGCATGAACAAGGACCGGCCCCTTTCGGGACGGGGCCCAACGGTTGAATACCATATGGAGCAGGTTGAAACCCCCTTTGACGACGGCGATATCGGTATCTTCGGCAAAGAAAACCTCAGCTTCAGCGGCTTCGTCATCATGGTTCCCAGCCTGGGCGGCCCCGGAAGCTACCGGGTTGAAACGGCAATCGGCATGCCTGCCGTTAATAATTATCATGCTATCGAATATTTTATTAACAAAAGCCGGTTTTCCCACTGGTTCAAGAACGCAAAAATTGTGGACAAATATGCTGCCCTTATGGAGATGTACCCTGCCCTGAAAAAGCCTTACAAGGGCAACACCATTTTTCTCGGTGACGCTGCCGCCATGGCAGAATCCCTCTATCCCGGCGCAACCGCGTGCGGCTACAAGGGGGCCCTTGCGGTTATAAAGGAGCTGTCCGGGGAAAAGGGCTTTGAAGAATATACCCACTGGTGGAACAACGAGGCCTTTGAAATGACCGGAGACCTGCAGAAGATGGCAGAATATGTAAAGAGGTTTCTGTTTGAGCCCTGGATGGGCCCCGAGGTCATGGACGAGCTGTTTAAACTTGCCCGGCAAAAGCCTTTTACTGTTGATGCCTTTAAGGGCAACCCGTATGATTTTGCCCGGTCGGTTATTGAGCACCTGCAATCACTTCCGGGAGTAAAGCCCGCGTGGCGCGATGAGCTTGAGCTGCTGAAAAAGGCATCGTTACCGGAGATTATCAAAAGAAAAAGAATGGTTGAGAAGTAGAGACCTCTTACCGTACATATAAAAAGGGCCGCCGTTCAATTAATACGGCAGCCCTTTTTTTGTGCTTCAATGTCCGGCAGGGGGTTAATCCATTGTTTCACCCACCTCGACAGCCCACTGGGCCACCTTGTCAAAATCACGCCAGTCATCATTATAGTCCGGCCCGAAAAAAAGCATCATGGCCAGCCAGTCAAAAAAGTACAGCTTATCATAATCAAGAGCTCCGCCGAACAGGCCCGGCTCCGCGTCCGGCACGATGGTGCTGAAAAGGTTATAAAGCGGTTCAATGTAGTGGGCGGTGGCACGCTCTCTTCTCTCCTCGGTGTCTTCCCGCATGGTTATGCAGACAATAAAATAGGCAACGGATTTGGTTGCCAGCACATCCTCGTTATTGTAGATGAACATAAGGGCTTCCGGATACCAGACCTCCATAATTATTCCGCTTCCTACAATAACGCCGTCATAACCCGCAAGCTCACTTGATTCGACATTGCGGGCAAGCTTGATATCAACCTGGAAACCCTCTTCGCACAGCACATCGCCGATCCGCTCGGCAACGGTTGCCGTTGAACCGTACTTGGTGTCATAGGCCACAAGTATCTTTTTCCCGCCCATGTTATCTTCACCGCAGCTTTTCTCGATGGCCCATTCAGGCTTTTCAAGATATGCCGCCGCAGCTGACGGTATGGCAACAATCATGAGCACAAATGCACACAAAACTGCAGCACAGTTCCAAACATTCCAGATGCTTCTTTTTTTTAAAACGGTTTTCATCGGTCGTGCCCCCCTGTATTGGTTAATAAAACGTTTTGTCATTCTCAAAAGTATGATCTCTAAAGTTATTTTAACAGTATTGTAACTACACCATTGATATAAAAAAGCAACCTTTTTCTGTTGGTTAAAGCAGCAGGCAGGCATTTTACTTTTTTATTTACAATTCTTCTCGGGAAGAAGGGGTGTTCCCTGATCCAGGGGGACGTCTGAGGCCTGTGCAAGCCTCATTAAACCTGATACGTCAGCAGAAGCGCCCAGGGGCGCTTCAAGACCCCAGTTTCGGGGAAAGCGCATCTTTTCAATATTGCCGACAACCGCTTCATTAAATTTATCTGCAGGAATGACAATGGCTGCCTCGCTTTTTGATGTGCCCCCGAACGCCCGGTCGCCTATACAGGGCATAAAGAACTTGGGCTCGCCGGTGTTCCAGCATGCTGCCAGGCCGTCGGAACAGAGCGCAACCTCGCCGAGCCCCCTGCCTTCAAAAGCGGGAATCCCCAAGGCACCGCAGGTTGCGAAGATCATGGGCCCGAGCTGTCCAGGCTCTCCGTAAATGATCACCAGGTCGGGCTCAAAGGTGATGCTCCCGGCAGCAGTCCCTCCGTCAAGGGGCATAACGGCAAAGGCCTCAAACCGGTCCTTGTTTTTTGGAAATTCCTCTACCATTTTCTTTGCTGTTTCCGCATCGGCAACTTTTACGACCTTGTCCGTTGCATAGAGCTCACCGCTGAGAAATGATTCGGGTGCATGGGGAAAAACACCAAGACACCATGCACCCACCTGGCACAGCTGGTCCTGTGCAGTTGCCGCCCAGGCTTTTCCCAGGTACCGTGCACTGCCCACATACTGGCATACTGTTCTTTTAAAGCCTGACCGTTTAAGAGCGCTGATATTTTTCAGATCACCTTCTTCTTTAAAAAATTTAAAACCCAGGGGCCTGGTTTCCAGGCCCGCAGCGAAGGCCACCCTGTTGCTCAAGCCTTTCCAGTCTTTTGTCATGTAAAAGCCCTCCTCAAAGATTACGGAATAGCATTTTTGCCTGCAAAGGCCGCATCGTGGAGCGGGATAATGACGTCGGATATCTCTTTTACTTTTACCATGCTGTCATAGAGCTGAAAGGGATCGGTTATAATCGAGGGGATTAACACCGGCATAATTTTACTGATGGGCTCCGGCGGGTTAAAATTATCCCCGATGCAGCAGAATCCCGTTATTACGGCTTTCCCTTTCCCGGTTTCAACCATTACGCTCTGGCCGCCGGGTGAATGACCCGGGGTGAGAAGCACGCTGACCCCGCCGTCAATCTCCCTGTCCCCTTCAACAATATCAAAATTGAGATCCTTAAACATATCTTTCGGATAGGCAAAGGCAAAGGACTCATGGGGATTGAGGCCGAATTCCAGCTCTTTTTTTTGAACCACGAACCGGGCGTTTTTAAATTTATAGGCATATTCCACATGATCAGGATGAAGCTGGGTGAGAATAACCGTGTCTATGTCATCACACGTGAGGCCGATTTTCCCCAGGCCCTCTTCGGGAGAGCATATGTCACGCGCCTCGAATCCGGGAATCGGTGGCTTTGCATGTTCCATAGAGCCGCCGCAGTCAACAATAATATGCTTTTTCGGCCCCCTTATGTAATAGATATACGAGCATGCCTTAAATCTTTTTTCAAAGTTCATTAAGTGAGTAAAAAAAGGCATGGGCCCTTCAAACTCGCCGAGCAAAACAGGTATTATGCTGTGATCGTGCATTTTAAATCCTCCTTTCCTGCTTTATGATAATCCCTTTATACCGGCCGGAGAGCTTTCCTCTACATCGGCAATTTCCGCCATCATGGAAAACATTGCTTTCTGGCATTTCGTAGGAACCGTCAGCCCAAGCCGTGCAAACACCATATGCTCTTTTTTAGCAAGGTCATTTATGAGGTAATTTCTGAGCTCTTCCAGTCGGCAGGGCGACGGGGAAGAAGCTATAACCTTGCTGTAGGCATCGGTTGCAGCTTGCCGTAATGTGTCCAGCATATCAGGATGTGTGCCCTGCTTTTGTACGGTAAAGCCGCACCGCATCATGAACTCGGGGAAAGCATTTTTTATATATTCAGGCAACGTCGATTGGTTCTTAAATGAAGTAAAATCAATACCGGCCATGCTCCTTGCTGCCTCTGCGTTAAAGATATCCGTGTGCTCAGGGCTGGTGACACTGCAGAGAAACGCGTTAAACAACGTGGTAGTCTTACCGCTTATTGTCAGCAGAACCGCATCAAACAGAAGCGGTGGGTACCCGTCGGTAAAGGTAAAAGTACTTTCGATCAGTTTTACCGACGTGCCGATGCTGTTTCTGGTTTCTTTTTCAATGACGTTCTTCGTCATCCTTTTCTCTTCATCACGGAATTCTTTAATAGCCTGCTCTGCAACGGTGTCCCCACAGGTTGATGTAATAGTATAGGTGCCTACTAATTCTAACGCCATGGTATCTCCTTTACATGATATTAATGATACGTGCTTTACCTTGCCTGCTCAAAGATGTATGCAGCAAGTGCAAACAAAGGCAACGGTAAACGGCAGGGTATAAAAGTTCACCAAGAGGTTAATTATCCCGGTGCTCATTGTTCGCCGGAAACCCCGTGCTCCAAAGCGGGTCCCCAGATCCCGCAGCATTGCGGGAGAGGAAAAAGGAAATTTCCCCCGCTCGCGGGCCGTTGGCTTTCGGCCTCCGGCCGCAAACTAAAGCCGATCCATTTGGGGTCGGCTGTTTACTTTTTAATCCGGGATCAGATTCAGTGCTCGGCGCCTGTTTTAGAGAACAAGTCTTTCCAGGATGAGAGAAGATGTTTTAAGGGCTTTTTTCGAAGCCATGCTGTTGAAGATTTCGTTGAATTCCGGGTATTCGTTTTTGATGCGGCTGAATTCATTGCCGGCGAGAACAAATACTTCACAGTAGGTTATGGCCTTTACCGAGGCTGTGCGCTTTTCCTGTAATATCAGTGACAAATGACCGAAATAGTCCCCCTCCTTTAAAACCCCGTATCGCTTCTCCCCATTACCGGATGCTATTTCAGCCGCACCCTGGCTGATAAAAAAGATCTCACGTCCCGTCTGCCCTTCACGAACAATGAAATCATCGGGGCCATAGGTGCGCAAGGCAAGGGCCATGAGCAACACATTCCTGAGTGCCGGTGTTGCCTGTTTAAACAGGGGGACGTTTTCTAAAAAATCACGGGTCAGGTGGTGCATGATATCAAGGCTGAGCGGTTCCGGAAGTTCCTTTAAAAACGTATCCTCGTGTATGCCCCTGCGCCGCTCCCACATATAATCATAAAAATTTCTGACCCGCACGCTAAGATTGCCCGGCACCTTTCGGTATTGTAAATACTGCATTACGGCTTCTATACGGTTTCTGTGGCGGGACTTTACAAAGTCAATGTTGCTGAACAGGGAAGCAACGTTACCTATGATGAATGCATAAAATGACGCACCCATGAGCATGACAAACATTGAAAAGATATATTCAAAGGTGCGCACAGGCGTAATGTCCCCATACCCCACGGTGGTCATGGTCGTAATGGCCCAGTAGAGAGAATGGATATACTGGATGCCGGGCGGCGAGGCCTGAATGCCTGAACGGTAGACCCAGCAGTCCGGAGGAAATTTTTCCATAAAAGGAATCATGAACCATGCACAGGCAACCAAATGAATAAGAAGCATGACGGTCATCAGGAATTTGCTTATTCGTATATATCCCGGCTTAATTGTGCCCTGATTTTCCCATTCATTTAGTATCGCGAACACGCGCACGATGCGCAACAGGCGAAAGAGGCGGAAAAACAGGACGGAAGAAATTCCCGCGATTTTGAATCCCGGCAAGAGCAGGAAAATAATTTCAAAGGGAAAATTCGCACAGATGTCGACCGTGAAAAATGTTGTGAGATAGTGCCGGGCGATTCGTTTCCTGTCGGTTATTTCCGAACCATGGAAACGGTACGGGGTAAAGAAATTGAGGGCAATATCCAGGAAGAAAAACAGGTCGATAATATAAATCAGTATGTCGAACACGCCGGAAAGGGAATGCTGAAATGCCAGTTGAAAAGAAATAAGGACACAGCTTATCAAAACAAGGGCAATAATCAGCGAATGCCAGGCTGTTTTATATGGTGAGTTTTTAAAAACAAAAGCCATTTTGTTAATTATCTGCAGAAATTCTTATTGGGCAGTAGTGTCAAATCTTTTTTTCCTGATAATCTCAGCCATTCAGCAGACATCTAACAACACAGTTTCGGTGCAACAACTATATCAAGAATTCAGGGCACTGCAACTCTTTTATATGAGGATCTGCACCTGACCTTAAGAGTGTGATGACCATTTACCACAATCAATCACCACGTAATTTATATAGGCATTATCTCGGTATCAAATTAGGTATTGTAGGCGCCTGTTTTTTGTTATAAATTAGAAGAAATTCTTACATACTAACAAAAAAAAGGCTCACAGGAGCCGGCCCCATTTAGCCTTTGACCGCCACGCAATAGGCAAAAAAGCTTGGAGGCTTTTCTTTGGCTAACCGGTGGTTTTATTTTATTTCAATCTCCTGCTTGCCAAGGGTAACAGCATTACAACATTAAAAGGGGGGAGAAACATGAGCGTTAAGAGAACATGTATGCTTTTGTTGCTCTGCATCCTTGGGGGCTGGATGTTTGCTTCCTGCACGCCGGAACCTGATACTACGCAGTTTCCGGAGAATAAAAACTTCCGGGTAATCGGGAGCTTCACTACTGTCTATCCTTCTTATCTCTATGATGACAAGGCCCGGGAAACGGATCCTGACGACAATCTTATTCTGACGTCCTTTGCCCCTCTTTTCCATACAGACCATGTTTCGTCCATCAGTAATCTGGAAGCTACCGTTAACTATCTATTGGATAAAAACCTTCCAGTGGCAGAGCCCGTAATGGCGACATTGATTGAGTCAACAGCAGAAAATCAAATGCTCTGGCCCAACGAGGCCCATTCAGTGCCGGAAGAACTTGAAGCGGTTCTGGGTTTTGAGGCCATGACTATTTCCCATGGTTTTCTGGTCCCCGTGGGCTCGATACAGGACGGTGCCGTTCTTTTGCTCAATGTCGACACAGGCAAAACACAGAGGCTTTCTCAGGACATTCTGGACTACCCGGAACCCGGTGATTCAAACAGGTGGTTTTATCATTATGTTTTCTGGCATGACATGAATGGCGATGGGCTCGACGATATCGTTACCGCCCGCGCTCATCATGGTACTAAGACAGGGAAACTGGTCTGGCTGGAGCAGCCGGCGACCAATCCCGGCGTACAGCGTTGGAACGAGTGGGTGATCGGCGACGGGCCTGATGTGAGTATTGTGCTACATGATATCGACGGAGACGACCAGGAGGAAATTATTGCCACCGAGTTGTACAATAAGCGCCTGAGTGTATGGTGGAAGGTTGATGATGATCCCTATGCCCCCTGGGCCGGCCGTGTAGTTGATCCGGACTTTGGTGCCGGCTTCGGCCTTTCCGTTACAGACCTTAACAATGACGGTGTGCTTGATCTTTTGGCCACAAATCATTCCAATCACAATCCTGACGATCCAGAGGACCCGATACCCTCCTCTGTTTTTGCCTATGAATTTCCTGTGGGCATCGGTGCATATCAAACGGAAGACTGGACGCGCCATGTCTTGCTGACCGACATCGAAACCCTTTGTACCGCTACTTCCATGCAAGCGGCTCCGGGAAGGGCAACGGCCTTCCATCCTAATGTAAACGATACCGGCTTCACAAAGCCGTGGATTCACATCAATGGTGACGGCTCTATGAAAACCCATATCCTGGAACCCCAATACCCTGATGATCCAACCGACTGGACCTATAAGCAGCCGGAACATATTACACTGATCGCGGAGGACAGCATCACCGGACAAACCGCCATAAAGGACGTTAATGGGGACGGCTACGTCGAGCTTTTTATACCTGTCTATTATCTTGACAAGATCTTCATTTTTACGTTTGCCCCTGAAACGCCATCGGGCTGGGACAAAAGGAGAGCATATAGGGATAAAAATGATTTGGGTGATGCCGGCCTTTGACTGTTTTGTTAAGTTTTGATAAACCGGCTCCCGGGCGTACAGGCCGGCGCATTTACGATCAAACCATTTACAGGAGAGCTTTGCCATGGCGTGTCATCGAATACCCAAAGAAGAGGCAATGAATTTAAAACCCTCGGACGTCACCCGCACTGTCAGTGATAAGGCCTTAATTACAAAGGCTATTGACAGTCCGGTCAGCAAACATATGACCGCCGGTTATCTGGCATTGAAGCCGGGATATGACCGGGAGCTTTCAACGGAATATGAAGAGATCAACGTTTTTCTGGAAGGGTCGCTGACGTACACCTTTGACGGCGAGAGCTTCATCGCCGGCAAAGGTGATGTGATACTGATCGAACAGGGCAGCCGGGTCCATTATACCACCGAGAAAGGCTGCCTGGTGTTCTATGCGCTCTATCCGCAGCTAAAGCCGCGCCAGGAATAAGGCCGGCCCGGCCACCGCCGGGGCATAAGCATTCCATCCGAACATGTTGACCGGTTATTTTGGTGTTTTGTTTTTTAGAATTCAAAAAAACTTTAAAGTTTTAGCCTCAGACACCCGCGAAGCTTTGGCATGATACAAGATCTCTGATTATCGGAGGGGGAACCCTATATGTATTCTAATATTATCTCTTCCTTAACGGGCCGGTTAGTAGTGGCGGGGATGGTTTTGATGGGCGCAGTCTGCGACATCTACGGCGATGAAAGCACCGCCGGCGAACAGGTTTACGTCAATGGTCTATGCGGCGAGTGTGAGAACCGGGCTGAGCCGCAATCGGAGCTGTTCGACTCCTTTGCTCCTCTGGTGGTCGGGGACAACACCTGCTACATGGTCCAGGCGTACTTCCCGAAGGACGACCTCGATGCTATGTTGCCCGACCATTTGGCCATCCCGGACGACGCCACCATGACAAGGTATTACCCTGACACAAAGCTCAAGGACGACGCGCATCCGTTCATGCTGAGCTTTTGCCACGGCTCGAACATCCACGACGTGTTTACAAAAATCAATGTTCCTGAACAAGAGGAGATTATGTTCTTGTTCCCGGTCATTTACACACACGATGATGGTGACGTGTACCTGTGTTCGTACGTGCCGGTGCTCTACCTGGATTCCTTCGCGGGCGTCCTCGGCGGGCTCATTTTCGGCCTCAGAAAAGAGTTCCACCCAGAAATGAAGCATGGGGAGGCTGGTATTGTTTCCAAGTGGTGGAGCATCGAGGACATCGTTGAGGCGTCGTTTGTGATGCAAACGGGCGAAAACATGACAGAACTCCCCAATTTCTTCAAACAGACCTTCGCGAACCCTTTTGTTACTGTTTCCTACCCGTTGCCTTTCCCGATGATGGTCTTCTACCAGGCCGAGGTGTACCCGGCTGCAGTCAGGACGGCCGGCGAGAATTTCTACTGGAATTACAGGGGAGCGACGGTGCAAGACAGCGGGGACACCTGCAGTGTGTATTCTGAGTATTGGTTCACGATGTCCCAGCCTATGAGCGGCAGAACGTACTTTGGGACTCGCTGATGAGCAGTGCACGCGCTGTTGGGTATTTTCACGCGTCAATCCAAAAGCATGAACCATGAGGAAAGACGATCATGAGTACATTTAGCAGCGTCAAAGAGAGCTTCATGAAATCTACCGGTCACTGCCGGTCCCGGTTCTCCTGTTTGACGCCAATGCGCAGATGGTAAACGCCAACCAGGCCTTTCTAACATTTTACCGGGTGTCGGTGCACGAGCTGACCCTGCTGCAGGGGTTGCGATTTGTTCACAACGGAAGAGTCCGCTGAATTTAGTGCGGTGCAATAGCGTAAGGGGGAATGCATTATGAAGATTTATAGGTCGACGGCAATAATATTGAGTCTGTTTATTGTAGTATCTTTGGGAAAAGGGAACGGGCTTGCAATTGAATGCTCTCATCCTGCACTGCCTGAAGCATCAGATGCCTTGCTGAGGAGCGATGAGGTTGAAGTATCCACCGTTGAGGTAGACAGTTGGGACGGCATAGCTCCGGCGGAGGCTGATGATAACATCTACTATGCTTTCAGACCCAGAAACACGGCACCGACGACCGCCTTTATTTTTCTTCCCGGTGGGAATTCTGATCCAGTGGCCTATGCGCCGGCTGCTCATCAAATGGCATCCTGGGGGTATCTAATCGTTATTGTACCGATGCCGGCATGTGTCGCGATGCCTGTCGGCCATTTGCGAGCAGACAAAATCATCAGCGACTTTGAAGAAATTGAAAAATGGGCCATCGGTGGACATTCGGCAGGGGGTGTCGCATCATGCCTGTATGCTGAAAATCATGACATTATTGATGGTCTTGTTTTATGGGCAGCCGTCCCGCCAAACTTCCTGGCAAATACACGCCTGAAGGCAATCAGTATTTACGGCTCAGAAGACGGGAGGCTTTCTCCTGAGACAGTCGACCAGTTTGCAATACTTCTTCCCGCGGATACAGCCTATGTGGAGATTGAGGGGGGCAACCATACGCAGTTTGCCTATTATGACACCTCGCCGGATGCTTATTTGGAAAATGACAAGCCTGCTACCATTACCCTGGAAGCGCAGCATGAAATTATAGTCAGTGCAACATCAGATTTTCTTGGTGATATGCCCCAGCGGTCACAGCCGGACGGTGCGTGTCCGGCAGCTAAGCTTCTGGGAGAGGAGAGCCCGCAGCTTGACATCATCCGGCAGCTTCGTGATAAAATCATGAAAAAAAGTGCGGCCGGCCGGAAGCTGATTGGTTTGTATTATAAAAATGGAGACATCATTATTTCAATTTTCGACCGGCATCCGGGGGTCAGAAGAACAGCGAAAAACATAATAGAATTATTGGTGCCGGTGATAACACAGATTGTGAAGTAGGGCTGTTTCTTCCTGCCGGGAAAAGGGGCCGGGGGAGGATCATTCTATAATTCAACAGCATGAACCAATCAAGGGAGGTACCATGGAAAGAAAACGATTTGCAGGCATCGACATGCCGCCGGAGCTGAAAACAAACAACTTCTTTTTTCTTTATCTCAACACCCTTTTGATCGGCATACTCATTACCATACCGGGTATTATCCAACCCGCTTTTCTCAAGGATATTTTAAAGGTCTCAGAAGGCTTTTTCGGATCAATTAACGGGGTCTTGCAGAGCATGGCCCAGGCGGCAAGCCTGCTGTTTGTGGGCATCATCGGTGTGATTTCCGATAAAACGGGAAGAAAGCCCCTTGCAGTTGCAGGCTTTGCCTTGCTCGCGGTATTTTACTTTCTCTACCTTTATTCAGATTTGATTGCCTCTGTGCTTCATATCCCGGCAGGTTTTGCAGCCACTGTCTGCGCTGCACTCAGTTTGAGCAGTGCAAAAGAACTATTCATTCCTTTTTCTCCCGGGCTTCTGGCTGCCTATGCGGTTCGTTTTCTGATCGGCCTCAGCCTGGTGATGGTGTATCCCCAATTCAAAACCATGGTAGCCGACTATACTGATGAAAAGGACCGGGGCAAGGGCCTGGCGCTTAACGGCGTCATGATCGGACTGGGGAGCCTGGTAGTATTTACCGTTTGTGCTCCCCTGGGAAGAAAGAGCGGGGTGGAAATGCTTTTCTATATTTCGGCCTGCATAGCTGCTGCAGGGACAGTCCTGTGTCTGTGCGGACTGCGGGAGCGGCTGCCGGAACAAAAATCCGAGAAGCGGGGCTTTAAAGAACTTATACGTGTTGTAAAAAACAGTCCGGTGTTACAGGCAGGCTATCTCTGTGCTTTTATCACTCGGGCGGATATTGTCCTGTTAGGCACCTATCTCATCGCCTGGGCGGTCAAAATTGCTCCGGAATACGGCTTGAGCTCAGAGGCGGCCTCCTTCAAGGGAGCAGTCCCCATGATGGTTATGGGTGGCTTCAGCCTTTTTGCTTATCCCGTGTTCGGAATACTGCTTGACCGCTGGGGAAGAGTGGCCACTATCATACTGACACTGCTTCTCGGCGGTGCCGGTTTTCTCTGTGTTGCCGCATCACCCACACCGTTTCCCGGTATCCTTAGCATTGTGGGAGTGCTGCTTATCGCCTGCAGTGTGAGCGGGGCGGTTGTGGGGTCGAATGCATTGTCGGTGGATGCCTCTCCCCCGGAGCTTGTGGGAGCAACACTCGGCGGGTTGAATACCGTTGCAATGATAGGCATAATTATTTTTCTTTTTTGTGGTGGTCTGATCTTTGATAAAGTGAGCCCCGGGTGGGTCTTTATTATAAAGGGGCTCATAAACCTGGCCCTCGGGATACTGTTTTTTATCGCACGCAAGAAGATATCGGTAAATAGCGCGGCTACGGTTTAACCCGATAATGGTGACCAGAGCAATTCACCGAATAGTATAACCCTGCCGAGCAGAAAAAAGTCATTGCGAGCCAAAGGCGAAGCAATCTCACAGCATATCAAAAAATCAAGAGATTGCCGCGTCGCTAAGCTCCTCGCAATGACGGATCTATATCCATTTATCGTTATGCACGGAACTTTAATGACGTCTATAGAAATTTGCGAATTACTCTGTTATGAAACGGACTATGTCAATTGTAAAATGTTAAGAGCATATTTCCAAATAAATATAAGAAAAAGGTGTT